>WNFL01232289.1_pt1 | contig 11084 bp, 10 predicted proteins | sample 5400361 | NCBI WGS metagenome assembly WNFL01 (sample SAMN13153351, study PRJNA577476) | soil metagenome | isolation source: 40 cm soil on Douglas fir-dominated hillslope | place: USA:California | collected 2013-09-17 | reverse complement strand
TAAGATCGTCGGCCCATGTCTGGCCTTTGCCGATCAGAAGCGCGCCGAGGAAAATATTCTTTGCGTCGTTCGGCACGTCGAGGACAACCGAATACATTTTCCACTCCGTGGTCCCTTTAACTGAGTGGTCGCTCATGTTGTCGAAGCCGAGCATGCGACGTTCGCCATCGATGCGCATCCACAGTGAAGCCTCGCCTGCGTCAACGGTTTTCAACCAACCCGAGAGTCGAACTCGTTTTCCGCGATATTCATCCGCGGCTATTGACTGGCCCAGGGAGGCCCACGGTTCCTGATCGTCGCCGCAATTGAACTTAATCGAAGCGCTCGCCTTGCCGGCATGCTTTACTTCTGAGTCCACATAAATCAGGTAGCGATCGGCCTTGCCGCCCGGTGTGCGTTTCCAGCCGGAAGGTAAACCGGGAACCACGGGTTCCACTGGTTTGGGAATATCAGATACGTGCTCCGCGAAGATGAGCCAGTGGCCATCTCGACGAACCAGCATGTCAGTAATGTCCTCGATAAGCGTGGCGCGCTTCTTATCGGAGGGCCTTGAGATAAGTCGGTAGTTCGTGACTGCAGTGCCGGAATCCGGCTGAAAGACTGTCAGGTCTTCAATGTCAAAGCGGTAATTGTCATTTGCCGCTGTGGATGCGAAATCCATCCGGACACGACTCTTAAGCACTGAGGAGGAGATCAGCTTTCCATCTTCGGTCAGGAAACCGTCATCGGCGAAATTGCTGTTTACCGCAGTGGCATCAAGCTTCGTCCACGCATCGTAGTAGGCGCGAAGATCTTGGCAGTCTCGTCTTTGAGACCGTTGGCCTGTGATTGCTTAGATCCATTCGGCATTGAGTTCGTCGCTCTGTCGGGCCGTTTGTCGTTCTGGGCCTGAGTATTTCCCGGACCAACCACGAGCGCCAGAACAACGATCGCAAGCGTCGGCATATGCCTTCCGATAAGTAATCTCATTTTCATAATTGAAGCTTGCTCGGTTCCTTCGTGATGGCCGTCAATGGTCACTGCCGGGTCGATTCGCTATTGGCAGGGTAGCGACAAAGCCGACCTCCTTTAAGGAGCTTGTATCATAAGTGATTCCGACGATTTGGTTCTGCCCGTTGTTTCCCAAGACAAGCAACGGGAAGATCGAGTTATCAAAGTTGAAGTTAACTTCGTGTAAGTAACCAAACAAATCGATGAATCCATCTTCATAGAAGTAAGTGCCGTCAACGAAGAGCCCGCCCTTCATCTCTGAGTCGTTTATGGCAGTGATAGCTGTCGCAATGGCTCCAGCCATGTTTCTCTGAGAAATGCCAGTTTGCCCAGCGACATATCCAATCTGCCCAACGTTCGGCGTCCAACTGGAACCCACGAAACTGCCGAGGTCATTGATCCCGTTTACATCGGTATTTGTTCCGAAATGGGTAACGATCGTTTGGAAACTTCGATTCTGTAAAACGAAGCCGCGCGTCTCTGTCGCCGATGAAGAGTAGGCGCCCACGATGGCTTCCGCCGAATTGATGCCGCGCACGAAGGTGTTCGAAGCTCCGGGAAAATCGATCTGTTGGAACCGTCCATTCTTATACAGAAAGCCGTGAACGGCTGTTCCGTCAAAGAAATTTCCCACGATCTCATCCGCTTCGTTGATTCCAAGAGCAGCTGTTCCTAACGAACCCGGTACATCGATCGTTTGAAACCTGCCTCGTTGCATCAGAAACCCGTGACCTTGAGACGCAGAATCAAGAAAGACACCGACTACATCTCCTTGATTGTTGATGCCATATGCGTCAGTCGCCGATGAGCCGGGAACATCGATCTGCGTCGGAGTCAGATGGATATCGCCAACGCATTGCGGGGAGCCGGCAACCTGACGTCCGTCTGGCAGCGTGATTCCAAACAGGTCGTACTGTCCGTTAACGGATCGCGATCGCTTGGAACGCGTAAAGAAATCAACGAACACTGCATCGGTCACATGGTAAGTGAACGACGATGTGTGAAGCGGAATCTCACTCTCTCTGTAGATCTCAAGCGGATCGCCGACTTCGAGGAAATCGTAAAGTGTACTAACGCAGCGTGGCGTTGGATCATCAAAAGCAAAGTTCCAGCCCGGCGTGTACCCGTCAAACGGGTCATCCATCCATTCGACTATCTCGTGACTCAGGACGTATATATCTGCTCCGAAATCATTGAAGCCGTTGGTTCGTTGATTGTAGGCAGTTCCTATGTAAGCGGTGGGGCCGTTTGGTGTAACTTGCCAAGGATGAATGCCGGCCACGAATTGGCCCGTAACTGTACCCCAAAGCACGATTGGCAAAGACCTGGGCGAAAGGTTTAGCTGATTGATTAGAGATGCTTGATAACCGAGAAGAAAGTCGTCGTCGAGGCGCGGCTGAAGCAGGCCCGTCACCGGATCTATTCCGGAGAAATCCTTGTCGGGCGGCACGATGACCGTTTGAGTAGGCAGAATGGTGGGCTGCCCGAGTAGTACGTGATAATCGGGCGAGCGTGTCGACACTGAATTCCAGAAATTAGCTCGCTGAAACGCGTCACCATATTGAGTGTTTCCAATAAAGGTTCCGCCCACGACAAAGTTGTAGTTCTGAAATATCGGAGACTCGACAATCCGTTGAATGGCTGTTTCACCATCAACAATGTCAGTACTCGAGTCATAAACGGTTCCGTTTGGAAAGACGAATCGTAGCGGGATAATCTCGGTTGGTATAAGTGTAGTCTGCGAGCCAGCCTTAGGATCGGTGCCAACCATCCGATATGTGAAGTCCAGTCCCTGATAAGCGAACGAGTCAGTCCAGGTCGGAAGTCCATTCTGATTCGTTGTTTTGCTGTGATCGAAAGTCTTTCCCTGACGCATCGAAGGATCGTCGACGTGCATCTGCCCTGCGCGTGCCGAAGCGGCAGTCCTGGTTACTGGAAGACTACGTCCAATGTTTGTTATTGGCCGGTGATTTCCGAGAGATGGAAATTCCAAGCGCATTCCGGGAGCGGGAGTTTGCGCATTTGCATGACTTGCCAGGATTGATGAGAAAAGAACTGCGGCAATTCCATACGATCGTTTCATGATTTGGGACCTCCTCTAGATCGATTCGCGAGGCATCTGGCGCTCACTCGCCACTGCTGATATCCTCGCTCTACTTACTAATGCGCAAATCGCGCGGGAAACCTCTAGCGAAATCCTCATCGCATCCGGTCACAAGACTCCGTAGAGAGAATCGAGCGGAGTTTAAGACTGACGTTGACAAGATCGTCTGCTTTCACTACTCCGCCGACGAAGCGTCCGGTCCCTTTTTTCATAGCATCCTCCTGTAAGAAGGAGCGATAGTGGCCGCTGATTTCCCTGCGCTTGCCCCTATCGCTCCTGCGTCAGAGAATTCACGTTGCGATGAATTCAGTTTCGTATGAGCTGATTACCTCGCCATACTTTGGCTCAAGCAGGAAAAGCTGCCGCCTTCGGACAAGATTTGGCAAGACGGACGACAATCAGCACGGGGCGATTTGTCGCCCCATGCGTCTCAAGATTCAGTTGGGAGAAATGCGTTCTCCGACTACTGTTCCTGGAACCTCAGCGACGAGATTGCCGGCCGGATCATAGATATTCAGCGTAAACGTACCGCTGTGGGTGTTGCCCCTATCGCCAAGAACAAGCGTTTCGGACAGATTACCCGTTCCTTGAAAATTTCCGTTGACATCGTAGAACCATACTCGGTGAGCAAGCTTGAAAGTCCGTGGCGCGGCCTCCTTCCATGCCCCGAGGCAGATGTTTCCAGTCCTTGGGTCGACGTTTGGGTTGTGAACTTCGGTCCCGCCAACATTCCAGATCTGGAACGCTTCCTGGATCTGCTGATCTCCAACCAGGAAGCGGATATGCCAAAGTCCAACGATGGAAGTGTTGACCGCGTTATCGCTCGCGGCGACAGATCCGTTTTGGACGGACGATTGTGAGGCCTGCGATTGGCCTCGGGCGGAAGCCGCAGCCGCCGCCATTGCGTTGAGCGACGCACCGCATTGTGCCGTCGCGGTCGCGCTGAATGCGATCAACAGCACCGACAGAGCCGCAAGCCTCACGAACGTGATGTTGTCGATGATTCTCACTATCCTGCTGCTCCCATTATTACTCGCCATTTTCTTGTTCATACCATTCCTCCTTCGCGACGAAATTTGCGATTTGGTGAACCAAATCTCTCCGTCTAGCGATCAATTGGTGGCCGTAGTGGTTACGTGCATGCTCGCCCGGCCACGTCTGGCGCGCACGCTGCGATTGCTGCTATTCTTTGCTCCACTTACTAATGCGCAAATTGCGTGGGAAACCTCTAATGACGATCGCGCCGCATCAGGTCACGAGGCTCTTGCAGGAATGGAGCGACGGCGACGAGAGTGCGTTGGAGCAGTTGATGCCGCTCGTGCACGACGAACTCCATCTCTTGGCTCATCAGCACATGCGGCGCGAAGGACCCGGACATATTCTGCAAACGTCTGCCTTAATCAATGAGGCCTATCTTCGTTTGGTGGACCAGCCAGAGATACGATGGGAGAATCGGAACCACTTTTTTGGCATTGCTGCCAGGTTGATGCGGCGGATTCTGGTGGACGACGCGCGCAAGCGAAACGCTGCCAAACGCGGCGGCAGCCTAATCCAGGTTCCACTCGATGAAGCGACTAGTTTGGTGGACGAGCAGTCGGCTAACGTGGCTGCCCTTGATGACGCGCTCAAGATTCTCGAGACGATCGATGCGCGCCAGGGCCAGATTGTCGAGTTGCGGTTTTTTGGCGGACTCAGTATTGACGAAACCGCCAATGTCTTGCAGGTGTCGCCTGGGACCGTGATGCGCGATTGGACTTTCGCGCGCGCGTGGTTGCGAAACGAGATGAATCGCGCCTAGGAACCAGGTTTAGACTTCAAAATTATGACCGACCCACATTGGGAAAATTTGAAAGAGATCTTTCACGCGGCCTTGGCGTTGGCGCCGCTAGAGCGCGCAGCCTATCTCGACCAGGCGTCTAACGGTGACCTCTCCTTACGCCGCGCAGTCGAGTCATTGGTGAAGTCTCATGAACAAACCGGTAACTTTGTGGATGTGCCTGCATATCAGGCTGCGGCTGAGATGTTAGTTGCCGGGGCTGACTTCAAAGCAGGAAAGAACATTGCTCATTACCGGATTGTGCGGCTACTCGGCGAAGGTGGAATGGGAACGGTCTATTTGGCCGAAGATACGAAGCTCCATCGAAGAGTATCGCTTAAATTTCTCTCGACGAACTTCACTCAGGATCATGAACGCCTGCGTCGCTTTGAACAGGAAGCGCGCGCTGCTTCCGCCCTTAACCATCCGAACATTTTAACGATACACGAAATTAGCGAAGCCGAAGGACGCCGGTACATCGCGACTGAATTCATCGAAGGTAAGACATTACGTCAACGTTTGCAGTTTGAAGTAGACATTGACGACGCGCTCGATATTGCAATTCAGGTGGCCTCGGCCCTGGTCGCTGCACATCGAGTAAATATCGTGCATCGCGATATTAAGCCAGAGAACATCATGATTCGCCGCGATGACGGCCTGGTGAAAGTGCTCGACTTTGGTCTGGCGAAGATGGCTCTACCACGATCTGCAAGAGTTGGGATAGACAGCGAAGCCGAAACGCGGATGCGCGCAAATACTGCGCCCGGAGTTGTCATGGGTACAGCCGCTTATATGTCACCGGAACAAGCGCGGGGCGATGCGGTCGATGAGCGCACTGATATATGGAGCCTGGGCGTTGTGCTCTACGAGATGATTGCCGGCTCCTCGCCATTCGTAGCCGCCACCTCAAATGAAATCATCTCTGGGATTTTGTCGAAAGAGCCCCCATCCCCGCTGGCGCGTCACTCACGCGTGGTGCCGGAACGTCTGGAAGAGATCGCCGAAAAAGCACTGACCAAGAACAGAGAAGAGCGCTACCAAAACAGCAAGGACTTGCTGATCGATCTGAAGCGGCTGAAACAGTCGCTGGAACTCAAAGCCGGTATGGAGCGCACCGCCTCGTCTGGGAAGTTAGGAGCTGCTACTTCAGACCGAGACGTAAACATCAAAAAGAAGAACATAACCTCGGAAGACGCCGCTGGAGCCCAACCGGCTTCGAGCGCCGAATACATCGTCAATCAGGTCAAGAGCCATAAGCGCGGTGCAACTGCAATTGCCGCGGTAACGCTCTTGGCAATTGTCACTGGACTATTTATTTACGAATGGCGTCTGAACCACGTTGGCGCGGCGGCCCCCACCGAAATCAAGTCGCTCGCCGTGTTGCCACTCAAATCGCTCGACACCGGGGACAACTATCTGGGAATTGGGATAGCCGATGCGGTCATCAGGCGACTCAGTCAGACCGGGCAGTTAACGGTGCGGCCAACGAGTGCCGTCCTTAAGTATGTTAAAGAGGACGCCGACAGCTTGGCAGCAGCGCGTCAACTAAACGCAGACGCGATCCTCGAAGGAACCGTGCAGCACGCCGGCGACCGACTGCGCGTGAGCGTTAATCTCTTGCGAACAAGCGATGGGGCTTCGCTCTGGGCTGACAGTTTTGACATGACTGCGGCTGACGTCTTTGTGATTCAGGACAAAGTAGCGCAGCAGGTTGCCGCGCGATTACAACTTCGTTTTGATTCGGCACAACAGGCCCGATTGAGTGAACAATATCCAACTGACCCGGTCGCTTATGAGGCTTATATAAAAGGGATTTTCAGCCTTGACGAGCGTGGTTACGGTGAAGAGTCCCTGACGCAAATGAGCACCACGATCGACTTTTTCAAAAGGGCGATCGGAGTTGATCCTAAATATGCGCTTGCTCATGCTCAGTTAGCGTTTGCTTATGTGTGGACTGCTCAGTTTATCGAACCTGCGAACTCAAAATGGGGGGATCTTGCGAGGGAAGAGATTAAGCGGTCGCAGGAACTTGGCCCGAACCTTGCCGAGACCCACTTGGCCAACGCTTTGCTGTTATGGAGCGCTTACGATGGTTATCAGAACAACGCCGCTCTTCGTGAGTTGCTTCTGGCCAAACAGCTCAACCCAAACACCGGGCACGGTGAATTGCCGGCCTTGTACGGACACATTGGGCTTGAAGATCAGGCATCGCAAGAGTTGCAACGCGCGCTTAATATCGATCCGACGAGCCAGAGTCTTAAAGATTTGACCGTGTTCTTGCCTTTCCTTCGCGCCGATTCGGACGAGTTCTTTTCCGCCGGTCAAAAACTCTATCCGACTGCGGGACAGCCCGGGCTCTGGTATCTTCTGAGAAAGGGCCGTTTGGATGAGGCCCAGAAAGCGATCGACGAAAGATTGCCAAGAGCCCCCGATGACTATGAGCTTTCAATGCGACAGGCTTTACTTTTCGCCCTGAAGGGAGACTTTCACGAGGCGGAGGCAAGGGTCCCGGGAATCATTGCTAGAATCCAGATCAATGACAATCAGCGGCATCACTCCACTTATGATGCTGCGTGCATCTACGCACTGGCGGGCGAGAGCGGCGAGGCCGTCAAATGGTTAAGAGAAACGGCTGCGACAGGTTTTCCGAACTATCCACTCTTCGCGCGCGATCCCTTTTTAGATCGGATCAGACATTCAGCTGGTTTCGTCCAGTTCATGGCGGAGCAAAAGGCCCAATGGGAAAAGTATCGGCAGGAATTTGGAGGTTAGAATGAGACCAGTTTGAGTTACCGACTCGCGGCGAGCTATTATTAGGTTTGGCGATCCCTTAGCGGGACACAATTTTTCCTGAAGCGGATTGCGACCCGCATCGCAGACAGGTTCAGGTTAACGTGATTCGCCAGCCGCGACTAATGCTTGGCGGCAAACGTCGCAGCAATAGGTGAAAGCTCCACTCCCTCTTTATCTCACGCAATTTCAAACGCGCAATAGGGAGTGCCATCGAACATCAGGTTGTTCGCTTCCAACCCTCTCTTTGAAAGGAGAAACGTAGAAAATGCCAAAATCAAGTAAGACAATCACCAACCCTCAGACAATCGACATGACCATGGCCGCACTTCCCGGCGCGACCCACCGCAAGGGATTGCCGGCGAAGGATTCGATCACGAGCATGACGACCTCGGCGGCCGGAGGTTTCACCATCCTTCATACCAACGAGGTCGATGGGTATGAAGAAGCCGCGCAGGGTCCGGGGTTCCTCGCTGCGGCCAAAGCCAAATTACCTAAAGGCGACGACTTTGGCGGCACGGCGCGGAAGGCCGCAAAACTTTCTATTTCTGCTGCCAAGACCGAAAACTTTAAAGACGTAAAGGCCCTGATCGCGTCTCTGGTCCCCGACGCAAAGATGATCGCCCACAAGCCGAAGATTGGAACCGGGCCGACATCAAAGCGGGTAAAAGAAGAGGAGCGGAATATTCACGTGACCGCCTTTATGTATGCGGCCAGCCGCGAAGCCGACAATGACTTCCATCTGATCATTGGGCGAGACCTGAGCGCCACTCCGGAAATGTATATGACGATGGAGTTGTCCGGCTTACCCGCTAAGACCGACGCCTCCTTTGCGCAGCTAAAAACTACGCGTGATGCTTTTAAGGCGTTCTTCAAAAGCATCCCCGGGGGCAAACTACCAGGATTGACGTACGACTTTTATCATCCACCGGTCCCGGTGCAGATTGACGGCTCGTTGTTTTTTGACATGACGCACGCCACCGGGCAACGGCCCGGCCCACCCAGCTTGAAGAGTCGTATGCCCGTGATTTGGGAAGTGCACCCGATCACAAAGATCGTTTTGAAAAAACCATGAGGAAGCATCCGGTGCGACCGGCACGCTAAGCAATGGCCAAATCGAAAAAGAAACAGACTCCCGGCAAACGCCGGCCAAAGAAAGCGACGGCAGGCCCGCCCCTGGATCCGCTCCGGACGGGCATGCCGGCGCTCGACTCGATCACTGGTGTGGAGGTCTTTGGCAAAGGAAAAAGGGTGTTTCAGATCATTCACACCGACGAGGTCGACGAGTACGAGAAGCCTCGCGCAAAAGTCAGACGCAAGAAAACTTGATCGCCGCTCCACGAAGAAGAACTTTTCATAGAGGATCTCCCGATTTATACTTAACCCGTCCCTGCTGCAAACAATTCGGGAGGTTTCATATGAAGAGCAACGTCACGGAAGTGGCTGCAAATGTCTATCGGATTTCCACTTTTCATCCTGACTATCAAATTCAATTCAACCAGTATCTCATTAAGGACGACGAGCCTTTTCTGATGCATACGGGCTTCAGGAAAATGTTCGACGTTACCCGTGAGGCCGTGGCCTCAGTTATCGATCCATCCAGGCTCCGCTGGTTCGGATTCAGCCATTTCGAATCCGATGAATGCGGGGCACTGAACGACTGGCTAAAAGTTGCGCCCGCGGGACAGGCCGTTTGCAGTGTGGTGGGCGCAATGGTGATGGTAAGTGACTTCGCGGATCGGCAGCCGCGCCCGCTAAACGACGGCGAGATTCTTGAAATCGGAAATCATCGTTTAGGTTTTCTGGCTACGCCGCATGTTCCACACGCCTGGGACGCGGGCCTGTTTTTCGAAGAAACCGATCGTACTCTGCTGTGTTCGGATCTTTTCTTTCATCCCGGCGATCCCGAACCCTTGACTGAATCAGATGTCGTTGGCCGGGCCAGGGAATCAATCATCGAAGGAATGAAATCCCCGCTGGCCAAAGACATGGCGTACACGCCGTATACCGATCAAACCATGCAAAGACTCGCCGATTTAGAACCGCGAACTCTCGCTCTGATGCACGGATCAACTTTCCGGGGAGATGGGCGCAGTGCGATTCTCGATCTGGCAGGCGTAATCAAAGAGACGCATGGCCGGGAGAGCGGCTGAAATAATCAAAACTCAACCCACGAACCTGCGTTTGTCTCTTGCGCTTTCTTATAGACATGAGCCGCGGCGGCCAGATCCTCGATCGCCAGACCGAGTGACTTGAAAACCGTGATCTCTTCGGGCGAGGTTCGGCCAGGGTAGACGCCGGTGAGCACTTCTCCCAAGTCCGCGCGGATATGTTCGGGGCCGATCGCCCCTTCCTGTGCCGCGATCAAATAATCTCCCGCTTCATTCAAAGCAGACTCGCGGCGGTCAACGAACAGTCTGGCGGCGGCGATGGTGTCGGTGTCGACTTCACGGGCCTTCGGCGAGAAGGTCCCAATAGCATTAATGTGCGCGCCCGGAGAAATCCACTCGCGTTGCAGCACCGGATCTCGCGACGTGGTGGCCGTGACGATTATGTCCGCACCGCTTACGGCTGCTTCGGCGGAGGCAACCGGCTCGATCACAGCTGCACATTGAGACTGCATTTCAGTTGCGAAGTGCTTCGCGTTCTCAAAATTTCGGGCGGCTATTCGCACGCGCCTGAGCGGTCGAACACAATTCATCGCGTCCAGATGCGAGCGCGCTTGCACTCCGGCGCCAATGATTGCCAGATCGCCCGCGTCTTCTCGCGACAACAGTCGCGTGGCAAGCGCGCTCACGGCGGCGGTGCGAATCGCCGTAATTGCAGAGGCGTTGACGACGGCAAGCATTTCGCCCGTCTCGCCGTCGAAAAGCATCACGCCGCCCTGGTGGGCATCCTTACCAATCGCAGCGTTGCCGGGGAAGACACAGATTGCTTTCAAGCCGAACATCGGCGAGGGGCTGGCGCTGAAAGTAGGCATCATGGCGAGCACGCCTTTAACTTCGGGGGGCTTAAAGATCGTGCGCAAGGGTTGGTGAGCTCCGCCGCCCGCGAGTGCGGCAAAGGCTTGTTCCATCGCCGAAATACATTCGGACATGGGTAGCAGCTGTTCGACTTGGGCGTGGTTGAGAATAAGCATTTTCATGTGAACCATCTTCCATTTATCATCTGAGATTTCTCATTTGGCATTTGGATTCGCTCCGCGATGCTACGTGTCATTTCGTGGATCGTTGGCCTTGGCTGCGAAATGAAGAACAGTACGAAATCAGACTAATTGACACGAAGAAGAATGGCCAATGAAAACTCAAGACCGGGTAGTCTAATTTGGAAATTTGAATCGATACAATAGTCACGGCTCTCTGGTTAGACTTTGAGAGTGCGTTG
>WNFL01228071.1_pt2 | contig 11085 bp, 10 predicted proteins | sample 5400361 | NCBI WGS metagenome assembly WNFL01 (sample SAMN13153351, study PRJNA577476) | soil metagenome | isolation source: 40 cm soil on Douglas fir-dominated hillslope | place: USA:California | collected 2013-09-17 | reverse complement strand
GTTCGCGAAACAGGCGAAGGAAGTCGACATCATCATCACGACGGCGCTCATTCCGGGCAAGCCCGCGCCGAAGCTCATTACCGCCGAGATGGTGCGCTCGATGAAGCCGGGGAGCGTCATCGTCGACATGGCCGCCGAGCAGGGCGGCAACTGCGAGCTGACCGAACCCGGCAAGGTCGTGGTGAAGAACGGCGTCATCATCATCGGCTACACGGACCTGCCGAGCCGGCTCGCGACGCAATCGAGCACGCTCTATGCGACCAACCTCTTCCGCCTCTCCGAGGAGCTCTGCAAGGCGAAGGACGGGGTCTACAACGTGAACATGGAAGACGAGGTGATTCGCGGCACGACGGTCGTCAGGGAAGGCGCGGTCACGTGGCCCGCGCCGGCGCCGAAGCTGTCCGCCGCGCCGCCCGCGAAAGCGCCGGCGAAAGCCATGCCGGCAGCCTCCGAGAAGAAGGGGCATGGACATGGCGCCGGCGAGCCGATGGCCGCGAAGTCGCTGGCGATCATGTTCGCCGCGGCGGCGATCGTCTTCGTGTCGATCGGGCTCTACGCGCCGCCCGCATTCCTCGGACACTTCACCGTGTTCGTGCTCGCGTGCTTCGTCGGCTACATGGTGGTGTGGAACGTGACGCCCGCGCTGCACACGCCGCTCATGAGCGTGACCAACGCGATCAGCAGCATCATCATCATCGGCGCGCTTGTCCAGGTGGCCCCTCCCGGCGAGGGCGCGCGGCCCGAGATCATCCACTGGCTGGCGGTCGCCGGCATCGGGCTCACGGCGATCAACATGTTCGGCGGCTTCGCGGTGACGCAACGCATGCTGTCCATGTTCCGCAAGTAGGAGACGACGACATGTCCGCAAGCCTGGCTGCCGTTTCCTACATCGCCGCGACCATCCTCTTCATCCTGAGCCTGGGCGGGCTGTCGAATCCCGAGTCGTCGCGCCGCGGAAACCTGTACGGAATGATCGGCATGGCGATCGCGGTCGCCGCCACCGTGTTCGGTCCGCGCGTCACCCCCGCCGGCATCCCGTGGGTCGCCGGCGCATTGGTGGTGGGCGGCGCGATCGGGCTTTATCTCGCGCGCACCGTGAAGATGACGCAGATGCCCGAGCTGGTGGCGTTCATGCACAGCCTCGTGGGCCTGGTCGCCATGCTGGTGGGTTACGCGAGCTACATCGATCCCACGGCCTCGGCCGGCATGTCTCCCGCCGAAGCGACCATCCATCACGTCGAGATCTACATCGGCGTGCTGATCGGCGCGGTCACGCTGTCCGGATCGGTGATCGCGTTCGGCAAGCTCTCGGGGCGGATCGGTGGCAAGCCCCTGCTGCTGCCGGCGCGGCACTGGCTGAACCTCGCGGGCCTCATCGCCGTGTTCTGGTTCGGCTACCAGTTCCTGCGCGCGCCCACCCTCGAGGAGGGCATGACGCCGCTCATCGCGATGAGCGTGATCGCGCTCCTCTTCGGCGTGCACATGGTGATGGCGATCGGCGGCGCCGACATGCCGGTGGTCGTCTCGATGCTTAACAGCTACTCGGGGTGGGCCGCGGCCGCGACCGGCTTCATGCTCTCGAACGACCTGCTGATCGTCACCGGCGCGCTGGTCGGCTCCAGCGGCGCGATCCTCTCGTACATCATGTGCCGCGCGATGAACCGCAACTTCCTCTCCGTGATCGCGGGCGGATTCGGCGGCGAGAGCGCCAAGCCGGCGTCCAAGGGTGACGGCCAGCCGGCGGGTGAAGTGATCTCGGTGAGCGCGCAGGAAACCGCGGATCTCCTCAAGGAAGCCAAGAGCGTGATCATCGTGCCGGGCTACGGCATGGCGGTGGCGCAGGCGCAGCACACGGTGTTCGAGATCACCAAGCGCCTGCGCGACATGGGCAAGACCGTGCGCTTCGGGATTCACCCCGTCGCCGGGCGCATGCCGGGCCACATGAACGTGCTCCTCGCCGAGGCGAAGGTGCCCTACGACATCGTGATGGAGATGGACGAGATCAACGGCGACTTCCCGGACACCGACGTGGCCATGGTGATCGGCGCCAACGACATCGTGAACCCGAGCGCGCAGGAAGATCCGACAAGCCCGATCGCCGGGATGCCGGTGCTGGAAGTGTGGAAGGCGCACAACTCCATCGTGATGAAGCGCAGCATGGCCTCCGGATACGCGGGCGTGGACAACCCGCTCTTCTACAAGGAGAACAACCGCATGCTGTTCGGCGACGCGAAGAAGATGCTGGACGAGGTCCTGGCGGCGCTGAAGGGCTGATCCGCGCCCTAGAGGCGGTCATCGCTGCCTCAAACCCGGGAGCGCGCTGCCTTCGGCAGTGTCCTCGCCATTCCCGCAAATGACGCCGCCGGCAAGGCTGCGCGCGGGATGAACCATGGTCGCCGAAGTCGTACCGTGGCCCGCACGCGCCTTGCTTCGTCTGCAGCGTCACTTGCGATAGGCGAGGCGCGCTCCAGGGTTTGAGGCAGCGATGACCGCCTCTAAGGCGCGCGCGCGAAGCAGCCCGCCTGCGCGAATGCGAACAAGCAGCGACCTCAGAGCTGAAGGTGTCGTGCGGACTGGAAGCCGAGGATCGGCTGCTCGATCCCCTTGCCGAAGCCGAGCACCTTGAACAGCTCGCCCATCTCCGACGGGGCGATGAGGCGGTGCACGGCGCTCGTGCCCTTCAGGCGCGAGAGCGTCATGGTGGGATCGCCCGCGGAGACCAGCACCGCGAGGCCGCACGAGATGAGAAAGTAGGCCTGGGTGGTGAGGCCATAGACTTCGGCGCCGCCCTGCTCCGCCGCGCGCGCCATGGCGCTGAAGTCCACGTGCGCGGTGATGTCCTGCAGGCCCGGCATGAAGAACGGATCGCCGTGCACGCGATGCCGGTAGTGGCAGCGCAGCGTCCCCATCGAGCGTTGCGGATGGTAGTACTCGCGCTCCGGAAAGCCGTAGTCGATGAAGATCGCGACACCCGCCTCGAGCATGGCGGCGATGGTGCGCACCAGTGCCTCGGCCGCGAAGTTCACTTCCGAAAGGTAGTCGTAGTCGCCGGGCGGAAAGGCGCTCTCGGCACGGCGCTTCAGCTCGCCGTCCTGCAGCTGCGCATCCTCGAACGCGAAGCCCGCCTCGGTGAGCACCACGCCGGACTCCATGAGCCGCCCGTCGGCCCTGTGCAGGAGCGAGCACGGCACGACGTCGAGCACCTCGTTGGCGATCACGATGCCGCGCATCCTGTCGGGCAAGCGGTCGATCCAGGTGAAGCGCGCGATGTCCGCGGGAAAGCGCGCGACGAGAAGCTCGCGCTGGCGCTCGCGCAGGTCGGGGCTCACCTCGAGGAGGAGATAGCGCTGCGGCGCCTCGCCCAGCTCCTTTAGCGCCTCGAAGAGGTCCGCGGCGAAGACTCCCGAGCCCGGTCCCAGCTCGAGGATGTCGCCGCCCACCGCCTTCAGGACCTGTGCGGCCTGCAGCGCGAAGCACTTGGCGAACATCGGCGAGATCTCGGGAGAGGTGACGAAGTCGCCGTCGGAGCCGAACTTGCGCGCGCCGGCGGCGTAGTACCCCAGGCCGGGTGCGTAGAGCGCGAGCTCCATGTAACGCGAGAACGGGATCCATTCGCCCTCCGCGACGATCGCGCCGGCGATGTGCTCGGCCAGCTCGCGCGAGTGCGCCGAGGCGTCCGGCGTGGGCGGGGGAAGGACGGGTTCGGCGGACGGCGGCATGGGAGCCTTGGGCTACACTTCGAGGTTCTCTTTTCGAGTGCGGCGGAATATAGCATGCAGGAAGGCGCGGTCCTCGTCACGGGAGCGGCGCGGCGCATCGGCGCGGCGATCGCGCGCGCGCTGCACGGCGCCGGGGCGCGGGTCGCGGTGCACTGCAACCGCTCGCGCGTCGAGGCCGAGCGCCTCGCCGCGGAGCTGAACGCGGTGCGCGCCGGATCGTGCGCCGTGGTGCAGGGCGACCTCCTCGACGCCGCGAGCCTCGCGCGCATCGTCGACGAGGCGGCGCGCGCCTTCGGAAGGCTCGACGCGCTCGTCAACAACGCGTCGTCCTTCTACGCCACTCCCTTCGGGCGCATCGGGCTGGGCGACTGGGAAGATCTCATCGGCACCAACCTGCGCGCCCCGCTCCTCCTCGCGCAGGCGGCGGCGCCGCGGCTGCGCGAAGCGCGCGGCGCCATCGTGAACGTGGTCGACATCCACGCCGAGCGTCCCCTGAAGGACTTCGTCGTGTACTCCATCGCGAAGGCGGGCCTGGCCGGGCTCACGCGCTCGCTCGCCCTCGAGCTGGGCCCGGAGGTGCGCGTGAACGGCATCTCCCCCGGCGCGATCCTGTGGCCCGACGGCGCCGCGCACTTCGACGCCGCCGAGAAGGAACGCATCACCGCGCAGACGCCGCTCGCGCGGATCGGCAGCCCGGAGGACGTCGCCGGCGCGGTAAAATACCTCCTCTTCGACGCCCCCTTCGTCACCGGCCAGATCCTCGCGGTGGATGGCGGGCGCGGCATCCACCTCTAGGCCCCCGTGAGCCTCAACACCGACACCCGCAAGACCGATTTCGAGGGCGCCAAGCTCGCCAAGCGCCTGCGCCGCCTGGTGGGGCAGGCGATCGCGGATTTCTCGATGATCGAGGCGGGCGACAAGGTGATGGTGTGCCTGTCGGGCGGCAAGGACAGCTACGCGATGCTCGACGTGCTGATGCGCCTTCGCGAGAAGTCGCCGGTGCCCTTCGAGCTCATCGCCGTGAACTTGGACCAGCGCCATCCGGGATTTCCCGAGCACGTGCTGCCCGAGTACCTCGCTTCCGTGGGCGTCCCCTATCGCATCGTGGTGCAGGACACCTACAGCGTGGTGAAGCGCGTGATCCCCGAAGGCAAGACCATGTGCGGCCTGTGCTCGCGGCTGCGCCGCGGCGCGCTCTACAAGGCCGCGGGCGAGCTCGGCGCCAACAAGATCGCGCTCGGCCACCACCGCGACGACATCCTCGAGACTTTCTTCCTGAACCTGTTCCACGGCGGCAAGCTGAAGACGATGCCGCCCAAGCTCATCTCCGATGATGGCAGGCACGTCGTGATCCGGCCGCTCGCCTATGTGGAAGAGAGCGACCTCGCCGCATACGCCGGGGCGCGCGCCTTCCCGATCATCCCGTGCGACCTGTGCGGCTCCCAGGAGCAGCTGCAACGAAAGCAGGTGAAGGCGATGCTGCGCGAATGGGAGAAACAACATCCCGGCCGCGTCGAATCGATCTTCAACGCGCTTTCCAGCGTGACCCCTTCCCACCTCCTCGATCGCGTGCTGCACGATTTCGCGAACCTGCAGGTGGCTCCTGAAGCGCCAACGACGATATCGATCCGGATTTCGAAATGACTCTCAAGCAACTGAACGCCACCAAGAAGATCACGTCCTTCCATCCGCCGCAGCGCACGCTCATGGGCCCGGGGCCCACCGAGATCCACCCGCGCGTGCTCACCACCATGAGCCAGCCCGCCATCGGCTACCTCGACCCGGTGTTCGTCGAGATGATGGAGGAGCTCAAATCGCTGCTGCGCTACGTGTACCAGACGGACAACCCGCTCACGTTCCCGGTGTCGGGGCCGGGCTCGGTCGGCATGGAATATTGCTTCGTGAACATGGTGGCGCCCGGCACCAAGGTGATCGTGTGCAGGAACGGCGTCTTCGGCGGGCGCATGCTGGAGAACGTCGAGCGTTGCGGCGGCGTCGCGGCGATGGTGGACGACGACTGGGGCAAGCCCGTGGATCCGCAGAAGGTCGAGGACGCGTTCAGGAAGAATCCCGATGCGAAGATCCTCGCCTTCGTGCACGCCGAGACTTCCACCGGCGCGCAATCCGATGCGAAGGCGCTGGCGCAGATCGCGCACAAGCACGGCGCGCTGGTGATCATGGACGCGGTGACGTCCCTCGCCGGGACGCCGGTGCGCGTGGACGACTGGGGCATCGACGCGGTCTACTCGGCGAGCCAGAAGTGCCTGTCGTGCACGCCGGGCCTGTCGCCGGTGTCCTTCTCCGAGCGCGTGGTCGAGCATGTGAAGGCACGCAAGGACAAGATCCACAGCTGGTTCATGGACATGAACCTGCTGCTCGGCTACTGGGGCGCCACCACGCGCACCTATCACCACACGGCGCCGACCAACTCGCTCTTCGCGCTGCACGAGGCGCTCCTCCTCATCAAGGAAGAGGGTCTCGAAGCATGCTGGGCGCGCCATCGCCGGCATCACCTGGCGTTGAAGGCGGGGCTGGAAGCCATGGGCCTCAAGTTCCTGGTGGCCGAGCCGCATCAATTGCCGCAGATGAACGCGGTGACGTGCCCGTCTGGTGTGGATGAGGAGCAGGTTCGCAAGACGCTGCTCAACGAGTTCAGCATCGAGATCGGCGCGGGACTCGGCCCCCTGAAGGGCAAGATCTGGCGCTTCGGCCTGATGGGCTACTCGTGCCGTCCCGACAACGTGATGCTGTGCCTGTCGGCGCTGGGCTCGGTGCTGATGGACATGGGGCTCGCGATCAAGGTCGGCGAGGCGGAGGCGGCGGCGCACCAGGCGTACGCGTCGCTGCACTCGGCCGACGCGCTGCACGCGCGCAAGAAGATCGCGACGGCTGCCTAAACGGAAAAGTGGTGTCAGGTACGACTTTTCGAAGAGTCGTACCTGACACCACTTTTCCCTACTTGACGTTCTGCTTGTAGCGCACCTCGAGCAGCTGCGGCTGCTTGGCGTAGCGCTCGACGCTCGGCACGAACTTCTCCAGGTCGGCGAGCCGCTCGCTCGGCGCGGGATGGGTACTGAAGAGAGAGGCCGCGTCGGCGTCGCCCTTGTATTGCGCGAGCATCTGCAACGCGCCCGCGAGGCCGTACGCGTCGTAGCCGCTGCGGATCGCGAGAACGACTGCCATCTGGTCGGCCTCGCTCTCCATGCCGCGATCGAGAGGACGCAGGTAGAAGCCGTCCTTGATCAGGTTTCCCGCCATGTCGAGCAGGTAGGGCTTCGCGATCTCGCCTGCGGCGCGGCCGACCACGCCGCCCCCAATTTTTATGCGATCCGATGCGATCGACGTTCCGACGCCCTTCCAGAAATCAGCCGTCATACCCTTCTGGATGGCGGTGAGCTGATGCTTCCTCACCACGTGTGCGATCTCGTGCGCGAGCACGCCGGCGAGCTCGGATTCGCTTGCGAGCCGCTTCACGAGGCCGCTCGAGACGATGACCGATCCGCCCGGCATCGCGAAAGCGTTGATGGTCTCCGTATCGATCACGCTGAACGTCCATGGCAGGTCCGGCCGGTCGCTGTGCAACGCGATCCACTTGCCGACGCGATTCACGTAGCGCTGCAGGTTCGCGTCCGGATGCAGCGGCGAGGCGCCGAGGAAGCTCGCGGTGAGCGCGTCGCCCAGCCCGATTTCGTCGTCCTGCGAGAACTCCTTGCCCATCGGGCTTCCCTGGTCGACCGCCTTCTTGCCGATGTCTATCACCTTGCCGATGTCGAAGCCCCCGAACTGCGCGTGAAGCGGCAACGCCGCGAGGATCATGGCGAGGAAAAGGATTCGCTTCATCGACGATCTCCTTGAGGATTGTCCACGGACACGGCGGTGAGCTTGCTTTCGCGCGCGAAGCGCTCCGCAGTGGGCTTGTCGGCACGATAGGACTGGGCCTTGGCGAGCGCCGCGGCATCGGGGCTCGCGCTCTTCAGGTCCTCGGGCGAGAGGCCGCGGATTCCGGTGGTCGCGATGGTGGCCTTCTCGGTCTTGCGTCCGCCCCCGCCCATGGCCGAGGTCATGCCGGAGAAAAATCCGCCGCCCCCCGACTTCGACTCGACTGTCACGGGAAAACGCAGATGGAAGACATTCACGAAGCCGCTCCTGCCGCCGGCGTCCACCCGCGTCCAACCGCCGCTCCGGGCGAGGACCTTGACCTCGGTGTTCTCCGCCAGCGTCCCGACGGCGCGCGCGTCGGCGGCGCCGCGCTCCTTCAGCTCCGTGGAACGGTTGGTGAACGCCTGCTCCTGGGCCCATGCCGAGGGCACGAGCGCCAGGCCGAGAAGCAGCACCAGGATTCGAAGGCTCATGACCAGCATGATAACGCTCCTTCAGCGGACCATCACGGTGGCCAGCGCGAGCAACAGGCCCATGCTGGTGACGTCGGTGGCGGTGGTGACGATGATGCTGGAAGCGGTGGCGGGATCGGCGCCCAAGCGCTTCAACGCGAGCGGCACCAGCGCGCCCGAGATGCCGCTCACCGCACAGCTGCCGATCATGGCGAGCATGACCACCACGCCCAGCATGAGGGCGTGGGGCGAATCCTGCGACCAGGCGTAGAGGTACATCGCGATGCCGCACAACACCCCGGTCACGCCGCCGTTGGCCAATCCGAGGAGCGCCTCCTTCGACATGAGCAGCTTGCCGCCCCCCTTCTTGATGTCGCCCAGCGTGATGCCGCGCACCGTGACGGCGAGCGCCTGGCAGCCGGTGTTGCCCGATTGTCCGGCGAGCACCGGCAGGAAGGTGGCGAGGATCACCAGCTTGTCGAGCGTGCCCTGGAACACCGCGACCACGCCGCCCGCGGCGAAGGCGGTGAGGAGGTTGATGAGGAGCCACGGGTTGCGGTACTTGAAGCTCTGCCCGATGGAAGTCGACACGCGCTCTTCCTTCTCGACGCCGACCATCGCGCCCGCCTGCGCGGTGATCTCGAAGGCCTCGAGCTCGAAGAGCGCGGCGCCGCGCACCAGGCCCACGAGGCGCCCCTCGGCATCGGTGACCGGATACTGCGGGTAGTGGCGGTTCACGGTGAGCTTCATCGCGTCCGGCAGGGCGAGATCCGGCGTGAGCGCGAACGGATTGGCGAGCATCACGTCCGCGAGGCGCGCCTTCTTTTCGTTGAAGAGGAGGTCGCGCATCGTCACCAGGCCGCCCAGCTTGCCGTCGGCGTCGACCACGTAGACGTAGGTCACGAAGGCGCTCCTCACCAGGGGGCGCAGCTTCTCGATCGCCTCGCCCACGCTCATGTCGGGGCTGAACACCGCGAGCGGGGCTTCCATCAGCTGGCCGATGGTGCCCTTGGCGTATTTCGTGTTGCGCTTCCATTGCTCGGCCACTTCCGGCGGGGCGCAGGCGGTGATGAAGCGCCGCGGTCCCGACTCGAGCTCGCGCAGGATGTCCTGCACCATCGCCGGGTTCAGCTGCTGCAGCGCCTCCACCGCCTCGGAGGGCACCACGCGCTCGATGAGGGCGGCGGCCTCGTCGGGCGGCAGGGCGCGGATCTGCGAGGCGAGCGATGAGCTCGTGTGGGGCACTGCTTCGCTCGGCTTTGTGGCGGTGGTTTTCAAGCGGGCTCCCTGGCCGGTCTATGCCCGATTGTAGCGCCAGCTTCCCTACAAGCCGAGGCGCTGCCAGATGGTGGAGGTGGGTCCCGCCATGTTCATCGTGTAGAAATGCAAGCCGGGCGCGCCGCCCTGCAGCAGGCGGTCGCAGAGCTCGGTCACCACGTCGAGCCCGAACGCCCTGATCGAGGCCGAGTCGTCGCCGTAGCCTTCGAGCTTCAGGCGGATCCAGCGCGGGATCTCCGCGCCGCAGCTGTCCGAGAAGCGCGCCAGCTGCGAGAAATTGTTGATCGGCATGATGCCCGGGACGATCGGCACCGCGATCCCCATCGCCTCGCACTCCTCGACGAAGTGGAAGTAGGCGTCGGAGTTGTAGAAGTACTGCGTGATCGCGGCATTGGCGCCGGCGTCGATCTTCGCCTTGAAGGCCATCAGGTCCTGGTCCGGCTTGCGCGCCTGCGGGTGATACTCGGGATAGCACGCCACCTCGATGTTGAACCAGTCGCCGCTCTCCTCGCGGATGAAACGCACCAGGTCCGACGCGTAGCGCAGTTCGCCCCCGCTCGCGATGCCCGAGGGCATGTCCCCGCGCAGCGCCACGATATGGCGGATGTCGTGCGCCTTGTACTGAGCGATCACCTCCGCGAGGCTCGCGCGCGTCGAGGCGACGCACGAGAGGTGCGGGGCGGCGTGGTGCCCGTCCTTGCGGATCTCGAGCACCGTCGAGAGCGTGCCCTCGCGGGTCGAGCCGCCCGCGCCGAAAGTCACCGAGAAGAACGCCGGGTTCAGCTGCGCGAGCTGCTTCCTCGTCGCGCGCAGCTTCTCGACGCCCTCGGGCGACTTGGGCGGGAAGAACTCGAAGCTGAAGACGCGCCGGTGGGCGCGCTGGGATTCCACGCCTCGCGCCGTCTCAGTAGCGGTAGCTGTCGGGCTTGTAAGGGCCGTCGTGCTTCACGCCGATGTACTTCGCCTGCTGCGGCGTGAGCTCGGTCAGCATCGCGTTCAGCGTCTTCAGCTGCAGCCTCGCGACCTTTTCGTCGAGGTGCTTGGGCAGCACGTAGACGCCGAGCGGGTACTTGTCCTGGTGCGTGAAGAGCTCGATCTGAGCGATTACCTGGTTGGCGAAGGAGGAGCTCATCACGTAGGACGGGTGGCCGGTGCCACAGCCGAGGTTCACGAGGCGGCCCTCGGCGAGCAGGATGATGCGCTTGCCGTCCGGGAAGATCACGTGGTCGACCTGCGGCTTGATGTTCTCCCAGGTGTATTGCTTGAGCGCCGCGACCTCGATCTCGTTGTCGAAGTGGCCGATGTTGCACACGATCGCGTTGTTCTTCATGCGCTTCATGTGCTCGTGCGTGATCACCTGGAAGTTGCCGGTGGCGGAGACGAAGATGTCGGCCTTGTCCGCTGCGTAGTCCATGGTGACGACGCGGTAGCCTTCCATCGCCGCCTGGAGGGCGCAGATCGGGTCGATCTCCGTGACCCACACCTGCGCCGAGAGGGCGCGCAGCGCCTGGCAGCTCCCCTTGCCCACGTCGCCGTAGCCCGCGATCAGCGCGATCTTGCCCGCGACCATGACGTCGGTGGCGCGCTTGATGCCGTCCACCAGCGACTCGCGGCAGCCGTAGAGGTTGTCGAACTTGCTCTTGGTGACCGAGTCGTTGACGTTGATCGCCGGGAACTTGAGCGTGCCCTCCTTGAACATCTGGTAGAGGCGCTTCACGCCGGTGGTGGTCTCCTCGGTCACGCCCTTCACCTGCGCG
>WNFL01247497.1_pt1 | contig 11086 bp, 11 predicted proteins | sample 5400361 | NCBI WGS metagenome assembly WNFL01 (sample SAMN13153351, study PRJNA577476) | soil metagenome | isolation source: 40 cm soil on Douglas fir-dominated hillslope | place: USA:California | collected 2013-09-17 | reverse complement strand
TAGGATCGTTCCCGTCTCACACTTCACGCCACGGATTTCGGTGGTCCCAAGAGGCGGACCGGGAGGCGTCCCATGAAACGATGGGTGTGGCTGTTGGCCTTGTCGCTGGCTCTCCCCGCAGGGGCGGACGACAAGAAGAAAGACGACAAGAAAAAGGACGAGAAGAAGCCGACGGCGGTCGCGCCCGTCGACCTGCTGAAGCAGGCCGACGAGAAGACGGCCGCGGGCGACCTGGACGGCGCCCTCGAGCTGCTCCGGAAGGCGCAGGGCGCCGAGGCCACGGCCGGCGAGGCGTCCATCCGCCTGGGCCGCGCGCTCGAGGCCAAGTACGACCTCGACGTCGCGATCGACGCCTATCGGGTGGCGGGCGAGAAGCTGAGCGGCCCCGTCAAGGGCGAGGCCCTCGGCCGCATGGCGATCCTTCAGGATGCCCGGGGCATGGCCGAGGCCACCGCGACGGCGCAGGCGGCGGCCGCCGCCGATCCCGCCGGTCCCTGGCCGACCATCGCCATGTCGCGCCTGCGCGCCCGCGAGGGCAAGGGGGACGAGGCGGTGGAGCTCGCGCAGAAGGCCGCGGCCGCGGGAGGCGGGGCGGCGGCGTCCACTGCCCTGGGTTACGCGCAGGCCGCTCGCCAAGACCCCGGGCTACGCGTCGGCCACCATCGGCCTCGCCCGCGTGCTGCGCCGCACCTCACGCGCGGCGGAGGCGGAGCCCCTCCTGCAAAAGGTCATCGAGTCGGCGCCGGGCGCGGTGGATGCGTACAAGGAGCTGGCCCGGGTGAAGATGGCCCTGAACCGGGCCAGCGACGCGGTGGGCGACGCCAGCATCGCCGCCGCCATGGCCGAGAACGATCCCGACGCGCAGCGCCTGGCCATCGAGGTGAAGGCGGCGAAGGCCCTCGAGTCCCTCGGCCAGGGCCAGGGGGCCCTCGCCGTGCAGGACCTGACGGCGCTGCGCGACCAGAACCCCGAGCTGGCCGAGGTCCGGCTCGCCCTGGCCAAGGCCCTGGTCGCGCAGCGGCAGGCCGACGCGGCGATCGTGGAGCTCCAGAAGGCCTCCGATCTCGACCCGAAGAACGCCGAGACGCTGTACCAGCTCGGCTATGTCAACCTCGTCATGAAGGGCAATCCCGCCGCGGCCGTCGGCGCGCTCGAGAAGGCGGTCGCCCTCGATCCGGGCAACGCCGGCTACCGGACGAACCTCGGGGCCGCGCTCAACGGCCAGAAGCAGTACGACCGCGCCATCGCGGAGCTCGGCAAGGTCACGGCCGCGCCGGAGTACAACCGGGCCGAGGGTTGGATCTACCTCGGCCAGGCCTACGTGGGCGCCAAGAAGTACAAGGACGCGGTGGCCGCCCTCGAGAAGGCCACGGCGCTCGCCCCGACCAGCGATCAGGCCTACGCCACTCTCGGCTGGGCCTACTTCGGGCTGAAGGACGCGGACAACTTCAAGAAGGCGGCGGGCAAGGCCCGCTCGCTCGGATACAAGGAGCCGACCCTCCTGCAATACCTCGGGCGGATCGAAGCGGGCGAGCCGATCAAGTAGTGCCGGGCGGCGGAGGGGCAGGGACGAGCGGTCAACCGAGGCGCGACCGCGAGTACTGGCTCGGCTTCCTCGGCCGTCCGGCCCTCTTCGTCGTTTGGGCAGGCGTCTTCTGGGGCACCCTGGTCGCTCTGTCCCTGCTCTGGAGCGCCCTGGAGGTGGGCCCGGGGGAGACGCTCGCCCGTCTCCTGCCCCGCGGCCGCTCCACCGCCTGGGACTATCTGAACGCGGGCGCCGTCCTGCTCGCGCTCGCCGCCTGGGCCCTCGTCGCCACCGTCCTCGTGGTCAATCGCCGGGGCCGCGCGGCGTCCTGAGGTCAAGGGGACGGGGCCGATTCGGCCTCGTCGAGGTCGAGGGGCGGGCTCTTGTCCTTGCCCGCCCGCATCTTCTTCCATCCCCAATCGAAGAGGGGAAGGATGTTGAAGCCGCCGCCCTTGGTGTCCTGGATGGCGGTGCCGCGCCCGTAGATCGAGGAGTCCAGGTTCCAGCGCCGCCAGAAGAGCTTCATGGTCTCGTTCGGCGCGGGCCGGACGAAGCCCTCCACCTCGATGCGGGTATCGAAGCGCGGCGGCCCCGGTGCGGCCGGGGGAGCCGGCTCCGGCCGCAGGGCCGGGGAGCCAAAGGGCCCGAGGCGCAGGCGCGGCACCGCCTTCGGCTTGTGTGCCCGGGTCTCGGTCGGCTCAGCCGCCTCGCGGCCCGGCGTCTCCGCCGTGCCCACCGTCCCCGCGAGAAGGAGGAGGACTGCCAGCATGGGCGGCTACCTCCGGGGGCCCGCCACTTCCAAGCATACTCCCGCCCCCCTTGAAACGCGGTTGACCAAGAGCTTTCAAAGTGATATCATTACGACATCATGGGAGGACGACGATGATTCGCGAGAGAGAGCACGCGACCACCTCGGGGCTTCTGATGCTGGTCGTATTCCTGGGCCTGTACCTGACGTCCGGGCTCGGGATCTACCGGGCCATCCAGGTCAAGGACGCCTGGGGCGCCATATGCTGGGCGCTCCTGATCACGGCGACCGCGGTGGCCAACTGCGGCCTCTTCGTGGTGAACCCGAACCAGGGCCTGGTGCTACAGCTCTACGGGTCCTATCGCGGCACCGCCCGGGAGGCGGGCCTGCGCTGGGCCAACCCGTTCTACACCAAGGGACGGATCTCGCTCCGCGTGCGCAACTTCGAGAGCGAGCGGCTCAAGGTCAACGACACCGACGGGAACCCGATCGACATCGCCGCGGTCGTGGTCTGGCGGGTGGTGGACACCGCCGAGGCCTGCTTCGAGGTGGACGACTTCGAGAGCTACGTGAAGGTGCAGACCGAGGCCGCGGTCCGCAATCTCGCCACCCGCTATCCCTACGACGCCCACGAAGAGGGCCACGCCTCGCTTCGCGGGAGCACCGTGGACGTGGCGAAGGACCTCCGGCACGAGGTGCAGGAGCGCCTGGCCAAGGCGGGGGTCGAGGTGATCGAAGCCCGGCTCAGCCACCTGGCCTACGCCTCGGAGATCGCCTCCGCCATGCTGCGGCGCCAACAGGCGGGGGCCATCATCGCGGCCCGGCAGAAGATCGTGGAGGGCGCGGTGGGGATGGTGGACATGGCCCTCGATCTGCTCGCGAAGAGCGGCCGCGTGCAGCTCGACGAGGAGCGCAAGGCGGCCATGGTCAGCAACCTGCTGGTCGTCCTCTGCGGAGACCGCGAGGCGCAGCCCGTGGTGAACACGGGCACGCTCTACCAGTGATCCCTTGACCGATCGCAAAGCGTTCCTTCTCCGCGTCGATCCCGCCGTGCTGGAGGCGCTGCAGCGCTGGGCGAACGACGACCTGCGCAGCCTGAACGGACAGATCGAGTTCGTCCTGCGCCGGAGCCTCCAGGCGGAGGGGCGGTGGAAGGAGCCGAAGGACCGCGGAACAGGACGGACGGGGCCCGCGGGAGGGAGGTGAGGGCGATCCTAACGGCGGAGGAGCTTCAGCTGCTGCACGGGCAGCGAGGCCTTGCCGAAGGTCACGATGCGGTAGGGGACGACCCGGCGCAGGAGGGCCCGGGAGAGGGCGGCGGCGGCGGTGGGGGTGAGGAGCGCCTCGCCCGGCTTGGCGAGGTCCTCACCGAGCTTGCTGGCCAGGTTCACCTCCAGACCGAACAGATCTTCCTCGAGGTCGAGCATGTCGCCGTAGCCGATCCCGTAGCTGAAGTGGAGCTGCTCATCGGCGATCCGGCCGCGATTCAGGCGCCGCAGGAGAGACTGCATGGCGTCCACTCCGTGGCAGGCCGCCTCGACGTCGGGAAACCGTATCAGCAGGCTGTCGGCCTCGACCTTGATCAGCCTCCCCGCATGGCGGCGGAGCATCGGTTCCGCCTGGACCACCACGCGGTTGAAGACCATGAGGAAGTGCAGGATCCCGTCGCGGGCCGTCCGCAGGGTGAAATCGGCGGTGTCGGTGTAGACCACCGCGTGACGATGGAAGAGGCTCGGGTAGGTGGAGCAGTCCAGGACCCCGCGGCGGGCCGGGCTCGTGCGCTCGCGTCGCTGCAGGTGCGCCAGCAACCGGCGGGTCCGCGCCCCCTTGCCGCGGAACATCATGGCTGGAGCTTGATCCTCACCACCCGCTGGTCCGCCGCCACCGGACACTCCACGAGTGCTGTGTAGCTGAGCAGGCAGAACTCGCGCCGCGTGCCTCCGATCGTCTGTCCGCGCAGGTCCATGGCGCGGGCCTGGACGAGCCGGCCCGCGGCTTCCGGCGCGAGGAGGTCCTGGTGGGGAGGCTCGGCCTTGACGGTGTTCCGCTTTCCATCGCCCGACACGAGCACGAAGCCGCGGGCGATGGGCACCTTGGCCAGCTGGCCGTCGACCACCCGCGTCTGGTCCGCGTACTGCAGCTCGATCGTCTGGCTGCCCAGAGGGAGGGTCTTCCTGCCCGTCCAGAGGTCCTTCGCGTCACGTCGCGCGGTGCTGCCGAGGGTCGCCGCCTCGCCGCGGGGCCTTATCTCGTACTCGTAGGAGAACGTCCACGAGAGGAGCAGCAAGCTCGTCCCGTCGGCCAGGTGGACCTGGATCGCCGGGCTCTCCAGGGCCGCGGCCGGAGCCGGGACCAAGAGCGCCATCAGGCTCACGAGCGCCGCGGGAAGCGCGAGAGACAGAAAAGACCTCCTTCGCTTGCGAGAGCGATCCCTCATTATGCCACTCCGGGAACGCCACCGGGCCCCTCGGATATCATGGCGGCTCGCCATGGCGACCAAGGGCCCTCTCGCCCCCTTCCCGGGCGGCTCCGACGGGCGTCTCGTCCGCGCCATCGGCCGCTTCGATCTGACCGCGGCCATCGTCAACGGCGTGATCGGCAGCGCGATCTTCGGCATGCCCGCCAGCCAGGCCGCCCTCACCGGGGCCTGGAGCCCGCTCGTTTGCCTCGTCGCGGGAGCGGGCGTCCTCACGATCGTCCTCTGCTTCGCCGAAGTGGCCAGCCGTTTCCGCGAGGGGGGCGGGCCGTACCTCTACGTGCGCGAGTCCTTCGGCCCGCTGCTCGGCTTCCAGGCCGGCTGGCTGACCTTCTGGGTTCGCATACTCTCCCTGGCCGCGAACCTCAACGTCTTCGTCGAGTACCTGGGACAGGTCGTCCCCTCGGCGGGCTCGCCCCTCGGCCGCGCCTCGGTGATGGTGGCCATGATGGCCGTTCTCACCGTGATCAACCTGATCGGCGTGCGGCAGGCCACCTGGACGGTGGACGTCTTCACCGCCGCCAAGATCGCGCCCCTCGTGCTGCTCGTCCTGCTCGGCCTGCCTCGGGTGCGGCCCGAGGTGCTCGCCACCCAGGCCGTGGCGGCGCCCGACTGGACGGGCGCGATCCTGCTGTTGATGTTCGCCTACGGCGGCTTCGAGGCCCCGCTCATCCCGGCCGGCGAAGCGAAGGACCCCCGTCGCGACACCGCCTTCGCCCTGCTCGCGGGCCTCGGCGTGATCACGGCCGTCTACACCCTCGTGCAGCTCGTGATCGTGGGGATGGTCCCTCACCTGGCGGGGACGAAGGCCCCGGTGGCCGCGGCCTTTGGAGCGCTCCTGGGGCCCGCCGGGGTCCCGCTGGCCGCCCTCGCGGCCATGGTCTCGGTCTGGGGCTACTCCACGGGCAGCGTGCTTCAGTCCCCGCGCGTCCTCTACTCGATGGCGGAGCGCCACGAGCTGCCCCTCTTCCTCGCGAGCGTGCACGGCCGCTTCCGCACGCCGCACGTCGCGATCGTCGTCTTCGCCGTGCTCACCACGGCCGTCGCGGTCTACGGCACCTTCGAGGCGACCGCCACCCTTTCCGCCATCGTCCGCCTCGTGACCTATGGCCTCACCTGCGCGGCCCTCCCGACGCTGCGCCTCCGGCGCCCGAACGAGGCGCCCGGCTTCCGGGTTCCGGGGGCTCTCGTGGTGGCGCCGGCGGCGATGGTCTTCTGCCTCTGGCTCCTCGGCACCCGGTCCTTCACCCAGGCCTGGACGCTCCTCGTGTTGATGGCCGCCGGGTTCCTGCTGTGGCGCGCCGCCGCCGACGCGAGGATAATGAAACCCGCATGAACATCCCGACGTTCCGGGACCTGCACGATCAGGTAGGACGCATCCTGCGCGAGCACGGTTGCCTGACCGCGATCGTGGTGGACCTCGGGCCCCTCGCCCACATCGAGCGCAGCTTCGGCGGGGCCGCCTCCCAGAGCCTGCGCGCCGCCATCGATCCCCTGGTCGAGGAGATGAAGGATCGCTTCCGCCAGGGCGACATCGTGGCCCGTGACGAGCGCGAAGGCGACCGCTTCCTGCTCTTCCTCGGTGGGAGGAGGCATGGCGAGACCGCGTTCGCGGTGAGCGACCTCCGGAAGCTGGCGGATCGGGTGGAGGAGTTCCTGACCCCGCGGGTGGGCCGCCTCACCCTTCCCTACCTCCGGGAGCGGCCCATCATCGACGTGGGCTACGGGATCGTGATCTGGAGCCCCCTGGAGAGCGAGGATCGCCAGATCCTCCGGCTCATCGCGGACGCGGGGGCCTGCGCCGAGCTGCGGCGCCGGCTGCGCGATCGCGACCAGCGGGAGTGGCTGCTGGAGATCATCTACAACCGGCAGGTGTGGACGGCGTTCCAGCCGATCGTGGAGATCGAGTCGCGGAAGGCGATGGGCTGGGAAGGCCTGAGCCGGGGGCCCCGGGGCTCGGAGGTCGAGCTGCCCATGGTGCTCTTCGGGCGCGCCGCCCGCTACGGCCTCACCGAGGAGCTCGAGCGCTCGTGCCGGCGCCAGGCCTTCGTGGACTGGCAGGTCTTCGGGGCTCCGGGCCGGCTCTTCGTGAACACCGTTCCCGCCACCATTCGCGACACGAGCTTCCTCGGGCGCGGCGTGCTCGACTACCTCGGGCCCAACCTCTCCCCGCGCTTCGTGACCCTCGAGATCACGGAGCGGCAGGTCATCGAGAACCTCAACCTCTACCGCGAGGCCATGCACGCCTTCACCGACCTCGGTTTCTCGTTCGCGATCGACGACCTGGGGGCGGGCTACTCGGGCCTCGAGACGGTGGCCATCCTCCGGCCCACCTACCTGAAGATCGACATGGCGCTCGTGCGTGACGTCCACCTGAAGAAGATCAGCCAGCAGGTGGTGAAGGCAATCACCGAGATGGGGGCGGGAGTGGGCGCGACCGTGATCGCGGAAGGGATCCAGACCCAGGAGGAGGCGGACGCCCTGCGCGACCTGGGGATCCGCTTCGGCCAGGGCTATCTCTTCGCCCGGCCCGTGGACCCCTACGCCCCCAAGCCGGTCAGCGTAGCCGGGAACTGACCCCGGAACGATCCGGGCCGGGAGAAGCAGTGAGGATCGGCATGGAGCGCGGGCGACCGGGGATCGGCGCGTGGCGGTGGGCTCTCGCCCTGGTGTTCCTCTCGCCTCTGGGTCTCGCCGCCCTCGCGGCGGCGGTTGCCGCACAGGGCCGGGCGACCCCGGCCCCCCGGCCCCGGAGCTCGGTGCCGCGAGAGCGCCTCAATCCCGCCGGGCTCGTCCGGCCCGCGGGCTACTCCCACGTGGTGGCCACGCGCGGCGGCAAGCAGGTGTTCGTCTCCGGCCAGGTGCCCCTCGACGCCGAGGGCAACCTGGTCGGCAAGGGCGACCTCAAGGCGCAAGCCGAGATGGTGTTCGGGAACCTGCGGGTGGCCCTCGCGGCGGCGGGGGCGACCCCCCAGGACGTGGTGAAGCTCAACACCTATGTGGTGGGCTACAAGCCCTCGGACCTCGCCATCCTGCGCGAGGTCCGGAGCGCCGCCTTCGGCGACACTGCCCTGGCCGCCAGCACCCTGGTCGGCGTGCAGGCCCTCGCCCGCGAAGGCCTGCTCGTCGAGGTAGAGGCGATCGCGGTGGTGCCGTAACCGGAGGCCTTCACACGAGTCGTTGGTCTGAGGCGAAGCCTCGTTAGCGCTTCGGCATCCCCGGCACGATCCCGTGCTCCTTCTCGAGCCGCTCGAGGGCGGCGATCCGCACGGGCCGGCGGACGTCGTGGTCGACCGGGCGGTAGCCGGGCCCATACTCGACCAGCTTGCCGCGGGCGATGAGGCGGTCGCGGTCGATGATGAGGTCGGCCCGCGAGGTGCCCACGAGGTCATTCTCCCGGCTCATGAAGATCGCCTCCTCCGGGCAGGCATCCACGCAGAAGCCGCAGTAGACGCAGCGCAGGAGGTCGATCTCGAACCGGGTGGGGTACTTCTCGATCCTCACCTCGGGGCGCTCGCCCGATTCGATGTGGATGCACTCGGCCGGGCAGACGGTGGCGCACATGTAGCAGGCCACGCACTTGGGCGTGCCGTCCTCCCGGACGGTGAGGAGGTGGACGCCCCGGTAGCGGCCGGAATGATTGCGCTTCTGCTCCGGGAACTGGATGGTCGAGGCCTGGCCCCCGAAGAGGGTCTTCATGAAGATCCCGAGGGTGATCCAGTGGCCGAGCAGGACGGGGCCGATCCCCGGCTTCTGGTTGCGGTCGACGGTCACGACGCTCGCTGGCACTCCTGGTCCCCCCGAACGCCTAGGCCCGCGCCTCGGCGGGGGCGGAGCTCTCGTCGGCGAGAGGCAGCGCCCGGCCCTGCGCGCCGATTGTCTTGTAATCCAGGCCCGCGTAATCGGGCGCACCCTTGGCGAAGAGCGCGAAGACCTCGCGGGCGGAAGTCGCGGCCAGCGGCTGCCCGAGCCGGTTCAACAGCTCCGCCGCCAGCCCCCAGCGCGGGAGCGCGTCGCCCGGGGCGACGACCGCCCGCCGGATGCGCTGGACACGCCGCTCATAGTTCGTGAAGGTGCCGTCCACCTCGGCCCACAAGGCGGCCGGCAGCACCGCGTGGGCACGGTCCAGCTCCGGACCCTCGTGGGTGGCCATGACGGCGATGAAGGGGACCGAAGCCAGGGCGTCCACCGCCCCAGGCGCTCGCAGCAGCTCGGGGCCCTGCAGCACGAGCGCCTTCACCGCTCCCGATCGGCAGGCGTCGAGGATGACCGCCACGCCCGCGCGGCCAAGCCCCTGGTCGAGGCAGCCCTGCGTGTTCGGGTTGCGGTCTTCGCGCAGGAGGACGTCGTCCGAACGCACCCGCACCTTCGCCTGCGGGTCGCCCACCCGGAAGTCGAGCCGGCCGCCGACGGCTTCGGCCAGCACGCGGAAGGCGTAAAGGTCTTCGTTCGTCCCCTGTGGCGAAGCCAGGAAGGCGCTGGCGCTCCCCGCATCCTTGACCCGAACCGCCACCGCGTCGAGGGCCGCCGCCACCGTCCTCCCCTCCCACCTCGATGCGCCCTTCACCCGCGCGCCGGACACGCGGCTGGTCGGGCCGATCTCCTTGTAGGAGGCGCGGCCGATGTCGCACATCCAGGACTTGTTCACGTCCGGGTTGCGCCTTGGCCGCAGGCGCTGGACCTCGCCGTCGCGCTCGTCCACGTGGATGTTGCAGCCGGTGGAGCAGCCCGCGCAGACCGAGTCGTGGGACTTCAGGAACCAGACCCGCATCTTGAAGCGGAAGTCGTGGGACAGGAGGGCGCCCACCGGGCAGACGTCGGCCAGGTTGCCCGCGTAGCCGTGGGTGACCGGCCGGTTCTCGAAAGTCGAGATCTGGGTGTGGTCGCCCCGGTTCACGAGCTCGAAGGTGTTGGTGCCGGTGACCTCGCGCTCGAAGCGGATGCAGCGCGTGCAGAGCACGCAGCGCTCGGCGTCGAGCATGATCGGCCCCAGGTCCACCACCTTCCGCTTGAGGACCTTGTCCTCGATCTCCACCTTGGAGTCGTAGAGCCCGTGCCCCATGTAGTTGTCCTGGAGGTAGCACTCGCCGGCCTGGTCGCACACGGGGCAGTCGATCGGGTGGTTGATGAGCAGGAACTCGAGGGTGGTGCGGTGGGCCTCCACCGCCTTCGGGCTTTTCGTCGCCACTACCATGCCGTCCGTCACCTGGGTGTTGCAGGCGATCTGGAGCTTCGGCATCTTCTCGATCTCGACCAGGCACATGCGGCAGTTGCCGTCCACCGACAGGTCGCGGTGCCAGCAGAAGTGGGGGATCTCGATCCCGTTCCGGTCCGCCGCCTCGATGACGGTGGTCCCCGGGGGAACCTCGATCTCCTTCCCGTCGATCGTGCACTTCGGCATATTAGCGGTCCAGCTCTCCGGCGATCACGTTCAAGCCCCCCATGATGGCCACCGCGTCCGCGATCATCGAGCCTTTGATCATGCGCGGGAAGGCCTGGTAGATGTTGAAGCAGGGCGGCCGCACCTTCACGCGCCAGGGGTGCTTCGCTCCGTCGCTCACCACGTAGAACCCGAGCTCGCCGTTCGCCCCCTCGGTGTAGCCGTAGACCTCGCCGGGGGGCGGCAGGATACCCTCGTAGATCAGCTTGAAGTGGTTCATGAGGGCTTCGATGTTCGAGTAGACCTCGGACTTCGGGGGAAGGGCCACCCGCTTGTCGTCGGTGATCACCGGCCCCTTGGGCAGTCTGGCCAGGGCCTGCTCGACGATGCGCATGCTCTGCTTCATCTCTTCCATGCGCACGAGGTAGCGGTCGTAGCAGTCGCCCACCGTCCCCACCGGCACGTCGAAGTCGTACTGCTCGTAGCCGGAGTAGGGATGCTCCTTGCGAACGTCGTAAGCGACGCCGGAGCCGCGCAGGCAGGGGCCCACCCAGCCCCAGGAGAGCGCTTCTTCCTTGCCCATCACCCCCACGTCCTTGAACCGGTTCTGGAAGATCGGGTTGCGGGTGAGGAGCTTGTTCGCCTGGTCCCAGATCTCGCGGACGCTGGCGAGGGCCTTCCGTACGCGGGGCTCGAAGTCGTCGGGCACGTCCTGGGCCAGGCCGCCGATCCGTACGTAGGAGACGGTGAGCCGGGCGCCGCAGCAGGCCTCGAGCACGTCGTAGATGTCTTCGCGGGCGCGGAACATCACGAAGTAGGGGGTGATGGCCCCGAGGTCCACTACGTTGGTCGAGATGCAGATGATGTGGTCCATGATCCGCGAGAGCTCGGAGAGGATCACGCGGATGGCTTCGGCCCGCGGCGGAGCGGGCACCCCGAGCAGCTTCTCCACCGCCA
>WNFL01107787.1_pt1 | contig 11086 bp, 11 predicted proteins | sample 5400361 | NCBI WGS metagenome assembly WNFL01 (sample SAMN13153351, study PRJNA577476) | soil metagenome | isolation source: 40 cm soil on Douglas fir-dominated hillslope | place: USA:California | collected 2013-09-17 | reverse complement strand
CCACAGGGGCAGCGCCACCAGACCTTCCACCTGGGTCAGGTGCCACTGGGTGACCGAGGCGTAGTACACGCCGACCGTGAACAGCGGCGCGAGCCGCGACACCCACGGGTTCTCGAACTCCGCGCGCAGGCTCGCCAGCAGCACCGCCGCGAACCCGGTCCACCACAGCATCTCGAGCAGGTGGACGCCGTGCTCGCCGTATCCGAACAGGTGCCCGGCGACCCAGTAGAACAGGTAGATCGCGGGCTGTTTCTGCTCCCAGAAGTCCCGGTAGAGGAACCCGCCGTGGTCCATCACCCGCGCGCCGAGGGTGAACATGGCCTGGTCCCACTCGAACGGGAACTCGAGGTGGAGCGCGCCCAGGGCGAGGACCGCGAGCAGCACGCCCAGGTCCGCGGGGCCGAAGCGAAGGGCGGCGCGCGGCGTTCCCGGTTCGCTCATGGCGGAGACCCTACCGGGGGGCTGAATCGCGCTCAAGAGCACGGCCCGGGGGGCCGAAACCAGAGTGGGATCGGCTTTGCGCCGCCCACCGCCCGACCACCTCCGCCCCGGCGATCCCGTTCATGCGCATCGGCGTCCACATCGTCCTGTTCGTCGGCCTCACCGCCGCCGTGCTGGGGCTGCGCGTCGTGCTCGAACGGACCCTGCTGCGCGCGCACCGTCCGCCGGCCACCTCCGGCCAGGCCGAGGACCAGGAGCGCACCCCGCGTCGCGCGGCCTGATCGTCCCCCCTCAACTCACACCCACCACGATCGCGAGCCAGCCTTCCTGGTTCTCGGCGTGCTCCCGGCGGCGATAGACGCCGGTTCCTTCGCCGGTCGTCGTGCTCATGTTCTCCAGGTAGACGTCGCTGCGCCGGAACCCCGCATCCGCCAGCGCGTCGCGGATCTCGGGGAGCGTCCACATCCGCCAGTCGTAGCGGAACGCGCGGCGCATCCCGGTGCCGTCGCGGAAGCGGAAGTGAATGTCGCAGCGGATGCGGTGGGAGACCGGGTCGAAGTCGAGATGCTCCCATTCGTAGAGGAACGGCGGCAGCAGGGTGCCGTCGGGGGCGTTGGTCACCGGAACCCGCCGGCGCTCCACCATCGGCTCCATCGCCTCGGTCCCGCCGAACGCGTTCAGGACCAGCACGCCGCCGCGGCGCAGCGAGCGGCGGGCGGCGGCGAAGTAGCGCACCAGCTCGCGGCGCTGGTGGAACACCCAGTACGAGAAGTTCATCGCGCAGATCAGGTCCACCCGCGGCCCGCCCGCGCTGCGCGCGTCGCGTCGCGTGAGCGTGACGCGGTGCGCGGCGGCGCGCATCGCCGGGAAGTGCACGCGCCGCGCCCAGGCGAGCGGCTCCGGGTCCAGGTCCACCCCCCAGGCGCGGTGATCGGGTCCGCGCAGCACCCAGGCGCAGGCGAGCTGCGCGGTGCCGCAGAAATCCTCGCGCAGCAGGCGGAATCCGCGGCCGCGCACGCTCCGGTAGATGCGCTCGAACAGGTCGAGGTCCTGCTCCACCCCCTGCACCGCGGCCTCGTAGAGCGCGTGGCGATCGCGCGCGAGCGGTCCGTACTTCATCTCGTGGCTCCCTCCGGGGGGTGGCGCGGCCGGTCGTGTCGGGCATTTCGGATCGCGCGGCGGGCGCGCATCCTAGAGGCATCCGTACACGGCGTCCACGCCGGGCACCACAAGCCTTCTGCTATAGTCCCGCGCCTCGTCGGAACGGCGCTGCGGAGCGCGTCGTTCGCGCACCCGACCCCGTTCCGGAAAGATCGCCGCCATGCCCCAGCTCATCGACGTCCTGCACGCCCGAGCAGTGCCGCGACCAGTTCCACATCGGGCCCACCGCGCAGCTCGACGACTACCCGTACGTCCACCTGATGCGCCGGATGAGCCAGGAGCTGCGCAAGCGCGGGCTGGACGGCGTGTTCTTCACGTCGGACGAGCAGCCGATGCAGCAGCCGCTGGACTGGGGAACTTTGATCGAGCTGCTGAACGAGGATTTCGACGACCTCACCCACCGCCGTCGTCCCCTGCCGGCGTCGGCGGCCGAGTGGCTGTTCGCGCGCTTCGACGCCGCGCGCGCCAAGGTGGGCGCTCCGCCGGCGTTCGGCACGCTGCCGGCCGAGGCGCGCGCCTCGCTGGTGCGCGCCCTGGAGAGCGAGTGCGCCGAGCTGCTGCGCGACAAGAACGCCGGGATTCCGGAGTCGCTCGACGGGAAGACCGTGGTGATCGAGTTCGCGCGCGGCGGGCCCGACGGTGCCGCGCCGCCGCTGCCCAAGCCGCTCGGCTACCGCTACTCGCTGGCGCAGCTCTCGGACGAGATCCTCGCGCGCGCCTCGATCCTGTACGTGTGGGTCACGCCCGAGGAGTCGCGGCGCAAGAACACCGAGCGCACCGATCCCAACGACCCGGGCTCGATCCTCCACCATGGCGTGCCGATGGCGGTGATGTTCGGGGACTACGGGGTGGACGACATGAGCTGGCTGATCGAGCACGCCGACCATCCCGACACCGTGAAGGTGGAGACCCGAGGCCGCACCTACCATCTGCCGGTGGCGCGCTTCGACAACCGCACCGACAAGACCACCTTCGTGCGCAACGACCGCGCGCAGTGGACGCCGGCGCAGATCGCGGCGATCGACGACGGGCTGCGAGGAGCGCTCGAGCAGCTGGTGAAGGTGGAGAAGGCGTAGTCCCGGGGCTCAGCGCTTCCGCGCTCTCCAGATGCACTCCGCCGGCCAGCGGCGCGACCACTCGGTCCGGTGCCGGGCGCGGCTCGATCAGCGACTCGACCTCGAGCCCGCTGGCGCGGAACAGCGCGATCCACTCTCCGTACGGAAGCTGGAAGGTGACGGTCTCCGGGCCTTCGAGACGGTGCATGCCGAAGTAATCCATCTCGAGGCGATCCCCGGTCTGGTCGGCATCCAGCTTCCAGCACAGATCGAGGATCGGGCTCGCGTGGCTGAACGCGAGCAGCCCGCCGCGGCGCAGCACCCGCGCCGCCTCGGGCACGGTGCGGCGGGGGTCCGCGAACGTGATCGCGCCGTGGTCGCAGAACACGACGTCGAAGCTCCCGTCGGCGATCGGCACCTGCTCGGCGCTGGCCTGGATCAGGGGCAGCGCGACGCCGGCCTCGCGCATCAGCGAGCGCGCGTGCTCGAGCTGGCGGCGCGAGAAGTCGAGCCCGGTGGGACGCGCGCCGGCCTTCGCCAGCGCGATCGACCACTGCGCCGCCCCGCAGCCGAACTCGAGGATCGCCTTGCCGGCGACCTGGCCCAGCACGTTCAGCTCGCGCTCGGGGATCTGCCATACGCCCCAGGCCATGCCGCCGCTGTCGGCGAGCATGCGCCCGTTGCGCTCCTGGTAGGCGTCGCTCTGCGCCTCCCAGAAGGTCCGGTTGCGGGTCAGGTGCGTATCGGACATGTCCGCGGCAGTGTAGGGCACGCCGCTCGACGGCGCGTCAGCGCAGCACGGTCAGACGCTTCGTGAGGGTGCGACCCATGCCCTCGAACGTGGCCCAGTAGAGCCCGGGTCCGACCAGCGTGCCGCCGTCGTCCCGCAGGTCCCAGGCGACGTCGTGGCGGCCCGCGCTCTCGGTCCCGTCCCGCAGCGTGCGCACGCGCCGGCCCTGCGCGTCGTGGATCGTGATCCGCACCGCGCCCATGGCCGGGAGGCCGTAGAGGAAACGGGTGGTCCTTGCGGCCGGGTTCGGGGACGGCGGGGCGACGAACAGCGGACCGCCGCTCCCATCCACGCCGAGCGTGGCGTTCGATCCAACGCGGAGCACGTAGTTCGCGACCGACCCGTCGTAGCCGGCGCGATAGACCACGAGCGGATGCCATCCGGTCTCGCTCGCGGTGAACGTCAGCACGTCGTACTCCTGGCCCAGGTAAGGGCTCGCGTTCGCGATCGCCTGGGATCGCGTCCACACGGCGTCGACGGTCGGCGGGAAGATCGAGAACGTCAGGTCGTCGGTGCCGCCGATCCGGGTCAGGTCGATGCGGGTGGGAACGCCGGCCTGGAACAGGATCTCGTAGACCTGGGCGAACCCGGTGGCGGTGAGGGACTGCGGAGGCCATTCGACATCCGGCGTGCCGCGCCGCCCGGTGGCGTCGGCCCACTGGATCACGTAGTTGCCCGCGGGCCCCGCGCCGCGCATCACGGCCGGGAAGTACGGCGTCGCGGCGGACGACGAGGCACCGACCACGAACTCGGTCTGCCCGGGCGCCAGCGCCGACCGGCCGACCTCGTGGGTCAGCCCGCTGTTGCCGCCCTGCCACGGATCGTCGTAGACCACCAGGTCGAGGTCGTTGCTGGCCCCCGCCGTGTTGGCGGCCACCACCCAGGCGTAGGCATTTCCGCGATCGATCCGGTAGGCATCGCAGTTCGAAGGCGGGTAGGCGCCGCGGTCCGGCGGCGCGGACGATCCCAGACCGACCGACCCGGTCAGCGACGCCGGACTCCACACGCGCTGCAGGTAGGACAGGTAGGGTGGAAAGCTGTGATCGTTGGCGACGACGTGATCGACGTCCGGAATGCCCTCGAGCGTGTGGCGCCCGCCGCGGATCAGCAGCGGCTGGTTGGTCGAGGGGAAGTACTTCTCGGCCCAGATGCAGTCGGAGCGGACGATCGACTGCACGACCTGTCCGTCGAGCCGGAGCTGGTCGGTCCACGTGCCGCACACCGCCGGGTTCTTCCAGGTCGACCAGTTGAGGTAGGTGGGCTGCGTCCCGAGCAGCGAATCGGACGCCGTGACGGGACCGGTGGAGTCGGCCCCTGCGGTCGTGCGGGGCACGATGCCATAGGCCCAGCTCGGCGGCGCCCAGGCGTTCATGCGCGCGATCAGCTGCGGAGCCGCGGCGGCCGGCCGCGAGGCGGCGGCGATCAGGGCGAGCGTCAGGAACCAGGGCAGGCGACGGCGGGCAGGGTCCATCGGAACCTCCAGCTACTCCTCGACGGGCGCGGTCCCTTCCCTGCGCGCGCCGGTGAACTTCTCGTAGACGCGGGCCTTCTCACCGCGAAGCGCGAGCAACCAGTCTACCACCTCGCGCACCGCGCCCCGGCCGCCGAAACGCTCGGTGACGTGGGCCGCGACCGCCTTCACCTCGGGACGAGCGTTGCCGACCGCGATCGGCAGGCCGACGCGGCGCAGCACCGGGATGTCGAGCACATCGTCGCCGACGTAGGCGACCTCCGCGTCGGTGAGGCCGTGCTTCGCGAGGATGGCGTCGAGCCCCTCCTCCTTCCAGAAGTGACCCTGCGACAACTCGTCGATCTGGAGCTCCCGGGCCCGCCGGCGCACCGGCTCGCAGTCGCGCCCGGTGAGGATCCCGACCTTGAGCCCTGCCGCCCGGGCGAGCGTGACGCCCATGCCGTCCTGCACGTCGAAGCGCTTCACCTCCAGGTCCCGGCCGGCGAGGATGATGCCGCCGTCGGTCATCACGCCGTCCACGTCGAGCAGCAGCATCCGCACCGCGGCCGCGCGACGCTTCAGCTCCACGGGGCTGGGGCGGCGGACCCGCGCGGAGGTCCCGGCACGGGGTGGACGGACGGCGAGTCGGGATGGACGCGGACGACGGGAGGACGCGCGCTTCGGCATGGGCTTACTGGATCAGCCCGTCGCGTAGCAGGTCCTGGATGTCGATCATCCCGACCGGGCGACCCTGGCCGTCCACCACCACGAGATTGTCCACCTGCGCGCCACGCATCGTGTCCACCACCTCGGAGAGGATGGTGTCCTCGGGCACCGCCTTCGGGGCACGCGACATGAGCTGGTCCACCGGCTCGCTCCCGAGCTGGGCGTGGTCCACCGCCCGCCGCAGGTCGCCATCGGTGAGGATCCCGATCAACGCGCCGTCGCCGTCCACCACCGAGATCGCTCCCAGCCGGGAGCGCGTCATCAGGATCGCCGCCTCGGCCACCGTGGCGCCGCCCTTCACCAGCGGGTTGTCGGGGCGCAGCAGCTGGCGCGCGGTGAGGCTGCTGAGGCGCGCGTGGGTGGTGAAGTCCTCGATGCCCCGCCCGGTGACCAGGTTCTCGGGCAGCATCTTCAGGATCTTCCACGGCACCGTGACGGTGTGGGCGCCGCAGGCCAGTGCCCGGCGCACGTGGTCCGGGGTGCGCACCGACGCCACCATCAGCTTGCTCGCGAACCGGTAGCGCTCGATCAGGCCTGCGGTCTCCTCGATCGCGCCCCACGCCTCCATGCTCTGGTCCTCGAGTCGTCCCACCAGCATGCAGATGTAGGCCGCGCCGGCCAGCGCCGCCATGTAGGCCTGGTTCACGGTGTAGACCAGGTGCAGGTTCACGCGGAAACCGGCGTCGGTGAGCCGGCGCGCGGCGCGGCAGCCGTCCCAGGTGACCGGGATCTTGAAGCACGCCTTCTCGCGCATGCCGGGGAGCTCGGCGAGCCGCTGCGCCTCGGCGATCATCGCGTCCACGCTGTCCCCGAGCACCTCGACGTGGACCTGGCGCACCGGCAGCTTCGCCAGCTCCGTGATCACCCCGTTCACGTCCTTCACGCCGTCGCGATACATGAACGTGGGCGTGGTGGTCACGCCCTCGACGAAGCCCAGCTCGGCGGCGGCGCTGATCTCGTCGAAGCGCACCGAGTCGATGAACAGCTCCATTCAGACTCCCTTCACCACGGCGTTGAGATCGAGAATCGGCTTGAGGAACTCCTCCAGGTCGACAAGCGCCATCTGGCTCGAGGCGTCGCACATCGCGTGGGGCGGGTCGGGATGGACCTCGATGAAGAACCCGTCCACGCCCGCGCCGGCCGCGGCGCGGCCCAGCACCGGCATGTACTCGCGCAGGCCCCCGCGCGGGTCGGCGCTCGGGATCCCGTAGCGGCGCACCGAGTGGGTGACGTCGAAGATCACCGGGTAGCCGGTATCGCGCAGGCGCTGGAAGCTGCGCGGGTCCACTACCAGATCGTTGTAACCGAAGGTGACGCCGCGCTCGGTGAGCAGGATGCGACGGTTGCCGGCGGCCTCGACCTTGCGGATCGGCTTGTCCATGTTCTCGGGCGCGAGGAACTGTCCGTGCTTGAGGTTCACGGCCTTGCCGGTGCGCGCGACCTCCTCGGCCAGCTCGGTCTGCATGCACAGGAACGCCGGGATCTGCAGCACGTCGAGGACCTGGCCGGCGAGCCCGATGTGCTCCGGGTAGTGGATGTCGGAGAGGATCGGGAAGCCGAACTGCTCGCGGATCTTCGCCAGCGTGGCGAGCCCCGCCTCGAGCCCCGGGCCGCGGTAGTTCTCGGGCAGGCTGCGGTTGTCCTTCAGGAAGGAGCTCTTGTAGATGATCGGGAGCCCGAGCCTCTCGCCGATCGTCTTCAGCCCCTCCGCCGCACGCCACATCACCGCGTCGTCCTCGATCACGCACGGCCCCGCGATCAGGAACAGCGGCACCTCGCCGCAGCGGATCCCGGCGACGTCCACGGTGGTGACCGGCTTCACGAACATGGGAACGGGCTCTCCGGCGGGGGCGGGGNNCCGGAAACCGCTGGAATCGTGGGTCCCTGTGCTATCCTGCCGGCCTCGTTCCTGGTCGTGAGACGGATCGAATGGCCGCAGCAGACGCGGCTCAGACTCCTGCCGCGAGCTCATCTCGCCAGGGGTCGTCGTTTTTTTCGGTAACCGGGCGCTGCATCCCGCATCCTGAGAGACATCCGACGTCCGAACCCCCGAGGTACCCCATGGATCCGATCGCCGGCCTGTTCGACCACATTCTCGATCTGCCCAACGCCCATGCGCGGCGCCGGCTCGAGGCGCTGATCGGCCTCGACCCGATCTGCTCGCAGCTCATCAAGCAGGCCGCGATCCTCATGCATCCCGGCCGCCTCGACGGCTGGAGCGAGCAGTTCCACGGCAGCGTGCTGCCGGCGGTCCAGCGCGCGCGCCAGCGCCCGCCGCTGGTGATCCTGGGCGGCGACGTGGGCACCGGGAAGACCACGCTCGCCGAGAGCTTCGCCGACCCGCTGGCCCGCGCCGAGCAGATCCAGATCTGCGTGATGCGCCTCAGCCTGCGCACCCGCGGCCAGGGCGCCGCCGGCGAGATGACCCACCGCATCGGCCTGGCCTTCGACCTGGTGCGCGACAAGGCCCGCATCCTCCCCGGCGTGATCCTGGTGATCGACGAGGCGGACGCGCTGGCCCAGTCGCGCGAGCTGTCGGCGATGCACCACGAGGACCGCGCCGGCGTGAACGCGCTGATCCGCGGCATCGACACCCTGGTGACCTCGGGGCTCCCGGTGCTGACGGTGATGTGCACCAACCGCCTGGATTCGCTGGACCCCGCGGTGAAGCGGCGCGCGGCCGAGATCTTCGAGCTCGCCCGTCCCAGCGAGGAGCAGCGTCGCGAGCTGCTGCAGGTCTCCCTGGGCGGGGCCGGCCTCACCGAGACCCAGATCGCCGAGCTGGCGCGCAAGACCGGCCCACGCAACGGCCATGACTTCGGCTACACCTGGTCCGACCTCTCGGACCGGCTGATCCCCTCGGCAATCCTGGCGGCCTATCCCGATCGCCCGCTCACCTATCCGCTGGTGGTCGAGCACCTCGAGCTGATCTCGCCGACCAAGCCGTTCGCGCGCGAGGACGAGAACTAGAGGCGTCGGGTCGCGCAGCCCGTCGCCACCGAGCGCCGGGTGAACAGACCAGGAGGATCCGGGGCCGTCGAGCGGGCGGCGCGGTCCCGGGCCCGGGCCCTGCTATCCTCGACCCTGTCATGAGCTCCCCGCGCTTCGAGTTCCACGTCTCGCGCGCCGCCCGGCGGCGCTATCAATTCGACCAGGCGCTGTTCTCGGTCACCGGCAACGTGGTGTTCGCCGACCTGGGCGCGAGCCGCGACTTCGCCAGGCGCATGAACGCGGGCCGCGACGCCGAGAACCACCCCGAGCGCACGGTGAGCCCGGCCGAGCTCCACGCGCTGGGGCTGATCGACGAGGCGCTCCACCTGGTGGTCGCGCAGTACCGCACGCAGCGCGATCCGAAGACCTGGACCGACGCGCTGGCGTGGTACGAGCGGCGCCTCGGGCGCGAGCGTCTCGATCGCACGCTGCTCGCGTTCGTCGAGGAGTTCCCGCCGCTCGCGGTCCACCGCGGCGAACGTCGCGCCGAGGCCTGGCTGGCCCAGTCCAGCGGCGGCATGCCCCACCGCGCGGTCGCGCTCGAGGAGCTGACCCTGCTGTGGCTCGCCAACGCCAACCCGGCGTTCCGGCCCTACGGCGAGCTGTTCGACGACCGCGACCTGGAGCGCACCACTGCCTACCGGGAGATCACCGGGGCGCTGCGCGCGTGGTTCGACACCCGGCCGCGCTTCGGCCCCGCGCATCAGAACCTGGTGGACCTGCTGCGCGCGCCGGCGCTGGCCTCGCCCGATTCGCTCGAGGGCCAGCTCGCGTTCCTGCGCGACGAGTGGTCGAGCCTGCTCGGGGACCTGGTGCGCCGGTTGCTCACCGCGCTCGACGTGCTCAAGGAGGAGCAGGTCGCGGTGTGGATGCGCTTCCATCCGCCGCCGACCCCCGGCGGCGCCGCTCCCGCGCTCGGGCCTTCGGGGGCCGAGTGGATCCCGCGCTTCGACGGCGAGGCCGAGGTCGAGGCGTTCAGCGCCGACCAGGAGTGGATGCCGCGAACGGTGCTGATCGCCAAGAGCGTGTGGGTGTGGCTGCACCAGCTCTCGGTCCAGTACGGGCGCGAGATCGCGCGCCTCGACCAGGTGCCGGATGAGGAGCTGGACCGGCTCGGGCGGCGCGGGTTCAACGCGCTGTGGCTGATCGGCGTGTGGGAGCGCAGCCCGGCCTCGCAGCGCATCAAGCAGCTCACCGGCAATCCCGAGGCGGTGGCGTCGGCCTACTCGCTGCTCGACTACGCGATCGCCGGCGACCTGGGCGGCGAGGCGGCGTACGCGAGCCTGCGCGAGCGCGCGGGCGGGCGCGGCATCCGGCTGGCGAGCGACATGGTGCCGAACCACATGGGGATCGACTCGCGCTGGGTGATCGAGCACCCGGAGTGGTTCCTGCAGGTGCGGCACAGCCCGTTCCCGTCGTACCGCTTCGACGGCCCGGACCTCTCGCGCGACGGCCGGGTCGAGATCAAGGTCGAGGACCACTACTACGACCGCAGCGACGCCGCGGTGGTGTTCCGCCGCGTGGACCGCGGGAGCGGCGACACGCGCTTCCTCTACCACGGCAACGACGGCACCAGCTTCCCGTGGAACGACACCGCGCAGCTCGACTACCTGAACCCCGAGGTACGCGAGGCGGTGATCCAGACCATCCTGGCGGTCGCGCGCCGCTTCCCGATCATTCGCTTCGACGCGGCGATGACGCTGGCCAAGCGCCACTACCAGCGGCTGTGGTTCCCGGAGCCGGGCACCGGCGGCGCGATCCCCTCGCGCGCCGAGCACGGCATGAGCCGCGGCGAGCTCGACGCCCGCATGCCGAAGGAGTTCTGGCGCGAGGTGGTGGACCGGGTCGGGGCCGAGGCGCCGGGCACGCTGCTGCTGGCCGAGGCGTTCTGGCTGATGGAAGGCTACTTCGTCCGCACCCTCGGCATGCACCGCGTCTACAACAGCGCGTTCATGAACATGCTGCGTGACGAGGAGAACGCGAACTATCGCAGCGTGATCAAGAACACGCTCGAGTTCGAGCCCGAGGTGCTCAAGCGCTACGTCAACTTCATGAACAACCCGGACGAGCGCACCGCGGTGGACCAGTTCGGCAAGGGCGACAAGTACTTCGGCATCTGCACGCTGATGAGCACGCTGCCCGGCCTGCCGATGTTCGGGCACGGGCAGATCGAGGGCTTCACCGAGAAGTACGGGATGGAGTACCGGCGCGCCTACCACGACGAGACGCCGGACGCGTGGCTGGTGGCGCGCCACGAGCGCGAGATCACGCCGCTGCTCCACCGCCGCGGGCTGTTCGCCGAGGTCCGCGACTTCCTGCTCTACGACTTCTACACCGACGGCGGCGGCGTGAACGAGGACGTCTTCGCATACACCAACCGGCGCGGGGACGAGCGGGCACTGGTGGTGTTCCACAACCGCTACGGCGAGACCCACGGCTGGATCCGAGTCTCCTGCGCCTTCGCCGAGAAGC
>WNFL01033637.1_pt1 | contig 11087 bp, 8 predicted proteins | sample 5400361 | NCBI WGS metagenome assembly WNFL01 (sample SAMN13153351, study PRJNA577476) | soil metagenome | isolation source: 40 cm soil on Douglas fir-dominated hillslope | place: USA:California | collected 2013-09-17 | reverse complement strand
GGTCGACACGGAACGGTTGCTTTCGCGCTGAGGTCGTATCGCCGCCGCGTCAGAACCCCCGGATGAAGCCCTCCCCGGTTCTCTTCGCCGCCGCTCTCGTCCTCGGCTCCCCTCTCGCCGCGGAGCCCACGACGCTCACGGTTCCCTCGAGCGCCTCGATCCACGGGCAGCGCGGAGCGTTCTTCCACACCGACCTCTGGGCGATCAATCGCTCGTTCTCGAGCCCGATCGACGTGACGGCCACGTACCGCTGCTTCGCCGGGCCGTGCCCGGCGACGAACACGGCGACCTTCACGCTGACACCCCGGCGCCCGCGCATCTTCGCCGACGTCGTCGCCACGCTCTTCGGCGCGCCGGAGACGGCGGGCGCCATCGAGCTGAAGTGGGACGCGAGCCTCGGCCAGATCTCCGCGACGACGCGCGTCTTCCCTCCCGAGATCCCCGACCCGACGTTCGGCACCGGCATCCCAGCCTTCCCGACGGCCGCAGCGCTCGACCGCGCCATATTCCTCGGCCTCGGCAACAACAACCCGACCGCGAGCGATGTCGTCGTGACGTTCCAGCTGCTCGAGGGGAGCGGCGCGCCGCTCGGGTCGCCGTTCCCGCTGCCGCTCGGGCCCTTCCAGGCCGGCCAGGTGAACGACGTCTTCGCGCGCGCGGGCGTCGGCTCCGCCGTCTCGACGAACGTGACGCTGCGCGCGACGGCGACGGCGGGCGTGTTCTTCAACGTCACCGTGATCGACAACCAGTCGGGCGACTCGGTCTTCGTCTTCCCGAGCCTCGACCGGCAGAACGCCCTCGCGGCCGCCGACACGCAGACGGTCCCGGCGAGCGCCTCGATCCACGGGAGGGCCGGGACGTTCTTCCACACGGACCTCTGGGTTCGGAACGGCTCGGCGACGAACGCGCTCACCGTCTCCGCCGTGCTCCGCTGCTCGGCCGGGACCTGCCCGCCCGATGCCAAGACGATCAACCTCGGGCCGGGCGAGACGAAGCTCTACGCGGACGTGGTCGGCGGGCTCTTCGGAGCGCCCGAGGCGGCCGGCGCGATCGAGCTGACCCCGACGGTCGGCCCCGGGCAGCTCTTCGCCACGAGCCGCACCTACACGCCGAGCCTGCCGGCCCCGACGAACGGCACGGCGATCCCCGGGCTGCCGCTCACGGAAGTGAAGACGCGCTCTCTCTTCCTCGGCCTCGGGGCGAACGGCGGCGACCTGACGACCGGATTCCGGTCGAACGCCGGCGCATACAACCCGTTCCCGTTCGACGTGTCGATCACGTTCTCGCTCTATTCGGCGGCGGGCGAGCTCCTCGGGCAGAAGCGATACGACTGGATGCCGCACGAGGCGAGGCAGCTCAACGACATCTTCGCCGAGCTCGGCGCGCCCGGCGTCGTCACGAGGAACGCCTACCTGGTGACGGTCTCGACGCTCCCGATCCTCCCGTACGTGATCGTCATCGACAACCAGTCCGGGGACTCGATCTACGTCCGCCCGACGGACGACGAGGCCAAGCCGCAGTAGCCGCCTTCCCCCGCCGGCCGCGCGCGGCGCGCCGCGTAAACTCCCGCCGCCGCAGATGCCGAAGCGCACAGACCTCCGCTCGATCCTCGTCCTCGGCTCCGGCCCGATCGTGATCGGGCAGGCGTGCGAGTTCGACTACTCGGGAACCCAGGCGTGCCGCGCGCTCAAGCGCGAGGGCTACCGCGTGGTCCTCGTCAACTCGAACCCCGCCACGATCATGACCGACCCGGAGTTCGCGGACGCGACGTACATCGAGCCGCTCGACGTCGCTACGGTCGCGGCGGTCATCGAGCGCGAGCGGCCGGACGCGCTGCTGCCGACGGTCGGGGGCCAGACGGCGCTCAACCTCGCCGTCGCGCTCGAGGAGGTGGGTGTCCTTGCGAAGTACGGCGTCGAGACGCTCGGCGCGACGATCGCCTCCGTGAAGCTCGGGGAGGACCGCCTCCTCTTCAAGCAGGCGATGCAGGCGGCCGGCGTCGATGTCCTCCGCTCGGGGATCGCATCCTCGCTCGACGAGGCGCGCGACGTCGCGACGGAGTTCGGATTCCCGGTCGTCCTGCGCCCCTCGTTCACGCTCGGGGGAACTGGGGGCGGCATCGCGTTCAACGTCGACGACTTCGAGCGCCTCGTCAAGCGCGGCCTGACGCTCTCGCCGGTGCACGAGATCCTCGTCGAGGAGTCGGTGCTCGGCTGGAAGGAGTTCGAGCTCGAGGTGATGCGCGACCACGCCGACACGTGCGTCGTCGTCTGCTCGATCGAGAACGTGGACCCGATGGGCGTCCACACCGGCGACTCCATCACCGTAGCGCCGCAGATGACGCTCTCGGACGTCGAATACCAGGCGATGCGCGACGACGCCAAGAAGGTCATCCGCGCCGTCGGCGTCGCGACCGGCGGCTCGAACATCCAGTTCGCGGTGCACCCCGAGACGGGGCGCCGGATCGTCATCGAGATGAACCCGCGCGTCTCGCGCTCCTCGGCGCTCGCCTCGAAGGCGACCGGGTTCCCGATCGCGAAGATCGCCGCGTATCTCGCGGTCGGCTACCTCCTCGACGAGATCCCGAACGACATCACGAAGAAGACGCCGGCCTCCTTCGAGCCGACGCTCGACTACGTCGTCGTGAAGATCCCGCGCTTCAACTTCGAGAAGTTCCCCGGCGCCTCGACGACGCTCGGCGTCTCGATGAAGTCCGTCGGCGAGGTGATGGCGCTCGGCCGCACGTTCGCCGAGGCGTTCGGCAAGGCGCTCCGCTCGCTGGAGACGGGGCGGACCGGCTGGCTCTCCGCCGAGGACCTCGCACCCCTCGCGAGCGAAGGCGAGCACCCCAGGCGTGGCAGATCGGCTCCGAAGCCGGACGCGCTCCGGGTGCCGCGCCCCGAGCGGATCTTCTCGGTCCTCGCGGCGCTCCGCGCCGGCACCTCTCCGGTCTCGATCGCGGAGGCGACGGGCATCGACAGGTGGTTCCTCGACCGCTTCGTCGAGGTGATCGAGGTCGAGAGGGATCTGGTGGATCTCAGCGGTGCGCCGCCCCCCGCGCTCCTCCGTCGCGCGAAACGGCACGGGCTCTCGGACGAGGACCTCGCGCTCCTCCTCGGCACCGGCGCCGCCGACGTCGCGGACCTCCGCCGGGCGGCCGGCGTCCTGCCGGTCTTCCAGCGCGTCGACACGTGCGCGGCGGAGTTCGAGTCGACGACGCCCTACCTCTACTCCTGCTACGAGCTCGAGGACGAGGCGGAGCCGACGTCGCGGAGGAAGATCGCGGTCCTCGGCTCGGGCCCGAACCGGATCGGGCAGGGGCTCGAGTTCGACTACTGCTGCGTCCACGCGGCCGAGGCGATCTCCGAGGCCGGGCTCGAGTCGGTGATGATCAACTGCAACCCCGAGACGGTCTCGACGGATTACGACACGTCCGACCGCCTCTACTTCGAGCCGCTCACGTTCGAGGACGTGATGGCCGTGATCGAGAGGGAGCGGCCGGAGGGCGTCCTCGTCCAGTTCGGCGGGCAGACGCCGCTGAAGCTCGCGCACCCGCTCGAGCGCGCGGGCGTCAAGATCCTCGGGACCTCGCCCGAAGCGATCGACCGCGCCGAGGACCGCGAGCGTTTCGGCGAGCTCCTGCGTGAGCTGTCCCTCGTGGCGCCGCCGTGGGGCACCGCGCGGAGCGTCGAGGAGGGCCTCGCGGTGGCCCGCCAGGTCGGCTTCCCCGTCCTCGCCCGCCCGAGCTACGTCCTAGGCGGCCGCGCGATGCGGATCGCCTACGACGAGGCGACGCTGGCCGCGACGCTCGCCGAGGCGATCTCCGCGTTCCCGGACCGGCCGATCCTGATCGACCGCTTCCTCGAGGACGCGTACGAGCTCGACGTCGACGCGCTCGGGGACGGCCGCCGCGTCGTCGTCGCGGGGATCATGCAGCACATCGAGGAGGCGGGAGTCCACTCGGGCGACTCTTACGCGGTGCTCCCGCCGTACCGGCGCGTCCCACGCGAGGCGCTCGGGCGCGTACGCGAGGCGACGAAGAAGCTCGGCGAGGCGCTCTCGGTGGTGGGGCTGATGAACGTGCAGTACGCGCTGAAGGATGACGCGCTCTACGTCCTCGAGGTGAACCCGCGCGCCTCGCGCACCGTGCCGTTCGTCTCGAAGGCGACAGGCATGCCGTTCGCCCGGCTCGCCGCGCGCCTCTGCCTCGGCGCGACGCTCGACGAGGTCGGCCTCCTCCACGAGCCGTCGCCGTCCGGCTTCGCGATCAAGGCGCCCGTCTTTCCGTTCCGGCGATTCGAGGGCGTCGACACGATCCTCGGCCCCGAGATGCGCGCGACGGGCGAGGTGATGGGGAAGGACGCCAGCTTCGGCCTCGCGTTCCTGAAGGCGGCGAGGGGCGCCGGCCTGATCCTGCCCGACGGCGGCACCGCGTTCCTCTCGGTGCACGACGGGGACAAGGAAGGGCTGATGCCGATCGCGCGCGAGCTCGTCTCGCTCGGCTTCCGCCTCGCCGCGACCTCCGGCACCGCCGGCGCGCTGCGCGCGCACGGGCTCGACTCGTCGGCCGTGCTGAAGGTGAACGAGGGGCGTCCGAACGTCGTCGACCGGATGATCAACTCCGAGATCGACCTCGTCGTCAACACGCCTCTCGGCAAGGAGTCGTTCTACGACGAGGTCGCGATCCGCAGGACGGCGCTCGAGCGGGACATCCCGTGCCTGACGACGCTTTCGGCTGCGTGGGCCGCGCTCGACGCGATCCGCGCGCGGCGCAGCGTGCCGCTCTCGGTTTCGCCCCTCCAGGAGGTCTTCGCCTGAGCTCGAGCGGGGGTAGGGCCGCCGGCATCGGCGCTCTGTCGATCGCGGCGCTCGGCGCGGCGGGCGCGCTCCTCACCTTTCCCGACGGCGCCTCCGTGCTCTCGCTCGCGGCGACGGGAGCGCTCGCCCTCCTCGGCCTCGCGGCGGGCTTCGCGAAGCCCGAGACTGCGGCAGTCTTCCTCGTCGGCCTCGCGCCGCTCCTCCCGGCCCTCCCGCGTCTCCTCGCCGATCCGAAGCCGGGATCGGGGCTCCTCCCCGTCGCCGTCGCCACGCTCGGCGCGGCCGCCGCCCGCCGCCTGAGGGACCGCGATCCCTCGCCCCTCCCGCGGCCGCTCCTCCGCTGGGCCGGCGCGTTCCTCGCGGTCGCCTGGGCCTCGGCGGTCTCCTCTTCGATCCGGGGCGAGACGCTCTTCCTCCTGTCGCGCGGCGGCGCCCGGCCGCTCTACGTGAACGACCTGATGATGGCCGCCGCGGACCGAACGCGCGACGCGGGGCGCATCTTCCTCGCGCTCGCGCTCCTTCTCCTCGCGCTCGACGCGTTCGCGCGCGTCGCCGAGAAGGCGCAGGGCGCGCGCCGCCTCCTGACGGCGCTCGCGGCCGGTTCGCTCACAGCGTTCCTCCTCACGGCCCTCGAGTCCCGCCTGCCCGTGCCGCTGACCGTTCCGCCGTGGACGTACATCGCGCGGCGCGCCGGCCCCTTCACCGACCCGAACGCACTCGGCGTCGCGGCGGCGCTCGCCGCTCCCCTCCTCGTGGCGGCGGTCCTCGACGCGACACGCTGGAGCCTCCGGCGCGTCATGGCGCTCGCCGCGCTCCTCCTCGCGCCGGTCGCGATCGAGCTCTCGGGCTCGCGCAGCGCGATCCTCCTCCTCGCCGTCGCGGCCCCGCTCGGCGCCGCGGGCCTCTGGAGGTCGCGGCGGGGGCTGAGGGCCATGATCGTCGCGGCCGCCGTCGTCATCGTCGCGGGCGCCGTCGCGCTGACGTTCGTCCTCCCGCGGGGAGGAGCGATCGCCCGCGGCGGGCTCGCGACGCGCCTCGGCGCAGTCCTTTCGTCGTCCTCCCTCGACGACGTGTCGAGCCACCGTCCGCTCTTCTGGCGCACCGCGTTCGAGACGGTCGAGGACGAGCCGCTGAGCGGCTGCGGCCTCGGCGGCTTCCCGTACGAGTTCCCGGCGCGCTACGCGAAGCGCCACTCGGCGGTGCACGTGACGGACAACGCCACGAACGCTCTCCTCGATACCGCGGCCGAATGCGGGCTCCCAGGTCTCGTCCTGGCGCTCGCAGCGGTCGTCCCGCTCCTCGTCCGCGCGCTCGACGCGGCGCTCGGCCTCGGAACCCCGGAGGCGCTCCGGCGCCTCGACGCCCTGGATCGCATTTCCTCTTCCCGGAGGTCGCGCTCCTCGCCGCCCTCGCCGCCGCGCTCGTACCGCGCGTCCCGGACGCCGAGCCCGCCGAACCGGCCATCTCGCGGCGCGTCCCCGCCATCCTCGCGGCGGCCGGCATCCTGGCGTCGATCCTGGTCCTCGCGCCGACGCGCCGCGCCGACGCGGCGTTCCGCACGGGGCCGTGGACCGGCGTCTGGGGATGGGAGATCTACGAGAAGCGCGTGCAGCGGTGGATGGGTCCGCGCGCCTTCCGGCGCATCGCCCCGGGCGAGCAGAGCTTTCTCCTCGCGCTCACGAACCTCCGGCCCGACCGGCGGCCCGTGCTCGTGACCGCGGACGTGGACGGCGGGCGCCTCCAGCGCCTGAGCGTGCCGCCCGGCGAGACGCGCAACCTGACGGTGGACGCGATCCCGAAGGGAGCCGAGGCGCTGCGCCTCCGCTTCGAGCCGACGTTCGTGCCGCATCGGGTGACGGGTGCGCGCGACTTCCGCGAGCTCTCGATCGTCCTGTCCTGGGACTCCGGGGAGCCGCATTGAGGCCGTCGCCGCTCGGCGGGCTCCTCGGCGCCGCGGGCTGGATCGCGCTCGCCGCGTTCCTGACGCCGCTCCTCGTCCCGCCGATCCCCGCGTATCGGTCGGCGGTGGTCGCCGCCGCGGTGATCCTCTTGGCCGTGTCCCTCGTCGCGCGGTCGGCGGCGTTCGTCGCCGCGCTCCTCGTCGTCACCGGTGCGGGAGTCTCCGCATTCCTCTTCGGCGCGGGGAATCCGGCGATCGTGGCGCCGATCGCCCTGGCCGGCTACTTCGCGGGCCTCTCGCTCGCCGGCATCTACGAGATGGGCGCCAAGACGGAGGGCGCCCCGCTCGTCTCGCTGTTCCGCGCCTGGGGAGCGGCCGCGGCGGCGTCCGCGCTCTCCGCCGTCGTCGCGGCGCGAACCGGCTACTTGCTCCTCCGCCACGTGCCTCCGCCGCGGACCGTGAACGTGGGCGGCGAGGACGCATCGCAGGCGATCACCGGAATCCTGGCGGTCCTGGCCTCGCTCGCGGTCGCGGTGGGCCTCCATCGCGCCACGGCGCGGCTGTCGCGCGACGAGCGCGGGCGGCGTGCCGTCGACGTCGCTCTCGTGCTCTCAGCGCTCCTCGCGGGCACCGTCGCGCTGCTCCAGAAGCTCGGCGCGGTGCCGATCTTCCGGGCACCTCACTGGGGAGAGTGGAACCGTGCGCAGGCGACGTTCAGCGACCCGTCGGCCGCGGGCGTCGCCGCGGCCCTCCTCGTGGCACCGCTCCTGGCGCGCGCCGCGGCGGGCCGTGCCGGGTTCCGGCTCGCGTCCCTCGCCGCCGTCGCGCTCGTGCTGCCGATCGTGGCCGACGCCGGCTCGCGCGCGGGCCTCGTCGGCACGCTCACGGCCGCGGCCGTCTTCCTGATCTGGGACCTGACGCGCGTCGCGGCGGGCGCGCGCCCCGGCATGAGGCGGCGCGTGGTCTCGGCGGTGGGCGTCGTGACGTTGATCGCCGCGTTCGCGTTCGCGGCGGCGCTCTCGTGGCCGAACCGCGGCGCCGTGCGCTCGGCGCTCCTCGCGCGTCTCGACACGACGTTCGAGAAGCGGCCGACGCCGGCCGAGAAGACACCCGAGCGCCTTCTCCTCTACGAGGGCGCGCTCGCGATCTTCCGCGAGCACCCGGTCGTCGGAATCGGGCTCGGCGGCTTCAAGACGGAGTTCCCGAACGCCGCGGCCGAGACGCTGCTGCGGCCCGTGAAGTGGACCGACAACCCCCCGTCGCTCTACCTCGGCAGCCTCTCGGAGACGGGGCTCGCGGGAAGCGTGCTCCTCGTCCTCCTCCTGACCGGCGTCGTGCGGGCGATCGGCTCCGGCCTCGCGTTCCGCGAGACGAATCTCGAGGAGGCGCTGCGCGCGGCGGGCGCGGCGTCGGCGGTGGTCGGCCTCCTCGCGGTCTTCCTCTTCGGATCCCACCTCGTCTATCCGGAGGTGGCGGCGCTCTTCGGTGTCCTCACGGCGCGCCTTCCGCTCGCTCCCGAGGGGCGCACGTCGCGGCTTCTCTCGGCGCTCATGCCGGCGATGCTCGCCGGCGCGCTCGTCCTCCTCTTCGGGGGCGCGCTGGCGCGACTCTACGAGACGCGTACGCCGGAGGCGGCGTTCGCCCGGGGCGAGACCGCCGGCATCTATCCGACGGAGCTCGAGCCGGACGGACGGCCGTTCCGCTGGACGGCCGAGGCGGCCGCCTGGCGCATCGGCGGGCAGACTCCCGAGGAGCGTCGGCGTGCGGTGCGGGTACGCCCTCACGTCCTCGAGCTGCCGCTCAGGAACGCTCGCCCGGACGGCCGTCCCGTGTGGCTCGACGTCTTCTGGGACGACAAGCTGCGCGGCCGCGTGCGCGTGCCGAGCGGACGCTGGCAGCGCCTCGAGCTGGCGATCGACGGGCCGGGCATCCTCCGCCTCGAGACGGCCGACTGGTTCCGGCCGCTGGCGCGCGGGGACCGGCGCAGGCTCGGCGTGGAGGTCGGGCCCGAGCCCCTCCTCGTCCCACGCGCGCGCGTCCGCGCGCCGTGACCGAGGTCCGTTTCCAGCCGGGGCACGCGGGCGCGGCGCCGCGCGTCTTCCGCGTCGACGAGAGGTCTCCTCTCGTCCGGACCGCCGCCGCCGCGGGCGCGTTCCTCCTCGTCCTCGGAGCGCTCGGGACGCCGTCGCTCGTCGTGCTGCTCGCGCGCTCGGTCGACCGCCTCGAGGCGCGCGCGACTGCGGGACGCGGCGCCGAGGCGCTCGCCTCGGTCGCACGACGCCGTGACCGCCTCGCGCGGCGGCTCTCCGCCGACGAGCTGGTCCTCGCGCGTCTCGTCACGATCGCGTCGCTGCGCCTGCCCGACAGTTTTCCCGCCGACGCGCTCTCTCGCGAGTCCCCGCCCGGGCCGGCGGAGACGGACGTCTCGGCGCTCGCGCGCCGCGTCGCGGCCGCCGAGGGGCTGCGGCGCCGGCTCGCGGCCGAGACGGGTGGCCTCGACGCCGCCTTCCTCCCGTCCCGCTCCCCAGTCGAGCCGAGCATCGCCGTGCCGATCGGCACGTTCGGGCCGCGCCTCTCGCCCGTCACGCGCGAGAAGGAGTTCCATTCCGGGCTTCTCCTCGCGGTCCCCGCCGGCAGCGAGGTGCGCGCACCGGCGTTCGGGACCGTGGCGTTCGCGGGTACCGCTCCGGCGTCGGGAGGCGCCTCGTGGCGCGGCCTCGGCCTCGTCGCCGTCCTCGCCCACGGCGGGTCGACGTGGACGGTCTACGGCCACCTCCAGTCGATCTCCACGCGGCGGGGGCAGCGCCTCGCGCGCGGCGAGGTGTTCGCGCGGGCGGGGAGGAGCGGCCTCGTCACCGCCCCCGCTCTCCACTACGAGGTGCGCCGCAAGGAAGGGGCGCGCGCGGTCCCCGTGGATCCACGGCTCTTCATACTCGATGTGAACTGGCTCGACGCGAAGGACGTGAGGGAATCCCCGGCGGCGCCCGCGGACGACGATCTGCCGGCGTATCTGAAGTAGCTTCTAGAACGCCCGCTGGGCGGCGACGAAGGCGTCGAAGTTGCGGCGAACCTCGCCCATGGAGTCGCCGCCCGTCTTCGCCAGGAGCGCGTCGCAGAGGACGAAGGCGAGCATCGCCTCGCCGATGACGGCGCCGGCGGGCACGGACGTGACGTCGGATCGCTCGTATTGCGCACGGTGCGGCTGCTTCGTCTCGATGTCCACGGACGGCAGGCCCTCGCGGAGAGTCGCGATCGGCTTCTGGTAGAGCGTCACGAGGACGTCCTCGCCGTTCGTGATGCCGCCCTCGAGCCCGCCCGCGCGGTTCGACGCGCGGTGATAGCCGCGCGCGGGATCGTGAGCGATCGGGTCGTGCGCGGCCGAGCCGAGTCGGAACGCGTTCGCGACGCCGTCCCCGAGCGAGACGGCCTTCATCGCCGGGATCGACATCATCGCCTGCGCGATCCGCCCGTCCAGCTTCGTGTCCCAGGAGACGTGCGAGCCGAGCCCCGGCGGGACGCCGCGCGCGCCGACGAGAGACGTGCCGCCGAGCGTGTCGCCCGCCTTTGCGGCCGCGTCGACGGCGGCCTTCATCGCGTCCTCGACGGTCCGGTCCACGGCACGGAGGGGCGAGGAGTCGTCGACGCCGAGGAGGTCCTGGAAGCCGCGCTCTCCGGCGCGCGGGACGCTCACGTCGCCGATCGAAAGGACGCCGCTCCTCAGCTCGGCGCCAAAGCTCGCGAGGACCGCCTTGAAGAGCGCGCCGGCGGCGACCCGCGCCGCGGACTCGCGCGCGCTCGCCCGCTCGAGGATGTCGCGCAGGTCGCGCCGGCCGTACTTGAGCCCGCCCGCCAGGTCCGCGTGCCCGGGGCGCGGCGACGTGAGGCGCCGCTTCCGCGCGGCCTCGGGATCGACCGAGATCGGCCCCATCACGTCCTTCCAGACGTCGTGGTCGAGGTTCGCGATCTCGAAGCTGACGGGTCCGCCGATCGTCTCGGCGCCCCGCAGGCCGCCCGTGAAGCGGACCGCGTCCTTCTCGATCTTCATCCGCCCGCCGCGCCCGTACCCGTGCTGCCGCCGCGCGAGGTCGCGGTCGACGAGAGCCGGGTCGATGCGCAGCCCCGCGGGAAGGCCGGTGACGACGCCCGTCAGGAGAGGCCCGTGCGACTCACCAGCGGTCGTGAGCGTCAGCCGCGACATGAGCGGCGAAGTCTAGTCCAACGAAGCAAGACGGGCCGCCAGAAGGCGGCCCTCCTTGGTCGTTGCCCTCAGAAGGAATGGCGTAGAGAAACGACCAGCAGATCCGTGAAGTTCTTGTACGTGCCGTTGAAGTTGTCGACGTTCGTGTGCGTCGTCCGGTCGTGGAAGAAG
>WNFL01087261.1_pt1 | contig 11088 bp, 10 predicted proteins | sample 5400361 | NCBI WGS metagenome assembly WNFL01 (sample SAMN13153351, study PRJNA577476) | soil metagenome | isolation source: 40 cm soil on Douglas fir-dominated hillslope | place: USA:California | collected 2013-09-17 | reverse complement strand
ATGTCGGTCAGAGGCAGGATCGGCAGGATAATCACGTTGCCACCTAGCACGTCGCTGATACTGGTTTGCAGCAGGATATTGATACTTCGTGTCATGATCAATGTGCCACTTAGCGCCGTCATGCCAATGATAAGTGCCCCCAGGCTCAGCGCGGTTCGGCTCCGATGCTGCGTCAGGGCGCGTATCGCAATCCGTAAATTTGGACTTCTGAGGCTTGGCAGATGGCCCAGGAACCAGACCACCAGCCAGACCAACACAAAGATGATCACAATCAAAGCAAAGACACTGAGCGTTCCAATAAGGCCAATCGGCAAATTTCTGATCTGAGGGGGCAACGAACTTCGGGCATCGCCAATAATTGCGTCTGAGACAGCGCTAACTCCCGCCAAAACCAGCACGAGGCTGACCAGACTCGGCAGGCAGCCAACCCGTGCCAGCGAAATGTTACCCTGCCGGAGCACGAGCGCAGGCCGTACCCTGCTTGCCATCAATGTTGGGAGGATGCTGAATAGCAGTGTAATAACCATCCCAAGCGACATGCCTAGCAGCAGCGGGTCCGCACTGAAGCGCCACGGTAAAGTTACGGCAAAGGCCTGCTCGCCAAAGGAACGGGCAACGAGACTTAGCAACAGTCCTAAAACCAAACCGATCAAGCTGCCAACGAAGCCTAGAATCAAAGCCTCGGTCAGAAACAGTAGGCCAACGCTCCTGCCCTGAACGCCCACAGTTTTGAGAACCGCGATTTCAGGGGAGCGACGATTGACCGAGACAAGCATGACATTGATGATGCCAACGCCTCCGATAACGAGCGCCACAAGGCTCAGCAGCAGGACAAAACGGGAGATCAGGTTCGATAAAAACACATTGTTCTTGAGCAAGCGTATTACATTATCGATTCGCCAGCGTGACGACGGCGGGCTGGGCCACTGATTTCGTATCTCCAGCGAAACCTGTTCAGCATTTTGGTCCGGGGGAATGCGAATGAACGCGGTATCGGCGGCCCCGGCAGGTAAGCCAAAATTCTGCGTGTAGGCACGATCAATATACAGAAAACCAAACATTATGTTGGTGAAGCTGTTGAAATTGCTCTCACTGGCATCTGGAACAATGCCCTGCACAGTCTGAAGCTGCGAAGCAGAACCAACCCGCACCTTGTCACCGACGTGAGCGCCAAGTTGATTCGCCAACCGCTGCCCCAAAACCACCTGATTTGGCCCGGTCAGCAACTCAGGTAGAGACTTGCCCGCAGGGTCGATAGCATGAACCTGATTGTAAAAAGGATAGACTTTGGGATCAATAAACATACCGAGAATAAAAACCGGGGTTCCAGCAAGGTCATTACGCACGACGGCTCCTTGCATCACCTCGCTGGTCATGGCAAACGTAATATCATCGCCGTGGTCTTTGGCCCACTTTTCAAATTGCGGGATGTTCGCCGCCGTAAACGGGATGACGCGGTTATCGCTCTGCAAGATACTGATGCGAGGGCCGTTGTTCGTCACCGTCACGGTGACATCGGCCCGCATGATCCCCTGCGCGTTTGAGGTAAGCGCATCCGTTAACATTAGACCGAGCATTCGGAGTGCAACAACGGTTGCCACGCCCGCCGCAATGCTCAATAACGCAAAAGCCGTGCGCTGCCGATCCCGAATGATATTGCGCAGCGCATAGCCGAAAGAAAACCTGAGCCGTCCAATCATCGTGTCATTCCTAACGTCTATCCCTTTAGAATACGTAAAATCACATTATCGCGTTGTAACATGAGCCTCAGATGAACAAGCCGGTATTGCGATTTCGCTGTTTCTGAGGTATGTTTTATATACTTTGATGTGCCAGTATCAAGGTTAACCTCAGACAGTAACAACTTTACAGACCAAACCCTGTGAAGTTGCATAACAACAAAATAACTATCGGTTGTCGACAGTGCGGATGGGACCAGGTCCTACGCGGCAGGGCTTCCGAACCGCGCCAGGTCCGAAAGGAAGCACCGCTAAGGAAATCACCCTGGGTGCCGTAGGAGTGCCTGATCCTTTCCGCTCTGTTGATAACCACAATTTCTCTGAGGAAAAACGTTCGTGGATACGCCACCCCGGTCACAACGACGAACCAGAGTACGCCCTCTCCCCGGCGGCAAACAGCGCTTTGTTTTACCGATCAGTCCACTTATCATTCTTATTGTCCTTATCTTATTGTTTGTCCTCATCGCATTTGGCAGTTTTTATGTGATAACGGCGCAGCCTGTGACAGTCTTCATCAATGGAACCAGACACGAAGTTCGCACCCATCAGCCGACAGTAGCCTCCTTGATGGTGGAGCTTCAATCGCCTCTTACTCCCCAGGATATTGTGGCTCCTTCGCCAAATACGCCGATTGAATCGGGATTGACCGTGAATGTGACCAAAGCACATCCTGTTATCCTTGAGGTCGATGGGAAACAACAGCAAATACTCACGCAGCAAACACAGCCCGTTGCTATTCTTGCAGCAGCAGGCATCACAGTGACATCAAAGGACCTCCTTGAAATTGACAATGAACCCCTTAAGAACGAAAACTATGCTGAAGCGCCACGTCTCATTGTGGTACGCCATGCTTTCGACTTAAAACTTGATGACAATGGAACCACACAGGTCATTCATACAGCGCGACAAACGGTTGGAGAGGTCCTGGCTGACGTAAAAGCGGTGCTCTACCTATCTGACACGATCCAACCCGACCCAAGCCAGCGTATAGAGCAGGGGATGGCTATATCCATTCAACGCTCGGTTCCGATCTCGATTGTGGTCGATGGCCGAACCTTGAAAACCCGCACCCATGCCAAAACTGTCGATGCAGCCCTTGCTGAGGCCGGTCTGGCGCTGGTCGGCCTGGATTACGTTCAGCCCGACGCCGCGACGCCGATCAACGCAAACATGGCTATTCACGTTGTACGCGTCTCAGACGAAGACCAGACCGAACAGACGACAATAGACTTTAAGCGTGAACGACAGGCTGACCCGACTCTGCCAATGGACACCGAGCAAGTGATACAACAGGGAACTGTCGGCATTCAGGAACGCCGTATTCACATTCGACGCGAGGATGGGGTTGCGGTCAGTAGTTCGACTGGTGAACTTATCATTGTTCAGCAGCCACGTAACGAGATTACAGCGGTGGGCACGCTGCCGGTTCTCAAAGACCTCGATACACCAAACGGTCCAGTTCAATACTGGCGCATTATCAAAATGAAGGTTGCCTCTTATAAGCCGTCATCTACAGGCAAAGCGCCTGATGATCCTACGTACGGTATTACTGCCACCGGAGAAAGGCTCAAAAAAGGTATTGTTGCCGTCGATCCCAAACTGATCCCACTCAAAACCACGGTATATATTCCGGGTTATGGCATGGCTGTTGCTGGCGATATTGGTGGGTCAGTGCAAGGTCAGATAATCGATCTGGGCTATAGTGACGATGATTATCAATCCTGGAGCGGTACGGTAGATATCTATCTGCTGCCGCCCACTCCTTCCCCCGAAGACGTGCCATTATTGCCAAAGGAGACGCCGTGAGTATGAACCCCAAATATCTGATGGACACGTTTAATATCGATCCCAAGAAGAGCTTGGGTCAGAATTTTCTCCACGATCCCAATGCGCTGGAAAAGATTGTGCATACAGCAGGCATCACTTCCCAGGATACGGTCCTTGAGATCGGTCCGGGGACAGGCGCGTTAACGGTTTACCTGGCCCAGACGGCGGCACAGGTCATCGCCGTCGAGATCGATGACCGCCTCATGCCGATCCTTGAACAGCAGCTCAGGGATTTCTCGAACGTACAGGTTATTCACGCTGATATTCTCAATGTGGATATTGACGATCTCGTCTATGGGCGCGAGTTTATCGTTGTTGCGAACCTGCCTTACTACATCACCAGTGCGATTCTCCGTCATCTGCTGGAAGGGTCACATAAGCCAAAGCGGTTGATCCTCACCGTACAGCAGGAAGTTGCGGAACGATTAGTTGCCCCGCCCGGCGATCTGAGTTTGCTGGCGATCAGCGTTCTCTATTACGGACAGCCGCGTATTGTGACACGACTTGCCCCGGCAGCATTTTGGCCGCGCCCGGATGTCGCCTCCGCAGTCGTGCGCATTGATGTTTATGACCATACGCCAGTGGATGTGCCAAACGATGACCTGTTCTTCAGAGTAGTGAGAGCCGGGTTTGGACAAAAGCGCAAGCAGTTGCGGAATTCTATCGGGGCGGGACTCGGCATCTCTCACCCGCAGGCCGGGGCCATTCTCGAAACCGCCGGAGTCGATCCGATGCGCCGTGCCGAAACGCTGACTCTAGAAGAATGGGCTGCCATCACACGGGTCGTGGATATTCAGTACGCACATCGCCTTGCGTAAATTACGCAGGTTCTTGATGAAGCGCGACGCCGCCGATTGTTGGCATCTGGTGCAAGACGACAACGCCGATAATAGCGGCAATCGCTGGTAGGAGTGATAGCATCAATGCAAAAGTCGCGCGTGGTAGGCGTGCCATCGCCAACTGATCCATGATATATGGAATTACTGAGGAGCAGATTCCGACGCCGATGCCCGCCAATAAAAGCTGCGGATTCGTGAACGCGGGGACTGCTTCGGCTAATCCAATAGGCGAGATTACCACAAATGCCATGAGCATTGCAGCACCTAATCGGTCAATGCCTTCGTTACCGCCATCCTGGGCAATGCGATGTCCGAGCACGATATACAGCATGAATAATGCGCAGTTGGCAAAAGCAAAGACAAATCCCAGCGGTTGTCCGCTGAGTTGGATCTCCGTCAGCAGTCCGACTCCCACTATCGCCAAGCCAAGCGCCAGGTAGTTTCGCCGGGTGCGGATTCCTATCAACGCCAGAATGATTTGGCCCAGGAACTCGATTGCTCCAACGGTTCCTAATGGTAGGCGCGAGATGGCAAGATAAAAGCTGGCGTTCATCAACCCCAATACGATTCCCAATGCGATGAATGTTTGGCGTTGGGCCTGAGTTGTATTAAGAAAAAGACGCCACGGACGCCGCCAAACAGCAAAAATCACAGCCGCGCTGGCGATCCGCAACCACGCAACGCCTAGAACGTCCATATGAGCAAAGAGAATAACTGCAAACGCTGGCCCCAGATAGTGAAAGATAGCACCTACCACGAAGTAAGCTTGCGGAGGAACATGTATACGGCTATCGACTAATGGCTGATCCATCTGATACATCCTACCAAGTTGAATTGCTATCATGATAAAATGAAAAACAACAAACATACATGGAGATATGAAGGGAGAAGTTGCGCTATGCCTCAACCTTTAGAGCGAACTCCAATGTTCACTTACAAACCGTCGAATGAACTGCTTGACGAGGTTAATATTCGGGTACTCGAAGAACTTCAGCGCGATCCCCGGTTGACGATGACAGAACTTGGTCGCCGCGTGGGAATGTCTTCACCCGCCGTTACCGAGCGTGTCCGACGGATGGAAGAGGCGGGGGTAATCACAGGCTATCGACTCTCTATCGATCCGGTGGCGTTGGGATTACCGATCTCCGCGTATGTGCGCGTTCGGCCTAACCCCGGCCAGTTACCTAAAGTCGCGGAACTCGCAGCGCAGATTCCAGAAGTCGTGGAGTGTTACCGAATTACGGGCGAAGATTGTTTCATCTTGAAAGTCTACATACCGGCGATGGAGCAGCTTGACCGGCTTTTGGACTCCTTTCTCATGTATGGCATAACGACCACTTCAATTGTGCAATCGTCTCCGGTTCCACTGCGGTCGCTGCCACTGTCTGCGCATTGATTATGTATCACTAAAGGGGATTTCTGCACCTTCGCCAAGCTGCTGCATACAGATCATGCGCATCACGTCAACAGGCGGCTGCTTGCCAGTCCATACCTCAAGGGCAGACGCGCCCTGATAGACTAACATCCCGACCCCGCCGACGGCTCGCAGACCAGCAGCTTCGGCGTCACGGACAAGGCGCGTTTTCAGGGGACGGTAGACTACATCGTAGAGAGTTGCTCCTTTTGGAAAGGGAACATTTTCAGGCCAGGGCGTTGCTTCAACATCGGGCCATTGACCCACAGGCGTTGTATTGACAATCAGATTGGCACTTTGCGCTGCCTCGAACAGATTCTGCATATAAGCAAATTCGATGTTCGTTTGGGACCAACTTGACTGGATGAAGCGCACAATCGCCTCGGCTTTTTCAGGAGTCCGGTTCACAACAATGACATGTGCGCCGGAACGAACCAATCCTGCGGCGGCAGCTCTGGCCGCGCCGCCCGCGCCTAACAACACCACGCGGGTATCCTTGCCAACATGAATACGATTAGCAGCGAGATCCGTCAGGAAGCCGCCCATATCGGTGTTCATGCCTTCCATGCGGCCCGTATTGCGGTCAATGCGAATCGTGTTCACCGCGCCGACAATCGTTACGGCCTCGGTGATTGAGTCCATCATCGGGATCACATCGACTTTATGCGGCACGGTCACGTTGATGCCGCGAAAGCCTAGCGCCGCCAATCCGTGAATTGCATCGGGGAGATGTTCGCGGCGTACGGGGAGAGGCACATAACGCCAGTTGAGGCCCATATAACTGAAAGCCGCGTTGTTCATTGCAGGCGACAACGAATGCGCAGTGGGCCAGCCGATTACACCAACAAGTTGAGTCTGTCCATCAATCGCCACTGCTTCGCTCCGGGGGAGTTTCCCATTTTTCCCACCAGGTTGCCCTGGCTTCCCGCGTTGTTTCAAGTATAGCGCGTAATGCGGTCTCATCCGAAGATTGCAGGGCATTTTCCAGCTTATCAAGCTGGCTGCGGAAGCGCGTCACGGCATCCAGTACTGCATCTCGATTAGTCAGGAGCGTATCGCCCATCATCGTTATATCGCTGCCAGCCAGACGCGACGTATCCCGAAATCCACTTGAGGCTAATTTCCACGGCGTTTTGTCGTGTTGTGAGACATCTATTGTCGTTGCGACCAGCCCCGCGCTCAACAGATACGGCAAATGGCTAATCGTGGCGACTGCACGATCATGCTGTTCAGCAGCCAGTTCAATACACCGTGCCCCAATGGCACTGACCATTGCTACCGCAATATCAAAAGCGGCATCAGTTGTACGCTGCGTTCGGCACAGCACGAAAGGGCTATTCTGAAAGAGCGTGCCTTCTGCTGCCCCAGGTCCGCTGGTTTCCTTGCCACACATCGGATGTCCGCCGATTGCCAGCAAATGCTCTGGCAGTGCGTCCATTGCCGCAACAATCTTCTGTTTGCTGCTGCCCAGATCGATGATGAGCGTGCCGGGTTTTGATAACGTCGAAAGGCTGTCCAGCAGATGCAATATCGTCTTGATAGGCGTAGCCAGCACGATTACATCTGCATTGACAATGCCCTCGGTGAGGTAGGCGCTAATTTGGTCGAAAAAGGGGGTAGCGATCCGGCGTGACGTAGGATCACGATCCACGCCGCGCAATACTTTCACTTTGCCACGTAGGGCCAGGGCCAGCGATGCACCCATCAGCCCCGTCCCTACGATAGTAAATTCCGCCTCGTCAAGTGATTTCATTCAGTGCCATTTCAATGAGAATGTCGCGTAAATTCTGGTCAGACCAGTTCCACCATTTTAGCAGATCAGGCTCATGTTGTTCATGAGAAGCATAGTAGACAGCGCAACGGAGCACATACAGCATACAGCGATCCACATGCTCGCCCTGGTACGCGCACATTTGCTCATACAGCGACACCGGATCGCGGCCCTTGAGTTCCTCAACAGAACGCAATCCAATGTTCCAGAGGTCTTTTGCGATGCTTTTGCCCACACCCGGAACTTCCTGAAAGGATTTCAATATTTCCTGTTGTGCTGCTGGCATCTTATGGTACTCCTGACTGAATTGGTCGAGTACACTGATTATAGCACGGATGTTCGATCCATGCCGAAAAACTGCGCATATGTTTTGCAAAACAAGAGGCTTCGGAAATGGAATCTTCCTCGCTCCGGCTACGAAGCGAGGAATAAGAGGCAAGAGCTAATCTTTTAGAGGCCATTTGATAAAGAGTGAGAGGAAATTCCTGTTGGTAGAAATGGAAGTGACTAAACCGACAATTCACAACAACAGCAAAGTTCTGTCTTTCTGTATCAAATGGTCTCTGACAACCTACTAGGCTATCGGAACCAGCACCAGCCGTCCATAGATCACGATCAGGCACAATACCAACAGGACTGCACTCGGAGCCATCCCCGGATAGTCCTTAAACGATGCATGGGTGATCATTGCGCCGATCATGGTCAGCAGCAATCCACCCGCCGCTAGCGGCGTCAGCCACGGCAAAATCCCCGTAAGCATGGGCAGGATCAGCCCAACCGCGCCGAGTACTTCCAGTACGCCGATAGCCTGAACGCCATTCGGGTGGATCCGCTTCACCCATTCCATTTTTCCTTGCGCCTTGTCGATAGGCTGTGTTAGTTTCAGCAGACCTGCGCCGAGAAAAGCCAACGCCAACAAAATTTGTACTACCCAAATCGCGATATTCATGACAGTTCCCTTCAATTAGGCAACAAGCGTTGTCTAACGATCAGTTGTTGTCTATAATTGTAGGGACACGGCGAGTACCGTCAATCATCAAGACAGGCGATTTGTCGTTTAGACAACAAAGGGTGAAATATGTCGTCACGGCAGGAAAAACCAGAAGAAAAGCGCGTAGATTTGCGGGTTCGCCGCACACGATTAATGCTGCAAAAGGCGTTTGTCGAGTTGATAGCGACAAAGCCGTTTCAGTCGGTTACGATTCAGGATATTGCGGATCGGGCGATGGTTAATCGGGCCACGTTCTACGATCACTTTACCGATAAATATGCCCTGATTGAATATTCGCTGCGCGATTGGTTCCGGCAACTACTGGATAGCAACCTGCCAGCCGATTCAACCTTGAGTACTACGACGGTACAACTGTTGATCTTGAGCGTCTATGAATTTCTCAAGCAGATGACGGGGGCAGCTTGTTCGGCTTCGGCTGTGGACAAACACAATCAGAATTTGCCATCGCTTGAAACGCAAGTCACGATGCTGATCCGTGAGGTTCTCGTCACCTGGCTTGAGAAGGACGGTGCAGCCTCCCCGGATTTAACCGCCACGATCACCAGTTGGGCGATTTATGGCGCGGCCTACTATTGGACTCAGCAACCACGCAAGGAATCTGCTGCCGAGTTTATCCCCCAAGTGCTTCCGGGAATAATGGCGACGTTAAACCAGTCCGTTGAAGCATAGCGCTACAGCGACATTCTCCCACTAGCGGTGCTAGCCAAATGATTAACGAGTTTTGTGCAGCGGTAAGTGCAATTAGGAAGGCCATAACTGCGCCCAATACCCACATATAATGAGCTGGACTTTATACCTCAAGCAGCATAACACAATAAGTCATTGAAACGTTCAAGCAAAGCACGCGGGACTTTTATCATATCAGTATCGTCAGTAGATATTTGAAAAGTAAAATACATCCACAGATGGCGACGAACGAGCGCCAGAGCATCAGCGAAGGTAGGCAAGTCTTTGGTGTACCAAGCCGAGGAATGAATCGTTGGTTGTTGGCGAGTAAAGAGGGTATTTGCCAGCAAGGTGACAAACGAAAAGAGTCCGAGTAGAACAGGAGTAGTACGCGCAATGGATTTATCCGACCACTGACGCTGTGTTTCCACACCAAGATGCTCCCGAACATGACGAAAAGTAGGTTCCATCTGCCAACGACGCATGAAGATGCTCAAAATATGTTCAGGAGTGAGGCTCAGGTCAGTCGATAGGAGCGCTTGCGGGTCGAATTTGCCTACGACATCACGGATAAGGACATAACGAATATGAACACCGGGTAAGCCAAAGTGAAACCAGAAGGCTATACCGGTGATAATCTCAATAGGTCGGGAGGATTGGTTATACCAAGGAATGGTTAGGTGTTGCCAAGTCTTGCGCTCATCTTTCAGGAATTGTAGCAAGGTAGGTAAACGTTTCCCTTTTTTGCGAGGACGACCTCTACCGCTGTAGGGCGGTGGCGGTTCATATAAAGCAGCATCCAGTCGTAGGCGCGTAATGACTGTTACTGGATTGTGGAGTGTTTGACACTCACTCAGAAAATCCAAAGCAGCGTAGGTACTGTCACCAACGATAATGACTGCTTGCGTTGGCAGCCAGCGCCGCAACTGAAAGACCAATTGGCGTGCCCAGTCTGTGATTTTCTTTAGCTGCCTGCCTCGTGCTTCGTAATAACGCTCGGATGGCGCTAACACGGTTAGAAAGGGCAATGCCCAGATGCGTTGTGCCCAAGGAATATGCGTCAACCACATCAGGCTTATCCACCGCAACCCGCTAGCCTTTACGAAGTGTTCTTTGCTCGAACGTACTGGGTCTCGATAAATACCCTTTGCCTTAATTTTCTCCCCTCGGCGGCGTTCGATAGTTTCATCTATGCCAAACACCAAGGGTTCACCGACCTTGCCAAAGGTTTTTAACAATGACCGCAGCAGAATAAGGCTTACTGCCAAGCCCGACCAAGAGGCGCGGCTCAACACCTGATGATATTTGGGATAATTGCGTTCCTGACTCAAGCCCATGACCCGCAATGCTGCACTCACAGTTCGTTTCCCTGTTGCCAGGATCGCTCCTATCACTAAAATATGGACTTTCGCCCACGTACTTTCTCCATAAATCGCTTGTGCAAATGGGTCAAGTTGTTCTATAACAAATCGTGGCAGGCTAAGCATCTTCAACCTTTCGTCGTGGTTAGGTCGAAGCGCTTATTCTGCCACACTTTTTACCCTACCTATGCGTAAAGTCCAGCTTAAAGTGTGTAAAGAAAGTTCCCATCTAAGAATGAGGTTAAGCGGAGGGTTTCACCAAGCCTAGTCTCATGCTTGATCGATTAGCCTATCTTAGATTCTTAATATCTATCTTTCCTTACACACTTTTAGATCGTGCGGTCTACCGCTTCAGCGATCCGCCGCAGTTCCTTAACCAATTTGGCATACTTCTCGGGACGCAGCGATTGTGCCCCGTCTGACAGTGCCTTCTCCGGGTTGCAGTGAACCTCCATAATC
>WNFL01229070.1_pt2 | contig 11089 bp, 12 predicted proteins | sample 5400361 | NCBI WGS metagenome assembly WNFL01 (sample SAMN13153351, study PRJNA577476) | soil metagenome | isolation source: 40 cm soil on Douglas fir-dominated hillslope | place: USA:California | collected 2013-09-17 | reverse complement strand
CGAACAATATCTCGACTTTGCCTGCGAGCTCGGCGACAATTTCGCGGTCATGGACCGGGGTGCCGTGAAATTCGTCTGCGATCGAAGTACGATGGACCCCGCTGAAATCAGCCGCCAGATGGCGCTCTGAGCAATTTGTAACGCGACCGGCGAAGGTCGTGCGCCCTTTTTGGGAAGATTTGGGGGCGGATGCGGACCGATACCACGAACGCGGCCTCACTGATTTTCGCGGCCAACCGTGCCCAGGGCTCCGTGACGTTCGACGTGCACCAGGTCGAGGGTGTCACCCGCCGCCGCCAGCTGCATGAATCCGGTTCGCTGCGCGTCCGCTTCCCCTCACCCGAGGCCGAAGGCCTCTCGGCGGTTTTCGTCAATACGGCGGGCGGCGTTGCCGGTGGCGATCGTTTCGACATCGACATCTCAACCGGCGAGGGATCGCGTCTCGCGGTGACGACGGCCGCCGCGGAGAAAATCTACCGCGCCCAGGGACCGGCCGCGCAGCTCAACATTGCCTTGAAGCTGGCGGCGGGTTCGCACCTCGGCTGGCTGCCGCAGGAGACCATTCTGTTCGACCGGGCGCGGGTACGGCGCCGGATCGATATTGACCTTGCGGAGGACGCGTCGCTGTTGCTCTGCGAAATCGTGGTGTTCGGCCGCTCCGCGATGGGGGAGCGAATGCTGCATGGCGAATTCGTCGATCGCTGGCGCATGCGGCGAGGCGGCAGGCTGGTGTTCGCGGAAACGATACGGCTCGACGGCGACATCGGCGAAAAGCTCGCAAGATCAGCCATCGCGAAGGGTGGCGCGGCCATCGGCACCGCGCTGATCGTGCCGGGCGATGAGGCGCTGGTGGAACGGATTCGCGAAGTGTCAAAGTCGTTCGGCAGCGAGGTGGGGATCTCCTGTTGGAATGGGTTTGCAATGGCGCGCTTCTGTGCCCAAGATGCGGCGAGGCTTCGCGCCGACATGATGGCGGTGCTCGGCCTCGCCTCTGGCACGGCGCTGCCCCGGCTGTGGCTGAATTAGGTGGTCAAGATTATTAGAGTGTTTGCATGAATCTGTCTCCCCGCGAAAAGGACAAGCTTTTGATCTCAATGGCGGCGATGGTGGCACGACGGCGGCTGGAGCGCGGCGTCAAGCTCAACCATCCTGAAGCGATCGCGATCATTTCCGATTTCATCGTCGAAGGCGCGCGCGACGGCCGCACCGTGGCCGAACTGATGCAGGCCGGCGCGCAGGTCATTACCCGTGCGCAGTGCATGGAGGGCATCGCCGAGATGATCCACGACATTCAGGTCGAAGCGACGTTTCCCGACGGCACCAAGCTCGTCACCGTGCATGAGCCGATCAGATGAGAAGCGCGAAGCCTTCAACTTCGTCATGCCCGGCCTTGTGCCGGGCATCCACGTCTTCTCTTGAACCGGAAAGTAAGACGTGGATGACCGGGACAAACCGGCCATGACGCAGCAGAATTTTGCGAGGTGGCTATCATGATCCCCGGCGAACTATTCATCCAGGACGGCGAGATCGAGCTCAATGCCGGCCGCAAGACCGTGACGCTCACCGTCGCCAATTCGGGCGATCGTCCAATCCAGGTCGGCTCGCATTATCATTTCTTCGAGACCAATCCGGCGCTGAAGTTCGACCGCAAGGAAGCCCGCGGCATGCGGCTCGATATCGCGGCGGGCACCGCAGTGCGGTTCGAGCCGGGGCAGACCCGCGACGTGCAGCTGGTGGCGCTCGCCGGCAAACGCGTTGTCTACGGCTTCCGCGGCGACGTGATGGGGAAGCTGTGAACGGCGTTGCTACAATCACCCGCCGCGTAACCCGGCGTCATCCTGAGGTGCGCGCGCTTTCTTGCGCGCCTCGAAGGATGGGCCATGTGCACAAACCCGGTCATCCTTCGAGGCTCGCCCAAGAGGGCTCGCACCTCCCGAGTGAGCGCAATCGCGCTCATCCGGGGATGACGACCTGCAATCCGGAGCGCACCTCATGTCCGTAAAAATAAAACGTTCCGTCTATGCCGACATGTTCGGTCCCACCACCGGCGACCGGGTGCGGCTCGCCGATACAGATCTGATTATCGAAGTCGAAAAGGATTTCACCGTCTACGGCGAAGAAGTAAAGTTCGGCGGCGGCAAGGTGATCCGCGACGGCATGGGGCAATCGCAGGTCACCAACAAACAGGGCGCGGCCGATACCGTCATCACCAATGCGCTGATCGTCGACCATTGGGGCATCGTGAAGGCCGACGTCGCGATCAAGGAAGGCTATATCAGCGCCATCGGCAAGGCCGGCAATCCCGACATCCAGCCCGGCGTCACCATCATCATCGGTCCCGGCACCGACGTGATCGCGGGCGAGGGCAAGATCCTCACCGCCGGGGGTTTCGACAGTCATATCCATTTCATCTGCCCGCAGCAGATCGAGCACGCGCTGATGTCCGGCGTCACCTCGATGCTGGGCGGCGGCACCGGGCCCTCGCACGGCACCTTCGCGACCACCTGCACGCCCGGCCCCTGGCACATGGCGCGGATGATCCAGTCGTTCGATGCGTTTCCGGTCAATCTCGGCATTTCCGGCAAGGGTAACGCCTCGCGCCCGGCGGCGCTGGTGGAGATGATCAACGCCGGCGCCTGTGCGCTGAAGCTGCATGAGGATTGGGGCACGACCCCGGCGGCGATCGACAACTGTCTTTCCGTTGCCGACGATCACGACATTCAGGTGATGATCCATTCCGATACGCTGAACGAGTCGGGCTTTGTCGAAGACACTATCAAGGCTTTCAAGGGCCGCACCATCCACGCGTTCCACACCGAAGGCGCGGGCGGCGGTCACGCGCCGGACATTATCAAAATCGCCGGCTTGAAGAACGTGCTGCCGTCCTCGACCAATCCGACGCGGCCGTTCACCCGCAACACCATCGACGAGCATCTGGACATGCTGATGGTGTGCCACCATCTCGATCCCTCGATCGCCGAGGATCTTGCGTTTGCCGAAAGCCGCATCCGCAAGGAAACCATCGCGGCGGAAGACATCCTGCATGATCTGGGCGCGCTTTCGATGATGTCCTCGGATTCGCAAGCCATGGGCCGGCTCGGCGAGGTCATCATCCGGACCTGGCAGACCGCCGACAAGATGAAGAAGCAGCGCGGGCGGCTCGCCCAGGACAAGGGCAATAATGACAATTTCCGGGTCAAGCGCTACATCGCCAAATACACCATCAACCCCGCGATCGCCCATGGCGTCTCAAAACTGATCGGCTCGGTGGAAAAGGGCAAGCTCGCCGATCTCGTGCTGTGGTCGCCGGCGTTCTTCGGCGTCAAGCCTGAGTGCATCATCAAGGGCGGCTCCATCGTCGCAGCGCCAATGGGCGATCCCAACGCCTCCATTCCGACGCCGCAGCCGGTGCATTACCAGCCGATGTTCGCGGCCTATGGCAAGTCGCTGACGGCCTCCTCGGTGGTGTTTTCGTCGAAGGCGGCGGTGGCCTCGGGCCTCGCAAAGAAGCTCGGCATCGACAAGAAGCTCTACGCGGTTGAAAATACCCGCAGCCGTATCTCCAAGAAAAGCATGATTCACAACGACGCCACGCCCGACATCGAGGTCGATCCCGAGACCTATGAGGTCCGCGCCGACGGTGAATTGCTGACCTGCGCGCCTGCGGAAGTGCTGCCCATGGCGCAGCGCTATTTCATGTTCTAAGGTTGTTCCCGGCCCCTCGAGCCACAACAAAGACCGGGAGGATTTCGTGATCTACGTCGTTGCCACACTGACCGTGAAGCCTGAAACGCGCGCCGAATTCATTGCCGGTGCGACCGCCTGCATCCAGGAAACCCGCAAGGAAGCCGGCAATATTGCCTACGACCTGCATGAAAGCGTCACCGATCCCACCAAAATGGTATTCGTCGAGCAATGGGAAAACGCCGAGGCGCTGGTTCCGCACCGCGCCGCCGAGCACATGAAGGCCTTCGGCCGGATCGCGGTGAAATGCATGTCGGCACCGCCGAAGATCGAGATCATTACGCCTGAAAAGGTCGATGTCAGATAATCAAGAAAACAACCGGGAGAGCTGATCCATGATCTATGTCGTCGCCACCTCGCAAGTGAAACCGGAATCGCGGGACGCTTTCATCAAGGGCGCCAAGGAATGCATCGCCGCGACCCGGAAGGAAAAAGGCTGCATCGCCTATGAGAGCCACAGCAGCATCAACGACCCCAATCTGTTCGTGGTGGTCGAGCGCTGGGAAACCCGCGAGGACCTCAATGCCCATGGCCGGGCGCCGCATATGAAGGTCTGGCGCGAATATTCCGCGCCGCTCAAGGTGTCGCCGACCGTGATCGAGATCATCAGCGACGGCAAGGTCGAGAAGCTGTGAGCATTTTCCGATGATCCGCGCGACACAGGTCCGCAGCCCACACCGCTGGACGGAGACGCCAGCCGATACCGTCGTGCTCGATTTCGACGACCGCCACCGGCGGCGGATGGCGATGACCGGCACGCGGGGATTGGAGTTTCTGCTGGATCTGGAAAACGCGATTGCGCTGCGGGGCGGCGACGCGCTGGTGCTCGATGATGGCCGCTTGATCGAGGTCGTTGCGGCGCCGGAGCCGCTGATCGAAATTCGTGGGCAAGACCCGCAGCATCTGGTTCGGGTCGCCTGGCATCTCGGCAACCGCCATCTGCCGACGCAGATCATGCCCAAGGGCCTGCGCATCCGGCGCGATCACGTCATCGAGGCGATGGTGAAGGGGCTTGGCGCGCGCGTCATCGAGATCGAGGCACCGTTCGATCCCGAAGGCGGCGCCTACGCCGGCGGCGGCCATGCGCACGCAGCCGAAAGCGATCCGCACAGTGACGCGGCGCATGATGGCTCATCGCACGATCATGGCGATCATCATCACCATGACGAGCACTGCGACCATGATCATCATCACGGCCATTCCCATGCTCATGACCACAAGTGAGCCGCCATCGACCGGCGATCGCAGCCGGTTGGCGGAAGACGAGGGCGCGGCGCTGTACCGGCTGATGACCTGGCTGTCGCCGTCCTTTCCGGTCGGTGCGTTTTCCTATTCCAGCGGTATCGAATGGGCGGTGGAGGCCGGCGATATCGTCGACGCGGCATCCTTGCGCGATTGGCTTATATCGATGCTCGCGGATGGATCGGGATTTTGCGACGGCGTGTTTCTGGCCCACGCGCACCGGGCCGCGGCGTCAGCTGACGGTGCGGGCTTGCGGGATATTGCGGAGCTTGCGTCGGCCTTCGTGCCTTCGCGCGAGCGCCGGCTCGAGACATCGGCGCAAGGCCGCGCGTTCATCGAGATCGCGCGCACCGCCTGGAATTGCGAGGGACTGGACGCCATGATTTCCTGTTGCGAGGGCCCAATCGTTTATCCCGTCGCGGTGGGTCTTGTCAGCGCCGCGCACGCGATCCCGCTCGCGTCCACGATGCATGCGTTCCTGCACGCGTTGACCTCAAACTGGATATCCGCCGGCGCGCGGCTTGTTCCCCTTGGCCAAACCGACAGCCAGCACCTGTTGGCTTTGCTCGAGCCGATTGTGGTCGCAACCGGAAATCGGGCGCTGGATGCCTCGCTCGACGATCTCGGCAGCGCGACCTTTCGTGCCGATCTGGCCACCATGCGGCACGAGACGCAGTATACTAGGCTGTTTCGATCGTGAGGATGTTCGTGATGCGCTACGCTTTTCAACGCGTTGTCCCGGCGAACGCCGGGATCCATACGCCGTGTCATCTCTTTTCGGCACGGTGGCTAACGTCTTCTACGACAACGACCGCCAGGGGTTATGGGTCCCGGCGTTCGCCGGGACGACGTGAATAACCGAAAGAGCCCCTGACATGTCCAAATCTCACGGCCCGCTTCGGATCGGCATTGGTGGTCCCGTCGGATCGGGAAAGACCGCGCTGATGGATTTGCTCTGCAAGACCATGCGGGAGCGCTACGACATCGCTGCCATCACCAACGACATCTACACCAAATGGGATGCGGAATTTCTGGTGCGCTCGGGGTCGCTGACGCCGGATCGCATCGCCGGCGTCGAGACCGGCGGCTGCCCGCATACCGCGATCCGCGAGGACGCCTCGATGAATCTCGCCGCCGTCGCCGACATGCGCGCGAAATTTCCCGATCTTGACATGGTGCTGATCGAATCCGGCGGCGACAATCTCGCCGCGACGTTCTCGCCCGAGCTCGCCGATCTCACGATTTATGTCATCGACGTCGCAGCGGGCGACAAGATCCCCTCCAAGGGCGGCCCCGGCATCACGAGGTCGGATCTTCTCGTCATCAACAAGATCGACCTCGCCCCGCATGTCGGCGCGTCGCTGGAAAAAATGGATACCGACGCCAGACGGATGCGCGGCGAACGGCCGTTTGTCATGACCAATCTCAGAAAGAGCGAAGGCCTCGACCGCATTATCAGCTTTATCGAGGCCAAAGGCGGTCTCCGCCCTGCGCCTCAAACCAAAGCCGGCTGACCGAATTCGTTAACAAACAAATTCGTTAACACCTGTGGCGGCGCGTCCAGGGCGTGACCCGCGGCCAATAACTTTTTGCATCAGGCGGAACTAAATCGATCCGCTGTGATTAGCATTCTCGGGGCTTTACCATCACGGCACTCGAGGCAACCATAATAGCAATCATATTGATCTTCGCCGCCAACCTTAGTTGCGTAGAGATGACCGCTCCTTCAATATCCCTGACGGTTGGCTTTCATCCTGTTTCGGCTCGTTGCCGCTCCGGCGGACGGCAGACAATTCTTCGCCAACTCTCCATTTTCTGAGTAAGCGAGTGGTTCGGCTGGGCTTCATCATCGGTTTTATCGCGCTGATCGGAGTTCTGCTCTCCGGTCTCGCGGCTTATCGCGTCCACGAACAGGAACTGACGGTCGACGGGATCGCGCTGGCGCGCGCGATCGACGTTCACGCCAGCCTGGTTCAGGACCGGTTGACCGAGCGGGAACTGCTCGCCCGCGTCGCCTCGGGGCTGTTCCGCGCGCCTTCCGTGATCAAGGCCAATATGCTGCAGCCGCTGCGGTCCTCGATTTACGCCTTCAAGACTGACTTCGTTGTCGCAAGCTGGATCGCGCGATTAAAGCCGAACGAACTGGATGCCGCGCGCAAGGAGCTGGCGAGTGCGGGATTTTCGAATCCGACGATCCGCAATTTCGACGACAAGCCGTTGGATACGCGCTCTCTCGACAAGCCGATCGATGTGTTGATGGATGTCGAGCCCCGCAATACCGAGACGATGCGTTTCCCGGGCCGTTCCTTCGACCGTGATCTGATTCTGGGGCCGATGCTGGCGCGGGCCATGACCGACGGAAAGCCTGTCGCGTCCGATCCCATACCGCTGTTGCACGCGAATGGGCCGATCGGCCTCGTTCTTGCCGCGCCCGTTCTGCAGGAGAGCGATGCTTCGCCGGCGGGCTTCGTGACATTTTCCTATGAACTGGCGCCGCTGATGCTGACGAATGACGATCTGTCGCTGTTCTCGGTCGTGTTGAAAGATCCGCGCAACGCGGGCAGCGAGCTGGTTGCAAATGATCAGGGCATCGTTACGTCGCGCACGGTAACGCAGGAAGCGCCCGCACCCTCGGCCACGAGAACGGTGACGTTCGGCGGTCGCGACTGGACGCTCGGCTATTACGCCAAGACCAACGCCTTGATGCGCGCGCAGCAGACGGCCGCCATCGTGGGCGCCATTGGCCTCGCCCTGACCGGCATCGTCTGCGGGCTTTTCGGATATGTCGCCTACAATAATTTGCGGCTCAGCCGTGAAATCCAGGTGCGTATCGGCTTTGAGCGCCGGTTGACCGCGGTGATTGACGAACTCAATCACCGGGTCAAGAACATCCTTGCGGTGATCCAGTCGATCGTGACGCGCACGCTGCGCCACGGTTCCGATATCGATATCGCCCGTGAACTCTTGATCGGCCGGATCCATGCGATGTCGAACGTGGTCTCGCTGTTGAGCGAAAGCCAGTGGCAGGGCGTGAAGCTGAAAGGGCTGTTCGAAGCGCGCGCCATTCCCCACGCCGAGCGCATCGCGGTCAGCGGTCCCGATATCGCGGTCAGCGCGCGCGCCGCGCAAAGCCTGTCGCTGTTGTTCTTCGAACTCGCATCGCATTCCGACGAGGGGCTTTCGCTGGTCGGCAAGCACCCCCACATCGTCGCGCATTGGGAAGTGACCGGAGAAGGGCCCGACACCACGTTTCATTTTCGTTGGGAAGAATTCAACACCAGCGCTGCGACCCGCCGCGAGGACAGCGATTTCGGCCTCATCCTGCTCGATCGCGTTGCCCCGGAGGCACTCGGCGGCGTCTCGAAGCGGTATTTTACCGAAGTCAGTTATGTCTACGAACTCACCGCTCCGATGGAAACCGTGGTCGACATGACGGAGCGGGACCGGACCGAACAATTATCGGCGCCGCCCAGGCCGGGCCGTTAGGGGATCTTCTCTCGCGTGGATGTATGTTGGATTGACCTAACCGTCATTCCGGGATGCGCCCCTTGGCGCAGGCCCGGAATCCATACTCCCTGTCGTGGTTATGGATTCCGGGCTCGCGCTTCGCGCGCCCCGGAATGACGGTTCATAAATTTGCACCCGCATCATTTCAAGACTTAACAGCACTAAGTCTCCGTCCGGAACAAACCTTTGTTTACGGGAATTGAGACCGAGTTCAACTCGCTCGTAAAGGAGGCGCATCCGTGGGACGTTATTTGTTGCTCTGGTTGATCGGTGTGCCGCTTCCGATTCTCGTACTGATTTACGCGTTCGGTGGTTTGCACTGAGATTCGAATGCGCGTAAACGAAAACGCGTAAACGAAAAGGCGGCCGCGATCGGGCCGCCCTTTTTCGTTTTATCGCCGTCATTTCCGGATCGCGCTCGCGACGAGCTAGTCCGGTATCCATACCATGATGGGCTCTAGCCGCCGCTGCCGCCGATCACGGCACGAACCGTTTCATCGGGGCCGAAATCCTCGGCGCCATCGACATAGAGCAGGGCCGAGAGTTTCGATCGCGCCCGGTTGACGCGGCTCTTGATGGTGCCGACCGCGCAGCCGCAGATCGCCGCGGCGTCTTCATAGGAGAAGCCCGAGGCGCCGACCAGGATCAGGGCTTCGCGCTGGTCCTGGGGAAGTTTTTCCAGTGCCGCGCGAAATTCCTCGAACTCGAGATGGGCGTTTTGCGCCGGCTGGGTTTTCAGCGTCTTGGCATAACTGCCATCGGCGTCCTCCACCTCCCGCCGCCGCTTGCGATAGTCGGAGCGGAACAGGTTGCGCAGGATCGTGAACAGCCAGGCCGGCAGGTTCGAGCCCGGCTGAAACGAGTCGATGTTGGCGAGCGCCCGCAGCAGGGTTTCCTGCACCAGATCGTCGGCGCGGTCGCCGTTGCCGCTAAGCGAGATCGCGAACGCGCGCAGGCTGGGCACCGACGCCAGGATATCGTCGCGAAGTTGGTCTGTGAGAGGCATTACTCCCTCCCGTCATTTTTATCGCCCGCAGTTCCCACGTGGGGATCTTCCTCGGGCACATCAAGCTTTCGGATCAGTTCCGCGAACCGGTCCGGTACCCCCTGCCGCACCACATCGTCGTACATGGCGCGGAGTTGGTGGCCGATTCTCGACTGGATCTCGGCGTTTAGGCCGCCCTGCTTGGCCGGCTTGCCGGGTTGAGACTTTAAATCCTTCATGACCTGTTCCACGCTTCCCCGAGAGTTAAGTCCCTGAAACTTCGATAATTTTCCTTGATTTTGAAGCCTTTGAGGCATCTCTGTCGGAAGCTAATTCGAAGTCAGCCAGAAAGTTCCGGAACGCGGGAACTTTTCTGTTGTTCGGGCGTAATTAACCCATCACGGAACCGGGTCACCCCGCATGATGGTTTGACCCAAGCAATAATGGAGTGGGGATGTCCCGATCACAGCTAGTTGCTGAACATTTACCGTTGTTGCGCCGCTATGCCCGTGCCTTGACGGGAAACCAGGCGTCGGGCGACGCCTACGTTGGAGCCATGCTTGAAGCCCTGCTTCAGGACCCGGCTTTGCTCGATGAGCAGCACGGACCCCGTGCCGGACTGTTTCGGCTGTTTACGCAAATCTGGAATTCGGTCTCCCTCAATGACGATTCCGACGTGACGCCCCTGCCGATGCCTTCGGAGCGCCGGCTTTCCAATATTACGCCGTTGCCGCGCCAGGCCTTCCTGCTGCTGTCGCTGGAGGGCTTTTCGGAAGAAGAAGTGGCCTACATTCTCGGCATCGATGTCGCCGAGACCCGACAGCTCGCCGATACCGCCGGCCGCGAAATGGCGGCGGAAATCGCCACCGACGTACTGATCATCGAGGACGAGACTTTTATTGCGATGGATCTCGAAAGCCTCGTGAAGAACCTCGGTCACAACGTGATCGGCGTCGCCCGCACCCACTCCGACGCCGTTGCGCTCGCAAAGAATAAAAAGCCAGGCCTGATCCTTGCGGATATCCAGCTTGCCGACGGCAGTTCCGGTCTGGACGCCGTCAACGAGTTGTTACGAGTGTTCGAAGTCCCGGTGGTCCCGGCGAACGCCCCGAACCGGCGTTCCTGATCTCAAAACCGTTCCAGCCCGCGATGGTATCCGCCGTCGCCAGCCAGGCGCTGTTCTTCCAGCGCAACTCGCGGAATCGGGCGCCGAGGGTGGCGTAGGGGCGCGGCGAACGGCGGCCTGCTGAAGCAAGGTTGTTGATTGAATTGATCCGGCGCGCTGAAGGGCGCGTCGGATTTTTTGTTATGTGCAGACGCTCGAAATGTTCGCCAATCGATCTGCCATGGGCTTCGAAGGTGAAGCCCCGGCATCGGCTTGCCCTTTTTACACAATTCAGCAGCCGCGGCAGATGGACCGCATCTTGGCGTTGAGCAGGGCCTCTTCTTTGCTGATGTCGCTGAAAACCATCTCTATGACCAACCTCAGCCGATCGTCCTTTACTTCCGGAGGCGGTACCGGAAACGGTTGGGCGCGGTCCACCGTCGCCAGGGCTTATGAATCAAGCGCCTGGAAGCCCGAACTTTGCCTAAGTTCATTTGAAATCAACT
>WNFL01199652.1_pt1 | contig 11089 bp, 8 predicted proteins | sample 5400361 | NCBI WGS metagenome assembly WNFL01 (sample SAMN13153351, study PRJNA577476) | soil metagenome | isolation source: 40 cm soil on Douglas fir-dominated hillslope | place: USA:California | collected 2013-09-17 | reverse complement strand
CCTTTGATCGCGAATAGATTGCCTGGTAACGGTATTCCTGCTTTGTAGAGTACGTATCGCAACGATGTGTCAGTGAATCGACCATGAGACGAGCCTCATAGTACTCGGCTTGTACTGAGACGTTGTTGCTGCTGAAAGATAAAGTCGAGTAAGCCGAGCCTCGCTCCGCTGTATCGGGAGGAGGATCAGGCTGGGGCTTGCGCTGGTTGAAACGCAGCAACATTTTCGCTCAGGTAAGCATCCAGAGTGCGAGCTGGTGTCCCGGTCAGAATCTCGACGTTACCAGAAATGCGTTCAGCCTCGCCGTAGCGCCAAGTATGGAACATAGCAACAAGGCCTTTTATACGGTCATCCGGTAGGCCAGCCGAGCGCAATGCCTGGTATAGCTGAGGTTCTGGTAGAGAAACATGGTTAATAGATCGGCCCAGTAAGGCTGACAACTTCTCAGCTACCTGCCCAAAAGATATGGCTTCGCCGCCGGTCAGCTCGTAGGTATAGCCCTCATGCCCACTTTCAGTCAACACATGGGCAGCAACAGCAGCAATATCTCGCGTATCGATCATGCTGATCTCACCATCCCCTGCCGACGTATAGATGGCGTTTTGCGCCGCAATGGTCCCGGCCAGTGACTGTCCCAGATTTTGCATAAAGGACGAAGCACGGAGGAAAGTGTAAGGCAAGCCGGTGGCTTCAATCAGCGATTCTGTTTGAGCGCCCTGTTTGAATGTCAAAACGGGCGAACCGAGGTTAGCACCAATGCCGTCCAAATACACCAGATGCTTTACCCCAGCTTTTTTGGCCGCTGTTACTATAGTGTGAACAGGCTCAGGATAATGGGGCAGCGGCGGAGGCACCAACAAGAAAAGCCGGGTAACACCTGCCAGTGCCGCCTCTACGTCGGCTGAGTTTGTAATCTCGCCTGCGTAAGGCTGTATATAAGGCGATGCAAGCTGCGTTTGGGGGTTACGGGAAAAGGCGCGCACAGGTACTTGTTGTTCCGCCAGCAGTCGGACAAGTTCATACCCGATGTTGCCAGTAGCACCAAATATCAGGATCATAGAGACTCCATGTTAGTTTCGACAACACATTGAGCAAGACGCCACAGGCCCGTGACAAAACACAGAATAATCCACAAGGTGTTCCTTTGACAAGTATGCACTTCAAAGTACAATACTTTCTTCCAGGATAGGAAGAGTAAGGTATCAAAAAATGGCAATTGATTTCGTCACGGACCACGTTAAACATCTCGCTGTTGTGGGCGTTGTTTATGATAAATGGACTGTGCAAGTCATTTATGCGTTGGCTGCCGGGACACGGCGTTACGGTGAGCTACAACGCGAACTGGGCGAAATCACGCCAAAGGTGCTGACAGAAACACTCCGCCAGTTAGAATATGATGGCTTGGTTCAGCGAACGGTCTATCCTGTTGTGCCTCCCAAAGTTGAATATTCACTGACAGCGCTCGGCGGAACATTTCTTGATGCGATTCACAGTATTTGCCAATGGGCAGTGGATCATCAATCCGATGTTGAAGAAGCGCGAATGCGATTTGAGACATCGCACGAGTAAGGTTCCCTGCGGCGAACTCTGGTAACGTGCAATTACGGCTTGAGCACCATTTATAGACAGATCTGAGCGGAAAATCAGTTGTTGTTTTGACGCTACAGATTGACTTTACCGCACAGATGCACGGAGTATGTTCAGTCCGAAAGTGCATCAGCAATGAGAACTATAGGATGTGAAGCAGCATAGCCTGCATCATGGATCTGACTTCGGCAAGATGTTCCAGATGAAACTACCACTGCCTGCGGATTTTTTGCAATTGCCGGAAGAAGTCTTTGATTGGCGATTTGTATTGACAATTCGTAGTGCTCGTAGCCGAAACTTCCTGCCATTCCACAGCAACCAGAGTCGATCTCTGTAACAGTAACATTAGGAATAGACCTTAACAATGCTAGGGCATTGCTAGTGCCTTCCAGAGCTTTTTGATGACAGTGACCATGGAGAAGAATACTGCGCGGTTTATTATCCCATTTGGGAATTTTATCTTTGAACTGTAATAGTAGCCATGATTCTGCGCTTTGGCAGCTTGCCGCCACTTTGCGAGCGATAGGTTGCAGATCAGGATCAACCAGAGTCAGGTAATCATCGGTAAAAGCCGAGTAGCAACTTGGTTCTAAGAAAATAAAAGGACTTTGAGCAAGTATGTTTCCCAACTGCCGAACATTATCTTCAGCCATCTTTTTGGCTAGCGCCAAATGTCCTTTGGATATAGCGGGCCGTCCACAACACCCCTGATTTGACAAACGCAATATATTCACCCTGATATCCAGGCGATCTACAATTTTGAGTAAAGCTTCACCTATTTCTGGATGGTTATATTCAGTAAAAGTATCGATAATCAATGTGGCGACTGGCGTCTTAGGTATCGCTGTTCTGATAGTATTATTCTTGGTAAAGCGCTTCGTTGAGAATTGCGGTAAGGTTCGTTGGGGCGACACCCCTAGGAGTTGCAGGATAAGCCGCCCGACTTTGCTTGAAAGCAGAAAATTGCTCAGCTTTGGGACAATACTCGCAAGAGCATTAAGCCGATGAATATTAGCGAATAGTCTGGCTGATAAAGGCATTCCATAAGCTTTATAGTAATTTGCGAGAATCTCAGGTTTCATTCGAGCAACGTCCACCGACGATGGACATTCTGATTTACACGCTTTGCATGATAAGCAGAGGTCAAATACATCTTTCAGCGCAGGATCACTCAGCCCTTGAGGTAAGCGGCCTGCCATAGCTAAACGTAAGGCATTTGCTCTGCCTCGCGTGGTATGCTGTTCATTGCGCGTTGCCATATATGACGGACACATGGTTCCGGAGTCTTCCTTGCGGCACTCCCCAGACCCATTACACATTTCAGCGGCACCATTCAACCCGCCATCCGATGACCAATCAAAATAGCTTTGAACATTAATTGCCTTATAGGTAGGAGTGAATCGCATCAGCGTGGGATCATCCATACGACTCACATCGACAATTTTGCCCGGGTTCAGCAAATTTTCCGGGTCGAAATTTTGCTTTATTTCCTTGAACGCAGAGGTCAGCTCTGGCCCAAAAAGTCGCTGGCTGAATTCTCCACGCGCCAGTCCTTCGCTATGCTCACCTGAAATCGTACCATGATATTTAATAACCAAATTGGCGACACCCGACGCTATGTTACGATATTGACGATACCCTTCTTCAGTTTTGAGATTGATGAGCGGTTGAACATGCAAACATCCGGCGCTGGCATGTGCGTAAATACTGAAGGTGGTACCTTCACTGGAGACGATATCGCTGACATCAGCGATATAGGCAGCCAATTGGTCCACTGGTACGGCGGCATCCTCCACAAAGTTAAGGGCTTTTGTATCGCCACGCTCACTCATTACTAGCCCAAGCGCTGCCTTGCGAATTTTCCAGACGTCAGCCTGTGACCGCTGGCTATTAGCCTGCGTTATGACCCCGCGATAACCGCTATTGCGTAAGGTTGCAGACATCCGAGAAATTTGTTCTGCAAGCTCAGATTCGGTTTCGCCGTAAAACTCAACAATCAAGATTGCCGCAGGATCACCCTCGCAAAATGTCAGATACTTCTGGTACTCAGAATGCTTGCGTGTTAAGTTGAGCATGAAGCGATCTATTAGCTCAACTGCTGTCGGTTTGCTTTCGAGGATGCGCGGCGTCGCTTCCAGAGCCGCATGTAGTGAGTCGAAATGTACCATTGCAAGACAGGACATTGTAGGCAAAGGCACCAGGTTTAATTCGGCTTGTACGACGGTAGCCAGTGTTCCCTCAGAACCCGCAATCAACCAGTTCAGATTAACCTCATCGGGATCGATTTTATTCAAGGCGTAACCTGCTACCGAGCGCCATGTCTGTGGATACCGCTTTAGAATTTCGTCCTTGTGACGCAGCGCAAGATGTCGAATATTCTCACGGAGATTTGTTAGCCGGACGGCCCCATTATCAAGCCATAGCTTTTCGCCGTCCCCAAAGACAACTTCGAGCCGCTTGATATGGTCAGCCGTCATTCCATATAAGATGCTGTGGGTCCCCGTCGAATTATTACCGATCATGCCACCAAATGTGCAGCGGTCAGCGGTAGCTGGGTCAGGACCATACTTCAGATTCAAAGGCGCAAGCTGGTTGTTTAACCGCTGGAGAACTACCCCAGACTCGACAGTTACAGTCTTTGTTTCCGCGTTGACCGCCCGGACTCGGCGCAAATGCCGACTGAAATCCATGATAATTGCATGACCTACGGTTTGTCCAGCAAGGCTTGTACCGGCACCACGTGGCAATACAGGAATGCGGTAGCGCTGCGCAAGCTCGTGAATGGCAACGACATCATCAGATGTTCGCGGATAAGTAACGCCAACAGGCGTTATTTGATAATTACTTGCGTCTGTACTGTACAACAATCGTGTCATGTTATCGAACTTTACCTGCGGTTCACCGATGGCACGACTTAACTCGTAAACCAGTTCAGGTGTTTCGTTATTCTGCATCGCTGTGCTCCCAGAGAGCGTATTTCTATTCGACTTGGCTCCCATTAATGATTGCAGGCTGCGAAGACGGTAGATAATGTGCAATATTTAGGTATCCGATCAGAGGGAAAATAAGGGCGTTGTCACTATTCAACGCCCTCAATAGCATTTATTAAATCATGCTACCTGACGTAAGCCGTCGGGTTACCACCGTCTACAGTCAAGACACCACCTGTAGTCTTGGCGCTGCGTGGTCCTGCTAGGAAGAGGATCGCTTCTGCTAGATCGTCAGGCGTGACATTGACCTTAAGAGTATTGCGGTTTCGGTAAAATTCTTCTAATTCCTCCGGCTTCACGCCATAGTTTTGAGCGCGGGCTTCACGCCATTGGCTATCCCAAATCGAAGATCCCTGAATCACACCGTCAGGCAGCACACTGTTGACACGGATGCCGAATTCGCCACCTTCTTCTGCTAAGCAGCGGGCCATGTGAAGCTCAGCAGCTTTGGCAGCACTATAAGCCGACGCGCCTTTACCTGCCCCAATACTGTTCTTACTACCAACAAAGACTAGAGTTCCACCACACCTTTGCTGCTTGAGGACACGGAACCCCTCACGGGCAACCAGGAAATAACCAGTTGCTAGTATATCGATAATACGTTGCCATTCGCTTAGCGTAGTATCTTCAATCAGGTTGCCACCGGCGATACCTGCATTGTTAACCACAATATCGATCCCGCCATAGGTTTCAAGTGGCTGCCGATCTGGTCACGTTGCAACTAACTGCTATCCCGCGCTTGAAGCCAAAGCGCTTGACCAGATCGGCAGCCACTTGCTCGGCCTCTTCTATATTGATGTCGGCAATAACGACATGTGCGCCTTCTTGTGCCATTCGGTAAGCCGTTGCTCGTCCGATCCCGCTAGCAGCGCCAGTGATTAACGCAACCTTTCCTGCAAGGTCACGATCCGGGGGACGAAGTTTGAGCTTATATAATTCGAGCGGCCAATATTCGATCTTGTAGGCTTCCGCAGCACTGAGGCTGTCAAACCCACCTAATGCCTCGCTGCCTCCGATCACGGCTATGGCGCGATGGTATAGTTGGCGACTCACATCGGCGTCCATCGCATCTTTGCCTGTATTAATCATCCCCAGGCCGGGAATTAAGACCACCCGTGGCGATGCATCACGGAGTTCATCGCCATCGCGTTTGTTTGCGTTGAAGTAGTCACTGTAGCGCATTTTATAATCCGCGATCCCCTCTTGGAGCCGCGTTTTCAATATTTCCGCTCCCTCTTCTGGAGTCCAATTTACGAACAAGGGTTGGCGTTTGACATGAATGAGATGGTCGGGACAGGCCGCGCCAAGCTGAGAAACCACGCCAGTTCGTTCACGCCCGACATAATCCAATACCTCGTCGCTGTCGTCGTAAGCCAGAATAGTGCTACGCTTGGCAGAAACTTGCCCACGCACGAAAGGTAGAATGTCCGTGAGAAGCGCCTGGCGAGCCGTTTTATCCAGTGCAGGTGCCTTTACTGCCCCAAAAACAGCCTTGCCGTTCCGTTGCTCAAGAATGTAGGCTTCGGCCTCCTGGATAATTCGGATCGTGTTGTCATAGCAGCTTTTTGAATCGTCGCCCCACGTCACGAGTCCATGTTTGCCCATGATGACGCATTCAATGTGAGGATTTTCATGCACTCGCTGACCGATCCATCTACTGAGGGTGAAGCCAGGTTGAATGTAGTCAACCCAACTCATGCGCTCTCCGAACAATTTACGCGCAGTAGTCTCTCCGGCAGATGTACATGCCAGGCTGATAATTGCGTCCGGGTGGGTGTGATCGACGTGGGGAAATGGCACAAAAGTGTGCAGCAAAGTTTCAATTGATTGGCGTGGGCGTCCAGGCTCAAACACTGTATAAGCAAGGTAATCGGTCATTTGTTCGTCAGTCATGGACTCCCGCGCAAAGAGCGGTTCCATTTCATCAAGACGTAACACCGCAAAATCTCGGGCTTTCATCGTCAATAAATCTGAACCAGATGCCTTAACATACATAACGCGAGTATTCCGTCCAGCGAAGTCTGGTAGCTCTAGTTTGGCACTGGTGTTACCGCCAAAAATGTTTGCCACCGTTCGGTCACGCCCTAAAAGATTGGAACGATAAACTAGCCCCCCAAGATCGGGCAAGGCACGATATTCATCATCGTTCCAAAGATTCTGTGTTATTGCTTTTTCTTTGTTGTCATTCCGTAGATTCTGCATCACGTTGTTCTCCTTGTTTTTAGATTGGGAAGTTACCCAGAGTCTCTGAGTGACTTCATGTTTCTGAAGTTGTTCGTTTCACATACATATTCCGCCAAGCATAATCCTGAGTCTTACCTACATTCAGGCAAGCGCATTGCCACATAAATGGACGGAAATTCCCATTTCAGCCAACATAGCAGCTTTGGTAGCCAGGGCCTTATTCGCCACTTCAACTGATGACACATAAGCGACATTGACCTGATTTGCCTTGTGACGAGCCATCATCTGGCCACGGGTAACACCATGCAACACCATATGCATGATGGGCCACTGGGACGTGGTAGCCTTCCAGCGCCGTTCTGTCTCTTCCTGGGGCAGTGTAATAGCGGTACCGCGTCCCATGTCCGCGTGTAAGCGCCCTTGGCAATCAGGATCGCCTCCGATGGATCAGGCGCAGGTAAAATGGATAGTGAGGGAAGTTGGTAAGTTGTCATTTACTAATCTTTCATCTAGCTAGAATATGTTTTGTTGCACATGGAAGACTTGGCAAATTTCACGAATTTCTGCATCGGTAAGTCCTTCCCCACGCTCTTGATTAACCAGATTTAAATATTCGTAGCGTGCGCCTGTTTCCGCATATTCGATAATGTCCGATGCCCGTTTCACGGATGAATCGGAACGAGCAACTACGCCGTGCTTACCCCAAATCACCAAACGATGCTGCCGAAGCGCTGCAACAGTGGCTTCCTCTTGTGCCGTCGATCCTGATACCTTGAAAGGGATGTATCCAATGCCTTCTGGGAGATGAACTATGCACTCAGGTTCCCAACGCAATAGGTGCCGATTGAGGTAAGCGTCATCACGATAAGCAGGAACATGGCTCAAATAGGTGAGATACGGCGGTTGAGCATGAATGACAACATGAAAATTGGTATCTTCCAGATGATCTCGGTGAATTGCCAGATGAGAATTCAGCTCACCTGTCAAATGGGCAAAGCGACAGTTTGCTGCCTTGTAAAGCTGCGCAGTTGTACCGCCTTCGTTGATCGTCACAAAGCCGATGTGTGCGGTAGGTTCTTTGATGATTTCGCGGAGCCGCCGTCCTGATCCAGTAACTAGAAAAGATTTGTGTGCCAGCGTCGGAACTGTTGTTGGCAACTGGATCATTTCGATATGCGGGAAATACCGTCGTGGTTCTAACTCCCAACCCATATAGACTGAGATATTTCCAGCGGCACCTTCCGTCGAATCTATTTCGGATAGGCGTTGCCCCGCCTCACCTATCATTTCCAACAGTTCATCTAGAGCGGGGTAGGGTTGTTCGATAGCCATGCTGGACTCCTAAAAGCTGAAAAGGATTAACGATGTTAGTGCCTTGACCGTCCCGACGTCTGAGGTTCCAATATGATTCATTTTTCTGTTCCGCGCCCTTGCTCCAACAAATCACGGAATCGAGCGTGGGCTGCGGCCCACGGTTCCGTAAGCCCTGGCTGATAAGTTACTAATGGAAAAGAATTTCGAACTAATTGCCGCCCTTCGTCAATTGAGCTAAGTTCTCTGAGGGCAATCAACTGAGCAATGGCGTTGCCAATAGCGGTTGCTTCGATTGGACCCGCAACCACCGGACAGTTAGCAGCATCAGCGGTCATCTGGCACAAAACCGCATTTTGCGATCCACCTCCCACAATATGGAGAACCTCAATACTTTTCCCACTCAACACTGAAATTTGGCGCAGTGTATAGGCGTAAGCCAGCGCCAGGCTTTCAAAGATGCAGCGGACGATTTCGGCAACCGACTTCGGAGTTTTTTGCTGTGTGTTGGCACAATACCGCTGAAGTCGTTCCACCATATTCCCGTATTTCAAAAACAAGGGATCATCGGGGTTAATAAGCGCTGCGAAGGGTTCCCCTTCTACTGCTAGCTCGGTCAATTGAGGATACGAGAGTTCTTGACCAACTGAACTCCACTGTCTTCGAGCTTCTTGAAGTAGCCAAAGCCCCATAATGTTTTTAAGCAGCAAGGGTTGGTCATTGAAACCGCCTTCGTTCGTAAGATTGGCCGCCAGAACTTCCTTGTTAATGAGGGGAGCAGCAAGTTCTACACCAAGTAATGACCAGGTTCCAGAGGATAGATACGCAAAATTGGGGCCGCGAGCCGGAACAGATAGAGCAGCACTTGCTGTATCGTGTTGGGTGCTAAGGACAACCGGGATTTGGTGAAATTTCCCCAGTATTATGCCTGAGGAAGTGACCTCGCCAAACATTGTGGTTGGAATTGCTAACCGCTCCAGTATATCGTTTATCCAACTTCGTGAACGTTGATCGAAGCATTGGGTCGTGGTGGCAGTCGAGAATTCATTCGCTTTCACCCCCGTTAGCCAGTAGTTAAGCAAATCTGGAATTGCCAAGAACGTCTTGGCATTTGCGAGCATAGAGTCTTGATTCTTGGCGAGGCTGGCTAGTTGATACAAAGAATTAATCGGCATGATTTGATTTCCCGTGCGCTCGAAAACTTCCGCACGGGGCACTTTTGAAAAGACATATTCCAACATGCCATCCGTCCGGCTGTCTCGGTAATGCACGGGATTGGCTAATAAGTGTCCTTGTTTGTCGAGCAGCGCAAAATCCACCCCCCAGGTATCTATCCCTATCGAGGCAGGCACATCGGCCTTACCGATGCCAATTTGTACATCGTTCCAAATACGTAAAATGTCCCAGTATAAGGTATTCGGAGCGGTCACCGGAACATTGGCAAAACGATATATTTCTTCAGTAACAAGTTTTTGTCCATCAAAATGGACACCGATAACTCGACCACTTTCTGCGCCGACATCAACCGCTAAGACAGTTTTGGTTGCCATCGCGATTCGCTCCAAACGTTAGCTGACCTTTGAACATCTTAATTCTGGGTGATTTAGCTCCGCATCAGGGCTGGCGAAATAGACTTTTGATTTTTTCTATGTTCTATGTCATACCGTTCGTCTAATATGCGAAAAGTCTGACTGTAGGAGTTCCCACGGGCACTCAAAGTCGGGTTTAGGACCGAATAGGATTTCCGATCAGGCGCGCGCGTCGAGTAATTTCATCAGGGCGTTCCCACAAGTGCATAACATCATGCTCACTGAGGAACCTCGGACCACCCAAAGCATATGTGCCGAGAAGTATGCGTGCAGCTTTGACCGACATCGCTGTAATGCGCTCGACTTCGGTACAAGATTGGCCTAATGCAATCAAACCGTGACTCTGCATCAGAACTTCTTTCGGTGGTTCCCCATACTTATCAATGAATGCTAGAAAACGTTGTCGCACTTCACGTGCCAGCGGTAGACCTGGATCAGCATAGGGAACATATAGTAAGTGTGGTCCACAAACTACTACTTGTTCTGGAAACCACCTTCCGCCCAGTGCCTCTACCACGTTTACCGAGCACAGAATTGAATTCCAGACAGAAGGGTGTGTGTGACCAATCACTTGCATATTGCCCAACTTCAGCAGAAGGGCGTGCAGGGCCACTTCAATCGATGGGCGGGCGCTGATCGAAGCATCAACTTTGGCAGCATTCAACGCCATTTTGAGTCGTTCATCGGGCAAATCTGGTCCATCAAGCAATTCCAGAACTGGGTCAAAACACATCGCTACGAACCCATTCTCGTCAACATCTCGCAAACTGAAACCGCTAGCTTTGACCCAGAAAGTGTCAGCATCAATTCGGACTGAAGTATTGCCCTCAGCCTGAATAACGTAATCATTTTCGGGCTTGCCAAGCTCACGACTCAAATCGCACAATTCGGCAAACCTTAAATTACGGTTGTAATCGTTTGAATTAACCATGACATTTCTTCTCCAAGCCAGCAGACGCAAGTGCTCTACTTCGCAAGGCGAGTGTTGCATGTTGCGCCGATATTCCACTCTAAACCCTGACAAAAACCAAAAATCTCGATAATAAATAATAGTGATATAGGGATTGACAATGAAACAATCCCTCATCCGTGGCAAGGATCACGCAGTATATTTCTTCCCATTTGACTCAGCGTTGCTGATGGTTGCCCCAACTTGCGACCATGACTGGTCTTGAAAAAGGATACTTATACCTACTTGTCTAGACAAGCATACATCCAGTGTATCGATAATCTTCTATAATGTCAATGGGTTCAGGCAAGGATTGCCCAAACCGAGAATCAGTTCCGGTCAAAAAATAGCGTCGGGTGATTCTCCGTCACCTTTGACACTGCTGACGAACTCGGCTAGGGAACGTTAACAGACCTTGTCAGGTTATGATGAACGAATGTATGTCAGAATCAGTTTTGAACCCGTTCTTTTGCAAATTT
>WNFL01010094.1_pt1 | contig 11089 bp, 11 predicted proteins | sample 5400361 | NCBI WGS metagenome assembly WNFL01 (sample SAMN13153351, study PRJNA577476) | soil metagenome | isolation source: 40 cm soil on Douglas fir-dominated hillslope | place: USA:California | collected 2013-09-17 | reverse complement strand
GAGTGCGATTTTCATGGCTGATCAATGTGAAATGATTATCGGTTATCTTGTACCGCATCGTTGTGACAACCCTTCGTTGGGAAAATGCATAAAGTGTGGACGAGGCTTTTGCGACGAGCATGCCAATCAAACAAAAGAAGGCCGTATGTGCCTGGCCTGCCAGCAGGGATTGGATATTCCTGTGGCATTGCCGATCGCTGCGGCGACATTTACGCCATCAGATCTCACCACGTTTGGTCGCTCCAGCATGTGGGACGATGACAATGACAAAAACGACTTGTTCTCCGACCTTAGTTAATACGGACCGATCGTTTCCCAGATCTTTTTATTTTCACCGACAAAATCATCACAACGCCTGCATGGACTTAATGCGGGCGGATGCATTTTTAAACGAATAGCGCGATATCCGGCACCTTCCCATATTTCTTTGAAGGATTGATTTCGAATATTGCCAATGGGTGGGATCTTCTCGCGCGTCATGCAGCATACATATACGTTGCCGTTGAAGTCGATGAGACTGTGCGTCCATGGCGCATAGCATGGATGTTTATCGTAATAGCCGAACGCATAACGGCCGGCGCGTCCCAATTGGACCTCAGACTCGCTCCGACCAAATGGAAATGCGTCTTCATCTGAGATGATCAAGCCAAGAGCGAGAGCGCGTTCTGCGATCTTCGGTCCGATCTCTTCATTGAATAGCGCGATATCCTTTTTTCGCATGGACAGGATTTCGCCGCAGTGATCATCTACAGGGATTAAGTTGATTCCGTCTGCACCGAGCTCATGTGCGAGATCGGGGAGCGTCTTCAGCGTTTGATAGTTCGTGCGGCTGACAACGGTATTGATGCGAATTGTCAGTTTGCCTTTGTGTTGGTAGCGGCGAAACAGTTCAACCGCTTTGAGCGTGGCCTTGAAAGCGCCTTCCACACCGCGGATCTTTTCATGCATCTTGCGAATGGGGGAGTCGATGGAGATATTCACACCGCGCAATCCACCTTCCACCAGTCGTTTGGCGATTTCTTTCGTGACCAGTGTTCCATTGGTGGTCATCGTCACTTTGATGTCGAGGGAGGAAGCGGTTTCTACAAATTCAGGAATCTGCGGCCGCAGCATGGGTTCACCCCCGGAGATATGCATCTTTTTTGTCCCCAAACCAGCTAATTCTGTAATAACTTCATTGAATCTTGCCGCAGACACAGGCGGCTCACGTGTCTCGCGCCAGTGATTGCACATCTCACACTTCAGGTTACAGCCATAAAAGACCTTGAACTTCACATAGATCGGCTTATACGCACGTGCGTTCAAGACCGCTTTTTGGAATTCTTCCTTGTCGTTCGAGATCGCCTCAAGGCTGTACATGAGATGATTGTATCAAAGTATGTGTCAGTTGAGCCGATGGCCGGGTAGTGAAAGAAATAATGAATCAAATCGAACCGCGCCGGCGACATAAGTGTTCACTGGATTAATCCAAGAGTAGACTTATTCTGTAGAAACGGAGACTCATATGTTGCGTCCCAATCGCTTCCTTTATGGTTTATCCATCTTGGCAATTGCCGTCATCACGTGCGCCATCCCACCATCACAGACGGGAACGATGCCAGCCGCGCCTTCTGCGACTGAAATTTCCAATTTACCCCCCACCTCCGAACCGCTCATGAACCAAAGGGTAACCTTTCAGAGCGATGGCTTGACGCTGGTAGGTTATCTTTCGAAGCCGGCCGGCGATGGTCCTTTTCCCGCGATCATCTCAAACCACGGCAGCGACCACGACCCATCCAAAGGGCTTCAGGGCATTGGGCCACTCTTTGCGCCACATGGATATGTGGTCTTCACACCCATACGCCGCGGTCATGGCGATTCGCAGGGGGATTGGATTGCAGATGTACTAAAGCAGGAAAATACAACAAATGGGAAAGCCGCGGCGAATGCGCTCATGGTCAAATTGATGTCGACTGAACAGCTGGACGATCAACTGGCTGGCCTGGCCTATTTGAAAAGCCTGCCATACGTCGACATGGACCGCATTGGAGTGTTCGGTTGTTCCTATGGAGGCATCGAAACAATTTTCGGCGCTGAAAGCGATGTCGCGGGGTATAGAGCCGCTGTTGCCATGTCGCCGGCGGCAGAAAGCTGGGGAGGCAACAAACTTCTTCAAGACCGGCTCGTTAAAGCTGTGAGCGGGATCGATATACCGGTCTTCTTGATCCATCCGGCCAAGGATGTGAGTCTCCAGCCCGGCAAAACACTTGCAAAGGGATTTGAACGGCTCGGTAAGCCTTATCAATTGAAGATCTATCCAGGCGTTAGGCAGCTATTCCTATTTATCACGATCTCACAGATACTGATCACACATTATTTTGTTTCCGTCTGGATCTTCTAAAATGAAGTGTTCAGGACCACTCGTTTCTTCATTTGCCTCTCTACTTAATTTAACGCCTTTCTTTTTGAGCTCTTTCTGAATATCTCGAACATCTGCATACTCTTTCAATTCTTTCGCGTCTTGATCCCAACCGGGGCTAAAAGTCATCATATTTTTGTCAAACATCCCCTGGAATAACCCAATAACAACGATACCATTTTTCATCACCACCCAATTCTGACGGATATCGCCGCTTCTTTGAGTGAATCCCAGCTTTTCATAAAACTCTTTGGAAGCGTGAATATCTTTGACGGCCAGACAAACTGAAAATGCACCTAAGTCCATGGTCTTCTCCTACTATGTCAACTAATGAAATCAATGTAGGTAGTGGGTTGTAAATGCCCACCTCTCCTGTACCGCTATTGCTTTGTTGCCGTGAATGTCCCAGACCCTGCTGGACATGTCCCAACGGCTGGCGCTGTAAAACTTCCCATCATCGTAGAACCATTAATAGTGGCGGACAGATATAGTATTTCGTTTGCGCCGCCGCAGTCAATAGGATCATTAGCTTCTTGCGACCATGTGATGTTGTTGCCATCGATTGTGTAAGTAAAGCTTCTCTCAATACCGTCAGGATTGGTCCATGTAGACGTGCCAGTCATATCGGACTTGAGTGTAAGAGTCATGCTACCAGGACGTGTTGACGCCGTGCCCACCCAACTGCCTTCGACTGCATTAGCTCCTGCGCTTGGTGCAGAGCCCGCACCAGAAGATGAGCTTCGTAGGCATGCGACACCCACCACGGCAAAAAAGAAAGCCAGCAGAATTATAGGCATCACACTCATGGCTTGATTTGTTCTGTTCATTTCTACCTCCATTTAGTTCTTTAGAAGATAAGAGTTGCTTGTCGCAAGTAAATTTCTCATACAGCATATTTTTGACACTAAGAACATCCAAAAAGGCACGTGGATCAAAATTTGCAAACAATCTGCCGCCAGAGCTTAACTATGATTTATACAGCGTGTAGACTGTATAATCCCTTATATGGGACATTATACAATTTTCCTAAGAGAAGGCAACAGATCATAGGGATTATCATTCATGCGTCTAAAAGCGGACTTACTTCTATTCATGGTCGCCGTCATCTGGGGTACTGCCTTTGTTACTCAGGGTGTAGCCGCCAAATATGGGATTGCCTATCTATTCAACGGGTTGAGTTTCATGCTGGCCAGCTTCATCTTAATTCCGTTTATACCGCGTGGCACGAAGCGGACAAGCGAGCAATGGAAGTGGATGCTCATCGCGGGGTTGATCCTATTCGTTGCTACAGCTACTCAACAGGTGGGATTATTTTTTACCAAAGTAGCGAATGCCAGCTTCCTCACCAGCTTGTACGCAGTCTTTACCCCATTCCTGTTATGGATGGGATTTCGTGAACGTCCGCATTGGGTGGATTTGATCGCAGTCGCGATTGCGGCCTTCGGTGCATTTTTGCTTTCTACGGCCGGTAAATTTCAGATGCAGCCGGGCGACTCGATTGAATTGCTGGGTTCGTTATTCTGGGCATTGCATTTCGTTGTGCTCGGAAAGTACGCATCGAAATTCGAGTCCGTTTCGTTTGCGTCGGGTCATTTCTTCATCAGTGGATTGATCAATTTCATCATCGGTTTGTTTATAGAGAATGTTTCGGTCCTGGTGACTCTACCATTGATCGGGGCGATCCTATATCGCGCTACACTCTCTGTTGGCATTGGTTATACCTTGCAAGTGTGGGGACAAAAACATACGCCTCCCACAGACGCAGCTCTTATTTTGGGTTTGGAAGCCGTGTTCGCAGTCATCGCCGCGTGGTTAGTGTTGGACCAGTCCATCTCGTTGGTTCAAAGTGTTGGATGTGTGCTGATCTTCGCGGCGGTCTTGATCTCGCAATTGAAGGAATGGACATCAGGTAAAATAGAACACGATCATCTCGTTGAGGGAAGATAATCTAAGCGAGAGGGAGAATGAAAATCCTTTTTGATGGCTGGAATGTTTTTTTCGATAATAAGGAAGGGATTATCATCCTTATCATTACGATCTGGGGATTAGGTGGATGGGGTGTGAATAAACTTTTTCGTCAGCACAATTTTCCATTTATCCAGGAAATATTCTTATCTTTCAACTTGGGCACATTGTTATTGACCTGGCTCTGTTTGTTCGTTGTTTTATTAGGGCAGATATCAAGTCAATTATTGTTCATAGGCAGCATGATTATTCCAGCATTGGGGATGCTCTATTTTGCGTTATCTGTATGGAAAAACCGTGGGAATCAAATATCTGCTTCGAACTTATTTATGGCATCCATCCTATTTGGTTGCTTGTTTATTCTCTTATTGTTGCGATTGGCATTTGGAGCAAGATTGATCCTTCCACCTTATGATGATTCCCCTGAGCATTATGGAATGATTCTTAGCTTACTTGACCCGAAAAAGACTGGCGCGACTTCATTCTATTCCATAGGAAATATCACCCAGCACTACTATCATTTTGGTTTCCACGCAATTGCAGCCTGGATCACCACGATATCCCGCTCTAACGTTGCTCGTGTCATGATCTGGCTGGGACAATTCTTGATTGTATATAGCGTTTTGTCGATTTTCTTGCTGACGTACGCAATTACTGATGGTTTGTCTGGCGCGTTCGTGGCGGCTTTGTTTGCCGGTCTCGCATGGAATATGCCTGCCTTTGCTGCAAATTGGGGAAAATACCCTGCGATTACTGGGTTGGTTTTTCTTCCGGGGTGGATTGGCCTGTTTGTTCTTCACCGAAGACTGGCTCCTGCCAGGGTTGCAAATTCGTTTTTATTAATTGCGATCGTGGTTGGACTGGTGTTAATTCACACTCGCTTGCTGATTTGTATCTCCTTGATCATTTTCGTTTGTTTCCTTGTAAACAAACTGACCAAGCCTTCCAACCCCTCATATTGGCGATCCATGTTAATTTTTTCTGCAGCAGTAGTTGCATTGATCGCATTTAGAAACCCAATTGCGATCTATTATTCCAGCGGAGATTTTGTTCCGCTTGGCCTGACTATTCTTCTATTACCTTTTGCAGTGATTGCGTATCCCCAAATAACCTTGGCTGTGTCGTTCGTCCTACTTGGAGTATTTGCGGCATCCAACTCATCTGTCTTCTTTGACGGATATGGAGCAAACTGGCTCGACGTACCTTTTGTGGCATTGCTGCTCTACGTTCCTGTTTCATTGCTTGCTGGTATTGGATTTTCCGGGTTCTTGCAGAAATTTTCTTTTTTGGGAGCCATCCCTAAAAGACTTATGATCTTAGTGCCCATTCTTGCCGCATTGATCGGGTTTAGCACGGGCAATTCACTAACCCCGGATTCATGCTGTAACTATGTTACCATGGCAGATATTTCAGCAATTAGTTGGGTTAATGAACACACGAGTACGAATGCAGTTATTTGGATTGCAGGGTATAGACCCAGGAACTACAGTTTAGGAACAGATGGCGGGGTTTGGCTTTCGACCCTCACTGGTAGAAACGTTAATAAGCTTCGTTATGATTTTGATTGGGATGCAAAATTTCGACCACGAGAGCTTTGTCGGGAGGGATACTCAGATGCCTTCGTTTACAAGGGGAATACGCCATACAGTTTTGATGAAGCCGCCCTAAACTCATTGAGTTGGCTCAAACAGGTTTACCGAAAAGATTCGGTGATTATTTACTCTTTTTCTTGCAAGTAACAATCAAAACAGCCAGTAATCATTACTGGCTGTTTTGATTGTTAGATTTTCCTTGTCAAACTACCCAACGGCGGGAACGAATTGTCTTTGCAGTTGAAGATACATTTATTTATTAATATTTTCTGGCCCGGGATCTGGTCCTGGCCCGACCCCGCCGGTAAAGAAACGGAAAACAACAGCACCGAGAAGTAGTACTATCACGATTCCGCCTAGACCCCAGAGCCATGGGCGATCACAGAAGACACAGATTCCATATGGTGGGAGTGTAGGTGAAATAACTGGGCCGCCACCTGGGTTTGGATAGGGATAAGGACCAGGGTAAGGATAAGGTTGCGGTGCAGGTACAGTTTTGGTTGGAGTGGGGGTATAGGATGGATAAGGTGTCTTTGTAGGCTTTCTTCTACCTCCGCCGCCTCCACCCCCGTTGTTTGGCGGTGGGCATGGGATTGTAGCACCTTGGGCATCGTAACACTTAGTCTGGGCTTTCACTGATGAAACAGACATTCCAACTGCTGTAGTTGTGATGACGAAGCCTAGAAATAATAAGATAAAGACTCTTGTTCTTCTCATTGAGCATTCTCCATTTCTACATAATGAGACAAACTTTTCTTGGGCATTTATGACTACACTATATAGCAAGTCAGAAATAATACAAGTAGCCCATCGCTCCTACTGCAAATTAATTTGATTTGTACTCAGCGTCAGGGTATAGTTGAAGCCTTATGGATGACCTCGATCTTTCCTTTCATCCGCTCACGCAGAAACTTTGGCACGATTTCGAGCTGCTTTTCGGGGCAAACGGTGCCTGTGGGGGCTGCTGGTGTATGTATTGGAAACTACGTGGAAAGGAATTCGACGAGAATACCGGCGACCCAGCACGGCAAATACAAAAGTCAATTGTGGATGACGGCACTTCTCCCGGATTGGTCGCGTATTCCGAGGGATATCCAGTCGGCTGGATCGCAGTCGAGCCGCGCAAAGAATATCCCAAGCTGGCACATTCGCGCACGCTCGCACCGGTGGACGATCAGGAGGTTTGGTCGATCACTTGTTTTTTTATCGAGAAAAAGCATCGCCGAAAAAATATCGCCGTTGCACTGCTTGATGCTGCGATCAAATATGTGGAGAAAAAAGGCGGGAAAATTTTAGAGGGGTATCCGGTGGACACAAAAAAGAATGAACCTGCCCCGTTTATTTTCACTGGTACTGCTTCCATCTTCAAGCGTGCTGGTTTCAAGGAAGTAGCGCGGAACGCGCCGACGCGTCCCATTTTTCGTTATTCGATCAAATAACCTTGGGTATTCCATTTAAACCTCCCTCAAAATCGCTTACCTCACGCGATGTACAATTTATTGCGCTGGCCATATTTGTATTTTTCGTTATTTCAATAGCGCTTGTTTTTGCAAACCTTACATTGACGGGCGGCGGGGGTGAATTTTACGTCCATTGGGTTGGAAGCCGAGCATTCGCATTCGATAAGATCGAACCTTATAGCGGAGAAGTTGCCTCGCGCACGCAAAAATTGGTTTATGGAGGATCGGCAAAGGATGGACAGGAACCCTATATACTCGTCACTCCTTTTCATATTCTCCTGCTTTATTTTCCTTTTTCGCTTCTCTCGGATCCGGTACTTGCTCGCGCAATATTTACCTGGATTCTCGAACTGGCGTTGTTCGCGCTTGTCTTTCTCAGCCTGCGCCTCACGGTTTGGGAGTCCCCTCGTCTGTTTTTTATTTTGTTCATTATCTTCGGCGTGTTCAACTTTTATTCATATCAGGCCATCTATGAGGCAAGCCCGGTATTGATTCTTGGGTTTATTTATGCAGGGATGCTGGCTTCCATCCGCGCCGAAACGGATGAACTTACCGGGGCGCTGATCGCGGTCTCCCTCTACTATTGGGAGGTTGGCGCACCGTTCTTGTTTTTAGTTGCTTTAAGGATGTATTACGAGAAACGGTCCCGTGTGCTGGCGGGTTTTTTTATGCTAACGTTTGTTCTTCTGGCGATTTCCTTTCTTTTGTATCCGGATTGGATCATTCCTTTTTTCCGTGCTGCGGCTAACAACTTGCGCGCCGATTTTGGATTCAGCATTTTTACCACTCTTAGGCATATCTGGCCCAACTTCGGAGAAAGCTTTGCCTGGGTATTTATTGCCATACTCGTTATTCTGCTTGGATATGAATGGAGCATAGCGCGCGGCTCAGACTTTCGTCGCTTTTATTGGGTAGCCTGCCTGACTCTCGTCGCCACGCCCCTGCTTGGATTCCGCACTCAGATGGAAAATTTGACTGTACTTATCGTTCCGCTCGCCTTGATCTTTGCAATTGTCCATGATCGCTGGCATAGAATCGGAGACGGTTTAACCATTTTGCTTATGCTTTTTGTATTCATAACTCCATGGACACTTAATTTTTTCGCTGTGGAACGATTTGGACGAAGCGCCCAGGAGATTCTCTTCCTGTTTCTCCCCATTTTTACTCTCCTGGGCTTATACTGGATTCGCTGGTGGGCGCTTCGTCCACCACGCACGTGGATCGATTTTGCGAATCGTTCTTAGCTTGCATTTATCTTATGAATTTGCGTATCTATTTGTTCCTCTTTATTCTTGCGTTAATTCCGCCGGTAATCATTGCGCAATTCCAGCCAGCGCCAGGGTATTTGGATTCTGATTATTATTTTGCAGGCGGAATCCAACTTGCATTGGGAAAAGGCTTTACTGAACCTTATCTTTGGAATTATCTCGATGGTACAACGTCATTGCCACATCCCTCTCATAGCTATTGGATGCCTTTGGCTTCGATTGTCTCTGCACTGGGGATGTGGCTGACTAGTCAGACCACCTACGCGTCTGGAAGATTGCTCTTCTTTGTCATTGCGGCGTTTGTCTCTCCTATAACTGCCGCGCTGGCTTACAAATTTTCTCAAAAGCGTGAACTTGCCATTACTTCTGGTGTGCTTGCAGTTTTTTCCGTATATTTCGCGCCATTTGTAGGTGTGACGGACAACTTCGGTCTCTTCATGCTTTTTGGCGGGCTATATTTTCTGGTCACAACAGAGTTAATTGCAGATCCACCCAAGACGCGTTACTGGATCATACTTGGCTTATTAGCCGGCTTGATGACTCTGTCGCGCAGCGATGGCTTGCTTTGGCTTGCACTCACTTTTCTCTTTACCCTCTGGCGAGCCGAACGAAGTTCATTGCCAAAGACGGTGGGCTATGTGTTGCGCAATTCCTTGATCGCTCTGATAGGCTTTTTGCTCATTATGTCTCCATGGTATGTGCGCAATTTCAACGTTTATGGAACGATCATGGCCCCGGGCGGCAGCCGTGTGCTTTGGCTGGATAATTATGATCAGACGTTTATTTATCCCCCGACAGAACTGAATATGAAATATTTCCTTTCGCTTGGCTGGAAAGAAATTCTTTCAGACAGATTATGGGCACTGAAATTAAACCTGGAAAGTGGATTTGCAGCGCATGGCGGGATTATTTTATTTCCGTTCATCATCGCGGGAATTGTTTCGTATCGCAAAGATGACCGTGTTAGGCTCGCAAGTATTGCCTGGTTGATTCTCTTATTTGTAATGACCTTTATTTTTCCCTTTGCTGGCGCGCGTGGTGCGTTCTTTCATGCGGGCGCGGCATTGGCGCCCATGTGGTGGACTCTTGCGCCGTTGGGGCTCGAGTCGATTTTATCCTCGTTGATAAAACGCGGTTGGGGGAATGAGCTGGGCCGGGTAGTATTCCGAGGCGCCCTCGTCATGATCGCCATGATCCTGACTGTATTCGTTGTTTACCTTAGGCTGTTTAGCCTGGGTTGGGGCACAGATGTGGGAGATGCTGATTATCCGGCTATAGAGCAGTTCCTGGTCAGGAGTGGAATCGAGTCAAAGGATATTGTTATCGTTCGCAATGCACCGGGCTATTACCTTGAAACCGGACGCTCCTCGATTTCGATCCCTTATGGTGGGGAGCAGGCTATATTGAAAGTGTCTCAACAATTTGGCGCCCACTATTTGGTGCTCGAACATGAAATCGCGCCTCAACCGACCGGGAGTTTGTTTCAAAGCCCGCAGGGTCATAAACATTTTATTTATTTAGGTGAGCTGGATGGTACTCGCATCTACAAAATCGACTCAGAGTAAACTCGAACGCCGCGATATTTTGATATTGGCCGGTGCTGTTGTTTTGATCGCCAGTATTTATCTATTAACAAGCCACTTCATCTACAAGATTGGTTTTCCACTTGATGACTCATGGATCCATCAGACCTATGCGCGCAATTTTGCATTGCACGGTGAGTGGGCTTTTCGCTCGGGCATTCCTTCTGCAGGTTCCACCGCGCCGCTATGGTCCGCCTTGCTTGCGATTGGTTTTTTGTTACACCTTTCGCCTCATATCTGGACTTATCTGCTTGGCGCAATTATTCTCTTTGCTTTAGCTTTTGTTTGCGAATCAGCGGTTCGAAATTTGGTGCCGGCTTATCAGCCACTATTTCCCTGGGCCGGAATTTTCATAATATTTGAATGGCATCTCGCCTGGGCTGCAATGTCTGGGATGGAAACCCTGCTTCATGGATTAATTATCACGACTGTTCTGGTTTTATTGATGACGAACACGCCTCGTTTTCTGACCTTGGGCTTGTTGACAGGATTGGCAGCCTGGGTACGCCCAGACGGTGTGACTCTGATTGGTCCCGTTATTATGACTATCCTGCTAGCCGAGCAGGATAGTCGTTCACGCATTGCTGCCATTACCCGTTATCTGATTGGATTTGGTTCTTTATTTGTTCCATATTTATTATTCAATCTTGCCATTGGTGGCACTCCAATGCCGAATACCTTTTATGCAAAACAGGCAGAGTATGCTTCCTGGCAGCAGCTTTCAATCTTTACGCGGCTGGGACAGATGTCGTTGCAATTATTAGTTGGACCGAGTCTTATACTCCTTCCAGGTGTGATTGGCTGGCTGATAAAATCTCTTAAG
>WNFL01242616.1_pt1 | contig 11090 bp, 7 predicted proteins | sample 5400361 | NCBI WGS metagenome assembly WNFL01 (sample SAMN13153351, study PRJNA577476) | soil metagenome | isolation source: 40 cm soil on Douglas fir-dominated hillslope | place: USA:California | collected 2013-09-17 | reverse complement strand
GCGGTCATGGGCTGCGTGGTGAACGGACCCGGCGAGTCGAAGCACGCCGATATCGGGATCAGCCTGCCAGGCACCTTCGAGGAGCCGGTCGCGCCGGTCTTCATCGACGGCAGGCTCGATCGGACGCTCCGCGGCGACGGCCTCGTCGATGCGTTCACCCAGATCCTCGAGGACTACGTCGAACGGCGCTTCCCGGCGGAGGCCGGCGGGCCGGTCAGCGACCGAGGAGCAGCAACAGCCCGCAGATGATCGCGAGGCCAGCGGCTGCGAAGGCCGGGGCCATGAGGTTGACGGTCAGGCGGCGCAGCGTCGACCCGCCCAGCCGCGATCGGTACTCGGCATCCATGCGCAGCGACTCCGCCATCGTTCGAACGAGTCGCGGGTTGCCATGGGCCGGGCGAAGCCGATCGATGTCGGCCCGGTGCGCGGCGATGGCATCCACCGGATTCGAGTCCACGACCCGGGCGATGTGGTCGGGTCGGTCCAGCGTCTCGCCCCGCGGGAAGTTCGTCTGGAGCCACAGGCCGTCGGGGAAGACCGAGTAGGCGCACATCAGGGCTCCGATATAGCGCGAGGGCACGATCGAGACGTAGGTCGAGCCTGTCTCATCCCGCCAGGTCCACTCATCGACGCGGCCCCGGCTCGGCAGGACGACGTAGCGCTCGCCGATCCGGCTGAAGCCGATCGTGCCGAGCTGCTCGAGGACCGCCGCGACGGGCGCCGGCGGGACGATCTCGAGGGGACCAGCATCGGCCAGGCGGCGGGTCTTCGTGCCGGCGTAGATACGCCACGCCCGCGAGGCCGGCGGCCCGAACCGGAGCAGCAGCAGGATCGCGAGCGCCAGCCCTGCGAGCTCGAGCGTCCGTTCGGCCATGCGGAAATCGTAGCCCGTCCGAGGCTGGCCCCCGTTCGCGGGCTCCACGGACTCGGGTGTATACTTCGGGTCAGAACTGAGTAGGCCGCCTCCTACGTGGGTGACCCCCACGTATTTTTTTCGGCGGCGATTGACTGGACGACCACACCTAGCAGACGACTGGAGGACGACGCGACCATGAGTCGAGACTTCGTCGGCGCCCTCCTCCAGCTGAACGCAGAGAAGCAGGTCCCCCGGGAGCAGCTGATCCGGACCGTCGAGGAGGCGATCGCCGCCGCCTACCGCCGGATCGCGAACGAAGAGGACATCCACGTCCAGATCGACGGCGATTCCGGTCGGATTCGCGTGTATCGCGCCCGCCTCGCGGTCGACGAGGTCGAGGATCCACTGACCCAGTTCACGCTCGACGAAGCCCGCGCCCACAAGCCCGACGTGCAGCGTGGCGAGCTGGTCGAAACCGAGGAGCTCGACGGCGACGCGTTCGGGCGGATCGGCGCCCAGACCGCGAAGCAGGTCGTCCTGCAGCGCCTCCGCGAGGCCGAGCGCGACGTCGTCTTCGACCAGTTCGCGAGCCGCGAGGGCGAGCTGGTCAACGGCACGGTCAACCGCGTCGAGCCGCGGGCGATCATCCTCGACATGAGCAAGGGCGTCGAGGCGATCCTCGCGACGACCGAGCAGTCGCCGCTCGAGCACTACCGGATCGGCCAGAACGTGAAGGCCTATGTCCTCGAAGTCCGGCGCACGCCGCGGGGCCCGGCCCTGTTCGTGAGCCGGACCCACAAGGGCTTCCTCAAGCGCCTCTTCGAGCTCGAGGTCCCCGAGATCCACAGCGGCACGGTCGAGATCCGGGCGATCGCCCGCGAGGCCGGCAGCCGCTCGAAGGTCGCGGTCGGCTCCCGCCAGGAAGGCCTCGATCCGGTCGGCGCGACCGTCGGCCAGCGCGGCGCCCGCGTCCAGGCCGTCGTCGCCGAGCTCGGCGGCGAGAAGATCGACGTCATCCCCTGGAGCGAGGACCCCTCGGCGTTCGTCGCAAACGCCCTGTCGCCGGCGCAGGTCCTCTCGGTCGAGATCGACCAGGAGCATCGGATCGCGAACGTGACCGTGCCCGAGCGGATGCTCTCGCTCGCGATCGGCCGCGAGGGCCAGAACGCCCGACTCGCGGCTCGCCTGACGGGTTGGCGGATCGACATCCGGAGCGACGTGTCGGTCGCCGAAGCCAAGGCCGCCGCGGCTGCGGCTGCCCTGAACCCAACCGAGGTCATCGTTGCCGCGGCCCCGGCCGACGCGGCCGATGCGGCGACCGAAGGGGTCGCCGCCGACGTCGCCGCCCCGGCGAAGAAGACAGCGGCTCGCAAGACCGCGGTCAGGGCCGCGAAGCCGACTCCGACAGGCCCGACGTCGGCCGTGAAGAAGGCCGCGCCGAAGGCCGCGAAGGCGGCCCCGAAGGCGGCCGTGAAGGCGGCCCCGAAGGCCGCCCCGAAGGCGGCCGTGAAGGCGGCTCCAAAGGCCGCGACCGCGAAGACGGCCGCCAAGCCGCGAGCTGCCAAGGCCGCGAAGACGCTCGAAGAGGTGTCGTCGTAGGCGCCCCGACGGCCGCCCGAGCGGCCCGCATCAGCCGCCCGCCGACCCGTTCCTGCGTCGCCTGTCGGACCTCGCGTGAGAAGCGCGACCTCCTGCGGGTGGTTCGCGAGCCCGGCGGCAGCGTGATCCTTGATCCGACATCCCGGGCCAATGGTCGCGGCGCGTACGTGTGCCGCGACGAGGCCTGTATCACGACCGCGATCGACCGCGGCGCGCTCGGCCGCGCCCTGGAGGCGCCAATTCCGGCGGACCTCCGTGATGTCCTCGTCGCCGCTGCAGGTCACGGCGCATTGATCGGAGGCGCCCATGGCCAGGAGTAGGAGCGGCACCCGCGGTCGACGCGGACCCCGCAAGCCACCGCGTCGCGACGGCACGTTCCAGTCGGCGGTCCAGGTCGCCGATCCGCGCGAGCGAGGCGCGGTCGAGCTGCCCGCGACGATCACCGTCAAGGAGCTCGCGGAGCTGCTGTCGGTCAACCCCGCGGACGTCATCCGCGAGCTGATCAAGAGCGGCATCTTCGCGACGATCAACCAGCTCATCGACCGCGACACCGCGTCCCTGGTCGCGAGCGAGCTCGGCTACGAGGTCGCCGAGCCCCAGGCGGCCGGCGCCGCGACGAACGGCGAAGACAGCTCCGAGGCCGCGTCCGAAGCCGTCAAGGAAGCCCTGTTCACCGAGGACGAGAGCGAGGATCTGGTGGCTCGCGCGCCGATCGTGACGGTGATGGGCCATGTCGACCACGGGAAGACGAGCCTGCTCGACGCGATCCGTTCGACCACGGTCGCGGCGGGGGAGCGGGGTGGGATCACGCAGCACATCGGCGCCAGCGAAGTCCAGCGTGGCGATCGCCGCGTCGTCTTCCTCGACACCCCGGGCCATGAAGCGTTCACCGCGATGCGCGCCCGCGGGGCGAGGGTCACCGACGTCGCCGTCGTGGTCGTCGCGGCCGACGATGGCGTCATGCCCCAGACGCTCGAGGCGATCAGCCACGCGAAGGCCGCCAAGGTCCCGATCATCATCGCCCTCAACAAGATCGACAAGCCGGATGCGAATCCCGACCGGGTGAAGACCGAGCTGACCGAGGCTGGGGTCGTCATCGAGGAGTACGGCGGGGAGACGCCGCTCGTGCCCGTCTCCGCGAGGACCGGGGTCGGGCTCGACGACCTCGTCGACATGATCCTGCTCGTGGCGGATCTCCAGGAGCTCAAGGCCAATCCGAAGCGGCCCGCGATCGGCACGATCGTCGAAGCCCGCATGGACAAGGGCCGCGGGCCGATCGCAACCGCGCTGGTCCAGACCGGCACGCTCCACGTCGGCGACGTCATCGTCGTCGGCGAGACGTTCGGCCGCGTCAAGGCCCTCGAGAACGAGCACGGCAAGCGGATCCAGAAGGTTGGACCAGCGACCCCGGCGGTCGTCCTCGGCCTGGCGGCGGTTCCCGAGGCCGGCGACATCCTCCGGGTCGTCGCCGACGAGAAGGCTGCCCGCACGATGGTCGAGGCGCGGAGCGCTGAGCTGGCCGGCAAGGGCGGCGACGGTGCGGGCCGGGCGACCCTCGAGGACCTCTACAAGCAGATCCAGGCCGGCCAGGCGAAGGAGCTCCGGATCATCCTCAAGGCCGATGTCTCGGGCTCGCTTGGTGCGATCCGCCACGCGCTCGAGCAGCTGCCTGCCGATGAGGTGAAGCTGAGCATCCTCCACGAAGGCGCCGGCGAGATCAGCGACAACGACATCCTGCTCGCCTCGGCCTCGAACGCGATCGTCGTCGGCTTCAACACATCGATCAGCGACACGGCCCGCCGGGCTGCCGCCGCGGAGAAGGTCGACGTCCGGATGTACGAGATCATCTACCAGCTCACCGACGACATCACGAAGGCGCTCGGAGGGCTCCTCGAGCCGGAGACGATCGAGGTCGTCGAGGGTCGGGCCGAAGTTCGCCAGGTCATCAAGGTGGGCAAGAACCAGGTCATCGCCGGCTCCTACGTCACCGACGGGCGGATGGTCCGCGGCGGCGCGAGGGTCTGGCGCAGCGGCAAGGTCATCGCCACCGACCGGATCGAGTCGCTGCGTCGCTTCCGGGACGACGTCCGCGAGGTCCAGACGGGCTTCGAGTGCGGCATCGGACTGGCATCGACGACCGACATCGTCGAGGGCGACATCATCGAATGCTTCACCTCGCAGACGGTGTCGCGGTCGCTGACCGCCTAGGCCGCGGGCCCGCTCGTCAGCTGTGACCCAGAGAACCGACCGGATCGACCAGCAGCTCCGAGAGGAGATCGGCGCGATCCTGGTGCGCGAGATCTCGGATCCACGGATCGGGTTCGCGACGGTCACCGACGTCGAGACCGTGCCCGACCTGAGTCACGCGCGGGTATGGGTCAGCGTCATCGGGCAGCCTGACGAGCGGAAGGCCACCCTGCGGGCCCTCGCCCACGCGATGCCGTACGTGCGTCGCCAGCTCGGCACCCGGCTCCACCTCCGCCGGATCCCTGAGCTGCACGTCGAGCTCGACGAGACGGCCGAGCGGGGGACTCGCCTGCTCAAGCTCCTCGAGGAGCTGGAGGCCGGTCGGACGCCGGACACGGCCGCCCCGTTGGCCGAATCGCTGCCGACGCCGGTCCCGCGCCTGCAGCTCGCCACAGATCCTGAGGATGAGCTCGGTGGAGCGGCGGCGGCCCACACGCTGGACTCGCAGGCCCGCGAGGCGAGCGCCCGAAAGGCGCGGGCCCGCAACGCGGCGGCCTCGAAGCGAGGGCGCCGATGACGATCGACCTCGAGCCGTGGCTTCCCGAGGTACCCGAAGCCGCTGTCGCACGCATCGCTGCCGGCCGGCGGGTCCTGATCGCCAGCCACGAGAACCCCGACGCCGACACGCTCGGAGCGGCCCTCGGCATCGCCGCGATCGTCGAGCGTGACGGAGGCCAGGTCCAGCTCCTGTGCGCCGATCCCGTACCGCCGCTCTACGGCTTCCTGACGGGGATGGATCGGTTCCGGACCGATCCCGATCCGGCGTTCGACCCGGACCTCCTCGTGGTCTGCGACTGCGGCGCGCTCGACCGGCTCGGCGACCTCCGCGTCCGCCATGCCGAGCTCTTCGAGCGACTCCCGCGGGTCATCGTCGATCACCATGCCTCGAACACCGACGGAGGCCCGGCCGACTGGGTGGACCCGCGCGCAGCCGCCACGTGCGAGATGGTCACGCTCCTCGCCGCGAAGGTCGGCCTGCCACTGAATGCCGCTCTGGGCGCCGTGGCGGCCGCGCTCATGGCCGGGATCGTCATGGATACCGCCACGTTCGCCCATCCGAACGCAACCCCGCGGACGCTCGCCGTCTCCGCGGCGCTCGTCGAAGCCGGGGCGCCGCTCGCCGAGATCTCGCGCCGCCTGTACCGCTCGAAGCCGGATGCGCAGCTGCGACTCTTCGGGCGCGTGCTCGACCGGCTCCGGACGGCCGCCGGCGGCCGGATCGTCTACTCGGACCTTCGAGCGTCGGATCACGCCGACACGGCGACGCACCCGTCGCACTCCGAGGGGATCATCGACCTCCTGGCCCAGTCCGAGACCGCGGCGATCGCGATCCTGTTCAAGGAGGTCGAGCCGGGCGTCACGCGCGTCTCGGTCCGGACCCGCGACGGCGGCGTCGACGCGACCGCGCTCACCGGCGCATTCGGTGGCGGCGGGCACGCCCGGGCGGCGGGCGCGACGGTCGAAACGCCCCTGGCGGAAGCCGAGCGGCGGGTCCTCGCCGAGGCCGAGCGGCTGCTCGGCGCATGAATGGCGTGCTTGTCGTCGCCAAGCCGCCGGGACCGACCTCACACGATGTCGTCGCGCTGGTCCGGCGCCTGGCCGCCTCGAAGCGGATCGGGCACGGCGGCACCCTTGACCCCTTCGCATCGGGGGTCCTGCCATTGTTCCTCGGCGGCGCGACGCGGCTCGTCGAGTACCACCTCGGGGATCCCAAGACGTATCGCGCCACCGTCTGCTTCGGCGCGACATCGACGACCGACGACCTCGACGGCGAGCTGACCCCGAGCGACGGCGCTGCGCCGACACGCGACGTCGTCGAGCCGGCCCTGGCCGCGCTCGTCGGGCCGCAACACCAGCAGCCGCCCGTGTATTCCGCGATCCAGGTCGGCGGCCGGCGCGCCTACAAGATGGCCCGCGGCGGCGAGATGCCGGTGCTGAGCCCGCGATCCGTGACGATCCACGCCCTCGACCTCGTCGAATGGGACGCGACCGACGCCACTCGCCCGGTGGCGATCGTTGACGTGTCGTGCTCGGCGGGCACCTACGTCCGGGCCCTGGCTCGCGACCTTGGCGAGCGGGTCGGCTCGGGCGCCTACCTCTGCGGCCTCTCCCGGACGTCGAGCGGGCCATTCCGCCTCGAAGATGCCCACCCGCTCGACCAGATTCGCGAGGCGGCCGCCTCCGGCGGGCCCGAAGCGATCCAGGCGATCCTGCTGCCGGCGGACACCGGCCTCGACGCGATCGCGGCCGTTACGCTCACCGCCGCGGAGGTCGACGACGCGGCCATGGGCCGCTTCATCCGGCCCGAAGGCGGGCTCGCGGGAGCACCCGAGTCCGGCCCCGTCCGCCTCCTCGATCCTGAGGGACGGATCGTCGGGATCGGTCGCCTTGACGGGCGGCGCATCGCGCCGGACAAGATCTTCGCCGGATGAAGGTCGTGCACGGCGTCGACGCGCTCGACCCGTCGCTCGGCCGGCTCTTCGTCGTCATCGGGGTCTTCGACGGTCTCCATCGAGGCCACCTCTACCTGCTCGAGCACCTGCGCGACGCCGCGGCCGCTCGTCAGGCCGTGCCGGCCGTCATCACCTTCGATCACCATCCCGATGAGGTCATCACCGGGACGGCCCCGCCACTGCTCTGCGATCCCGACGAGCGCCTCGAACGGCTCGACTCGGCGGGCGTCGCGGTGACGGTCGTGCAGACCTTCGACGTCCCGCTCCGGCTGACCCCGTTCGACACGTTCGTCCGGCGGATCGCGGGACGGGTCGACCTCGCGGGCTTCCTGATGACGCCCGAATCGGCGTTCGGCCACGATCGCGGCGGCACGCCCGATACGGTCGCCGCCCTCGGCCTGGAGCTCGGCTACGAGACGGTCGTGGTCCCGTCGTTCCTGCTGGACGGCGAGCCGGTGAGCAGCGGGGCCATCCGACACGCGATCGCGTCCGGCGATCTCGCCACGGCCGAGCGCCTGCTGGGCCGGCCTGTCTCGCTCCACGGCAACCTCGTTGGCGGCCCGGAACCACGGCGCGCGGAGCTCCGCCTGCCGATGCCGATGGCGCTGCCGCCTGCCGGTTCGTACCCGGTGACGGCGGAGCCAGGCGGCCCGGCCACGCTCGACGTCGACGACGCTGGCCGCCTCTGGATGGAGGGTGATCGGTCCCCGACGAACGGCATACGGATCCGTTTCCAGGCCGGCGCCTGATCGGGATTCGTGCGCGATCGGGGATCGACTGCTACCATCCGCCGGTCTAGTTGCAAGATTGAAGGAACCAACCATCACGTTCATGTCGGAGGAACGAGTGCCGCTCGCGCAAGCGGGAAAGCAGGAGACCATCTCGGAGTACGCCATCGTCGATGGCGACACGGGCTCGCCCGAAGTCCAGGTCGCGCTCCTCACGGAGCGGATCCGGACGCTGACGGAGCATCTCCGGAGCTTCCCGAAGGACAATCATTCGCGCCGCGGCCTCCTCAAGCTCGTCGGTCAGCGTCGCCGCCTTCTCGCGTACCTCGTGAAGAAGGACGCCACGCGCTACCGCGCCGTCATCGGACGGCTCGGACTCCGCCGCTAACCTTCGTCGCCGAAGCTCGGGTGCGCCCGGGCGGCTGAACTCGAAGGACCAGCGCGGAACCACACCGGCTCGCCGCAGGAATCGTCGCCTCCTCCACGAACCCAGGAGGAAACACATCCCGTGTCAGAGGTCTTTGAGACCCAGCTTGGTGGTCGCACGCTGACCATCGAAACCGGCAAGCTCGCAAGGCTCGCCGGCGGCTCCGTCACCGTCCGCTTCGGTGACACCATGGTGCTCGGCACCGCCAACCGTTCGGAGCCCCGACCGGGCCTCGACTTCTTCCCGCTCACGGTCGACTTCGAGGAGCGGATGTACGCCGCGGGCAAGATCCCGGGTGGCTTAATCAAGCGCGAGTCGCGCCCGTCCGAGAACGCGATCCTCGCCGCCCGCCAGACCGACCGGCCGATCCGGCCGCTCTTCCCCGAGGGCTACAAGGACGACATCCAGCTGGTCATCACGGTCCTCTCGACCGACCAGGAGAACAACCCCGACGTCCTCGGCACCGTTGCAGCGTCGGCCGCCCTGTCGATCAGCGAGATCCCGTTCAACGGGCCCATCGGCTCGGTGCGTGTCGGCCGGATCGACGGCGAGTTCGTCGTCAACCCGACCCACGAAGAGCTGAAGTCGTCCGACCTCGACCTGATCGTGGCCGGCACGAAGACCGCGATCATGATGGTCGAGGCCGGCGCCAACATCCTGCCCGAGGACGTGATGGCCGAGGCCATCCTGTTCGGCCACCGCTCACTGCAGCCGCTCGTCGAGCTCCAGGAGCAGATGCGGGCGAAGCTCGGCAAGCCGAAGCGCGTCCCGTACATCGAGCCGTCCGTCGGCTCCGTGCTCGAGTTCGCCTCGGCGACCGATGCCAAGCGCGAGCTCGTCGTCATCGACGTCGAGACGACCGGCACCGACCCCAAGATGACCGACCTCGTCGAGGTCGCCGCGGTCAAGGTCAAGGGCACCAAGATCGTCGACCGCTGGTCGACCTTCGTGAACCCGGGCCGGCCGATCGTCGGCAACCAGATGCACGGCATCACGGACAAGGACGTCAAGGGTGCCCCGAGCCCGAAGGACGCTGCCGATCAGCTGCTGCAGTTCATCGGTGACGCGAAGGTCGTCGGCCACAACGTGGGCTTCGACCTCGGCTTTGTCGAGGCGGCGAAGGGCGACGGCTTCCGATTCGAGCCGGGCACCTACCTCGACACCCTGGTCATCGCTCGCGAGGGCTATCCCGGCTCCGAGTCGTACAAGCTCGGCGACCTGGCGAAGTTCTTCGGCGTCGAGCTCAGCCAGAGCCACCGCGCCCTTCCGGACGCGGAGGCGACCGCCAACCTCCTGCTGTGGTTCGCGAACGACCTGCCGGCTCGGATCTCGACCCTCCGCGAGTCGATCGCCGCGGCCGTGCGGGCCCAGAAGACCGGCGGCGACACCACGAAGCTCCTCGAGGCCGCCCGCCGCCAGGCCGGCGTCGCGAAGAGCCTGTTCAACCTGGTCCAGAAGCAGACGGTCCGGCGCGTCGTCATCGACGAGGGCATCCGGATCGACGGCCGCGGCCTGACGGAGATCCGGCCGATCACGGTCGAGGTCGGGCTCGTTCCGCGAGCCCACGGCTCCGGCCTGTTCACCCGCGGCGAGACACAGGCGCTCACCGTGGCCACGCTCGGCGCGACCTCGGACGTCCAGCGGCTCGACACGATCAGCCCCGAGACCGAGAAGCGCTACATCCACCACTACAACTTCCCGCCGTACAGCACGGGCGAGAACAAGCCGATGCGCGGCCCGAGCAGGCGCGACATCGGCCACGGCCACCTCGCCGAGCGTGCCCTCGTTCCCGTCCTGCCGAGCCAGGAAGAGTTCCCGTACGTGATCCGCCTCGTGAGCGAGTGCGTCACGTCGAACGGCTCGACCTCGATGGCATCCACGTGTGGCTCGACCCTCGCCCTGATGGACGCGGGCGTGCCGATCAAGGCACCGGTTGCCGGTGCAGCGATGGGCCTGATCACGGAGCCGGATGGCACCTTCGTCGTCCTCACCGACATCCTCGGCAAGGAAGACGCGATCGGGGACATGGACTTCAAGGTCACGGGGACGCGCGACGGCGTCACCGCGCTCCAGATGGACATCAAGGTCCAGGGGATCAGCGAGGCGATCATCCGCGCAGGCCTGAAGCAGGCGCTGGCGGCCCGCCTCACGATCCTGGACAAGATGGCCGAGGTCCTGCCCGAGGTTCGCCCCGACATGAGCGACTTCGCGCCTCGGATCGTCACCATCAAGATCAACCATGATCCGCAAGATCCAGGAGGAGACCCAGACCGAGATCAACGTCGAGGACGACGGCTCCGTCGAGATCGCCGCGGTGAGCGGCGAGAACTCGCGCAAGGCGATCCAGTGGATCGAGAGCCTGACCCGCGAGGTCGAGATCGGCGCCCTGTACCTCGGCAAGGTCACCCGGATCATGGGCTTCGGCGCGTTCGTCGAGATCCTGCCGGGCAAGGAGGGCCTCGTCCGGATCGGCGAGCTCGCCGACTACCATGTGCCCACCGTCGAGGACGTCGTGTCCGTCGGCGACGAGGTGATGGTGGTCGTGATCGAGGTCGATCGCCAGGGCCGCATCAACCTCTCGCGCAAGGCGGCCATGCAGCGGCACCTCGCCAAGGAGCCGGTCGAGGTCGGCTGACCTTTTCGATCGTCAGAGGCTCGAAGGGCTCGCCCGAAAGGACGGGCCCTTCGATTTTCCTGGGGCTGCGCGGCGCTGTGCGCGGATGCACCGCTCGGGTCCCAACCACGGTTGCCGCGGGGAGCCGTGGTCGTCATCATCCTCA
>WNFL01199541.1_pt1 | contig 11091 bp, 5 predicted proteins | sample 5400361 | NCBI WGS metagenome assembly WNFL01 (sample SAMN13153351, study PRJNA577476) | soil metagenome | isolation source: 40 cm soil on Douglas fir-dominated hillslope | place: USA:California | collected 2013-09-17 | reverse complement strand
GGTCATTCGAACGCAAAACACCTGGAGTTCTCGGCGCATGGTGATTCGGCGATGGTTGGACTCGACATTCAAGTAAAACGCGTGGGTTGTTGTGTCTTACAATATGCGGAACATAAGTGCGCCGTCAAAATAAGATCGCGTCGGTGGCCGGTTCGCTCAGGTATCCGGGATAATGGATAAATTTCAATGCAAGGTCGCACCGACACTCCAGCTGGATGCTGATACCGATGTGGGATCAGTGCCTCGTCGGCTAATCCTTGTCGTCGATGACGAGGAGAATTTTCTCACGCTCTTGCAATGGTTTCTTAAACAACGGGGCTATGAGGTTGTCACCGCGTCGAGCGCCGAAGACGCGTTGGGGTTATTAAATGGTCAAGTATTCAGTGTCGCTTTGCTTGACGTTAAGCTTGGGAACACAGACGGCGTCAACCTACTTGGACAACTGGTTCAACGTCTACCTGATCTGAAGGCAATAATGATGACAGCATACCCGACGGTTGGTTCGATCAGGGAAGCCTTTGACAAAGGTGCGGCTCGATATCTTACCAAGCCCATCGATTTGCCAGAGCTCGCCGAGACGATTCGAGTGTTGATCTGAGCTGTACTTTCGTGAGCCGATTCGCGACCGAAATAAATTCTTTCATTCATCGATTGCGAGATGCCGGTTCGGCAAAATCCAAAGGCGAGTGTCAGAGCGGTTGTTTAACTCATTAGGGTGTTGATTCGGGTTTTCTTCGCGTTACTCTTAAGTAACCCAATGAGTTGCCTTCCGCATGAACTCGCCCTTGTCAAAATTAGCCGGCTGGTTTACCCGGCCCCTCTCGATCCAGGCCTTCTTGACGCGTCTAATCATCGGCGCTCTTGGGCCGCTGCTGGTGTTCGCGATTTTTGTCATGATTTTGTTCGCGCGCCAGCAGCAAGCCAGTCGCCAGCGTAGCCTTGAAGACACCGCCCGGGCATTGGCGCTCGCCATCGATCAGGAACTTGAGTCTTCGATTACCAATCTGCAAGCGTTAGCGACCTCGGAGCCGTTAGATATTGGCGCCGTAGAGGTTTTTCGCGCCACCGCCGCACGAATACTTCGCACCCAAAATAGCTGGTCAAGACTTTCCCTGTTTGAACCAAAGGGTCGCACTCTCATGACCATCGCCAAGCCCGAGGCTGAAAATTCGGGAGAAATTAGCCGCGAAAATCTCGACCGGGTAATGCGTACCTATCTGCCCGTGATTAGCGATTATCCCAGCCAAGCTAGCCGGGATGTTGGCATAAACATTTACGTCCCGGTCGTGCGTGAACGAACGGCAATTTATATTCTCAGCGCGGCCATCGAACCGCAGGTCTTCACGGAGATTTTGGCGCGGCAAAAAATTCCCAAAGAGTGGGTCGGCACGCTGTTCGACAGCAAACGCATCATCATCGGCCGCACCCGCGACGCGGAGAAATTTAGCGGTCAATCCGTTGACCCACTGCTTGCTAAAACTAATCTGATTGCCGGAGAGCAGTTTCTCAGCGGCGTCACCCAAAGCGGCGATAGCGCGTACGCGGCGATCAATCGTTCGCGGGTCTCGGGTTGGTTCATCGGACTGACGGTGCCAAGCTCGGAAATCAATGCCGGTTTGTATGGCTCGGTAGCCTTGGTCGGCGGCGGCGGACTCTTTCTCTTGCTGTTGGGTCTCGGTGTGGCTCTCGTTATTGCCCGACAGGTCTCTCAATCGGTCGCGAGTTTGACAACTGCAGCGCATGCTTTGGGACGCGGCGAATCGATGGTATTCCCGGCGACGTCGCGCATCGTCGAGCTCGATGACCTCGCGGCGGAGATGCAACGCGCCGGTCAACTGTTAACGGCGCGCGAAAGTGAACGCGATCGCATCGAGCAAGAATTGCGCAAGCAGGAGGGCTTCTTGCAACGACAAGCCGACCTGCTGAATTTAGCCAACGAGGCGGTCTTTGCGCGCGAACTCGACGGTCGAATAATCTACTGGAACCATGGGGCCGAACAACTTTACGGTCATGCGACTGATGAGGCGATTGGTTTCAACGGACATGAATTGCTCGCCACCGAATATCCCGAGGGCCGGGAGCATTTTGAAAAGGTGTTGATCGAAACCGGCAAGTGGAGCGGGGAATTGACGCAGATGACCAAAGCTGGCAGGCGCATCGAGGTCGAAAGCCGGTTCCGGCTCATCGATGACCGTGCTGGCGGACGGCTGGTTTTGGAGTGCAATCGGGATGTCAGCCAAAGAAAGCGGGCGGCACGGCGTTTGTCGACCGAACACGCGGTGAGCCTTGCCTTGGCGGAGTCGGAAACGGCGGAGGCGGCATGGTGCGAAATTCTCGAAGTGATGGGAAAAGGTCTCGATTGGGATGTCGGCGTGCTTTGGATCGTCAACCAGCAGGAGCAGCTGATTGAGTGTATGGAAACCTGGCATAACTCGGCGAAAAACTTTTCCAACTGCGACGACTCGCGACCGGCATTGCGCCTCGGCATGGGCCTCCCCGGCCGCGTCTGGGCCAGAGAGGAATCAATCTGGATAGCCAACTGCACGGAGGAGAAAGGCGCGTTGAAGCTTTCTTTCCCCGAAGCAGAGAACTTGCGCAGCGCTTTCGCTTTCCCGATAAAAATGCGTAGCGGAATTCTCGGCGTCATCGAATTTTTCAGCCTGACGATTCGTGAGCCGGACGATGATCTCTTAAGGACTGTGGAAGCGATCGGCGGTGAGATCGGCCAATTCGTCGAACGCATGCGAGCGGAAGCTGCCCTACGCCAAAGCGAAGAGCACCTGCGCAACCAAGCGCAGGAGTTGGAGCGGCAACTATTGGCCTCCGGGCGCTTGGTTGCAGTCGGTGAGCTTACCGCGTCCATGGCCCATGAGTTCAACAACCCGCTGGGAATTATCCTGGGCTTCGCTCAAGGCCTGCTCGGTACCATGGACCCGGCCGATGCCAACTATCACCATATTGAAATCATCGTTGAAGAGGCCAAGCGCTGCGAGAAGTTAGTGCAAGAGCTGCTCGAATTTGGCCGTCCCAAGAATGCTGAGTTCGTGCCCACCGATATTGAACAGATCATTCGTAAAACCGTCGATCTGGTGCAGTCCCATGCGGGGAAAAATCAAGTCGACACCACTGTAGAGATCGACACGACGCTGCCGAGAATTCATGCCGATCCGCAGCAGTTGCAGCAGGTGTTGTTAAATCTATCGTTGAATGCGGTCGACGCCATGCCCAAAGGCGGTACTTTGACGATCGGAGCGACCTTCGACTCCGGGAATGAGGTGACGGTTACCGTGGCCGATTCCGGGATCGGCATCGACGCAGATACCTTACCGAAAATTTTTCTGCCCTTCTTCACTTCTAAAAAGCGCCGCGGTTTAGGACTTGGGTTGCCGATCTGCGACCGTATCGTTAAATCGCACGGTGGCAAGATTGAAGTTGCGAGTGAGACAGGTAGCGGAACTACTTTCAATGTTCATCTCTTAGTGAACCCGTCGGCCAGTGCGTGAAAAAAAACGGATTGCGAAGCGACGACGGGAAAAATCTCTCCAAAAGATTTTTCGAAAGGGAAAGTCATACATTTAAGGAAAAATCCTTCATTCGGGCTGGCGTATGTGGCCTTGACGATCTCAGAATATTTCGGAATATTAATCAGTTGCAGGCGCAGGGTAGTTGGCATGCATATTGACTACAATAGCTGATTAGATTAAGTCAGTTCCCAGTGAGGCTGTTTACTAGAACTATATGCCGGTCAACACGCATCGACGCCGTTGCATTAGCTCGATTTCGCCTATGGGATGCGCGCTGACTAAACCATAGCAACATAGTCCCAATGTCTCTCCTAAGGAGACTGACTATTAATAAAATCAGTTGAGGGAAACCTCATGCCACCTGCAAAACTTTTAGTTGTCGACGACGATCAAAATCTGCTCGAACTGGTAAAATCCAAACTTAGCGCGGCGAATTTCCAGGTTTCAGTCGCCTTTGATGGGGAAGAGGCGTTAAAACTTGCCAAGGCGTCTGCATTCGACCTAGCGATTGTCGATCTTCGCCTCGCCGACCAGGACGGCATGACGATCATGGAGCATCTTCATGCCCTGGATCCTACGATGCCGGTTATTATCCTCACTGGTCACGCGAGTGTCGAAGGAGCGGTCGAGGCGATGACCCGCGGCGCTTATACCTATCTCACCAAGCCCTTTGATCTTCACGAATTGGTTTTACAGGTCAACCGGGCACTGGAGAGTTTCAAGCTCGCCAACGAAAACCAACGGCTCAAAGGTCTGCTCAAAGAGAAATATGATTTCGATAACATCATCGCAAAAAGCGATAAGATGCAGCGGGTGCTGGAGTCCGTGGCGCACATCGCCAAAACCGATTCGACTGTCTACATTCACGGCGAAAGCGGTACCGGCAAAGAGGTGATCGCGAAAGCGCTGCATTTGCAGAGCGCGCGCAAGGACGGCGCCTTCGTGGCGATTAATTGCGCGGCAATTCCGGAAAACCTGCTGGAAAGCGAGCTGTTCGGTCATGAAAAGGGCGCTTTTACCGGCGCGGTGCGAAGCACCAAAGGGCTATTTACCCAGGCGAACGGCGGCACATTGTTCCTGGATGAGATCGGTGACATGCCGCTTTCCGTGCAGGTCAAACTTTTGCGCGCGCTCGAGGAACGGCAGTTTTATCCAGTGGGCAGTGAAAAGCCGGTCCAGGTCGATGTCCGAATTATCGTCGCAACCAAAAGAGACCTGATTGAAGAGGTAAGACAGGAGCGCTTCCGCGAGGATCTGTTTTATCGAATTCATGTGATTCCCATCGTTCTGCCGCCGTTGAAGGATCGCCGCGAGGACATTCCGTACTTAGTCGATCATCTGTTAAAGAAAATCTCACAACAGCTGAAAAAAGACGTCACTAGCCTCACACCCAGAGCCATGGAAAAACTCATGCAGCACGACTGGCCGGGCAACGTGCGCGAATTGGAAAACACGCTCGAATTCGCAATTACCATGACCCAACAGAATGTCGTGACCGACGATTTGATTTTGCAGGTCAAGTCGGCGACCATCCCGGTTTCAAACGGGCACGAAGTCAGTGCACAATTTTTGCCGACGCGGGACACCCAGAAATCATTGAAAGAGGCGCGCACTGAATTTGAAAAAGATTATTTGATTCGAGTTCTCGAACTATGCGGCGGGAAAGCTGCGCGCGCAGCGGAAATCGCCGGGAAGTATCGCGCGGATTTCTACGATTTACTAAAAAAGCACGAGATCAAACTCGCCGATTATAAGAAGACCGATTAAGGTCATTCCGCCCCCACAGGTAACCAATTGGACGGGTTCTGTCGCTGACATATCCCGACCGCCAGAAATAATTCCGCGCTGATCGAGAAAAGACTCGATTGAGCTTCTGCCGAGATAACTTCCGACCCGCGCCGCCTTACTGCTGCGATCTTCTCTTGATGGCAGAATTCGCTAAACTAAATTGACCAAGTCGGTGCCACAGAGCAGCTTGATATCCATGTCTGCCCAACAAACTCGAAAAGAGCCCGCGCCAGAACAGCAAAAATTGCCGCCGCCGCAGGGACCGCCGTCGCGAATTCGCTGGCGCGAAGCGATCTTTTGGGTGCTCATGCCAATCGCTTTGCTGATCTGGAATATGCTGATGCTGTGGCCCAAGGTTCATCCGGAAATAACCATTCCGTACAGCATATTTTTAACGCAGGTCCGTTCCGGTAACGTCGCGAGAATTCAGATCACCGGCGTTAATATCACCGGCTCATTGGTTAAACCGCTGCGCTGGCCTGAGTCCGATTCGCAGAGCTCATCTCCTTCGGCGCCCAAGTCGAATTCGCCGCCGAGCACCCCGACCGTGTCGTCTAACCAATTTCTTACAAGCTATCCAGCGGCGATCGGCGACCCGAATCTGCTGCCGTTGCTGGAAGAGCACAAGGTCGTCGTCGAGGTTGTCAATCCGGCGACTCCGTGGGCGATCGAGTTGTTGTCGAACTGGGGACCGACGTTGTTGCTCATCGGATTTTTCTGGTGGATGGGAATGAAGGCGAGCCAAAATCAAGCCGGACTATTTGGTATCGGGCGTACCAAAGCACGCCGCTATAACGAGGACCAGCCAAAGGTCACATTCAACGATGTCGCGGGAGCCGATGAAGCCAAATCCGATTTGCAAGAGGAAGTCGACTTTCTCCGTAATCCAGCCAAGTACCACAACGTCGGCGCGCGCATTCCACGCGGTGTTCTGTTGGTGGGCCCGCCCGGAACCGGAAAAACCTTGTTGGCGCGCGCGGTCGCCGGCGAGGCCGGCGTGCCTTTTTTTAGTCTCAGCGCTTCAGAGTTCGTCGAAATGTTTGTCGGTGTCGGCGCGAGCCGTGTGCGCGACCTGTTTACCCAGGCAAAAGCGACGTCGCCGGCGATCGTTTTCATCGATGAACTGGATGCGGTGGGGCGGCGCCGCGGCGCCGGTATCGGTCGAGGTAACGACGAACGCGAACAGACGCTCAATCAGTTGCTGGTCGAGATGGATGGCTTTGACGCGCGCCAGGAAGTTATCATCCTAGCAGCGACGAATCGGCCCGACGTGCTCGATCCGGCACTGCTTCGCCCCGGACGCTTCGATCGCCACGTGACGGTCGGCCTTCCCGATCGCAAAGGTCGCGAAGGAATTTTGCGCATACACACGCGCAACCTGCGTTTGTCCACTGATATCGACTGGTCACTTCTCGCTCGTCGCACCACCGGTTTTAGCGGCGCCGATCTGGCCAATTTGTGCAATGAAGCGGCGCTGGTTGCGGCGCGCCATGATCGCAGTGAAATTCGCATGAGCGATTTCGGCGAAGCCCAAGACAAAATCTTGTTAGGCGGCGCGCGGCCGTCGCTGGTCGATCCGCAGGATCGGCGAATCGTCGCCTATCACGAATCAGGCCATGCACTGGTGGCCTGGCTAACTCCTGCGGCCGACCCGGTGCAAAAAGTAACCATCGTGCCCCATGGCCGCGCTCTCGGAGTCACCGAACAGCTACCGAGCGACGACCGCTACAACTACAGCGCGACCTATTTGATGGCCCGCTTGGCAGTGATGCTTGGAGGACGGACGGCGGAGGAGATCGCCATCGGCGACATAACCTCGGGAGCGGAGAACGACTTGATCGAAGCCACCAGTCTGGCCCGGCGCATGGTCGTTCGCTGGGGCATGGGAAACCTGGGTTTGGTGGCATTTAAATCGGACGATCACCAACCTTTCTTGGGCTACGAACTGTCTCAAGGGCGGGAATACAGCGAGGCGACTGCCGCGAAAATCGATCAGGAGATTCAGCGCTTACTCGATGTCCGGCACCGGGAGGTTCATGATCTGTTGCAACGCGAACGGGCCAAGCTCGACAGTCTGGTTGCCGCGCTGTTGCATGAAGAGACCATCGGCGCGGAAGCGTTGGCCGAGATCCTCGGGCCGCGACTGGATAAGGCGGCGCAGCCGTTTGCATCATTGGTATGAGGACATCAATCGCACCGCAAAGATTTCACTGCGTCTAAATTCCTTCGTTCGCGGCGGAAATTTTCTTCCGAAAAAAACCTCCAATTTGTTTGAGAGCTTCGAAATCGCCGCGCGCAGTTTTCCATGTGCGCGGTGATTTGTTTATCGCGCTAAACCGACAGACGCGACCAACGCTCAAAAATCGCAAGTCTAAATTGCCATTTGCCCACACCGGTCAACCATTTGGCTACAATGATACAACGACTGCGGGCTGCGAGTTTTTGGATTTTGCCAGATGCGTTGGGGCATTGTGCAGCCGAGCCCGGCAAATTGCGGCAGCGCCGAGTTTGGCCGAAGCTTTGCTTTACGATGAAATGTCCCGCCCGACGCTGCCGCGGGACATCCGATCATTATCGTTCGAATTTACCTTGAGCATGATCGCGATCGTTGATCGTGTCTCGACGAGGGAGTTCTCTAATCGGTTTTCGGCCGATTCGGTCAGCGCGTTTGTCTGCTTTGGTGAGCGATGTAGCCGGCGCAGATCGTTTCGATTCAACGATTTTTCTGCATGGCGCGGTGGCGCGCCGGATGTTGGGTTCGCGGGCTGATGGCGCAAATTTTTCATCCGAGCACGAACACGATCTCCAGGGTCACCATCTTCGGTGGAGCCATTTTGCTGATCATTTTGGTGGCAACGCTCGCGACGATCAATGAATCGCCGTACATCACTGAGGTCGGCGTCGCGCGCAGCCAGCCGGTTCCTTTTAGCCACAAACATCACGTCGGCGACGATGGCATCGACTGCCGTTATTGCCACACCTCGGTCGAACAAAGTTCTTTCGCCGGCATTCCGCCGACCAAGACCTGCATGAATTGCCATAGCCAAATCTGGTCTGACAGTCCCATGCTCGAGCCGGTGCGCGAAAGTTTTCGCAGCGATAAATCAATCGAGTGGACGCGGGTGCACAATCTGCCGGGGTTCGTTTATTTCGATCACAGCATTCACATTCACAAAGGCGTCGGCTGTTCGACCTGTCACGGGCGGGTCGACAAGATGGCGCTCACGTGGCGCGAAAACTCGCTTTACATGGATTGGTGTCTCGACTGCCATCGGGCGCCGGAACGCTTCGTGCGGCCACGCCAAGAGGTTTTTAACATGGCGTATCAGCGGCCGGCCGATCAAGACGCGCTCGGCGCGAAATTGGTTAAAGAATATAAAATCCGAAAATTAACCAGCTGTTCGACCTGTCATCGCTAGGCGGAAACGCGAAGGAGCGCGAAGGTGTACGATTTGAATGCGATTCGTCAACGTCTTGCCAGCGTACGCGGGCCGGAGTATTGGCGCTGTCTCGAAGAGCTCGCCGACAGCGCGGAGTTCCAAGAGTTAGTCAGCCGCGACGCGCCGCGTCATGCGGCGGCATGGTCCGATGCCCTGGACCGGCGGGATTTTCTAAAGTTGATGGGCGCATCGTTGGCGCTGGCGGGTCTGAGCGGTTGCTTGAGCTCGGCTCCCGCGCCGCCGGACGAAAAAATAGTTCCGTACGTCAAACAACCCGAAGAAATCATTCCCGGCAAGCCGCTCTATTTTGCCACGGCGATGCCGCTGCAAGGGTTTGGGCGCGGAGTTTTGGCTGAAAGCCATATGGGTCGCCCGACTAAAGTAGAGGGAAACCCCGAGCACCCGGCAAGCCTCGGCGCCACCGACGCGGTCACGCAGGCATCGGTGCTCGGTTTGTACGATCCCGACCGCTCCCACGCGATCAACAACGCCGGTCGCATCAGCACCTGGAACGGATTTTTTGCCGCGCTCAACGCCGAACTCGAAGCGCAACGTCTGAGCCAGGGCGCCGGCCTGCGGATTCTAACCGAAACCGTGACCTCGCCGACGCTGGCACAGCAGATGACAAATCTCTTGAGCAAATTTCCCCAGGCCAAGTGGCATCAATACCAACCGGCGGGGCGCGACAACGTCGTGCAAGGTTCGCGACTGGCTTTCGGCGCAGTGGTGGACACGCTTTATCGCTTCGACAGCGCCGAAGTGATCTTGTCGATCGGCGCGGATTTTCTGTTTCATGGCCCCGCCAGCGTGCGCTATGCGCGCGACTTCGCCAACAAGCGCCGGGTGAGCGGCACCAACGGCGAGATGAATCGGCTCTACGTCGTCGAGACCGCGCCGAGCGTCACCGGCGCGATGGCGGATCACCGGCTTCCATTGGCTCCCAGTGCCATCGAAGGGTTCACTAAACAGATTGCCCAAGGGGTTGGCTTAGCGCTGGCGGTTGACGCCGGCGAAAGTTTCAAGCGGCAAGAAAACTGGCTGCGCGCCGTGATCCGCGATCTGCAGAATCATCGCGGCCGCAGCATCGTCATCGCCGGCGATGATCAGCCGGCGATCGTTCACGCGTTAGTCCATGCGATCAATCACAGCTTGGGCAACCATGGCACGACCGTCAACCAAATCGAGCCGGTGGCGGCCAATCCGATCCCGCAAGTCGACTCACTGCGCGATCTGGTGCGCGATATGGACGCCAACGCGGTGCAGGTTTTGATCATGCTCGGCGGCAATCCGGCATATAACGCGCCCGTAGATCTCGATTTCGCCGGCCACTTGGTAAAATCGAACTTCAACGTCCATTTGTCGCTCTACGATGATGAGACCTCGGCGTTGTCGCATTGGCATATTCCGCAGGCGCATTATCTCGAGTCCTGGAGCGACGTGCGCGCCTTCGACGGCACGGCGTCGATTCTCCAACCTCTGATCGCACCGCTCTACGCTGGCCGCACCGCCCACGAAATTATCGCCGCGGTGGCCGGCGATCCGGGACGGACGAGCTATGAGATCGTGCGCGAATTCTGGCGTCTCCGGCAGCGTGGCCAAGATTTCGACGCGTCATGGCGCCGCTCGCTGCATGACGGCGTCGTCGCCGGCACGGCGTCTGCGCCCAAGCAGGTGCAAATCAACGCGCCGGAAAGTTTTATCACCAAGACCGCGAGCGAAGCGGCCGGCGCGAAAACGTCGATCAGCGCCGACCAAACTAATTTGGAAATCGTTTTTCGTTGTGACTCGACGATTCTCGACGGCCAATTTGCCAACAACGGTTGGTTGCAGGAGTTACCCAAGCCGCTCACCAAGCTCACCTGGGACAACGCGGTGCTGATCAGTCCGGCGACCGCTGAAAAGCTCGGCATTGGCTATCAGGTCGGCACTACCGGCGGCGAGCATGGCACGATTAACGTTGACTTGGTTGAGTTGACCTACCAGGGGCGCGCATTGCGCGGGCCCGCTTGGATCTTGCCGGGTCACGCCGACAACTGCGTGACCGTCGATTTGGGATTTGGCCGATCCCGCGCCGGTAAAGTTGGCAACGACGTTGGATTCAACGCCTATGGTCTTTTGACATCGACGATGGGTTTGCACGGCACTGGACTGCGCGTGCGCAAAACCGGCGCGCGATATCCGCTCGCCTGCACGCAGTTTCACCATTTAATGGAAGGACGCGACCTGGTGCGCGCGGGCACCATCGGCGAATTCCGCAAGGATCCAAATTTTCTCCGCGAAAGCAGAGTGGAAGAAGACAAACCGCGCAGTCTCTATCCCGGTTTCAAATACGACGGTTA
>WNFL01017104.1_pt1 | contig 11091 bp, 8 predicted proteins | sample 5400361 | NCBI WGS metagenome assembly WNFL01 (sample SAMN13153351, study PRJNA577476) | soil metagenome | isolation source: 40 cm soil on Douglas fir-dominated hillslope | place: USA:California | collected 2013-09-17 | reverse complement strand
CCTCGTTCAGGCACGCCGCCGTGGCGAAGAGAAACTGGCGCATGCGCCGGACGCGCGGGCGATTGAAACGATCATCGATGCCAGTTTCTGGGCCAGCTTCCGCCCTGAGGAAGGCCGCTTCCCGAAAATCTCGCTTGCTTTTCTTTCACCCGAGCAGGCGGGCCAGCCGCTGATGCTCGAGGATCGGCTGCCGTTGACGCCGGCGGTTTTGACCAAACTAGCTCCGGCGGTTGAGCGTCCCGGAATTCATCTGGGTGTCTGGGCCGATGAGAATGAACTGTATGTCTGGGGCGCCACCCGCACGATTCCCAGCCTGGGATTTGTGCTCGAGGACGTCGAACCCGGACAGTTGGTTATCAAGCACCGGCGCATTGATGGCTTTGGCAAGTTCGCCAACGTCGCCGTGCTCAAAGGCGAGCAGGTAAAGATCGTCGACGAGCTGGGCGCGAGCCTGCCTGATTGCCCGGATTTGCTCGAAGCGCTGCGCCCATTCACTGCGCCCGCAACCTGGGATGATTCGGTGAACGTGCTGGTGCAATTGGCGGCGTCGATGCGCGCGCACGGACATGGCGGCACTTTGCTGGTGGTGCCTGCGGAAAGCGAAGAGTGGCGCGTGTCGATCGTGCACCCGATTTTCTATTCAGTAGCGCCTCCGTTTTCAAAGCTCGCCAATTTGATCAGACAGGCTCCTGGTCCCGAGACTGAGAACGAGTGGCAGGCGTCTTTGCGCAGTGCGGTCGAAAGCATCGCGGGTCTGACGGCGGTGGACGGCGCCACTGTGATCACGAATCAGTTTGAGGTGCTCGCCTTTGGCGCCAAGATAATGCGCGCGGCCGGTCACGCCTCGGTCGAGCAGATGGTGCTGACGGAACCCATCGTTGGTAATCAGGCCGAAGTGGTGCCTCCGGTGCAACACGGCGGCACGCGGCATCTGTCGGCGGCCCAATTCATACACGATCAAAGAAATGCCGTGGCTCTGGTAGCTTCGCAGGACGGACGCTTCACCGTTTTCGCCTGGTCGCCATGTGAAGAGATGGTCCACGCGCATCGCGTGGATGTGTTATTGCTGTAGTCGAGACTTTCGGAACCAGTCCGTACCATCAGCGTGAGCGCGTTGCTGACCTGCTGGTTACAGAACCTGGCGTTAAGCCTTAGTCTTATGAGATTAAACAGCCGTTTCCCGAAAGCCACTCTGACCGCTATACGCGAAGGAAAGATCCTCGGCATTCGCGCGGGTACAAAGCCGCACCGGATCATTGGCATCTGGGTGGTAGTAGTTGAGGGGCGCGTGTTTGTGCGGTCGTGGAGTCTAAAACCGCGAAGCTGGTACCGCACGTTTCTCGAAGAGCCACGCGGAGTAATCGAGGTCAATGGTCGCGAGATTCCGGTGCGGGCGATTTTCACCCGCAGCGAGCGCTTGAAGACGGCGGTTGACCGCGCTTATCGCGAGAAGTATCACACGCCGGGATCGCTTCATTTTGTGAAGGGATTCCGGCTCAAGAAACGCCGCGACACTACCACGGAACTCGCGCCGCTTTAGCACCAGGTTCCCAGATCACACAGGTTATATGCGCACAAGCGGTTGGCGATCTGCGGAGCCCTCCCTCACGGTCGGGCTACTGCCCCATTTGCCCACGCCTGTCCGCTCGGCTTTGTCCTTCTCTGCGAAATCTGTGTAATCTGTCGAGAGAAAATCTGTCAGCGATAAGCAGGAGAGGTTATGAAAAGACTGATTTTGGTTCATGCCGTACTCATGTTGATTTCCATCTCCGTTTTGGGCCAGCCGCGTACGCAAACTGTTGCACCCCGGCCGACACCAACACCGGCGGCCAGACCGGCGGCGACGCCCGCTGCAAGTAACGCACCTGTGCCGGACAGCCGGATTGCTCTGATTGATACGACCATGTTCGGCGACGAGAAGAACGGAATTTGGCGCTACGTCGACGCGTCTAAGTCGGTTCAGGCTGAGTTCAAGACTCGCACGGATGAACTGCAAGGCATTCAGAACCGCCTCGACGCGCTGGCCACCGAAATCCAAACCCTGATGAAGGCGCCGGTACCTGATCAGAAAACCATCCAGGCCAAACAACAGCAAGGCGCAGGCCTGCAAAATGAGGGTAAGACGAAGAAAGATCGTCTGGACGAAGACATCAGCAAGCGATACGAACAAGTCATCGCTCCGATTTCCAGCCAGATTGGCGCGGCCATGGATCAGTTTGCCCGGCAACGCGGAATCACGATGACGCTCGATGCGAGTAAGCTGTTGCCGGCCATTCTGACAGTAGTTCCGGCAACCGATCTGACGCAGGCTTTCATTAACGAATTCAATAGCAAAAATCCGCGGACGGGTCCGGCGCCACGGCCATAGTATCCACAGATTACGCAGATTACACAGAAACAGCTCGAAGAGGTTTACAAGTCTAGGATGACGCGTGACTTCGAGTTTGTGTTTGCTCCCGAGCCTTCTAAATCCGTGCAATCGGAGGCCAAGTACCATCCTGGGGAGGACGCGAAACTCAGACCCTTTCGCTAACGCTCTCTCAAAGGGAGAGGGAGAATAAGGGCCCTCCGATCTATTTGCCATTTTTCCTTCTCTGCGAAATCTGTGTAGTCTGTAGCTACAAATTCATGTCCACTGAACCAAACAAAATCATTTATTCCATGGTCGGCGTCAGTAAGTTCTATGACAAGAAGGCCGTCCTCAAAGACATCTATCTTTCCTATTTCTATGGCGCGAAGATTGGCGTCATCGGTCTTAACGGCTCGGGCAAGTCTTCTTTGCTGCGCATCCTTGCGGGTGTCGACAAAGAGATCAACGGCGAGACTGTGATCTCGCCCGGCTATACCGTCGGCTACCTTGAACAGGAGCCTTTGATTGATGATACGCGCACCGTGCGCGAGGTGGTCGAAGAAGCCGTCAAAGAAACAGTCGGGCTATTAAAAGAATTTGATGAGATTAACGCCAAGTTCGGCGAAGAGATGTCCGAAGACGAGATGGACAAGTTGCTGGCGCGGCAGGGCGAAGTGCAGGAGAAGCTCGATCACCAGGACGCCTGGGACCTTGATTCGCGTCTCGAGATGGCGATGGATGCGCTTCGTTGTCCGCCGCCAGAGACGCCGGTAAAGATCCTTTCGGGCGGCGAACGCCGGCGCGTAGCGCTCTGTCGCCTGCTGCTGCGAAAACCCGATATTCTTTTACTGGACGAACCCACTAACCATCTCGATGCCGAATCGGTCGCGTGGCTCGAACATCATCTGCAGAGTTATGCGGGAACGATCATCGCGGTGACGCACGACAGATATTTTCTCGACAACGTTGCCGGGTGGATTCTGGAACTAGACAGGGGAGCGGGTATCCCCTGGAGAGGCAATTACACGAGCTGGCTGGAGCAGAAACAGGAGCGCCTCAGGCGCGAAGAAAAATCTGAGAGCGAAAAACAGAAGACTCTGCAGCGCGAGCTGGAATGGATTCGCATGTCGCCGAAGGCTCGCCACGCAAAAGGCCAGGCGCGCGTCAATGCTTACGAATCTCTGCTGCAGGAGCAGTCGGAAAAGCGGCGCGAGGATTTAGAGATGCAAATTCCGCCGGGGCCGCGTCTGGGCGATGTCGTGATCGAATCGGACAGAGTAAGCAAAGGGTACGGCGATAACCTCCTGGTCGAAGATATGACTTTTGCTTTACCACGCGGCGGGATCGTCGGAGTGATTGGTCCTAATGGGGCTGGGAAGACGACTCTGTTTCGCATGATTACGAAGCAGGAAGAGCCCGACAAGGGCGCCATTAAGATAGGCGAAACAGTTCAGTTGGCTTACGTCGATCAAAGCCGCACGCTCGATGCGAACAAATCGATCTGGGAAGAAATCTCGGGCGGCACGGACCTGTTGAAGCTGGGCACGCGCGAAGTGAACTCGCGCGCTTATGTCGGGCGGTTTAATTTTTCCGGCTCGGATCAGCAGAAGAAAGTCTCAATGTTGTCCGGCGGTGAGCGCAATCGAGTACACCTGGCGAAGATGCTGAAAGAAGGGGCGAATGTTTTATTGCTGGATGAGCCGACTAATGATCTTGATGTGAATACCCTACGCGCTTTGGAAGAAGCGCTGGAAAACTTTGCCGGATGTGCGGTGGTGATCTCGCACGACCGTTGGTTCCTGGATCGCATTGCGACGCACATTCTCGCTTTCGAGGGCGACAGTAAGGTCGTGTGGTTTGAAGGAAATTACTCGGACTATGAAGAAGATCGGAAAACGCGGCTGGGCGCTGCGGCTGAGACTCCGCACCGGATCAAGTACCGGCAGTTAACGCGAGGGTAATTTGGAGTGCGGTGACTTGTCGCCGCTTTTCCTTCGAATTTCATCCAGCTGACAAGGACGCGACAAGTCGCGGCCTAACAAAGCGCTGACAAGTCAGCGCACTCCAAAAAAGCTGCGGCTTTCGCTCGTCCAGCGCCCATCTTCACTTCTCATCACGGATGGACTATAAACAATGCGCGCCTGGCGGCGCTTTCGTCTACGACAATCGAATGTAGCTCATACAATTTCAAGAGAATTCAGAAAGAAGACCATGCGAACAAGAATCGTTTCCCTGTTGTTCCTGCTCCCGCTGCTGTTCGGCGCCCTCCTTTTCATCCAACCAGCAACTGTTCGCGCGCAAACTCTACCCAACGAGACGCCGGATAAGTTCAAGCCCACCAACGAAGGGTTTGACTATGTGCGCCGCGAAGCCATGATTCCGATGCGTGACGGCGTGAAGCTGCTTACCGTCATCCTCGTGCCCAATGGTGCAAAGCGCGCGCCGATACTGTTGACGCGCACGCCTTATAACGCCACCGATCTTACAAAGCACATCAACAGTTCGCATCTCGGTCCGAGCTTGTACGGTTATGACAACGCGACCGACGTGATTGTCGAAGGGGGCTACATTCGCGTGGTCCAGGACATTCGCGGCAAGTACGGTTCGGAAGGTGAGTATGTAATGAACCGGCCGGTACGCGGCCCGCTGAATCCAACGAAGGTCGATCATCCGACTGATACTTACGACACGATTGATTGGCTGGTTAAGAATATTCCCGAGACCAACGGCAAGGTTGGGATCCTCGGCATTTCTTACGATGGGTTTCTGCCTCTGATGGCGTTGATTAATCCGCATCCGGCGCTGAAGGTGTCGGTGCCGATGAATCCGATGGTGGATGGCTGGATGGGCGATGACTGGTTCCATCACGGCGCGTTTCGCCAACAGGGCATGAGTTATATCTATGACCAGGAAGCGACGCGCACGAATGACGTCACGTGGTGGACCAGTCACTTCGACGACTACGACATGTTCATGGAGGCCGGATCGGCGGGCGAGCTGGGACGGCGCCGCGGACTGGAGCAGGTTGGCTTCTGGCGGAAGCTGCTCGAGCATCCGAGCTATGACGCCTTCTGGCGCGAACAGGCAGTCGACCGGATTCTGGCAAAAGAGCCTCTGAAAGTTCCCGTGATGTTGGTGCACAGTCTCTGGGACCAGGAAGATATCTATGGCGACATCGCGGTGTACAAAGCGATCGAGCCGAAGGACACAAACAACGATAAGGTATTCCTGGTGATGGGCCCCTGGCATCACGGCCAGGAGATCAGGGAAGGCAGTTCACTCGGGGCAATTAAGTTTGACAGCGATACGGCGCTGTATTTTCGCCAGGAGGTCCTACGTCCGTTTCTGGATCATTACCTGAAAGACGACGCGCCGAAGATGAACATCGCGCCGGTAACGGCGTTCGAGACGGGGACTAACAAGTGGCATCGGCTCACCGCATGGCCGGCCGGCTGCGAGAGTGGCTGCACGGTTAAAGCGACGCCGCTCTATCTCAACGGAGGTTTGAAGTTGAGTTTTGAAAGAAGCGGGCGGGACGCCGGCGCTCCGGGCGAGTACGAAGAATATATCTCAGATCCTTCAAAGCCCGTGCCCTTCCGTGCCCGGCCGATCGATGGAACGACCTGGCGTCAGTGGTTGGTCGACGATCAGCGCGAACAGTCCGGCCGTCCCGATGTCCTGGCCTACACGTCCGATGTGCTCAAGGCGCCGGTGAAGATTAGTGGAGAACCGATCGCGAATTTGATCGCGTCTACCAGCGGCACGGATTCCGATTGGGTGGTCAAAGTGATCGACCTCTATCCGGATGAAGTCGCCGGTCAGCCGAACATGGGTGGCTATCAGTTGATGATTTCGGCCGACATCTTGCGCGGCCGTTATCGTGAGAGTCTCGAGACGCCAAAACCGATCGCGGCCGGCAAGTCTTTGCTTTATCGCTGGCCTTTGCCGACGGCCAACCACGTGTTTCTACCGGGCCACCGGATCATGGTTCAGATCCAATCGAGCTGGTTCCCACTTTACGATCGAAATCCGCAGACGTTCGTCGAGAACATCTTCTGGGCGAAGCCGGGTGATTATCGCAAGGCTACGCAGAGGATCTATCATGCGCCGCGCGAGGCGAGTTTTATCGAATTGCCGCTGGTAACGATGCGACGGTGAACGATCCGCAGATTACACAGACGGTGCTGGACTCATTATCAGCGAACTCTCTTAATGGAGGTTTATGATCCTTAGATATCAGCAAGATCCGAAACATTATCGACTGACGTTCGGCAGATTTGTGGCGTTGCTTCTTATTATGATTCTGAGCCTCGGTCTGCAAATGGGCGCCACAGGTAAATCCGCGGCGCGCCCGCAAGACCCTGACTTATCTCAATCGCAGCGATCGACGCTGCAAGAGATCATCGGGGCGGCTCGAGCGAAACGCGGATCAAAGAGAGCCAATGGGATCGGCGTGCTGTTCACCTCTGCGGAAAGCAAAGAAGAAACGACGGCGGCGCAAATGTTGGCGAAAGAATTGGGAAGCGACCTTTATCGCGTGGACTTGAGCAAGGTTGTGGGTAAATACATTGGGGAGACGGAAAAGAATCTGCGGCGAGTTTTTGCGACGGCCCAGGCGCGTCATTCGATCCTCTTCTTTGATGAGGCTGACGCACTATTCGGAAAACGCAGCGAAGTCAAAGACAGCCACGACCGCTATGCAAACATCGAAATAAACTATCTGCTCCAGCAAATCGAGAAATATGATGGCCTCGTGATCATCTCCGCCAAGCGGAAGGAAGCCATTGATCCGGCTTTCCTGCGGCGGTTGCGGTTTGTTGTGGAATTTCAGCACCCAGGCCGGACATGACGAAGCCCAATCGGGAAGGGCCGATGAGACGATTCACTCGTCCGTAAAACGAGCCTCCGTTTACAGAGAACCCTCTTTCTCCGACAGACTCCTGAAGCCAGGTGCTCGTGAGACGTTTGAGTCGTGCGCGGTTTGCTCCTGGCAACACAACTCATATGACACCGCCAACAGACCCACCCGCTCACTCAGGTGGTACTGACAACTCGAACAGTGATATATAAGCCCACGTTCCTGCAGTCGTTCAAAACCAGTAACCGCATTCGGAGGTCAAATGTCCGCTAGTCGCCCTCGCTCAATTCAAGCCAAGCATTACTTCTTCGTCTTCTATGGTCTGATCACGTTATTTGTGACGTCTTGATCCTGATCATTACCGGGCAGATCGCCTGGATACGTTTCGCTTTGCGTTCAAACATTGTTGGCGATCGCCAAAAAGCAATCCAACCAGAGACCTCGCTTCAGCTCGAACCGACAGGGAAACGGCATGACCAAAGATTACAAGATCTGGCAAGTGATCGGCGCCTCCTCTGTGGGCACCATGATCGAGTGGTACGACTTCTATATCTTCGGCAGTCTGGCTACGGTCATTGCGCCGCTGTTCTATCCGCAGGGAAATAACACACTGGCGCTGATCGCCTATCTTTCCACCTTCGCCGTGGGCTTTGTAGTGCGTCCGTTCGGAGCGCTGTTCTTTGGACGCATCGGCGATTTGGTCGGACGCAAGTATGCTTTTCTGGTGACGCTGCTGATCATGGGCGGCGCAACCGCGCTGATTGGTTTCCTGCCGACATACGCTACGATAGGCATCGCAGCTCCGATCATTCTGCTGTTGATTCGAGTGTTACAGGGCCTGGCCCTCGGCGGCGAGTATGGGGGCGCGGCGGTCTATGTTGCCGAGCACGTGCCCGACCAACGCCGCGGCTTCTACACCAGTTTCATTCAGATTACTGCCACGCTCGGTTTGTTTGTTTCGCTTGCGGTCATTCTTAGCATCCAGAACATGATGAGTAAGGAAGCTTTCACCTTATGGGGATGGCGGTTGCCCTTCATTGTCTCGATCTTCCTGGTCGGCATTTCGCTTTACATCAGACTGCGCATGAAAGAGTCGCCAATCTTCCAGCACCTCAAGAGCACGGGAATGAGATCGACCCAACCTTTGAAAGAAGCTTTCACCAAATGGGTCAACTTGAAGCGCGTCCTGATCTCGCTGTTTGGCGCGACGGCGGGCCAGGGCGTGGTCTGGTACACCGGCCAGTTCTATGCGCTGTTCTATCTGCAAACTATTCTGAAGGTGAACACCACTTCGGCTAACTACATAGTCGCGATCGCACTGTTAATGGGAATGCCCTTCTTCGTCTTTTTCGGAGCGCTGTCGGATCGTTTCGGCCGCAAGAAGTTCATGATGTTCGGTTGCATCCTGGCGGCTGTTTCTTACCTGCCGATCTACAAGGCCATGCAGGCGGCAGCGGGCTCAGACATCGCGACCGCCGTTTCGCAGAAAAACGCAGTCACCGGGGCAATCAGCCTGACACCTTTGACATCGGTAAATGGTGCGCTGCAACCGGCGAAAGAGGTTCTGACCTATGTTGACTTCGGAAACCTTGCCGGTAATCCCGTGGCCTGGAAGCTGATTCTGCTCGTCTTCATCCAGGTCTTATTTGTCACTATGGTCTACGGTCCGATCGCGGCCTATCTGGTCGAAGCTTTTCCCGCCAGGATTAGATACACGGCGCTGTCCTTGCCCTATCACATTGGCAACGGTGTGTTTGGCGGGTTGCTACCGACGATCGGGCTGCTGGTGATCGCCCAAACCGGTAACATCTACGCCGGGTTGTACTATCCGATCGCGGTTGCCGGCCTAACCTTTATCGTAGGCTCGCTCTTGCTGCGAGACACCAGACACGTGCGCATCTGGGACGAAATGAAAGAATAGATAGTCCGAAGCTTTGCCCGACGGCTCTTAAGACATTTTCCTTTTTCCATCGGTCATTGCTCATTTGTCATTGAAGACAAGCGTTTAGAGTACCGACTTCAGTCGGGTTCTGTGCGAGACAAAACCCCAACTAAAGTTAGTACTCTAAACACTCGTGCCTAATGGCAGATGGCGAATGAAAATGAAAAGGAAAAATGGAAAATAGCTGGATTCCGGTGTAGCCTGAGGTTTTTGCGGATATGCCCGTAACCTTTTTCCCCCCACAAAGTTTATATACATTGAGGAATGATGGCCGGCAGTGAACCTGCAATGGATACTCGCCCGGGTAGAGACGGAGAGGCGGAAGAGCGGCGCCTGGTCGAAGCGGCGCAGCGCGATACCGCGCGCTTCGGTGACCTGTACGAACATTACTTTGAATTGGTGTATGCATATGTCGCGCGGCGGGTGCGCGATCGTAATGAGGCCGAGGGCCTGACGGCCGAAGTGTTTCATAAGGCGCTGCGCAGTTTGCCGCGATTCAAATGGACGGGCGCGCCGTTCGCCGCATGGCTGTTTAGGATTGCGTCGAACATGATCGCGGATCGGGCGCAGCGGGCGGCGCGAGAGGGAAGCCTTGTTTCAGGGAGATCGGAGTCCGCTCTTGCGGCCGGGCTCAGCGGAGAGAAAGCTCAGCAAGCGGATTTGGAACTGAGCGAGCGCGGCGCCGCCCTGTTTCGACAGGTCGAACAGTTAGCTGAAGATCAGCGGCGCGTAGTGGTAATGCGATTCGCGGAAGAGAAGAGTATTCGCGAGATTGCCGAAGCGCTCGGGCGTAGTGAGGGAGCGGTTAAGCAACTACAGTTACGGGCGCTGGAGAAGTTGCGGGAGCAATTCGCCACACAGGGCACAGAGAAAAAGAAGATCGTTAAGTTATGAGTGAAGTTGCATTAACAGAACAACTCGATCAGGCGATTGAAGCGATGTTCCGGAATCCGGACGCGCCGCCGGCGGCTGTTGATCCAGAGGTTGCTGAATTGATTGGCATCGCGGTTGAATTGCGCGCGCTGCCAAGCGCAGACTTCAAAGCCCGCCTGAAAACTGAACTGGAGGAGGCGTCTATGAGTCTGGTCACCGAAGAAGAGATAAAGACTAACGATACTTCGCCGCAATCGGCAAATGAAACGGTTCGCGCGACCTTCCGGACGGTTACGCCCTACCTCACAGTCCCGAATGTGCACCAGGAAATTGATTTCTTGACGAAGGTGTTTGGCGCTGAAGGCAAGATATACGGGCTGGGGTCGGCGGGAGGTTATCACTCCGAATACAAGATTGGCGATTCGATGGTGATGATTGGAGGCGGCGGCGAAGGCTCAAACTGGAAAGGCACGCCTAACCCGGCCTCGCTGCATTTATATGTCGAAGACGTGGATGCGGTTTACGAACGGGCGATGCAGGCTGGAGCGACTTCTCTGATGGCCCCGACGAACCAGGAGTATGGCGACAGGGATGCGTCGGTCATAGACATCGGCGGTAATCACTGGTATATCGGCACAAACCAGGGCCCGGCTTACAAACCTGAAACAGTCAGCGACCTGATGCCTTATTTGCATCCGACGGGCGCCCCGAAGATGATTAGCTTTCTAAAGGAAGCGTTCGGCGCGGAAGAGATTTTCGTCTATCAATCGACCGATGGAATTGTACATCACGCCAAGGTCGGAATCGGCAACTCGATCGTCGAGATGGGCGAAGCGCATGGACAATGGCAGCCGATGCCGATGGTGTTCATGCTTTATGTAGATGATGTTGAGGAGTGGTATGACCGCGCGATGAAAGCCGCCGGTGCGATTTCGCTGGGCGCACCAAAGGACCAGCCCTATGGCGATCGAGTCGGGGCGGTGAAAGATCCGTTCGATAATGTCTGGTATATCGGAACACGCGCTGGGACGGAAAAATCATAAACGACAGCAGACAGCATCAGTGAGG
>WNFL01015499.1_pt1 | contig 11093 bp, 10 predicted proteins | sample 5400361 | NCBI WGS metagenome assembly WNFL01 (sample SAMN13153351, study PRJNA577476) | soil metagenome | isolation source: 40 cm soil on Douglas fir-dominated hillslope | place: USA:California | collected 2013-09-17 | reverse complement strand
TCTACCATCTGCTGCGTACCGGTGCCTCCTACGATCCTGCCTGCCTCTCCCCTGCCCCGGCAGCGGGGCAGGCTTGACAGCGGGATATGAACTCTTTCTAGCACCCACAGGGGCGGCAGCCATCGTGGCGCTATCCGCTGCGTGGGAACAGCCTATCGCCGCTCGCATCCTGTTAATTGACACCAGCAGGCAAGAACGGTAAGATAGCAGAGAACGTGCGCGCGCAAGGCGACCACGCGAGCGGCCGCCGCCAGCACAACGCAGTGCGACGAGGAGGAGCGCGGGTATGACCACCAAGATCACGATGCCGCAGCTTGGCGAATCCGTCAACGAGGGCACCGTCGGCCACTGGTTGAAGAATGAAGGCGACACCGTCAAGAAGGACGAGTCGCTGGTCGAGATCATCACCGACAAGGTAACCGCCGAGCTTCCCTCGCCTGTGAGCGGGCGCCTCTCGAAAATCCTAGCTAAGGAAGACGAGACGGTCCGGGTCGGCGCCGAGATCGCCGAGATCGATGATGGCGTGGGAGCGGCCGCCGGCGACGGCGCCACCACGAGCGCCAGCGCGACCGCCGGCCGCGAGACGACCGCCGGCGCCCAGGAGGGCGGAGCGGCATCGGCGCGCGCCAGTGAAGCGGCCGCGCACGCCGGCACGTCGAATGGCAGCCGTGCCCCCCAGGCGGCGGTGGCCGAGAAAGTGTCTCCGCTCGCGCGCCGCCTTGCGCAGGAGCACAACGTTGATCTGAACGAGATCGCGGGCACCGGGGACAGTGGCCGCGTGCGCAAAGAAGACATTCTGGCGTACGTGGACCAACGCACGCAACAGCCCGCCGCCGCGAGTCCTGCTGCGAGCCGCCCCCAGCCTGCCGCCGCGCCGCTGCCTCCCGCCCCGCCCGTGACGGCCGGCGCCGGCGACGAGCTCATCACGCCAACGCCTGCCCGCCGCGCCATCGCCGAGCACATGCTGCGGAGCAAGCACACCGCGCCGCATGCCACCACGCTGGTCGAGGTGGACATGACTAACCTCGCACGCTGGCTCGATGGTCACAAAGACGTGTTCAAGCAACGCGAGGGCTACGGCATCAGCTTTCAGACGTTCGCCATCAAGGCGGTTGTCGAGGCGCTCAAAGAGCAGCCGTACATGAACGCTTCGTGGACCGATGACAACAAGATTCTGCTGCGCAAGCCAATCAATATTGGCGTCTCGGTCGCACTCGAGAACAACCTCATCGTGCCGGTGATTCGCGACGCCGACAGCCTCAACATCGCCGGCATTGCCCGCGCCACCAGCGACCTCGTCTCCCGCGCGCGCACCAACAAGCTGATGCCCGCCGACCTGCAAGGCGCGACGTTTACGGTGAATAACCCCGGCGTGTTCGGCACGCTCATCTCGATGGCGATCATCAATCAGCCCAACGCGGGTATTCTCACGATGGATGCGGTCGTCAAGCGTCCCGTCGTGATCGACGACGCCATCGCCATCCGCCACATGATGTATATGTCGCTCTCCTTTGACCATCGCATCCTGGACGGCCTCATCGCCGCGCGCTTTCTCGGCGCGGTGAAGCGGCGGCTGGAGAACTGGGGACCAGAGCTGGACGTGTACTAGGGCGTAGCAGCATCCGAAAGAGGGCCGGCCTCGGTACCACTCAACGTGGTGCGTCGCGACATCGTGCTCTGAATACTTCAGTTGGGCGCGGCGACCACGAGCGCCCTCTGAGGTAAGCCTACGTGCCATGAAAGAAGTCGGCGAGTGCGTTGCGCACCGCTTCCGGGCATTCCATGTATGAAAAGTGCCCGCAGTCGTGCAACAGCACCAGGCGCGCCGCAGGCATCGCCTGAGCGATGTGGGCCGCGCACTCTCGCGGGACGAGATCGTACTCTCCATGAACGATCAGCGTCGGGATGCGCAGGTGAATGAGCTGGGGAAGCAAATCGTACTCGCTCAACGCCCACGTTTCGTCGTAGAGCCGGTCTTCGATGGCCCGCGCTTTAAGAATGCCCTCTTTCGTGCCACCCACCCGCAGGTGTGCGATCAGCCGGTCGAGCAGCTCCGGCGGCCGCAGCGTCGCCCGGTACTGGATACGATAGTACGCGGCTTCGGCTTCGAGGTCGCCCTCCGCATACGCCGGGCGGGATGCCAGCACGCGCTGCAGCTCCATATCGTCCGGTGCTTTGGCACGACGCTCCTGCCGGAGCAGTAGGTAGTCGTCGTGCGACACAGGGGCGGTATTCAGCAGGATCAGGTGGGACACACGATCCGGATGGCGAAGCGCGTACTCCATGGCTAGGACCCCACCCCAGGAGTGCCCCAGCGCTGCGACGGATGCTAGCTGAAAATACGCGCGCAGGCGCTCCAGATCGTCGATCTCTGAGTGAAGACTGACCTCTTCGGGCTGGACATTCCCCGCCGACTTGCCGCGCCCGCGTTGATCGTAGTAGATGAGGCGGAACGCAGCGGACAAGCGGTCCATGTCGGGGAGCAGATAGTTGTGGTCGAAATCGGGTCCGCCGTGGAGGAGTATGATCGGCCGCCCCTGACCGATGTCGCGGTAATACAACTCAGCATTTTCGACCGGGACGTACCCTTCATGCGGAACGAGCTCGTCCGACAGGAGACTCGCGCACATCGCGCACCCTCCGACCGTTGCTGGCAGACGCTTCAGCTCTATCCTAGCACGCACACCAATAGCGCACAAGCTGCGTCCGGTGGCGCAATGGACGGCGTCGGGCACACGATGCACGAGGCATAGAAGCGGCCCACCGATCAACGTGTCGGTGGGCCGCAATAAAAGCCGATAATGGAGTGCAGGGAAGAGCGCGGCAGAGTGTACGCCGTTGTACGCCGCTGGTTCCTGGGACGTTGGCTAGCTTGCCACGAGCGACTCGCGCCGCTCGCGCTTCACGCCCACCACTGCCCGCAAAAGATCGAAATCACGTGTGGCCAGATCTTGCTGGAACCACTCGTACGTCTTGCGCAGGGGAAGCTCGTAGTCGGGATGGCGTACTTCGACGTAATAGCCGGAGCCGGTGCGTCCCATCTGCGCTTGCGCTCCCGTCTGCTCGTTGCGATAAACGACTGGCATGACCTTGATTCACCTCGACGATGTGGAATTCGTGCGAGGGGTGATGTGAACAGCACATCGCCCATCACCACCCCTGATTGTACAATATCTTCAACCTATTACGAGTCACCTTTTTGGGCTACCTTTGCGCCGGTCGCTTGCGTCACGGACGAGTGCGCCTGGCGCGGCCTCCATCGTCCTGAACGCCTTACCGACATGCCGCGCTGGCACGGCGTGCTATACTTCCATTCTTTCTCCGCCGCAGAAAGGCGATATGCCATCATGGATAATTCCTCCGCAGCGCAGCGCATCCTCGTCTGCGTCGCCTGGCCTTACGCCAAGTCCAGCACCCACGTTGGCCAAATCGTCGGCGCAGTGCTGCCCGGCGATATCTTTGCCCGCTACCACCGCCTGGCCGGCAATGATGTGCTGATGGTCTCGGGCAGCGATATGCATGGCACGCCGATCACGGTGGATGCCGACAAAGAAGGCGTTACCCCGCAGGCGCTGGCGAATCGGTATCATCAGCAGATTCTGGAGATCTGGCGGCGTCTTGGAATCTCGTTCGACCTCTATACGACGACCACCACCGCCAATCACTACCGCCAGACCCAGACGTTCTTTCTGCGCTTACTCGAGAAGGGCTATATCTTCAAGGACACCATGGAGTCGCCGTATTGCCCTGTCGACGAGCGATTCTTGCCGGACCGCTACGTAGAGGGTACCTGCCCCTACTGTGGGTTCGAGAGCGCGCGCGGCGATCAGTGCGACAATTGCGGCCGCACGCTCGATCCAACGCAGCTCATCGCGCCACGCTGCCGGCTCTGCGGAAGCCGCGACGTCGAGATTCGCCCCACCGAGCATTTTTTCCTCGATCTGCCGCAATTCGAGCGGCCACTGCGCCAATGGTTGCAGACAAGTAAGGAGCACTGGCGCCCCAACGTCCTGAACTTTGCTCTCAACTGGATCAAAGAGGGACTTCGCCCCCGCGCGATAACCCGCGATCTGGATTGGGGGGTGCCCATCCCGCTGCCAGGTTTCGAAGATAAGCGCATCTACGTCTGGTTCGACGCCGTCATCGGTTACCTCTCGGCGAGCATCGAATGGGCTGAGCAAAGCGGGGATCCGAGCGCCTGGCAGCGCTGGTGGGTCCGCCGCCCAGACGGCAGTGATCCCGCACGCTCGTACTATTTCATCGGCAAGGACAACATCGCCTTTCACACGATCATCTGGCCGGCGTTGTTGATGGGCGTCGGCGGGCTGGCGCTGCCCTACGACGTGCCGGCCAATGAGTACATGACGATGGGCGGCTCCAAAGCATCGTCCAGCCGCGGCAACGTTATCTGGACCACAGACGTGCTCGACCTCTATGGCGCCGACCCGCTGCGCTTCTATCTCACCAGCACGATGCCCGAGGGGCACGATACGGACTTCACCTATGCGGAGCTGGTGCGGCGCAACAACGATGAGCTGGTCGCCACCTATGGCAATGCCGTACACCGCGTGCTGACCTTTGCGCAGCGCCACTTCGAAGCGCGGGCCCCGCAACCCGGGCGACTCACGGCGGTGGATGCGGCGATGCTCGACCGCGTGCAGAGCGCCTTCGCGGCGACAGCGCAAGCGACCAAGCAGGTGCGGCTGCGTGATGCCCTGGGCGAGGCGATGGCAGTGGCGCGGGCGGCCAACCGCTACCTGGACGAGCGGGCTCCCTGGAAGGCGATCAAAAGTGACCGGGAGCGCGCCGCGACCACCGTCTACATCATGCTGCAGGTGCTCAACGGGATGAAGGTGCTGTTTGCGCCGGTTCTTCCCTTCTCTTCCCAGCAGCTCCACACGCTGTTGGGCTTCCAGGGCGACGTCATGAGCTCCCGGTGGGAGCCCCAGCCAGTGCCTGCCGGCCAGCTGCTGCCGGTGCCCATGCCGCTGTTCGCCAAGTTCGATCCACCAAGCGAGACAGACGAGCAACCGGCATGACGACGGTGGTAGGGATCGATCTCGCCGCCGGGCGGGGTACCACGGAGGTGGTCGCGCTGCGGTGCTCTAGCACTCGCGAGCCACCGCGGTACCTACAGCACCTTCGCCAGCGCACCGTTACGGACGCGGATATCGCGGCGGCGGTGGCCGCGGCCAGCCCGGCGGTGATTGCCATCGACGCGCCGCTCTCTCTGCCGGCGGGCGTCATGGCCGCGCTGCGGGGAGCGGCTGCTACGTCCGGTGCCGGCGGCAGTCCGTATACGCGTGCAGCCGAGCGAGAGGGTGTCTGGAGCACACTTGGCGTGCGCCCGTTGCCGGTGTCGTTTCTAGGCGGCCTTACCTTTCGTGCCATCATGCTGGTTCCTCGAATCCGTTCCGCATCGCCAGGCGCTGCGATCATCGAAGTCTTTCCGACGGCAACCCTCGCCGCGCTGGGCCTGCGTTTACCGCGTGGGCGAGAATCACGTCCGCGCAAGACGTCAGTGGCGGCGCGGCGCAGTGCGCTTGGGAGCCTCGCCGGCCACATAGACGGCGTGGAAGACCCGGAACGTGAGCTTTCGAGCGCCGACGAATTGGATGCGTTGGCTGCGGCACTCACCGCGGTCAGGTATCTGGAGGGCGCCTTCGTGGCAGTAGGCGACGCGTCGGAGGGGCAGATCGTGCTGCCGTATCCGTTCATCGACGCCGATGCAACGCTGGAGAACTAGCGCGCTATGCACTGCCCATGTCGAGCACCAACTCAGAGCATACATAGTCCTCGGCTATAGGAAGACGGGGCGCGTTGGCAGCGCCGGGGATGCCACGCCGCGCGCGGACGTGGTACCGTTGAGCAATGAGCTTGTTGTGGCGAGGGGAAAGGTGGGTCTTCTATGCGGCGCATCGCGATCCTGGCCGAGGGCCGGTTCCACTGGCAGGGCGCTAAAACCGCCGTCGGTGTCATCCGCTATAGCCCCGACACTGTGGTCGCCGTCATCGACAGCACCCATGCCGGGGAGGACGCCGGCGCTGTCCTCGGCGACCCGAACGGTCCCGCTCGCGGCATTCCCGTCGTTGCGCATGTACGTGACGCGCTTGTCTATCAGCCAGACACGTTCATGATCGGCATCGCGCCCATCGGCGGCCTGCTGCCGGAGGAGTGGCGCGGCGCAGTATTTGATGCCATTACCGCCGGCCTGCGTATCGTGAGCGGCCTCCACCAGTTTCTGGCCGACGACCCGGCGATCTCCGCCGCCGCCTATGAGCGTGGCGTCGAGATCTGGGACGTGCGCAAGCCGCCGGAATCGCTGGCCATGCGTATCGCAACCGGCGCGCCCCATCGCGCCGGCAGCCACACCGTCTACTTCTGCGGCACCGACTGCAACGTCGGGAAGATGACCGTCGCCATCGAGCTGGACAGCGAAGCACGCCGTCGCGGCCTCTCCTCGGCGTTTGCCGCGACGGGGCAGACGGGCATCATGATCGCCGGCGCCGGCATCCCCGCCGACCGCTTCATTAGCGACTTTTTGGCGGGTGGAACCGAGGCACTGGCGACTGAGCTGGCAGCCGAGCACGATTGGGTCTTCGTCGAGGGTCAGGGATCGCTGGTTCATCCCGCCTACTCCGCCGTCACGCTCGGGCTCATCCACGGCGCACAGCCAGACCTGATGGTGCTCTGCCATCAGGCGGGGCGTACACACATCCACGAGTACGACGTGCGTATTCCGCCGCTTGCCCGCATGCGCGACATTTACGAGTCCGCCGCCGCCTGGCTGCGGCCCGCGCCCGCTGTGGCGCTGGCCCTCAACACAATTGGCCTGAGCGATGACGACGCGCGCGCGGCCATCGCCGCCGCGGCCGACGAGGTTGGGCTGCCGGCGACCGACCCGGTGCGCTTTGGCGGGGGGCCGCTGCTGGACGCGCTGCTCGCCCACGCATAGTGTCGCGCCGCGTCGCCCGCCACCACAGGGAGGAGACACGATGAACGTGGAATTTGGGCCGCTGGACCTGACGTTGCGCACGCCATTCCGCATCGCGCGAGGCACGCAGCACATTGCACACAACGTTCAGGTAGAGGTGGCGTTCGACGGGCTGGTCGGTTTGGGCGAAGCGGCCCCCAGCGCGTTCTACGGCGAGCGCCGCGAAACGGTGCTGAGCGCGCTGCCCTATCTGGCCGAGGCGCTCGGCGACGACCCCACGTTCCTCGAGGATGCCAACACTGGGTTCGACCGTGTGTTCCCGCATGGCAACGCCGCGGCGAAGGCCGCGCTCGACATGGCCCTCTACGATCTGCTGGGGAAGCGACTGGGCATGCCAGTCTATCGCCTACTTGGCCTCAACCCCGCCGCGACTCCACGCACATCGTTCACCATCGCGCTCGACACACCCGCGGAGATGGCCCGCAAAGCGCGCGACGCCGGGGAGTATCCGCTGCTCAAGATCAAGCTCGGCACAGCCTACGATCTCGAGATCGTGCGCGCGATCCGCGACGCGACCTCGGCCACGCTGCGTGTGGACGCCAATGCGGCGTGGACGCCCAAGGAGGCGATCCGCACCATCACCGCGCTGGCGGACTACGATATCGAGCTCGTCGAGCAGCCCGTGGCCGCGGGCGACCTGGAGGGACTGCGGTTGGTACGCGAGCATGCGCCGTTGCCCGTCTTCGCCGACGAAAGCTGCGTCACGCTCGAAGACGTTCCCCGCATCGCTGGCTGTGTAGACGGCATCAACATCAAGCTGATGAAGTGTGGCGGTCTGCACACCGCCTTGAAGATGATTCACACCGCCCGCGCCCACCACCTCAAGGTCATGCTTGGCTGCATGATCGAAAGCTCGCTCGCGATCACCGCGGCGGCGCACCTGTCGCCGCTGGTGGACTATGCTGACCTGGACGGGGCGCTGCTGGTCGCGGACGATCCGTTTCGTGGAGTTACGGTGGAGCACGGCAAGCTCGTGCTGCCAGACGCACCGGGCCTCGGCGTGCACCGGCGCGCGGCGTGAGGGCGCGGCGCACACGACGTACAGGGTATTTGGGAACTAGCACAGGATGTTGGGGGACGACACGCATGGATCTCAGCTACGAGTCCGCGCTGGAGCTGCTGCGCCAGCACAACAGCAATGAGAGCCTCGTCAAGCACGGCATCGCGGTCGGCGCGGCAACCGTCGCCTACGCGCGTTCATACGCTGAGGACGAGCTGACCTGGCGCATCGCCGGGCTGCTGCATGATGTGGATTACGAGGAGCATCCCACCATCGAGGAGCACGGCAAGGTTGGCGCGGAGTGGCTGAGCGCACTCGGCTATCCGCCGGAGATCGTGCACGCCGTCGTGGCGCACAACGAGTATCACGGCATCCCGCGCGACGACCTGCTCTCACGTGTCGTCTTCGCTTGCGATGAGCTCACCGGCATGATTACGGCCACCGCGCTGGTGCGGCCGACGAAGAGCGTGATCGGCCTGGAGCCGGCCTCCGTGCGCAAGAAGATGAAGGACAAGGCGTTTGCGCGGGGAGTCAATCGCGAAGACATCGTAAAGGGCGCCGAGGAGCTTGGCGTGGAGCTCAACGAGCACATCGCCTTCGTCATCGCCGCCATGGCTGGCGAGGCCGATGCGCTCGGTCTGCGCGGCACAGAGGCGTAGCGCAGATGCGCGCCCGGGGCCAGATCGTCGCGCTTTCCCCTGTGACGGCGCAGCGGCTCTGCGCTGCTGCTTTGCATGACTCTACAGCAAGAGATAGACACACACGTACCCGTCCGCCTACACACAAGCGCCAGGCGGTGAGACACCGCGGCTTCTCTTCCGTCAACCGCATGCACCGGCCGTGCGAGACTGTCGATTTCGGGGAGTCTCAAGTGTCGTCAGGATGTATTGGTTGATCGCGGGGCGGCTCCGCCCACACCAGGAGGTGGCCAGCATGCAGTATGCCTTGCTCATCTATCGCGCGTCCGAGGCCAGCACCGCCGCGGACCTCACCCAGCAAAGCCAGGTTGACAATTGGATTGCCTACACCAGGGCGCTGAAGGACGCCGAAGCGCTGGTGACGTTGGCGCAGCTGCAGCCAGTCGAAAGTGCCACCAGTGTGCGGGTGCGCGAGGGCGAGCAGCTCTTGACCGACGGCCCGTTCATCGAGACCAAGGAGCATCTGCTCGGCTTCTACCTCGTCGAGGCGCCCAACCTGGACGCTGCCCTCGACTGGGCCGCGCGCATGCCTCTCAGTCGCTTCGGCACCGTGGAGGTCCGTCCAGTGCAGCCAACCCCCGTCCTGGATCAGATCGTTCGTGAATGAGCCTGGCATGCGCACAACAGCGATCGAACAGGCTTTTCGCGAGGAGTGGTCGGCGGTGGTGGCGACGCTCGCCCGCCGCCTTGGCGACCTCCAGCTCGCCGAAGATGCGACACAAGAGGCATTTGCCAGGGCGGCGGTGACCTGGCCGCGCGACGGCGTGCCCGCGAAGCCGGGCGCCTGGTTGACCGTCACTGCCTGGCATACGGCGCTCAATCAGGTGCGGCGCGACCGGCTGTTTGCCGAGCGCGCTCCAGACCTCCGGGCGTCGAGTGCGGCCGTGGCGGACGTGGAGGAGCAGCTCGCGAGGCAAGAGGAGACGCTGGGAATGGAAGACGACCGCCTGCGGCTGATCTTCGCTTGTTGCCACCCGGCACTTGCGCTGGAGGTACGTGTAGCGCTGACCTTACGCTACCTGGCCGGGCTGACCACGCGTGAGATCGCCAGCGCCTTTCTGCTGCCGGAGCCAACCATGGCGCAACGGTTGGTGCGGGCCAAACGCAAGATCCGCCAGGCAGGCATTGGCTTCGAGGTACCTGCCCCCGAGGCGCTCGCCGCGCGGCTGGCGGGGGTCCAGAGCGTGATCTACCTCGTATTCAACGAAGGCTACGCGGCCACCGGAGGCGCGCAGCTCGTCCGCGGTGAGCTCTGTGCCGAGGCGATCTGGCTGGGACGGCTGCTGCACCGTTTGCTGCCGGAGGACGCCGAAAGTGCTGGTCTCCTCGCGCTCATGCTGCTGTTGCACGCGCGGGCGCCAGGGCGGCAGGATGCCGAGGGCAGGCCGGTCCCGCTGGCGGAGCAAGACCGCGCGCGCTGGCACCAGGGCATGATCGCGGAGGGCGTCGCCCTGCTCGACGCCGCCATTGCGCGGCGCTCGCCCGGCCCCTATCAGCTGCAAGCCGCGATCGCGGCGCTGCACGCGCAGGCGCCGAGCTTCGAGAAGACCGACTGGAGCGAGATCGCGCTGCTCTACCGTGAGCTTGCGCGCCGGACGCCCTCGCCCGTGATCGAGGTCAACCGCGCCGTGGCAGTCGGCCTGGCGGACGGCCCCCTCGCCGGGCTGGCAGTGCTGGAGCCGATCCTCGCGTCGGGTGCGCTCGGCGACTACGCTCCGCTGCATACCGCACACGCCGATCTGCTCGACCGCGCGGGCGACGCGGCCGCGGCCGTAGCGGCCTGGAATCGCGCCATCGCGGCCACCGAGAACGCTGCGCTCCGCGCTGAGTTGCAGCGCCGTGTGGCGGCGCGTTCCGCCGCTGTAGCCGCGGGCGATGCTGACGACGCCGGAGAGTCCGCCTGAGCCACTCTCCTGGCTGAAGCCAGGAGGTTCAAGTCGCGACCATCGTCCCCTTTGCGCTGCTCTCGTCACAGAGGCTACAGCATCAGCGCCCTCAGGTCCGACTACACGACCCTTCTGCAAGCGACCCACTCTGACTCGGGGCGGCCTCGGGAGGCCGACCAAAGGCGGCAAGCAAACGCCTGCCCCTCGCGGGTTGGTTTTGGATGGCCCGCTCATACGCCGCTTGCAGGGTGGGCTCCCACCCCGGCCAGGCCTCACGCGCCTGACCCGCGCTGAGCAGGGAGGTGTCTGGGTGGACGAAGCGTGCCAGATGGGCCGAGAAGAGATCGCGCTGGGCACTGGCCCCACAGGCACAGGTATGCCAGCGCTCGGAGCGGGCTTTCTTCTTGATCCGGCCGCAGTGGCACGTTTGAGACAACCGCGCTCGCCAGGCATTGATCGGCACGATCGTCCCGCCAGCACTCGCAGCCAGACGAGACAAGCGCTCGACAAACATC
>WNFL01333687.1_pt1 | contig 11095 bp, 11 predicted proteins | sample 5400361 | NCBI WGS metagenome assembly WNFL01 (sample SAMN13153351, study PRJNA577476) | soil metagenome | isolation source: 40 cm soil on Douglas fir-dominated hillslope | place: USA:California | collected 2013-09-17 | reverse complement strand
CTCGAAACACATACTTATCCGCCAGACTCTCGTGCACAAACTGCAGGCCGCTACCCGCTGCGGCGCGAGGGTGACGAGCCTGATTGCACATGCCCGCTCGGCCACCTTTCGATCTCTTATATATGAATGCAACGCGCTGTAGTAAAGGAGACGAAGCGAAAGGGCCAAACAACTCTTCGGCACGGCGGGAGGCCGCCCCGAAGAACAACCTACGCAAAGAGAAAGAAACCTTCGCGGCGCCCCGGGCGCAGACGCCGCTCAGGAGGATTTTCTGAGGCTACGGTGCCAGCGCGTTGACAAAAGCCTGACCGTTCGGCGTACCCACGCCGGTAACGTTATCCCATCCCGGCGTCACGACCAGCGACGAGTCTGTGCCGAAAGTCAGCACAAACCAGCGGGTCGAGAACGGGCTGTTGTAAAGCGCGCTGTAATGCTGTGTCGTGTTCTGTAGCGGCCCGGCAAGCTGGTCCGCCGTTAGGTTGATTGTGCCGCTGGGTGTGGTAATCGTTCCGGTCACATTATTCGGCGAATCGAAGGGGGCAACGTCGTTCACGGCCCCCGCCGGCAGGTTGTAGAGAAGCGCGGCAGCCTGGCCAAACCCGACGTGTCCGTTCTTCTGTGTGGCGATAGACATCAACCCGGAAAACATCGGCGTGGCCAAACTGGTGCCTCCGACGACCAGGACGAACGTTTGATTGCCGAAGCTTTCGATGACCTCTGCGCCAGTGAAGGGATCGGCGAGCATCGACACATCCGGCACTAACCGCGCCGCGCCAGGCAAGCTCGACTGGAACCCAGGTTTTGCAAACGTGAGGCTCGAGCCACCTCCGGCGCCACCGTTGAAACCGAAATTGATCGGCGGAACGACGGGTGTGCTGCCCTGGGAGATCGTGTTCGCGATGCGTGTGAGGTTGTTGCCCCATCCGGTCTGAAACAGGATCGAGTTATCGGAATTCAGCGCTAGGCTCGTGCCCCCGATTCCCGTGGCGAAAGGCGAGCTTGCCGGGAAATCCACGCTAAGGAAACCGACCGTCTGGAATTCATCGCCGCGGTCGCCCGAAGCGAAGTTGACGTCAATGCCCTGGGCCGCGGCCATTTCGAGAATGCGATTCACGCGATCGAGCGTGCGCGGATTGCCGAAGCCTTCGATCGAAGACCAGCTATTCGAGATGGTGTTGCCCAGGTGATGGACGACCGCGTAATTGATGGCTTCATCGAGCGAAGCGCGGTCGGTGGCAACCACCAGAGCGATGTTTGCTCCTGGAGCCATCGCATGGGCCCACTCGACATCCAGCGTGGTTTCGACATCCCAGCCGCGCTGCACGCCCTTCGGGTTGTTTTGAAGCCCCGGGGCGCGCACCACAGAAAAATTCTGTGAAGTGATGTCCGGCAGGCCGTACAACTGTGAAAAAATCTCGGCATCTTGCGCGATGGTGTCTGAGCCGTACGCATCAACGATGACGACGGTCTCGCCCGTTCCGTCAAGGCCTTGGCCGTAAAGCGGTTTGAGGCCATAGGCCCTCTGCATTTCCGAAGGCTTATACCCGCACGGCGGCAAGTGGCCGAGAGCATTGTTCGTGATATCCGCGCCGTAGCGGTTGCCGGTGTACGTGGCGGTCACGCCCGCGCTCGAGTTGGTGAATATCTTCGTCTGCACGCCGCGGAAGCACTGTCCCTCGAAGAAAAATCCGCTCGGGTTTGACCCAACCGCTCTCATGGGGAACGTCTGGCCTTCGGCATCGGTGGGAAGAACGACGTTCGGCTGAAAGCCGAAATCATCCATCCCCGTGATGCCCGCGACATGGGCACCCGACGCATCGTTTAGGCTCGGATTGCTGTTGTTCGACCTTAACGTCTGCCCGTTCAAGCTGTAATTGTGAATGTCCACGTGAAAGGCCTTCTCGATGTCGCCAATGCTGCCTTGCACCTTCACGTAGAAATTATTTTCCGCGACCGCGAGGACCGAAAGTCCGTGCGCCGTGAGGAAATTCTGGACGGACTTCACTTCCTGGTTTGTGGGCGAGAACGAGGCGTTAAAACCGTCCTGCGTAATCCACTTGTGAAAACTCGGTGAGCCTTTCTGGTATTGCTGCTGTACGAGCCGGTCGAGCTGCCGTTCATTGTGTAGATTCAGCCAGACGGTAACCGATATGACTGTCGTGAGATCCGCCGAGCCGAGATCCGTTGCTTTCTTGATGAACCCCGGCGTGTTGCCGCTGATGGTATAAGCAGCGCTGGAGCGCTGGACGTTTGTGTCGCGCCCGAATTCACAAAAAATGTCGCGGCGAGCGTCGCGACCGCGAGCCCGGCAAGCCCCATCGCTGCCCGCTTCTTCGTCTTGTAGTTAGCCATGCGCCCCCTCTTTCGAAACTCGTTGTTCCTGTCGTGGATTTCTGCTGGAATTCCCGAATTCCGGCTTTACGTTTTTACGCCAGTTGCTTTCGCGTGTAAAGCCCAACTCACACGACGCGCACGACGGGGTTTGGTAGACGTCGCGGTTCTTTTTTGCCATTACTCATAAAACTTCTCCTCCGCCCTCCTCTGGAACCGGGATCCGTGTTGGAAGAAACGCTATAATTACTAGAAGCGTAATATTATAGTACTGAAGTACTGGTGGTTCTAGGACCGCCTAGGGTTTTTCCCTACCCCCAGGATCAGGTCTTTTGCGGATTGTAGCTCTCAGCAATACAGTCATCATCCCGGCCAGAGCTAGCCAGAAACGGCCCGGGTTCCCATATCAGATTTCTCGGACACCTGGCCGCCCCCGCCCGTCTGGAAGCCGCATACAACCTGAGCATCCACCCTGCAGAGGAAGAGTGTAACGCTTGGGTAAGAAGGGACCTATGACCACCAAAGCGCGTTTCCACAAGCATTGGCGCGTGGTTGCAAACACTACCCCGCGCCTACTATTGCTCATCACAATTTTTCTATTCTTGCTCCTGATTGGCACGCGGGTCGCAAATCGCACAACGTTTGCCGGCAACACGGTAGGCAGCTTCGAAATCGACGGGAACCTAACCGTTGATCACTTGGTGCCACCGTCAGAGCCCATAGATTGGGACAGCAGCCCCTTTCCCGCCGCCCTCACCACGTTCACCGATGGGACGGGGTCCACCGATGATATTTTCGGCATGGGCTCCAAAGAGAACGACCAGAGCAGTTGGGTTTGCACCGCGGGAAGCGCTCCCCCCAAAGACGACGTAGTAAATCAAATCTCAATAAATGGCGGTCCTCCGATCGCCGGTGAGATCGCTTTCCGCTTCTTTCCTGTAAGCGGCGTGCAGAAACAGTTCCTCTACGCTAACTGGTCGCGCCTATCAAACAACGGCGACGCCCATATCGATTACGAGTTCAACCAAGCGGACCCCTCGACCAATCCGGCCAGTCCCAGTTGCCGCCAACTGCCCCTCCGTACCCCCGGCGACTTCTTGATCTCCTTTGACACCCAAAATGGGGGCGCGATTATCAACGCTAGCGCCTTCGCGTGGAACGGCACCACTTTCGCGCCGCTTTCCCTGGGGAGTCGGGGGATTCTTTGGGACGCCGCGGTAAACACCGTACCCAGCATCACCGGATTAACGGCGACAGGAACCAACCTTTTCGGCGAACTCGCCCTCAATGTAAGCGAAACGATTGGGACAATCCCCTGCGAGAAAGTTCTCTTCGTCTCGATGAAGACGCGGGCTTCGACGTCATTGAGCGCCGAACTAAAGGACCGTACCAGGGTCAAGCCGGTCAATTTCACCGTCTTCAATCCTGCAAGTGCCAACGCTAGCGGCAGCGCGTTGGGGGCTCGCGTCCAAGACACGCTCTTGGGAATCAGACAGACGCTGCCCACCGCCACCCCTGCCACTTGCACACAAGGCGTTTGCAGCTCGCAGTCCGGCATCGGCTCCACGAGCAACAGCAACCAAGTCCTGAACGTTGCGGTTCCGCCTCCCGGCGGCAATGTCTTGAAGGCGAACGTGCTCAGTGCGTCGAGCACGAGCACAGTTGATTCGACGACGAACACGGCGACCGATACTGGCGTTGCCGAGTCGGCCGGAGTCAACCTCGTGGGTGGACTGGTCACTGCAGATGTAGTGCGTGCAGTGGCTACTGCACAGGCCTCTGCCTTCAACTCGTCTTTCAGTTCGGCGGGATCGGCATTCAACAACCTCGTCGTTAACGGCACCCATGTGAATAACGTCAACCCGAATACAACGATAGACTTGCCCGCGGCCCAGTTCGGAGTCGGCAGTTTTGTCAAGCTCTTCGAGGAGATAGGTTCTAGTTCCCAGCCTCCACCTGGCCAGCTCGCTGGCGGGACCTTCGCCGCCGACCTAACCGTGAACATGATCAGAGTTCACATTACTAGCCTGGCGGTGACTGGCGATGCCGTTGACGTGGTGGTCTCGCATGCCCAAGCGCATGCCGACTTCCCGCAGCCCGCTGGATGTCCAGCATTGGTTGGAACGGTGAGCGGGAATGCCACGATCGTCAATGAGCAGACCAATCCGTCGGCACTACCGGTGGTAGTTGGCTTCGTGAGCATTCCGCCGCAGGGCGGGCATGATCATCAGGACCTAGACCAGCTATCTACCTCGTTGGTGAGTGGCGGAACCTCGGTGAGCGACAGTGCCGGTACGGTACTCGGTTCCAGCAGCAACTCGTCGAGTTTCGCCAAGGCGCAAGATGTTTGCGTGCTCCCGGTGAACGGTTCGTGTACGGCGTTCGCCAGCGCGATCATTTCGCAAGCAAACAGCTCATCAGGTCGCGGAATATCTTCATCCGACGCGCAAGGCACTAGCCTGCTTGGACTCTCAGTCGGAGGCACGTCGGTCAGCGACAATCCTCCGCCCAACACGACTGTCCTGTTGCCCGGGATCGGCTCGGTCACCCTCAACGAGCAGACCTGCGATGGCGGAGGCGCTCCACCGTGTTCTGGCACCACCAGCAGCGGTATACGGGTGCGCGCGATCCATGTGATCGTTAACAACCCGAATGCTCTGGGCATTCCCCAAGGCGCAGATGTGATAGTGGGCGAGGCACACGCCGACTCGTCTCACCCGTAGTAACCACTAAGTGGACGAGGAGAGGGCCCGGCACGAAGCCGGGCTCTCTTTTGTGTGCCGAGTCCTTTACGTGTTTCTGGTTTTGGCCCATGACCGGCGTCGCATTCTGCATTTCAATGTGACCGCTCACCCAACCGCGGAGTGGACAGGACAGCAACTACGGGAGGCATTTCCCTATGACCAACTCCCGCGCTACCTGCTGCGCGACCGCGATGTTATCTTCGGCGATGGCTTCCGAGAACGGGTTCGAGACATGGACATCTGCGAAGTCCTGTCTGCGCCGCGCTCGCCTTGGCAGAGAGCCTGCGTAGAGCGAGTGATAGGATCCATTCGGCGCGAATGTCTCGATCATGTGATCGTGTTTCATGAAAACTCCTTGCGGCGAACCCTCAATTCGCATTTCGATCACTATCACCGATCGAGAACACACCTTTCGTTGGGGAAGGACTCGCCGGAGCCACGAGCGATTCGGCCGCCGGAAATGGGGTCCGTCGTGGCACTGCCGCAAGTCGGCGGACTGCACCACCGCTACGAACGACGGGCTGCCTGAAAAGCCCTAATCCACCACGCTACGCGCTGCCTTTCCTCGGTGCTTTGAAATCCGCGTCCGAACTGTGCTCCTTGAGCACGCTTGTATCGGCGAACTTCGTTCACCAGACTCACCCAGAGCCGCAAACTGCTCGAGTTTTGTGATCCGCTGGGGGAATGACATCCGCCATGGGCTGCACAGGGTTTTCGGTAGGGACAATCTTTTCAGAGCGGTTCTTGTGGATGGATGAGATAATCGGGAAGCGCGCAGAGGGTCGCCATGGCTACAGTGCCTGACAGTGTCATTGTCCAAGATCCCGAAATTCATAGCGGGGAACCTGTTTTCCGTGGCACCCGCGTCCCTTTCCAGACGCTGCTTGACTACTTGGAAGGCGGAGAAACGCTGGATGAATTTCTGGAGCAATACCCTGGAGTCAGTCGGGAGAACGCCATCGCCGCGCTGGAAGAAGCAAGGGCGCTTGTTCTGGCACGCTTTGGGAAATGAAAATCCTGATTGATGAGTGCCTTCCAGTTGCACTGAAGGGGACCCTCACCGCACTGGGCCACGAGTGCCAAACTGTGCGGCAAGCAGGTTTTGGGTCCAAGAAGAACGGCGAGCTCCTTACGCTTGCTGAGGGCCAATGGAATGTACTGCTCACCAGCGATCGGAATATCGAGTACCAGCAAAACATGACCGGGAGGAGTGTCTCCATCTTGATCCTTTGTGCGAAATCGAATCGCATGAAGGATTTGTTGCCGCTGATGCCCGCATGTGCTCAAGCTCTTCTCTCCATCCGGTCCGGTCGAGTGGTCGAGGTCGGGCTTTAGCAGCCAAATGGTCGAGCAAACCATACCGATTGGCACCTTGCCAAAAGGTCGTACACCTGCGAAATGAATGACTTGGCGCAAGGCTTGATTTGGTCATTTCCGCTAAAATTCTTGCCATGATCGTGTCGCTCCGACATTTCCTCGGCTGGTTGGTGAGCGCTTTCCGTTCCCGGGAGGACCTCGCCCTCGAAAACCTGGCTCTCCGTCGGCAATTGCTGGCTCTGCACGCGCAACGACCTCGCCGTCGATTGACTGCCCTGCACAAACTGTTCTGGGTTGCGTTGAGAATGGGCTGGTCCGGGTGGAGCCAGCCTCTCGTCTTGGTCACTCCTAGAACCGTCGTGAACTGGCATCGAGCGGGATTTCGTTTGTATTGGACGTGGGTCTCCAGAATCAGCCAGGTAGGAGGACGGAAGCGTGTCAGCAAAGAGATTCGCGACTTGATCTTCCGTATGGTGACTGAGAATCCAACCTGGGGAGCGCCGCGCATTCACGGCGAACTGCTCAAGCTGGGTTTCGATCTCTCGGAAAGGAGTGTCTCGAGATGGATGCGGCGAGCCCCGAGAAATCCAGACCCGGTGAAGCGATGGCTGACGTTCCTCAGAAACCATCGCGAGGCCATTGCTGCGATGCACTTTTTCACCGTCCCAACGCTCACTTTTGGTGTTCTGTACTGCTTTTTCGTCATCGGCCACGACCGGCGTAAGATCCTGCATTTCAATGTGACGCGAAATCCCAATGCTCTTTGGGTTGTACAACAACTGCGAGAAGCATGGGCCTACAAACAGCCACACAGATTTTTGCTATTCGATCGAGACGCAAAGTTTGGAGCCGACGTGGTTTCGGCAGTCAGGGACATCGGAAGCCAGCCAACTCGCACGGCCTTTCGCAGTCCGTGGCAGAACGGTGTTGCTGAGCGCTGGGTTGGAAGTTGCCGATGCGACTTGCTTAACCACGTGATTATCCTGAATGAGCGCCATCTCAAACGGCTGATGACTTCCTACCTGCTCTACTATCACGAGGACCGAACTCATCTTGGACTCGCGAAGGACACGCCAGCAGGTCGGCCTACAGAAATCCGCTCCCCGCGTGGAAGCAAGATTCGATCCCTGCCGAGACTCGGCGGGCTGCACCATCGTTATGCAGTCGCAGCGTAGACTCAAGAGCCATTTTCTGATGACCAAACGGCTTTCCTTGTAACCCGGGCAAGGCACGGTTCCCGTTTTCTGCGAGCATCTTTCGCCGGTCGACGAATCAGCCTGCAATCCCAAACCGAACAGCTTGCGCCAAGCAGAAAGAAATCCTTTTCATGTCGGGCACAACGAATTGGCGAACGACACGTACCTGACCGCGACGCCCAAACTCATGCGCTTGGCGTCGCGCCGTCTAGGTCGAGAGAGAAAAGGGGTTAGGCGATGAGCACCTGCCTCCAGTTCTCAGAACTCATACAAGCCTTCTTCACCGATCGTTTAATGCATCAGAGACAAGCCAGTCCTAATACTATCGCAAGCTATCGCGACACCTTCCGACTCCTCTTACAGTTTGCACAGCAACAGACCGGCAAGCCACCTACGAAACTGACCATGGAACTTTTGGAACCCGGTTTTCTCGCCACTTTCCTGAATCATCTAGAAGTGGAGCGCGGGATCTGCCCACGCAGCCGGAACGTGCGTCTGGCCGCGATTCACTCCTTCTTCCGGTTCGTAGCTTTCACCGAACCGTCCTACCTTGCCTTGGCCCAGCGTGTGCTCGCTATGCCCAGCAAACGCTTTGATCGAAGGCCCATTGAGTACCTGACCAAGCCCGAGATAGAGGCACTAATCTCTGCTCCAGATCGATCTACCTGGGGAGGCCGTAGAGACTACGCGTTGCTGCTCATCGCCACACAGACCGGGCTCCATGTATCAGAACTTGTTGGTCTTCGTTGTGATGATGTGGTCCTGGGAGTCGGAGGTTCGGTCCGTTGTAAAGGGAAAGGGCGGAAGGAGCGCTCCACGCCCCTGCGCAAGGATGTTGTGGGAACTCTACGCGGCTGGATGCGAGAACGACTCGGGGTCCCCACCGACCCATTATTCCCGAGCGCCAGGGGCGGGCGACTCAGCCGTGACGCCGCCGAGCGCATCCTGGCCAAACATGTCGATAGTGCGGGAAAACAGTGCCCGACTCTCGCAAAGAAACACGTTTCCATGCATGTGCTGCGACACTCCGTTGCTATGGATCTGCTGCACCACGGTGTGGACCGCTCAGTGATCGCTCTTTGGCTCGGTCATGAATCAATCGAAACAACCGAGGCGTATCTGCACGCCAGCATGGCGATGAAGGAGAAGGCCCTTTCCAAGGCCAGTCCCAGCAAGACGCGAACTGATCGGTACCGACCCGATGACTACTTGCTGGCTTTCCTGAAGAGCCTTTAACACTAGTAAGACACTATCGCCTTGCCCGGTAAGCAAACTGATCCAAGTTAAGCGGTCATTGAACTAAAGCGCACGACGAAAAGGAAAAGTCGACCTGCCGAAATCTGTTCGCAATAAAATGGAGTTAACCGCCGCGTCAGAGCCCCCGGCAAGTGCACTGCACTGGAGGTAGACCGCTACGATTTCGATGGTAAGGACTGAAACGCGAATGCACAGGTTACTCCTCTTCGCCACCGTTCTGTGCCTGGGGATATTTGTCGCGTGCGCGCATGCGCCCGCACAAGCACAAAAATCGCCCAAGGAAGTCGTTGAGCAATTCTACAAAATGGAGACGCAAGGCAGATGGCTGGGTCCCGAACGGTGGGACGAGTTGCAGGATTTGTTAACGGACATTAGTCCGTGGTTTCCCAATGCGGCCGTTTCCGTTCTAAAGAGCTACGAGGTCCACGACGCAAGAAAAGACATCGGTGCGGGCGGGATGGTTGATTATCAGGTTGAGGTGGATTTGTTCGAGTGGGGTTCGATAGATTCGTACCTCAACTTTACAAGAGCGCGAGGGTCGAGTGGGAAAAGCACTGCTGTTGGTGAGCCGGTCGAGCAGCGGACGTACGAGACTCTGGTTCTCCGGGATAGATTCGTTCAGAGGAGCCTGTCCGGAAAAGAAGAGGAAAAAAGAGGGATGCTTGGCTGGAGAATGGCCCTGTTCGCTTCCCCGAAGATAGATGTAAATACCGCCATTCGCTGGGTCGCTGAGATGCGCGACAAATCAAACGACCCGGCAATCAAGTACAACGCTGACAAAACCCTCGCCATCTTAAAGAGTCTATCTGCGGGTGGGTCTGTGCAGGCGCATCCTGTAGGGAGTGCTAAAGAATCCCCGACGAGAATTGCTCGCCGATTCATGCGCGCGGAGATTGGTCTACTCCCTAACCAGTGGAATCGGCTGACCGACTTTTTTGTTGAGACTCCCAAACCGCAGTGGAACAACGTTCATATCGTGGATGTTGTGGGCATCGGTGTGGACACCAATGGAGATTCGACGGAAGTGCAGGTCTCCACAAACTCGTTAGGCGAACTTGATGCATCACTGCGTCTTTCGAACCATCCTCTCTGGAGACTGCCGCCCGGGAAACCAAGCGTCAGCGCGTGCTATGGGGATGACCGATTCGTATTTGGTTTGTCGCTGTCGGACAAACAGTGGCAAATCGCAGGAGACGGATCAGCGAAGGAACTAGACGTCACCCTCGCCTGGAGAATTGCAGACACTTCTTTCCGACCATTGATCAGTTTGGATACCGCGATCCGCTACGTAAGGCAAGTTCGCGAGAAGACTAGCGATCCTGCGGTCAAGAGCAATGCCATCAGAACCCTTAGGATCTTGAATTACTACGAGCAGAACAAGCCTCTGCCAGGCGAGTTGTCTTCGGATGTAAGCGGCGGTTGTGGCTGACAGTACTCTGCCGGCAGGTTCGATATTGAAGTTCCCACGTCCTCTCCCCTTTTCCGGCTATATGTGCGGTTGGAGTTTGGAATAGCTGCGCAGGCTCAGGATTGCTGCGAACAAGAGGCACAGTATTCCAGCAACCGCCCAGGTATCCCAATGAAACGGTCTTTGAAGTGGGACAGAGTATTCGCCCTTGAATATCCACCGGTACGGTCCGAGCATCAAGATGTAGAGGTAGAAGGGAAAACAAAGTAGCGTTGCCGCGAGGGCAATAGTTGACGCGACTCGTCGTAAGAAGAACGTCAGTAGCACTGCCGTCAAGAATAGTAGGGCACCAAGGTCAGCCATTTTGAACAGCGGGCCTCCGAGGCGACCGCCACTGAACTCTGAAGCCCCGAAGTCATCTAAATGAATCCAGAGCACGCCTGTGCATGCGAGGCAAGCTATGGCCTGCCATACTTTTTGCTTGATAGGGTTTTCCATGAAAAGCTGCAATGCTCACATTCGCCGTGAATAGACTAGCCGAATTTTGGGGTACAGGGGGGCAACTTAGGAAGGATTATGCCGACATGATCAAGCGTTCGCGATGCGTCAAGATCGGCCAATCGGAGGGAAATGGGGCCGCCCACTCTACTCAATTCGGCATAATTCGGAAGGCGGCATTATACGCCGGCCATGGTCCAGCCACAGTGAAACTGTTTTGGGACTTGTTCGAGAAGCGATAGACTGTCAGCACCTTCTTCGACCTTGTGGCTACCGAAAACTCCGTCCGATCTGAAAACAAAGAGGTTCAGATCAATCGTGAGATCATGGTGGCTACCACGATG
>WNFL01357553.1_pt3 | contig 11097 bp, 19 predicted proteins | sample 5400361 | NCBI WGS metagenome assembly WNFL01 (sample SAMN13153351, study PRJNA577476) | soil metagenome | isolation source: 40 cm soil on Douglas fir-dominated hillslope | place: USA:California | collected 2013-09-17 | reverse complement strand
TCGCTTTGACTCACATCAGCAAATTGCCAGATGAAAAGCACCCCAGTGCTGAGAGCAATGATAATCGCGTAATATTGGAGGGAGCCACTGCGTTCAGAATACTATTAGTGGAGAGAAATGGGGTTCATCAGTAAGTACTTGCTGTACGATGATGTAGCGAAGACTTCTTCGAAGCATCCTCTGTTTGATGGTAATTACGGCTTTAATAAAAACCAGTAGGCCAAGTACAGCGTTATAGGCTAGGCGCGCTGTTAGATTTGAGAGTAATAAATGGCACTATGAGTAAAAAGATGGACCTAGGATGATAACCCTGCTGGGTTTAGTAAGGCAGGAGAGATGCGCCAATCACGGACTCACCACAACCTTCAGTGAAGATTGAAATATCAGCATAGATTCCAAGGAACAAACAATTCGCTTACTTCCACAGCGCAGCATAGCAAGGCCCCTCAATAACGCAGATGTCCAAGATCCCATTTAAATAAATGCGCTTTGCTGGATCGAGGGTCAGGAACCTGTGATAGGTACTCAATTTAAAATACCTTGTGAATACTTTGAGGAATCCAAAGCAAACAAAATGAGATTACTTGAAACAGCGCATATAAAAGAAATAGCGACAGCAGTGAAAGCCCATTTCGAACTGTTTCTCTATGAGTTTTGGTTCGTGTTGAAGAAGAGTGGACCTACTTCTCCCACACTACAACCACTCGAGCCGCCAGGACGTCTATTCAGTCCGAACCATATGGTAAGTAGCGCGAACAATTCATGGGAAAAACGTGGAGGGACGGCGGACCAAACGTGCAACTCCAAATATCGGGGTGGAATATTCGGCCAGCTTACATTCAGCAATGGAACTGATGGTGATTTCTATCATTCATGAGTGGCTTCGATAAAATAAGTTCTGAGGATGAGCTCACGTGGCCATACGGTCATGTGGACCAGAAAGGCACCTATTTTCAGAGGGTCATGATGAGCATGACAAGAATATGTACGAAAATTGGTGACATTGCGTACAACTGAAGAAATATATTGTCAGCATTCCTAACGGTGTCTATTGAGCGGGACTAACTATTTATCAGCTTTCGGAACCAATAGGGGTAAGTCGTTAACAGTATAGACCCCACGCATTCGTCCGCTGAAATAAGTGAATGTAAAAACGAGGAGACCCCCGTATCGAAGCTGGCAGAGGTTACTAGTCATTCATCTGTGGTTACTCTCCGCGGGTGCGACGCACCAAAAGGTATAAATACTTTGAAATGCATAAATGAGGTACAGCAAATGGCCTTTGACAAATTCACTTACGTTGATCGATTTCTTGTGGCCTCTCTTGTTCCAAAGGGTGAGCCTCCGCCTATTTTCCTGGACACAACTCACCCAGATGTATTCGACCTAGTCTCGCGATACAAGTTCAGTATATACTACTCTGCTTAAATAACACGTACTTCGTGGTCGAAGGAAACTACTGCATTGGCATTAGGCATCAAAATCACCATCAAATCAGCATTCGCTCCGCTCACCATGATCCCAAAGAAGAAGCATCCAGGAACACAAATCAACATACTTAATTACTTGGATGCCTCTCATCCAATACTGCAGGCAGTCGAACAAATTGGAGCACGCGGATGACATCGGGAAGTAAAAGCGACGGTCGAGGCGAAGTATGGGGTTCTGAGGAGTATCGTTGGTTGTATTGGGTATTGGGCGGCCAGCTGCTCTATATAATTTCGATCGAGAGGCACTTCGTCGAGGCTCTGTCCACCGAGTTGGCGTGTGAACTGAGATCAGAGTAAAACTGCCCGAGGACAGTGAACCAAAATAACCATCGATCTTCGCTATGTTTAGCATGTAACCATGCTAGTTTATCTCCATTGGCTGTGGATCACAAACCATCCGATTCAGCAACACTGATACCACTATGTTGTCCATTATGTTATCCAGGGGAAACTGTGCGTTGTAAGTCAGCCAGGTGGGTAGTTAGATACTGTTGCCAGATATCCTCCGGACTAGCACATTGCGCCTGGGTCAGTCCTCATTCAGATGGCTGTCACATCTGTCAGATCGGAAACAATGAAGACCAATAAAAGCACTCAATCAGACTCGTCATTTTCAGCAACCATCGGAGCTTCGGTCATCAGGGTGATAAGAAACCGCCTTGATTCCAAGCGAGCAAACCAGCAGAAAATACAGATACAAGGTTAAATTCAAACTACACAGCATTAGCACCATCGACCGTTGAATCACTTGAGCGACGAACCTAAAGAAGCACAGCAAAATTCGCAGGGATCTACAGGGTCGTTTCCCAGGCACCCTCCTCTGGCTCTTCCCAGATCCACGTAAACCATCCCCAACCAGCAGCAGGCCACCAGGAGGGCCACCAGGTGGGTGGGGGTGGTATACTTGGTATCTTGAGTTTCCCCCTCTCTTTCGGTCCTTCGCAAACCTCGGACACGGAGGTCGAAGAGTCTGTGAGGCGCTGCGGATCCAGTTGCCGTTGACGAAGGTAGTATGTCGAAATGAGGTAGTCCGCCAGTGCGCCAACCACTACAGCACCGCCCACTCGTCCATTGGCAGAGAACGCGCGCGCACAAGAATTACGGCAGTCAAAGCTACCACAGCACCGCCATCAGGACCTTGGTTTCCATACTCAAAGCCAATCGACGAAACACTCACTCGACACTCCAAGCAATCCTCGCCAGCTGGCCGGCAGCGGTTGTGACGCCCATATTCATTCTTCATCCCAGAGTAGACGAGTAGGCCGATAGTAACGATGGAGAAGAGGGAGATGATTGTGCGCGAGTGCTGACCGAACAGTCGAGCAGTGGAACGGATCCCGACGCGTGCATCGTCGTGTTTGTCCTGAGATTAGGAAATTGAGTGGGGTGCATGGAAGTGTGGGGAGAGAAATAGGGAGAAGAGAGAGCGAAGAGAGTGGTACAAACCTGATGTGCATAAATCGTATCGTATGCCAACGTCCAATAAATACCTGCAACGTACAAGGGGAGGCAAACGTCCCAGTTGACAGTCCCTGCTATTGTGGACCATCCTAACATGGTGCCCCAGTTGAACGCCAGTCCTGGAATTTCGACGTCAATATTTAGTCGGTTTGGACTGCAGACGGACAGCGGATGGGACGTACCGAGGACAAATTGGGGCCAATAGGTTATCCTTTTCATCAGGGGATAGATGGCTACAATAAAGAGGGACGCCGAGCCTAAGAGAATACTGCACAGTCCGGCTTCAGCACCCTACCATAAGCTCGTTCGAGCTTGCATGTAGGTAGTCACACGCACCTATACCAGTTCAATTGCGCTAAAACCGCCGCTGCGCCAGCTAACTGGACACCAAGGAATCCGATCGCTTGTTGAACATTCAATTTCCCACTAGCAAGCGGTCGGTCGCGTGTCCTCTCCACTTGAACATCAAGCTTGCGGTCCCACAAGTCGTTGATGGTACATCCAGCACCGCGCATGAGGAAAGCGCCGGTGCCGAACAATGCGAGTTGGGTAAAGGCAAACTGGTATGGGACAGAAAGGGAAAATGAAGCCATAGAAATCGACCATGCTAGGGTATTGTCAGCAGGGTATAGAAGAGATTGAAAGAAAGAGGACGAACCGCAAGGTAGATATAATAAGACGGTCCCGATGGGTTTGTCCACCCTCGCGAGCTGTGCATAAGCTCTCCATCGATCCGGTACAAGTGAGGGTATCCTTTTCGACTCACTTGCGTCCTTCTGGACGCGTCGTGGAGGTGTCGGCGTCGGTGTTGGCTTGCCGTCGCGCGGGTTGGAGATGCGTCTGGGTGTAGGAAGGCACTTATGGGTCGCAAACACGCGTATCTGCGCGCTACAAGGCCATAACGGCGGTCGGTTCCAGGTTGCAAGTCCAAGGCGCGGGACGAATGAAGGTCGAAACATTGAGGTCCCACACACAGTGCATGACGCATTCCCCTGGTTTCCCCCAACCCAAAAAAAGGCAAGATCGTTCAAGACTGAAAAATACTAGCAACTCAATACTCAATAACATTCGTAACGGAGGGTCTATTTCAGCTCCGCTTAAAAGCCATCCTTTGCGCGACGCACACAGCGATGGGTCTTCATTTCGGCCCTGCTGAACACGTCTTTCCCACTGCATATAGAGATTACAATGTAGTCAGACACTCTCAGCAAAGAAGAGTGCCTTCGTTTGACGCACCAGTCTTTGCACACATCCGCTAAACCAAATGGAATTTGCGGAGATGGCGTGGGGCATCCTTTTTATGTTTCCACCGCATCCTGTTACCCTCCTTGCAAAGGCAACACTCGTAAAGCGCGCCCACTTTCGAGATGAACCCATCGTACGCTTGGTGAGGCTCAAAACCACCAGGGAAGCTCATCTCGTCGATCTCCTTGCGTTCAAGGACACGGAGAAGCGCCTCTGTAGTGACGCCGTGCTTGAAAGTCGCGACGATCCAATCAACTGCAAAGGCATTTCCTGCAACCCGCCGGCAGGATTCTTCGAGTCTGAGGGGATCGGGTTGGAATGAGGCTGCAGGCTTTCTCCCAGGTCTATCGTAGCCCCTTTCACCCAACGCTGGAGTGTCAAGTGGAAGGTGCGGCTGGTAAGGTACCGCCCAACTCGTAGATCGCGGGCGGGTGGTGCGAAACGGCGCCCTGATTGATGCACCATGAAAAGTATCTAATTCCGTCGCCACTCCAGCACAGATAGAGCCAAGGTCCTGTGAAACCTCTGCTGGGGGTTGGGCCGAGGAGCAGACCTGGAAGGATGGGATCAGCCAATGGGCAATTGAATACTTCCCGGCTTCCTTCAAGCCGGCTGGGGATACTAGGTGATGCTCACTGATATTGTTGCTTGATTGTTATACGGGAGTGGTGGCCCTTGGTTGGACCCCAGTCGACATGAGGAAGATGGAGATGAGAGTGGGCGAGTTAAGACTGGGTTATCTCAATTTCTAGTCCGCAATTATGTATCATGAATGTGCCACTGTCTATCCCTTCGTCGAGGAATGATACTGAGTGTTCCCATACCTGCGGGCGGCCGAAGAGTAAAGGGTTCGCAAGGAGAAGGTCCCAGGGATTGTTACAGAAGGTTCGAGTGGCCGTAGTGTTGTGGTCGTCGAGTAGTGATTGATTTGACCAAACCATCGGGGTGGCCAGTGGACGTAGTTCCGTGTTTTCTGGAGAGAATGCAGTAGAGGGGCTTGCACTGGTGTGTGATTCCGCAAAGGGACCAGTGGTTCTATCGCTATTATCAGTCGGGAGGATGGTGTCGCCCACCAGTCGCGCGCTTACATTGTGCTCACGGTGGCTTGAGACTCAGATATGACATCATAGATGCTGGTGCCGTGTTCTGTTGATGAAGCATGCGCTGGCTTTCCTGACGCCATGATAGACTGGCCACAGAAGAGCACGGAGAGGCGCGGCGAATTCTGGCGATGGGTGCTGCAAGTGCAAGTGCAAGGGCCTGTTATATTGTTCTTAGACCCTTGAGCCACGCGCAAGTAACACTTCCAACACACAATTCCGCCGATCAGAGGCTTACTTTGTCCTTTGTCTTGACGTCACGTCTGTGGCAGACAGGTCATTTGACAGGTTGACAGACCGACCTGCCAATATCGACAGGTTGACAGGTCGGTCTCCTGTTGTAAAGAAGATATAAGGCGCGGGTGCCTCGAATTGCCTGAATGCTGCTCTAGGATTCAAGCGTCTTGGGTAATCCGCCTACAATATAATGCGATCAAATACCACATCTTGGTTGTGCTCACTAACCCTGATAGTCCCCTATGTTTCCACTGCGGCGGGCCAATCTCGGTGGCTTGATGTGGCCTACGAAATCATTCGAGGCGAGATTGGATAGGAATCTATCCTGTATGTCATGGCAGTATGGAACTTGCAATATCTCGAATACTGACCGCCTGTTGCTTGCCACCAATCGCCCATTGCTCGTCGCCTATGGTCAATCGCTTATACATCCATTTTTTTGTAAAACCGTGCATGGCAAAAATGATCGAAATAACGTATTTCGGGTGTCTAACCCCCGTTTCAGTGAATACAAACCTCAACAATCTGGACCTTTTTTAGATCGGGTGGCCGGTCAGGGACCAATTTTTTTTCCAAAATTTCCAGGACGTTTACCGATTCTCTGATCCCCGAATCGGGACCGAAAGACCGAGTTCTGGACCAGGCGGGTACCTGATTCTGGTGCATGGCCCTTGCAAAGCGTCAGTTTGCCATAATGTTTTGTCATAACGTTTTGCACCCGCCGTCTCGATCCTTGAAACCTTGCCCGAATGAACGAACGAATAAATGAAGGAGAATGAACTGAAACTGTGAAGCCGCGCCAAAATTGAATATTGCGGCGTAACCCGGAACGGAGGTTGCCGAATATAGCCTGGACATACTCTCTCTCGTTCTCGTCCATCACTTTACATACATCAATTGGCCCAAGAGTCGTCTATCCCGATAGTCACGGCAAGTAGGTCATCATTGTTAGGGTATCTAGTTATATATATAAGACATCTCATTATTCTCCACATCCACATCCACATCCGCCATCTTACCGTAGCCATGTTCAACCTCGCAGTCGCCGCTGGCGCGCTGGCGTTGTTCGGTGGCTGGACGCTGAAAACGTACCTCGAATACCGTCGCAGCATGAATGAAGTAGATTGGCTGCCTGGTCCGAAGTGCTTCTTATCAGCGCGCATGTTGTTCGCAAGGTTGCTGCCCAACATCCCATTTGTGAATCGCAAGGCAGGCTGGCCATGGGAGCTTAAATATGATCGTGAGATTTCTTATTTGTGAGCTGTACTATAGGTGCTAAAAATGCTATCTGTCTCCTCCTGCAGCGTTCAAGGAATTCGGTGGCGATATTTTCGCTGCGGTCGCCTTTTGGCCAGCAGTCAGCGTGATATTGCACACGGCGGATCCGTACGTTATTAAGGTGCGCCCACTACACCGTGTGCCCAGTATAGTTTCTTGCTCACCCCGTCTTTATAACAGCAAATCGCCACCCAACATAGTGCTTTCCCCAAGCCTCTTGTCCTCTACAAACCACTCAGTTTATTTGGACCCAACATCCTTGCGACTGAAGGTGAAGAGTGGCGTCGCCATCGCAAAATTGTTGCGCGTTCCTTTGGCGAGCGAATCATCGTCTCGTATGGGAAGAGACAACTAAAATTGTCCTGGACCTCTTTACACACTGGGATCGACAGGGGAATGGAGACGAAATTAATGTCCCCAGTGTGATAGTGATCACACGAGAGATCGCCGTTCTGGTTATTGGTATCGCCGGTGGGGACTGGTATCATACTAAATTCAAAGAACGCTCACACCCCCGCGTATAGGTTTCGGAATTCGTACCAGTTGGGAGGACAGTGACTTTCGTCCAGAACAGCACCGATTGGTCTGCGGCTTTCCTCTTGCATAATATTGACACCTTACTAATTTGCCAAATTCAGAGCTTCAAGCAGGCTATTACAAGGGTTTCAGATCTCTTCATTCATCGTGCTGCTCTACCCGACTGGGTCCTTCGTCTCTACGCTACTGGTCGAGAAGCCAAACTTGCATTTGAAGAGGCGCGAGTCAGTATGATCACTGGATTACATATTCGTCATTAAGCGCACGTGAATAGCTATATATGCGTGAGATGATTGACGCGCGCCGAGCTGCCCCCAATCTAGAGGAGAAACACGACCTTTTCTCAAGGCTCATCGACGCAAGCCAAACGGAAAAGGATGGGGCGTCTATGCTGAGTGATAATGAGCTGATGGGTTTGTGGAATTCACCCTCAGTAGAACCCAACTGACCATCCTTCCAGGTAACAGTATGTTGTATATTCAAGGTCCTGGACTCTTTTGAAATTTTGGTCTCTAGTCGCGGTCTTCCAACTTGCGGGTCACGAAACTGTATGGATATCAAGCACGATCATATCACCACACATTTACTGATTCCGCTAAAGACTGCGAACACAATGGCGTTTGCCCTCGGTTTGCTGGCTCTCCATCCGGATATACAAGAGAACTTTTATCAAAGTATCAGGGATGTAATACCTGATGGCCAAATTCCAGTAAGTGGAGCATTTGCTTGCGTGCCGTCCTGACCCGATACAGACGTATGAACACATATCAAGGCTCAACTATGGCATGGCCATAATTTATGAGACCCTTCGCATGTACCCAATTGTAGGTGGCCGGTGTTCCTTGATTGTTCTGGAAGTAACTCCTCTCCAGGTCATCAGTATCCCAAAGCTTTCAGCGCACCCCGTCAAATTCACAACCACCAATACGTCCAGCTCTCCTATGCATGTCTCGATTCCTCCTGATACTCCAATTGTCTGGAACGTCCCAGGGCTCCATTACAATGGTAGATTTATCATTTATGTCGTGCTTTTCACAGGTTGATTCTTGTATCTTACAGATAAATATTGGGAGGAGCCGTTCCAATTCAGACCTGAAAGGTTTGTCAAGGGGGATTACAACAAGGACGCCTTCATCCCATTTTCTGCTGGTCCGAGAGCTTGTATCGGTAGAAGGTTTGTCTATAAGGTCAAATATGTCGACCACGTCCCTCTGATTTACAATTTATCTCGTAGATTTGCCGAAGTGGAAGCGTTGGCCGTCTTGACGTTGATGGTGTTGCACTATAAGATCGAAGTCAGAGAGGAACCGCAGTATGTTGCAGAAAATTTCGAGCAGAGAAAGGAGAGGATTCTTAAGGGCAATGTGGCCGCAATTACTCTGGTGGCTGATGGAGTGTCGCTTACTTTCAAGCGGAGGTAACCCAGTATAGTCCAAACATCTCATGTTTGGGATATGTGGAATGAGCCACCTAATAGTCTCCACTTATGCATGATCTCCTAACAAGTCTACTTTCCAGGACCTGGCTCAGTCATATTCGCCTTGACTACCAGGTTATTGTACTTTTATGAGGTTGATGCTGAAAAATGTATAACGTTTGATATATTTACCTTCATTCCGCATCTGCAATACAGTTGGTTCTGCCCAAGCGCGACTCACCGATGCGGAAATGGAAATCCGATGGGGCTCGCAAGAGCGACTGGCCTCTATCTTCCCTCAGCCAAAAACTCCAACGATGCTTGAACAGTGTCGCAAGTACATAGAGGGCCGCGGAGAACCACTTGACAAGCAGTTCGCCCGTACTTGCGACGCCGTTCAAGTTGGTTGGGGGTTTCGTCTGAGGGTAGCCGGTCGCTTTCGTGAGCTCCATAGGATTTGATTGATGTCGCTGGCCTCCATTTCCGCATCGGTGACCACGATATTATCTTGACGCACACCCGCAGTGCCAATTGGAGAGATTACCGAGGGATCCAAGCAAAATATCGTGTTTGTTGTGGCCCGCTACAAACAAGTAACACCCGACGCGCCGCCATGTGATACCCAACCGTGCGCGTAGGATCACAAGATCTCGACCGTCCGCGCAGAGGATCACATGCAAGGTTGCCAACAATACTTTCGCTCCTTCGCCTTTCGAAGCGGGGACATTATGCCTTTCATTGGCAGACTGCTGCATACTAGCTCCCGACTGACACCCCGCTCCTTTTCATTTTCTAGCTGGTTGTAGAGCAAATACAGTGTCTTCTCATTGGCTTTGGGTGAACCCTGAATCGTGAGCCAGTGTCAACGTGCGAGTCCTTGGCGATGCTGATCTTGCTGCCGCCCAGACGACGGATCTCGATAATCTTCTTCCCCTGGGAGTAGGAGTGGTGGCAGGAGGTGGAGACAAGAAGGATGTTGGCAGGGACTGACGTGAGGGAGGACACAGCAATATATAGAACTGAGAGCTGTCAACACATTTGTCACGCGGCTGTGAGCGGAGCTGAAATTGGCGAGACGATCGCAGCCGAGGCTGGTGGGGTTGTTGCTGTCGATACGCGACAGCAGATCATAGTTATGAGTCGCATCAGGGTGGTATAAGACTTTGCGCTCCCAACCAGCTTCCAATCGTCCCGACACAGTGTGCTTTGCCATCCAGCCTCATCGCTTCGAGTCAACCGAATCGCGAGGAAAATTCAGCCCATAACGCAAGAACGTTCAAAAGGGTTCAAAATGATAGCAACGAAAAATCCAACAACACTGGTAACAAAGGGTCTACTCCAAAAGTAGGAGCTCCACAGCCCGGTGCAACTCAACAAAAATATTAACATCGGAAAGTCCGGACTCCTGCCGGTATGCTTGCATAGGGGTCATCCGTTGTGTATATGACCCTCGTGCTCTACTAGATTCCGCTTGAGGCCCGTCCTTCACCGGCGCACGCAGCGATGGGTCTTCATTTCGGCCCTGCCGAACACGCCTTTCCCGCTGTAAATAGAGGTTTCGATGTAGTCAGACACTCTCAGCAAAGAAATGCGCCTTCGTTTGACACACCAGTCTTTGCACTCGTCCGCTAAACCAAAAATGTCACGTCCTTGCTTTTTAGCATGGGGTGGAAGCCCCTCAAAACCGGACCTCCAGTGTGGTATAACGCATGTCATTTGTCACATGGCAGTGTCTTTGAACGCGTGGTGGAAGCCCTTGAATACCGACATGACGTTTGTCACAAGACAGCGCTTTATCAGGTGTGGGCAGGCCTAAAGGTGTGGGCAAGCCTAAAGGTGGGGACAAGCGGGCAAGCCTAAATGACTGGTGTGTCAAACTGCGGCGCTTTTCTTTGCTGAGAGTGTCTGACTACATTGAAACATCTATATACAGCGGGAAAGACGTGTTCAGTAAGGCCGAAATGAGGACCCATCGCTGCCTGCGTCGCGCAAAGGACGGCCTTCAAGCGGAGTCTAGTGGAGCACGATGATCATGTGCACAACGGGTGACCCCTTTGCCGGCATACCGGCAGGGGGCTGGATTCTCCAATGTTAATATTGTTGTTGAGTTGCACCGGGCTGTGGAGCTCCTACTTTTGGAGTAGACCCTTTGCTACCAGTGTTGTTGGATTTTGCGTCACTATCATTTGCAAACCTCCCAACCTTCTTGCCTTATGGGCCGAGTTGTCTTCCCGATTCGGTTGACTTGACGCCTGTGAGGCTGGGATGACAAAGCGCACTATATCTGCAGGGCCATCCGGCGGTCTCTGGATTATATAAGTGCTTAAAATTC
>WNFL01199097.1_pt1 | contig 11097 bp, 14 predicted proteins | sample 5400361 | NCBI WGS metagenome assembly WNFL01 (sample SAMN13153351, study PRJNA577476) | soil metagenome | isolation source: 40 cm soil on Douglas fir-dominated hillslope | place: USA:California | collected 2013-09-17 | reverse complement strand
CATGCTTGCTTGATGCTTGTCAGATCAAATCCATTATGGTCGGGAAACAGTTGGTCTTCCGAAGCCATAACGGCCAACTTGATATTGGGTGACATCTGGTCAAAATCAATGTAATCGCGTTTTAGTCCATTGCCATTTAACCACTCCGAGAGTTGTGTGAGGGTGATGGGTGGATCAACCCACTTTAATAATACTATGTAAACAAGCTGGGCAACAAAAAGAATTACAAAGACTCTTCGGATTTTTTTTAACCAGGGTTTGAATTCGAAAGCCATGAAGACAAGGTGTGATTATTTCTGGAACAGTGAAATAAAATCATTATTTTTATTTACACTTTAAGCTTGAAATATGAAATCCATCTATTCTATGCTATTTGTTTTTGGGATGGTTGCAGTTTTTGAAACATCAGCTCAAAGCCCCGTTGCATCAGCCGATGAAATTATGAAAGCAGCTTACCAAAAAGCAGCCCAAGAAAATAAAAAAGTGTTGCTTATGTTTCACGCATCATGGTGTGGCTGGTGCAAAAAAATGGACAAGGCATTGAATGATGATTTGTGCAAAAAATACTTTGATGACAATTTTATAATTGAGCACTTAACGGTGCTGGAAAGAAAAGGCAAAGAAAATCTGGACAATCCGGGAGCTAAGGGACTAATGGATACATTTAATTACAAAAACCAAGGGTTGCCTTATTGGGTAATCTTAGACCCAGCAGGCAAGTTATTGTTTGATTCAGGGAATTTAGGATGTCCTGCTGCCCTCGATGAAGTAAATGCCCTTCAAGACATCTTACGTCAAACCACTTCACTTAACGACTCAGCCCTTGCCAAAATCAAAAAACGCTTCTTACTTAATCAGGAATAATTGCTTGTCGAAACTAAGTTATGAATTGAATCGCTACCTCTGTTTCCCAATCACATAATACAACACCGGGCCTAACACCGGAAGAAATACAACGGCAATGATCCAGAGAATCTTCTTCTCCATATCCTTACTGCTTCGGAGGATGTCTAATACGACTATGACATCAAGGACCAACACCAATAAGTAAATAAGCCTGCCCATAGAAATCAAAAATTTAGTTAGACTCTAAAATCTTAAACAACTCATCAAGGTTCGGTGTGACAATAATTTCAGTTCTTCGGTTCTTTTGTTTGTTCTGTGCATTGTCATTAGGTGCAACGGGTGAATATTCTCCTTTGCCTGCTGACGTAATTTGGTTGGGGGACATACCACCTCTGATCAATATCTTGGTAATTGAAGTGGCACGCAATACACTCAAGTCCCAATTATCTTCAAAGTATTTTGTCTTTTGTGCAATCTGCACATTGTCCGTGTGGCCCTCGATCATCACGTGAATGTCTTTCTGATCTTTTAATGCTTTGGCCAATTGTTGTAGTGCACCTTCTCCTTTTTTATCGACTACAATACTTCCCGAGCCGAAGAGCAACTGCTCCGCCAGCGACACATACACTTTTCCGTTTTTTACTTTTACGGTCAGGTCATTCTCCTTAAAGTTAAGCAGAGCATTGCTGATCTTAGTTTTTAAGTCTTGAACAGCCTTGTCTTTTTTGGCGAGAACTTGCTCCAGTTCTTTTACTTTCTTTTCACGCTCGGCCAGACTATTGCTGAGCGAATCATTTTCTTTTCTTGTCTTCTCCAAATTATCTTGTATTGCTAAAAGTTGATCGCGTTGCTGGCTGAGATCTTGATTAAGCTTACCACTTTTGTTAAGGGAGATTTTATAATTGGCATTTAACCTTTCATATTCTGCATTAAGATCAGCCAATTTTTTTGAACCCGTTTGTAAATTTTGATTGAGGTCAATAGAGTCCTGCTTTAGTTTTTTCAACGATTCGTTGAGTCGGGCGATGGAAGCGTTGGCTTGATCTAGTTTTTTTGATTTATCCGAGAGTTCACCTTCGGTTTTTATTTTTTGCGCCAGCATGTCGTCAAATTTTTTCTTGCTGACGATGCACGAAGAAAATACGAGGCCAATTGCGAAAAGAAAAAATAATCGATTCATAGTTTAAAAAATTTATCAAACAAATATCTAAAATTAAATACTACTTTACATTACAAATTAAATACCAAGGCGTATGGAAGGCATTTTCAAACCCGGATCGTTCAAAGATAAAACGGTCATCATCACAGGAGGTGGCACCGGTCTCGGCCGATCAATGGGAAAATATTTGCTTGAGTTAGGCGCCAACCTCGTTATCACCAGTCGGAAAAAAGAAGTGCTCGACAAGACTGCTGCCGAAATGGAACAGCAAACCGGTGGTAAAGTACTTGCCGTTGCTTGCGATGTACGCAAGTATGAAGAGATTGAAAACGTACTCAAAGAAACCGAAAACCGTTTTGGCAAAGTGGATGCCGTACTCAACAATGCAGCTGGTAATTTCATTAGTCCTACAGAGAGATTATCTCATCGTGCGTTTGATATTGTAGTGGATATTGTCTTGAAAGGAACGTACTACACAACACTTGCCGCTGGCAAAAACTGGATTGCAAAAAAGCAGCCCGGCATTTTTCTCAACATCGTGACAACTTATGCCTGGACAGGCTCTGGTTATGTTGTTCCCTCAGCTTGTGCGAAATCAGGAGTACTTGCACTCACGCGCTCGCTCGCGGTGGAGTGGGCGAAATACAACATCCGTAGCAATGCCATCGCACCTGGGCCATTCCCCACAGAAGGCGCTTGGAGCCGTTTGTTGCCAGGAGATCTTGTTAAAAAATTTGATCCTGCCCAGCGCATTCCGCTGAAGCGAGTAGGTGATCATCAGGAGTTGGCTAACCTTGCTGCTTATTTATTGTCTGATTATTCGGCTTACATCAATGGCGAAGTAATTACCATTGACGGTGGCGAGTGGCTAAGAAACGGGGGAGAGTTCAGCCACCTCGAAATGATTCCAACCGAAATGTGGGACATGCTTGAGAAGACTCGGGGAAAATAAATCTTCCATTTTGAAGAAAATTTGTTGCGCGATTATTTTCGTCTTCGCTTCTTTGATTTGTGTGCAAGCACAGAATAATTGCAAGCTAAAAAAAGACCAGGACAGCATAAAGGTTTACACTTGCCACACCGATACTTCGCAATACAAATCCATTATCGCTGAATTTACAGTCAACTCGACACTCGAGCGGCTTATCTCATTTGTTCTCGATATTCCCAACTACACGCAGTGGCAGTACAATACTGTTGAAGCCAAGGTTATAAGAAAAATCTCTGATTCAGAGCAAATCTACCGCACGGTGATAGAAGCGCCCTGGCCTGTAACTAACCGTGACATGGTGGTACATATTCGAATGAAATACGATCCTGAAAAAAAAAGCACCATCATAACAACAGATAGTGAAAACGGACTTATTGCCGAAAGAAAAGAATTGGTAAGAGTTCCTTCTTCACATGCAGAGTGGTCTGTAAAACAAAAAAATGAAAGGCGACTCGAAATAAAATACACGATGCAGATTGATCCCGGAGGATCAGTCCCTGCCTGGCTTGTAAACTGGGTATGTGCGCAAGCGCCTTATCAATCGTTCAAAAAATTGAAAGCAAGGCTTGAAAGAAGGAGCAAATAGATTGATCAATCATTCATGGCAAACTCAAAATCTTCTGTTCTATAAACCGAAACTTTTTTTCATATCCGACAAATGACGTACAAATTATAAGACATTTGTCATTATCTCAAAATACAAAGGGCAATAATTTCTCCTGTCCTGAAGGGCAATCGATATCGAAACTGGTTTTTGTTTTATTATCCCACCACCTGCTTCTCAATCAGCAGCATGAGGATGTGAATGATTTTGATATGTACTTCTTGAATACGATCAGCATAACCGTGATGAGGAACACGCAATTCTACATCAGCAAATGGGGCGAGCTTGCCTCCGTCTTTACCTGAAAGAATAATCACCTTCATACCTTTTTCTTTGGCCGCCTCGGCCGCCCGGATAATATTCATCGAGTTGCCACTGGTACTGAGACCAAGCAGCACATCGCCTTTACTTCCAAGCGCCTCAATGTAACGGGAGAAAATAAATTCATAACCGAAATCATTGCTCACGCAAGAAATATGGCTGGGATCTGAAATACAAAGCGCAGGAATAGCTCTTCGATTTTCCCGGTAGCGTCCTGTCAGTTCCTCGGCAAAATGCATGGCATCGCAATGTGAGCCACCATTTCCGCAAGAAATAATTTTGCCACCTTTATTAATAGAGTCAGCAATAACTTTTGAAGCCTCTTCAATCAAAGCAAGGTTGTGGTCATTGCTCATGAATTTATCCAGCACCTGAGCCGCTTGTTTAAATTCAGATGATATGACTTCTATGAAATCCATTGCGATCAGAGTGATTTTGAATTTTGGGTATCCCGCTTTGCCCAAATAAATTCAACAACGAGCAATAGCACTCCAATCAGAGCACCATATTTGAACCATGTTATTTTATCAAACAAGGACAGCAAAAAACCAAGATCATTTTTTTTTGACTCCATGAAAAAAGTAAAGAGGAAAACCACCAATTGGTATGCCCCAAAAACTGATAAAAAGATGACCCTGCGCGTGTTCATGAATTTTGAATTTAAGTCCGCAAACTTAGACCTTTTGAAATTATACAAAAATGCAATTGCCACCAAAACCTTGCATGGAATTCAGGCATAATTAGTTCGTTTTTTGAATGTCAACCAGTTTTTTATACAAGCCGTTTCGGATGTTCAAGTCATCATGTGTGCCGCGTTCTACAATTTGTCCCTGCTGCACCACCAGTATTTCATCGGCATGCTGTATGGTACTGAGTCGATGGGCAATCACTATTGAGGTGCGGTTTTTCATTAAGTTGAACAACGCCTCTTGCACTAATTTCTCCGATTCGGAATCTAAGGCTGAAGTAGCTTCATCCAAAATTAGTATGGGTGGATTCTTCAACACGGCTCTTGCGATACTCAATCGTTGACGCTGGCCACCAGAAAGTTTAGATCCCCGCTCGCCAATGAAAGTCTGATAACCATTTTCCGTTTGCATAATAAAATCATGAGCGTTGGCAATCTTTGCCGCTTGCATTACAGCCTCTTCACTCATTTGAGGATTGCCAAAAGCGATGTTATTGAAAATTGTGTCGTTGAATAAAATCGATTCTTGGGTAACCACGCCCATTTGCTTGCGCAAGGATTCGATCTCATAGTCTCGAATTGATTTCCCATCAATGAGTACATCTCCATCGGTAGGGTCATAAAAGCGTGGTACTAAATCCGCTAAGGTTGATTTACCTCCACCCGATGGCCCTACTAATGCAATTGTCTTTCCTTTTTCAACAGTCAGGTTAATGTTTCTCAGAACTAAGTCTGAATCATAAGCAAATGAGACATTTTTGAATTCGATGTTGTGCTCAAAACTTTTCAATGGAACAGCGTTGGGTTTATTTTGAATTGCCGGTTGAGAGTCAATCATTTCAAAAATCCTCTTCGCAGAAGCAGTTCCTTTTTGTAACGAAGTAATTCCATTGGAGAAATTTTTTGCCGGCTGGATGATCATCGAAAAAATAGCGAGAAAGCCGAGAAACACTGCGGGGTCTAGTGTCGAATTTTCGCTCAACACCATATTGCCGCCAAAAAAGATTATTCCTGCAATAATCAATACACCCAATATTTCAGAGACGGGAGAAGCCAATTCATTTTTATACGACATGGATTTGCTCAGCCTTCGGTAGTTGGCGCTTTCGACTTCGATTTTATTCAGAATAAAATTCCTTGCATTGAATGCTTTTACAACACGCATTCCACCAAAGGTCTCATCCAGAATGTTTACAATCCTTCCCAGCGATTCCTGACTTTGTGTAGCCTGACGTTTCAGTCTTTTAATAATCTCTGCCAACGCACCTCCCGTAAGGGGAAGCACCAGCAACGTAAACAGTGTGAGTTGTGGCGAAATTTTGAAGAGGACAAAGAAATAAACGATAATAGTGATTGGTTCTTTGAGCACTGCCTTCAAACTATTCATCACCGCATTTTCAACTTCCATTACATCGTTGGTGAACCGCGAAATCAAATCACCTTTGCGTTCGTTATTAAAATATCCGATGTGCATGAGCGACACTTTTTTGAAAATGTCCATACGGATATTTTTCACAAGGTCTACTCTGATTTTCGTGGCGATGACTCGTTCAAGGTAGCGGAATAAATTTGCTAAAATCACGCAAGCAACAATCAAAGAACAAATAAACAGTAAGGCATTTAACTGACCATAGTCACGAATGATTAGTAGATAATAATGAGTGAAGGCATCAATAATATAATCCGTGCTCAACTCAAAAGATGGCAAAGGTGGCACATCTACTACACCTTTAGTTTGATTAAAAAGAGTCTTGAGCATTGGGATGACCAACACAATATTGAATGCCCCGAAGATGATACCCAAAATGGAATAGAGAAAAAAGAACCCAAGCCTGCGGGCAATGGTATTGGCATAAGTGAGGATGCGTAGAAAAATTTTCATTGTTAGAAGTCGTAAGTGCGTGCGGGGATATTCCACCGCAAAGAAACAGAAGTAATCGTAGAATTATTATTATAGTTAAAAGGAACAGTCACTGGGCTACTGCTGTGTCTTATCGTTGCTTTGAAATCAATAAAAAAATTATGGCGCAGCATATAAGAAGCCGTTAAATCTACAAACACAATGGTGTTCTTCACTCCTTGCCCGACTTTGTTCCCATAGTCCATTGGGTGCGTGGAGTTGTTTTTTAAAATATTGCTTCCCCAATTTGAGTTGGTAGTATCGCGACCAATCTTGGTATAAAAACTTTTTGCAATCAAATTCAACTTTGGAAAAGGTTGGTATCGAATAATGGCAACCCCTTCCAGTAAATTCGCGCCAAGCGGATGCGCTAAGGGCTGATTGTAATTACTATAGTTGCTGTATTGCGTATCGTGCGAATAGGCGTAAGGTTTTATCAAGTTGGCTTCCAGTTGCACATCCAGGTTAGAGACGTTAAAAGCATCAATATATTTTAGGCCACCCTGCAAGGCGAACTTGTTGGCCCACCAGCCTTTGCCGGCTTTCAATTCTTTCAATACAAATTCATCGATAACAAATTGACCATAAAAAGATAATTGCTTCAATGCATTCCACTTAAAATCGCCACCCAACAATACATTGTCGGGACTTCCTCCTTGCTGCTCAATAGCCCGATAAAAAATTATAGGGTTAAGATAATTCAACTGAAAAGAATTTTTGTTGATGGTGTCTTGCGGAGTGAACACCACCGACTCAAACAATCCTAAATTAAATTTCTTTCCGATGTTCATGCTCACATGATGGAAAGCCATGAATTTTACCGGATAGTTTTTGTTTGCTGTAGATCCATTGGATGTCCCCATTGCATTTGCCACTAGCCGATTCAGTTGGAACATATAATTCAATTTCCACACTTTGACATTGGCCCGCAGAAAAAGATTTGGTGGCGAATAATCTGAAAAAATGAGCGAACGAAAACCATTGCCAATAAAAGTTCGGTCGTGACCAAACTGTAGGTAAATATGTTTGCTGATGCTAAAATCGATGTATCCACGCTCCTGAAAAAAATCGACACCACCATTTTTATACGTTTTCCAAAAGCCTTCGCGTGGCACAACATAGACACTGTCGTGCAAGAGTGCATCGTGGACATAAGCCGGAAGGATTGATTGATTGTCAGTGAAAAAAGTGTAGAAGCCAATCTTCTTGTCGATCATGCCGCGGATTTCTAACCCACGAGTGTTGATGAACAAGGATTGATTCAACCGACTGTCTTTGCCTGTGCCCAAATACAAAACGGGACTTATGTGAAAATCAAAATCGGGTTCATCCACATGGGCAAAGTCTGATTTTTTGCGGTACAAAGACTTCAAAAATGGTTTGGTACTGTTGCTGCTTTCTGCACGGCTCCACTCCCAGTTGTCGTTGCTCAGATATTGATAATTGAACTGATCGGCCCCTGAAGTGAAAACATGATCCTTTTTTTCAAGTGAATCGATGAATGCCACAATGGCATTTCGCTTAAATGGTTTTACCGAAGAAAAGAGCTCGGGAGCGACCCTGCCGGCCTTGATTTCATAACGGGTGATCCAATGATAATAATCTTCATTTAGTGTGGCATTGGTGCTTTGGCCTAACGCCAACAAGGGAAAAAAAGAAATAAAGAGAAGCTTAAATTTCATTTCGAAATCGAGGCAAGGTATTGTTCAGCCGTCATGGCGATTGTAGGATACTCTTTGAGTAGTTGTTTATCATAGGTGATCAATTTAACATCGAGTTGATACGCCAAGGCAACATATTCGCAATCGTAAGCGCTGCAATTGGACTGGGTAACCAAAGACAAAATAGAAGATGTACTAACAGGGTATTCTTTTTTCTTCATCATCTTTTCGGCTTCCATCCAAATATCAAGCGCATCCACCAATGCCAGTTCTTGAAATCGCATTTGACTTGCCAACACATTTCTAAATTCACTACGCCACAGCGCGGGTGCTACCCAGTCATTGTCTCTTGCAAATAATTCTTTGATTGCGCTACTGTGTGGAGAGATAAACCAGTGGTAAGCGATTGTGTTCACGTCAACCGCAATCATGCTCTTCCTTCATTTTTTATGGCAATAAGCTCCTCATCGGTGAAAGCGATTTTGATTTTGTTTCTAATCTTTTGCGCTTTCTCAAGAAACTCGGCTACGTTAAAGTCTGTCTCATTTAATTCGTGGGCAAGCAAATTCACAATTTCCCCATTGATGCTGCGATGATTGCTTTTTGCCCTGGCCTTTAATTTCCTATAAATTGGATCCGGCAGGTTTTTAATAGTTACAGATGCCATAAAATTCCATTTTGATTGCAAAATACTACCATTTCGAATGTCTTCAAAAAAAATGGTATGCACCTATTGCTTAAATGCGGCAAATACCTACTTTTGCAGTCCTTTTATAGAAAGATTATGAAGAAGAGCATCCACCCAAACTATCAAGAAGTTGTTTTTTGGGATACATCCAGCGATTTTAAGTTTTTGAGCCGTTCTACTAACGTGCCCAAAGAAAAAATCAAGTTTACAGATGGCAAAGAATACCCCGTTATCAAAGTCGAGGTAAGTTCTGCATCGCACCCTTACTTTACCGGCAAGAAAATGTTGGTCGATACGGCCGGTCGTGTAGAGAAGTTCCAAAAGAAATACGGCAAAAAATAATATTGTTCTTGGAGTTTTTTTAGCTGAAAGAATCCCGCAACTGCGGGATTCTTTTTTTGCCTTACCTTGTAATGAATTATTTTGTTTGCATGAACTTGATTCTGTTTGACGATCCTGGTGTTCGAAGCAATTTGTTGCCGCTGACTTTTACAAGACCAGTGGCTCACATCCGTGTGGGGATATTAACTATTGCCGAAAAATGGGAGCAACATTTTAAAATCAAGCCATCTTATTCAACGCAATCTTATCTCTCCAAAAAATTCCAGAAGAATACATCGTCTGACAATCTGTGGATAAATGGCGCAGTTTGCCCTGATGAGAAACTAGTTGTGGAAATAAAAAATTTGAAGATTGGCGATGCGATCTATAAAAATTCAAAAGTCGTTGCCTTGCGGACGGATGATGATGAGTTACCCGAAGTGATTCTTGGAAAAGTTACAGAATATCCGGATGAAATGGTTCTCGTTGATCAGCCGTGGAAAATTTTTCAACACAACGGCAACCAGATTCGATTAGATTTTAAATTAATCACAGCAAATAGAAAATCTGCTTCGATCAAAGATCCTCATACTCGAATCTACAATGAAAGCAATATCTTCTTAGAAGAGGGTGTTGTGCTTCATGCGGCTATCTTAAATGCAGAAAACGGCCCGATCTACCTTGGCAAAAATTCGCAGGTGCAGGAAGGGTCCATTATTCGTGGGCCATTTGCGCTGGGTGAAGGATCGATTGTAACTATGGGCGGGAAAATGCGTGGCGATAATACCATTGGGCCTCACTGCAAAGTCGGTGGCGAAGTAAGCAATTCCGTTTTGTTTGGCTACAGTAATAAAGCACACGATGGCTTTCTTGGCAATTCGGTTTTAGGCGAGTGGTGCAACCTTGGCGCTGACACAAACACTTCTAATCTGAAAAACAATTACGAGAACGTAAAACTTTGGAGCTACGCTAAAAATGGTTTTGTTGATATTGGTCAGCCTAATTGCGGACTTATCATGGGCGATCACAGCAAGAGCGGCATCAACACAATGTTTAACACCGGCACTGTCGTGGGAGTAAGTTCCAATATTTTCGGAGCAAGTTATCCACGCAATTTTATTCCATCCTTTCAGTGGGGCGGAGCTTCGGGCTTTGTGACCTATCAATTTGAAAAAGCGATCGAGACAGCTTCACGAGTAATGGCAAGAAGAAATGTTGTTTTGAATAAAGTTGAAAGAGAGATTTTGAAAAATGTTTTTGAACAAACATTGAAATGACTTTCTCTTCCATCCCCGGCCTTAATGAAGTAAAAAAACAGCTCACAGGATCTGTTCAGTCGAACCACATTGCACATGCACTTTTGTTTGCCGGTAAACCGGGTTCACTTAGTTTGCCGCTGGCATTGGCCTTTGCCAATTATTTGCATTGTCAAAATAAAAATGAAAACGATGCTTGCGGCACCTGCGCAGCGTGTAGCAAAAGTTTAAAATACATTCATCCCGATACGCACTTTGTCTTTCCCTTGGGCAATATCAAAGGCGACAAGGACGAAGAACGGTTTCGTTCGGAAATTTTAAAAACGTGGCGAAGTTTTTTGATCGAGCAGCCCTTTGGCAGCCTCGGCAACTGGGTTAGCTTCTACGGAGGTGAAGACAAGCAAGCGCTTATCGCGCGTGAAGAAAGCCGAGAGATTGTGCGAGCGCTGTCGCTGAAACCTTTCGAGAGTACCAACAAAGTGATGATCATCTGGCTGCCTGAACTCATGCATCCGTCTGCGGCCAATGGTATTCTAAAAGTTTTGGAGGAACCATCGCCTCACACTTTTTTTCTGTTGGTAACTAGTAGTGCAGAACAATTGTTGCCAACCATATTATCTAGAACACAAGTTGTAAATGTGCCTTTGCTGGAGGATGAAGAG
>WNFL01019140.1_pt1 | contig 11098 bp, 8 predicted proteins | sample 5400361 | NCBI WGS metagenome assembly WNFL01 (sample SAMN13153351, study PRJNA577476) | soil metagenome | isolation source: 40 cm soil on Douglas fir-dominated hillslope | place: USA:California | collected 2013-09-17 | reverse complement strand
CCGCCACGAAGAGGAGCAGCAATACGAGGGCTCCAAGGGCTCCCCACCAGGCTAAAGCTGGAATAATGAGAGCTACGGTCACTGCAAGTTCTGCAAACGGCAGAAGAATTCCAAGAGGGGCAGCGAGAGAACGTGGTAAGCTAAAGTCTCGCATAGCCTCCTGTGATCCCTTAAGATCGAGCAACTTTCCCAGCCCGGCCACAAAAAATACGACTGCGAGCACCAGACGCGCTAAGAGAAGCACGATACTCATGACAAAACCTCCCAGTAATGGCAACAAACTTTCCAGATGCTAACCGACCGCATATGGAGAAAGATTGATGGATGTGAGCATGCAAATTCAGTGAAATACTACCAGTTGCGTATTTTTCAGCATCCTGGTGGTCAGTTAGAAATGATACCAACAAGGTGTGCGGGGGTGCCAGCTGGCACCCCCGCACCAAGAACGCAACCAGTTCTTCGTACTACAACGTAGAACTAGCGGGCTGCAGTCGTGCCGTGTCCGCTGCCGAGAACGCAGTTCTTGTTCTTTTTCTTGGAGCAGTTGGGGACGCAAACGCCAGTCGAGCTGCCACAACCGGTGCAACCGTTTGCCGTAATGCAAACCATGGCCTTACCGCAAGACTTGTCGGTTGAGCAAGGCGGGATCTGAGAACAGTAGGAGTTACAACCGCATACGCCTTTACCGCTCGTGTCGGTGAAACAGTAGCAGTTCGTGTTGGGGTTGTTACAGTTCGAGAACCCGATTGAACAGTTGCCACCACCGTTGGGGCACTGATTTTTCTTGGCCAGCGCCAATCCGGGGATCGCACCTGCGAGTGCTACGCCGGCGACTGTGCCGCCAACGCGGCGCAGAGCTGTACGGCGGCCGATCTTCTCATCAGCCAGGGTTTTGGTGACGTCTTCGAACCAGTTTGCCATCGTCATCTCCTTAGTTGATTGTGTTGGAGGCATCAATGCTGTATTTCAGCACTATGTTCCGCAACGTACGGAACTTTGCCTCATCAATACAAAAGTAACAACAATCCGCTACTGACCCCTACATACTGGAACTGGTAACAGGTGGGTGAAGAGCAGTATTGCTCTTTCATCTGATAGGATTTGGGAAGCACCCTTGTATCCCTGCCTTTCAGCAGCTTGCTACACGTAGTAGCTCTGTATGCTAACCCTCTCCCTACAAGTCGAACCTTAAGCTCCGGGTATACTAGAGGACATGGGCCGCACTACAAGGACAATAGCATGCAAACGAGCAGAACCCCCTGACCGCCCGCAAAATAGCCCGATTCGCATCATAAGATACAAATGCCGGGGTAAACCAAATCGATTGGAAAAGTTACGAGCAGTTTCGCGTTCCACCCATATACAAACAGCTCATAAATATGGCTGTCGTATAACCAAAAGCCGAGATCAACAGAAGCTCGTGTATAACTACGACCCAAATTATGCTTGGAACCTGTGGCACCGAATGAATTACGTTCCGTTCCCCCAAACGTACACGTCTTTACGAACCTTCTGTTTGTACAGCACCCTTAGCGAGTAACGCGCTGAATTTTCAAGCTATCTATCAGTGTTCTTCTATTGGGAAATTGTAGCATGTAGTAGTGTTTTTTGTCAAGCTTTTTGCCCTGTCATAATGTCATAGAATAGTAACACGGAAGTGAACATTAGCGTGATTTTGTCTGCTCATTGTTTCAAATTATTTCATCCTGTGTTACACGAATCCTACGTTGATAAGGCGTAGAACGTGATGAGGGGCCATTCTGAAAGCGAAATTAGAAGTAGATACGGACTATATCGCAGAAATGTGGAAGCATTGTATATTAGATTAGGTAATTATACCGAAAGCTTGGTTTGCTGAGAATTTCTATCTCTACCCCTTTAATGCTTGACATGCTGATTTCTAGCTTCCTGGTCGGTTTTAAAATGGTGCCGACAAGGTGTGCGGGGGTGCTGTTCAGCACCCCCGCACCGGAAGAACGCAACCAGTTCTTCGTGCTATCACTCAGAACTAGCGAGCTGAAGTCGCGCCATGTCCGCTGCCGAGCTGGCAGTTCCGGTTCTTTTTCTTGGCGCAGTTGGGGACACAAATGCCACCAGCGCCACAGCCGGTACAGCCATTCGCTGTTACGCAGGCACCACCACCGCTATTCTTCTGCACTACCTCAAATGCTGCTTCAAAAAATTGACAGCCAGCGGCCATGCTTCCGCCGCCGCTTTCTCATTGCCCATACCATGGGATGGATTAATGAAAGCATGACTGGCATCATATATTTTGACCGTGATATTTTTGCCCTCCGCTTTGAACACCTGCTGGATCTTCTTGATTTGATCCGGGGGGATGCTCTGATCCTTACTTCCATAGATAGCCAGCACAGGAGCATTGATCTTCGCCACCTCTTCAGGTGTGGGGTCGTAGCCAGCACCATAAAAAGCCACCACTGCTCCCAGGTCGGGATAGCGAGATGCGACGACATAGGCCATAAAGCCGCCTATGCAGAAACCCATCAGGCCGAGCTTTTTAGGCTCGACGTTTGGCATAGCTTTTACCGTATCGAGTGCGCCGATAATCTCTCTGGCTGCTCTATCGATATTGCCGCGAATCATCATCATCATTCTTTGCGCGTCGTTGGGTTCGGTCGCAATCTTGCCGTGATAAAGATCGGGGACCGCTACCACAAAGCCTTCGGCTGCCAGCTTCTGGGCAAGGTCGCGGATATGTGGTTCGATGCCCCACCATTCCTGGATCAGTACGATGCCTGGATGCCTGGCATCGTCATCGGGCTGTGCCACAAAAGCAAAGGTCCCGTCGCCGTTCACTTTCAGGTCAACAGTTGAAGTCCGTACTACTGCCATTGATTTTTACTCCTCCAGCGTAGAAGATAGTGTGGTTCGTCAGTAGCCACACGAAATAATACTAATATATTACTATGCTATCCTGATCCTTCGGAATGCAAATTCATGCATACTGAAGTAGGGGCGGCAATACTCCCGCCTCTATATCATGGGCTTTGTCGCTTTCAGCGAGAACATGAGCGGAATCATATTCCGCTTTTGCGGAGCTTTGAACCTCCAGAATCCATTCTCGTCCTGCTCCATATCTGGAAAGGGATCCCACGCACAGAACCTGTGTTCATGCAAGAAATCGATGCTTAAGCCAGCCGAAAGCAGTGAGTCGAAAATCTCACTGAAGGAATGGTTCCATCCATAAGTGGTAGTATGCTCAAGTTTTGCATTTTTCTCAGCATAGGTACCCTCTGATTCGTCCTTAATTGGTTCTGACGAAAAATAGGGGTAGCCTATTTTAAGATCTGGCACCTTTTCATCGAGGGTCCACATGAAAGGATGCCCTTCGGCTATATAGAAAAATCCTCCCGGCTTGAGGTAATCTGCGATAAGCTGTCCCCAGGGCTGCAGGTCAGGTAGCCAACCTATGGCACCATAGGAAGTGAAGACGATATCAAATTCGGCAGCGGGGGGAAAGACGGTCGGCAGGTCGTAAATATTGGAGCAAATAAAGGTTGCATCTATTCCTACATCCTTGCTAATAGCGCGTGCCAGTTGTATTGCCTGATCTGAGAAATCGACACCTGTTACCCTGGCCCCGAGTCTTGCCCAGGAAAGGGTATCCAGGCCAAAGTGGCATTGCAGGTGAAGCAGTGATTTTCCGGCTACATCTCCGACTTCTGCCAGTTCAAGTGGTTTGAGCTTTGATTTACCGGACTTGAAGGCTGCCAGTTCATACGCATCTCCTTGTGCATGGGTTATGGCTGCATCGTTCCACCAGTCCAGGTTGGCTTTCATATAGTCATTCATTTACCGACCTCCGCCGCTGAAAGCCCCTGTCTTTCAAGCATGGGGATGAAAGCGGCGTTCCTTGTTTGGGACAGGTGTGGGGCGGCTTCCCGCTTGACACCTGCTGTGCTTTGTGTCATAATCTGAACATGCGGAAGATGTTTGAGTACCGGATCTATCCCACCAAGAAACAAGAAACCAAACTCAATGAGACATTGGAAGAGTGCCGATGGCTCTATAATCATCTGCTGGCCAAACGCAAGGAAGCCTATGAACAGGATGGTCTTTCGCTTTCCCTTTATCAAGAGCAAGCCACCTTTCCGATCCTGAAAACAGAACGTCCCTCCCTTGCCACGGTCCATTCCCAGGTGCTGCAAAACGTGGCGGTACGGCTTGATCTGGCCATGAAAGCCTTTTTCCGACGGGTCAAAGAACATGCCCAGGAACCTGGGTTTCCCCGTTTCAAGGGCCAGAACCGCTATGACAGCATCACCTATCCTCAGAGTGGGTTTAAGATCGATGCTCAAGGCAAACTCTCTGCTTCTGGCATCGGTCATCTCAAGATCGTGTTGCATCGCCCTCTCAAGGGCAAGATCAAGACCCTCACGATACGTAAGAGCAGTACTGGCAAGTGGTCTGCCTCGTTCTCCGTTGAATGTGACCCTGAGCGATTGCCTGAACTGCCTACTCAGGTAGGGATAGATGTCGGACTCAAGACGTTTGCCACGCTCTCTAATGCAGATGAGATTGCTAACCCGCGCTTCTTTGGCCAGGAAGAAAAGTCCCTTGCCAAAGTGCAACGCAAGCACAGTAAACTGGCCACGGGGACCCCCCAACGGCGCAAGCATCGCAAGGCGGTAGCCCGTGTGCATGAACGAATAGCCTTCAGACGTGACAACTTCACCCATCAAGCAAGTCGCAAGATCGTCAATTCCTCTGGGGTCATCTGTGTGGAAGACTTGCACGTCAACCGCCTGACGCATAATCATTGTCTTGCCAAAAGCATTCATGATGCGAGTTGGTCGGAATTTTTCAGCAAACTGTCCTGCAAAGCGGAAGAAGCTGGCAGGCGGTATGTGGCTGTGAATCCGGCCTATACCTCCCAGGAGTGCAGCAGGTGTCATCATCGACAACCCATGCCGCTCAGTGAACGTACCTATCATTGTCCCTGCTGTCTCCTTTCCATCGATCGTGATCTGAATGCGGCCTTAAATATTCTGGCTGTGGGACTACACAGCCTGGGCTTGTCCCTAGAAGCCCCCGCATTTATGCGTGGGGAGTAGTCACAAAACCTCCCAATAGATGTGCTCTTTTCTGCTTATAGAATATCATAACAGTTTCCTCTTTATGTTTGGTCTGCACATTGAAAAGCAGCAAAAGTAATCACTGCAACAGCATAACTTTGTGCTATACTGATCAGCAGGAGTGACATGCGCCTGTAGAGAAGGATTCAAGCCAATACCTTTTCACACGCCATTGTAAAGATGGGTTAAGAAATGATGAAGGGGGTTAAACCATCTTGCGCATTGTAATTTTTCGTATAGCCTACATTGGCGACACGCTGATTGCCTTTCCCCTGCTTAGAGAATTGCGAGCAAAGTACAAAGACGACCATATCACTTATATAGGCAATCCGACTACATTGCCACTCGTTCAGGCCTAGAGACTTGCGGACGAGGTCATTGCGCAGGATCAAAGCCTGTCGATTGAACTTTACTCAGATGAGGGGTTTCGTACGCCTCAATGGCTGAACCTGTTTCAACAGGCCGACCTTGCCATTTCCTTGATGCGCAATAGCACTGATGAGATGCTGCGGAACCTGCGCGCAGCAGGTGTCAAAGAGGTGATAGCCGCAAACGAGTACCGAAGTAACAATTCTTCAAAGCATGCTATGGAACGGCTGGCGGAATCAATCGGCATAGACAATCTCGATGCGGACCAGGTTGCCCCTTTCGCCATAAAGGATAATGAATTCAATCCTGTCAATAGTCCTATCACCATTCATCCTGGTCGCGGGAAGGATGACGCGAGATGCTGGCGGGCAGCCTCGTATGCTACCCTTATTACCCGCCTGGTACGTCATCAGCAACCGGTCATCTTGCTCGCGGGACCAGCAGATATGGAGCAGCTCAAGGATGTGCTTAAGCGCCTCCCATCTTCGCTTCAACAGGGGATGGTGTCGGTCATAAAAAATGCACCAATTGTGGAGGTGGCCAGCCGACTGCGGTATGATTCATCTAGCGGCCTTGATCGATGTTCCTACTATTGGCCTTTTCGGGCCTGCCTATCCAATGCCCCCCTTAGGACCGAGGGTAGAGTTGGTAAAGGACCGCCTGGAGCGCCTGTCTGTGGATAGAGTTCTCGCAAGTATTCTGAGATACTGAAGGATTTCCTGCTTGACGTGCTCGAACTTTCTGTTATAATGAACTGAGAAAGAATCAAGGTGACAGTATGACGACATTCTCTTCATTCCTTATGTCTATGGCAATGCGAAGCCGCAGGAACCCATGCGGAGTGTTGCCTATGTTTTCTGCCACCTGAGTAGATCAACGGAAAACATGGAGGGCCACCCGGATGGGGTGGTCCTTTTTTATATCATTGCCATTTATTGGAGGAAGAGAGGTACGAGATGTTCAAGTCTGAAGAGGCATCCCAGGAAGATGCCGGAGATGGCAAACGCTACTACATCACGACTGCCATAGATTATCCGAATGCCCCTCCGCATATCGGGCATTCTCTGGAGAAGGTAGCGGCTGACGTCATTGCTCGCTATCACCGCCTGCAAGGGCACGATACGTTGTTCAGCATGGGGCTGGATGAGAACAGCCAGCACGTGGTGAAAGCCGCCGAGGCGAACAATGTGAATATCACGACGTGGATCGAGCGGATGGATAAGGCCTTTCGCCTCGCATGGTCGAAGCTGGAAGTGTCATACGATGCCTGGATTCGCACGACGGAAGAGCGGCATGTTCGAGCCTCGCAAGAACTGTTTCGCCGCGCACAGGAGCGAGGAGACATCTATAAAGCCATCTATTCGGGCTGGTACTGCCCGAATTGCAACACTTTTTATAGCGATGAGGACCTGGTTAACGGAAGATGCCCTGACCATCCCTCAATCGTGCCGGAATGGCTGGAGGAGGAGAATTACTTTTTCGCGCTCTCGAAATACAATGATCGTCTCCTGGAGCATATTCAAGCGCATCCAGATTTTATAGTGCCCACCGTACGGCAGGCTGAAGTAGTAGGCATGATCAGGCAAGGACTACGGGATTTTTCTGTCTCGCGAGTGGTACACCCGGACAGGCAGGCCTGGGGTGTGCCTGTTCCAGGCGATCCAGGGCATGTTCTGTATGTCTGGTTCGATGCTTTGACGAATTATGTCACGGCAGTCGGTTTCCCGGACGATCCGGTGAAATTTGAGCATTACTGGCCCGCAGATGCACATGTCGTCGGCAAAGATATCACGCGCTTTCACTGTTTGTACTGGCCGGCAATGTTGATGTCTGCCGGTATAGCGCTACCGCGTCAAATAGCGGTGCATGGTTTTATTACCCTGGAGGGTCAGCGTATCTCTAAAACTACCGGCAACATCATTGAACCTGTGGCGCTCGTAGATGAGTTTGGTGCTGATGCCGTGCGTTATTACCTTCTACGCAACCTGTCTTTCGCGTCCGATGGAGATTTCTCTCGGGCCGGATTGATACGTCATTACAACGACGAACTGGCCAAGGACCTGGGCAATCTGCTGAACCGCGTGGTCACGATGACAAATCGCTATCGGGGTGGGACAATTCCAACATCAGGACCATATGGAGAGCTTGAGCAAGACCTGCAACGAGTAGCGGCAGAGACGCGTCCTCGTGCTGAGGCGGCACTGGAAGCGTGGGAAATAGGGAATGCCTTGAACATCATCTGGGGCCTTGTACGACGTGCCAATCAATACATCGAGCAGAGCGAACCGTGGCGGCTGGCACGCCAGCCTGATAAACAGGAACAACTGGACACGGTACTATATTCGACTGCCGAGGCAGTACGCCTGCTGGCGATTTACCTGGCTCCGTTTATCCCATCTGCATCCAACCGTATTCTGAGCCAGTTGGGATTGGAGCCTGTTGGTGAGGCGGCGTGGCTTCGTGAAGGAACATGGGGAAGTCATGCATTATCACACGTGTCGGCGGGGCCACAATTATTCCCAAGGATTGACGTGTAGTAGCGCCAAATGTCAGATCTGAGTGAACAAGAGCCAGGTCGCTGGTTCAATACACCGCCAGGTATGATTTCCCGATAGGCAATGCGCATTGTTAATCTGACTGATACGTTCCAATACTGCAGTGACACGTAGGGTCAAAAAATGGTAAACTGTTTCTTAAGGGCAAGTAGATGATCACTGTTTAACGCTACATGTCACTGTAGTACCAGGGCCTGCTACAACCTCACTGCCGAGGTCAATGCACTAAGCGGCTACATAAGGTGAGATCAATGCGACAGAAACTTCCCATGCTCCAGAAATCCAACGCCAGGGGAACTGCTCTCCCAACTGCCGATGCTCAAGCCCTGGCACACGAACTACGCGCCAGCATCCGCGGCGAGGTGCGCTTTGATGAGGGGAGCCGGGCGCTCTACGCGACCGATGGCTCCAACTACCGTCAGGTGCCTATCGGCGTCGTGCTTCCCCGCGACGTAGAGGATGTCATCCAGACCGTCGCGCGCTGCCGGCGCTATGCTGCCCCGCTGCTGCCGCGCGGTGGCGGGACCGGCCTGGCTGGACAGAGCTGCAACGCCGCCGTCATCATCGACATGTCCAAGTATATGCGCACCATCCTCGAGATCGATTCTGGGCAGAAGATCGCCCGCGTCCAGCCCGGCGTCGTCCTGGATGTGCTGCGCGCCGCCGCCGAGCGCTCGCACCTCACCTTCGGCCCCGATCCGGCAACCCACGCGCAATGCACGCTGGGCGGCATGATCGGCAACAATTCCTGCGGAACCCACTCCGTGATGGCGGGCAAGACGAGCGAGAACATCGAGACGCTGGATATCCTCACCTACGATGGCCTGCGCCTGCGCGTGGGCAAGACCAGCGACGAGGAGCTCGCGCAGATCATTCGCGAAGGCGGGCAGCGCGGCGACATCTATGCGCGCCTCAAAGCGCTGCGAGACACCTACGCCGACCTTGTCCGCGCGCGCTTCCCCAACATACCGCGCCGCGTTTCCGGCTACAACCTCGACCAACTGCTGCCGGAAAACGGCTTTCACGTTGCGCGCGCGCTGGTGGGCGCCGAGGGCACCTGCGTCACCGTTCTGGAAGCCACGATGCGCCTCGTCTCCAGTCCCCCCGCGCGCACGCTGCTGGTGCTCGGTTTCTCCGATGCCTACATTGCCGCCGACTACGTCCCCGAGATTATGGCCCACCAGCCCATTGCGCTCGAGGGCTTCGATCACATCCTGGTCGAGAATATGCGCAAGAAGAACCTGCATCCCGCCGAGGTGGCCCTCTTGCCGGAAGGGGGCGGATGGCTGCTGGTCGAGTTCGGCGCGGACACGCCGGAAGCATGCCTGGAGCAGGCCCGGCGGCTGATAGAGCAGATGCGGCGCAAGACGCACCCGCCGACCATGAAGCTCTTCGATCAACCGAAGGAGGCGGCCAAAGTCTGGATGGTACGCGAATCCGGCCTGGGTGCGACCGCCATCGTCCCCGGCGAGCATCACCACTGGGAAGGCTGGGAGGACGCGGCTGTCCCACCCGAAAAGCTGGGCGACTACCTGCGAGATTACTCCCGGCTGGTCAAAAGCTATGGTTACACCACCGCCCTCTACGGCCACTTCGGGCAGGGCTGCGTCCACAACCGGGTTGACTTCGACCTGGCCAGCCGCGAGGGCATCAGCAAGTTCCGGGCGTTCATGGAGGAAGCGACAGATATAGTGGTCGGCTATGGCGGCTCCATCTCGGGAGAGCATGGGGACGGGCAGGCTCGCGGGGAACTGTTGCCGAGGATGTTCGGCCCGGAACTCATGCAGGCATTCCGCGAATTTAAGGCCACCTGGGATCCGGAGGGTAAGATGAATCCGGGCAAGATGATCGATGCCTACCGCCTCGACGAGCACCTGCGCCTCGGTGCTTCGTACAATCCTGCCCAGCCCGCGACGCATTTCACCTTTCCCGACGACGAGGGCAGCTTCGCCGCCGCCGCGCTGCGCTGTGTCGGTGTGGGCAAGTGCCGCCGCGTGGATGGGGGCACGATGTGTCCTAGCTACATGGTCACGCACGAAGAAGAGCACAGCACTCGCGGGCGCGCTCACCTGCTCTTCGAGATGCTGCAAGGACAGGTCATCACCGACGGCTGGCGGAATGAGCACGTGAAGGAGGCGCTCGACCTGTGCCTGGCCTGTAAGGGCTGCAAGGGTGACTGCCCCGTGAATGTGGATATGGCGACCTACAAGGCCGAGTTTCTCTCTCACTATTACAAAGGCAAGCTTCGTCCCATGAGCGCCTACACGATGGGCCTCATCTACTGGTGGGCGCGCCTCGCCTCGCGCGCGCCGGCTCTCGCGAATGTCCTGACCCAGGCTCCGCTCCTCAGCACCCTCGCGAAGGCCGTGATCGGCGTCGCACCGCAGCGCCGCCTTCCCGTCTTCGCCTCACTCACCTTCAAGGATTGGCTGCGCAGACGCGGCCCGCGCAACGTGAGCGCTCCCAGGGTGATCCTCTGGCCTGATACCTTCAACAACTACCTGCACCCGGCTCCATTACAAGCGGCAGTCGAGGTGCTCGAAGCGGCTGGCTACCAGGTCGTCGTCCCCGAGCAACCGTTGTGCTGCGGGCGTCCGCTCTATGATTTCGGGATGCTCGACACTGCCAAACGGCTCCTGCGCCAGATATTGAACTCGTTGGAGCCGGAAATCAACGCGGGCACACCTATTGTCGGGCTTGAGCCGAGCTGCGTGACCGTCTTCCGCGACGAACTGACGAACCTCTTCCCACATGATGAACGCGCCAAGAGGCTCAAGAAGCAGACATTTGTGCTCAGCGAGTTCCTTGAGAGGAAGGCTAAGCACTTCCAACCCCCGCAATTGCAGCGCAGGGCCGTTGTCCACATGCACTGCCATCACAAGGCCATTCTGCGCACAGGGCCGGAGGAGGCGGTACTCAAGAAGCTCGGCCTCGACTACAAGGTACTCGACTCCGGGTGCTGTGGCATGGCCGGCTCATTCGGCTTCGAGAAGGACCACTACGAGGTCTCCATCGCCAGTGGCGAACGCGTCCTGCTGCCCGCCGTGCGCGAGGCAGACCAGGGCGCGTTGATTATCG
>WNFL01005526.1_pt1 | contig 11098 bp, 9 predicted proteins | sample 5400361 | NCBI WGS metagenome assembly WNFL01 (sample SAMN13153351, study PRJNA577476) | soil metagenome | isolation source: 40 cm soil on Douglas fir-dominated hillslope | place: USA:California | collected 2013-09-17 | reverse complement strand
GATTCTGCATTCGTGGCTCCACGCTGGATCCCGACGTCCATCAACCGCCGTCCGGACACCAGCAAGGCAGCCGACGCCGAACCCCCTTGCGTGGGTTGTGTTCCGGGCATTGGACAGCCAAGCACGCTTCCGACTGGCATGGATATCGCGATCTCTGTGCTGCCGCCATTGCCGAAGCCCGTTACCAAGCCACCGCGAGTTTCCGTGATGATGGATGGATACCTCACACGCCGCGTTCAGCCCGAGTATCCCTCCCCGGCCAGGCAAGCTCGCGTACAAGGGCCAGTCGAGATTGCAGCAGTCATCAGCAGGCAGGGCACGATTGAAAATCTACAAGTCCTGAGCGGCCATCCCATGCTGATCCCCGCAGCGCTGAATGCCGTCAGACAATGGCGTTACCGGCCGTATATTCTGAACGGCGACCCGATTGAAGTGAACACCAGAATCACGGTGACCTTTTCCTTGGGAGGCAACTGACAAGGCGAGGGAGCTAACAAGACGCCTCCATCGAGATTGGCGAGGCAGCCCAACGGTGCCGGAACTTCCGGAGTTACCGTGAGACCCAGCCCCCATCGCTATAATCGGGCGTGGCTAGCATGGTTGTGAATTCGCGCGTCTCCACCCGTCCAACGTGGGCGGAAGTCTCCTTAGCGAACCTCAGCCACAACTTCCGTGCCGTGCAAGCGCACGTGGGATCGTCGCTCGTGTGCGCTGTGGTCAAAGCCGATGCCTACGGTCACGGCGCAGTCGAGTGCTCCCGCACCCTGGAAGCCGCCGGCGCGCGTTGGTTCGGCGTCACCACCACCGACGAGGCTCTTCCCCTTCGCCACGCCGGAGTGCGCGGCCGCATTCTGCTGATGACTGGCTTCTGGCGCGGCGAGGAAGAAGAAGTTGTACGCCAAAACCTGACCGCCACCGTCTGGGAACCCTGGCATCTCGCGCTACTGGAACGCTCGGCGGCCATTCTGGGTGCGCGGGATGTTCTGGTTCATCTCAAAATCGACACCGGCATGGGCCGCCTGGGCGCCTCTCTGCAGCAGTTGCCCGGACTGCTTGCCCTCCTGAAGTCCGCTCCGCACCTGCAGCTCGAGGGCTTATGTACACACTTCGCTTCCTCGGAAATCGTGGACGCCCCGGAAATGGAGGCACAGTCGGAAGAGTTCGCCGCTGCCGAGAAGCTGGTGCGGGAGGCCGGATTCTCTCCAACCATATTCCATTTGGCGAACACCGCCGCCGTGGTATCCCGCCCAGCCTCGTGGCGCAGCATGGTGCGTCCGGGTCTGGCTCTCTACGGGTACAGTTTGCCCTTACAGCGCGGCGGCGACCTCCAGCCCGAAACTCCCGCTGCCCTCAACCTACGCCCTGTGCTGTCCTGGAAAACTCTAGTGCTCTCGCTCCACGACGCCGAGCCCGGTCAGGCCCTTGGCTACGGCGGCACCTTCGTCGCCAAAGCGCCTTCCCGCATCGCCGTCCTGCCGCTCGGCTATGCCGATGGCCTCGTGCGCAGACTTTCCAATCGCGGCCGCGTCATCGTCCGCGGATACTACGCTCCCATTGTCGGCCGCATCTCCATGGACCTCACCCTGGTTGATGTAACCGGGATTCCTGATGTGATCCTGGGAGATGAAGTGATTCTGCTGGGCAAGAGCGGATCCTGCTGCGTAGATGCCTGGGAGCAAGCCCGTCTGGCGGAAACGTTGCCCTACGAGATTCTCTGCGGAATCTCCAAGCGCGTGCCCCGGAAATATGTTGCAGAAGTCTGAAGTCATATCGCAGAGGTAAGATCGCAGAGGTAAGACCACCATCCTCGAGCTCCGCCGCAATCCCAGGTTTACTTCTGCAATCTGCAATCCGCCTTCTGCAATCCGCAACTCGACCATAGCCATTTATCATGGAATGCAGAGCTTATGGAATGCAGAGCTTATGCCCAAATGGTACGACCGCTGGATGTATGACTGGGAAACCCGGCTCACCGCCGTGGATACCAATCGTGTAGTGCGCCCGCTGGAGTGGGGCATTGACTGGACCAATGCCTGGCCCTGCCGCGACGGCCTCCGTCCCGGCGGACTGCCCGCCGATCCCGAGCAATACCTGCGCTCTTATAACGACCGCATCATCGCCAATAGCGACGATTTCTTCTCCTACCGCACGCCCAAAGACTTCCGCCTGGAAGAGCGCCCCGTGCAGGTCTTCAGCACGCGCGCCAAGCCCGAGCCGGAGCTGGAAGATAAGGTCAAGGGCCAGCGAGCGAAGTATCTTCGCTTCACCTCGCCTGTCGCCGGCCCCTATCCCGAAAACAATCTGGCGAATGCGCGCTGGTTTCCAGCGTCCGGCAAGCGCGCCGTAGTCGTGTTACCCCATTGGAACGCCAACGGTCTTCAATACAACTCGCTGTGCTCGATTTTGAATAAGGTGGGCATTGCCGCCCTCCGCATGAGTCTGCCGTACCACGACATTCGGAAGCCTGCCGAGATCCAGCGCTCGGACTACGCCGTTTCCTCCAACATCGGCCGGACGCTCGACTCTGCGCGCCAGGGTGTGATCGACCTGCGCTGCTGTCTGGATTGGCTGGAATCGCAAGGCTACACCGAACTCGGCGTCATCGGAACCAGCCTGGGATCGTGCTATTCGTTCATGTGCGCTGCTCACGAGCCGCGCATCAAGGTGGCGGCCTTCAATCATGCCTCCACCTATTTTTCCGACGTCGTCTGGACCGGCCAGTCCACTCGCCACGTGAAGGAGGGTTTGGAGGCCGCCATCACCAGCGACCGCCTGCGAGCCCTATGGCGCGCCGCCAGTCCTGCCGCCTATTTCGACAAGTACGCGCGTTTTCCGCGCAAGTCGCTCATCATTTTCGCCACCTACGATCTGACATTCCTGCCGGAGTACTCTAAAAACATCATCGGAGAACTTCGCCAGCGCAATGTCGATCTCAAAGCCATCGAACTTCCCTGCGGCCACTACACCTGCGGCGAGGCGCCCTTCAGCTACATGGACGGCTGGCATCTGGTGACGTTTGTCCGCTCGGCATTTCGAGCGGGTTTGAAGCCGACAGCCTAACCCAATGCCGATCGAAGAACACCAACGCGGCGACTTCCTCATTAGCACCGACAAGTCACGTCTCGACATCGACGCCGTCCACGCCTTCCTGCGCCGCTCCTTCTGGGCGGAACAAATTCCGTGCGAGACGGTGGTTCGCAGCATCCAGGGGTCGCTCTGCTTCGGTCTCTATTACGCTGACCGCCAAATTGGTTTCGCCCGCGTGATTTCCGATTTTGCAACGTATGCTTATCTCGCCGATGTTTACGTATTGGAGGAATTCCGTGGCCAGGGCCTCTCCAAGTGGCTCATGGAATGCGTCCTGCGCCACCCTGATGTGCAAGGCCTTCGGCGCTGGCGGCTCGACACGCGCGACGCCCACGGGCTCTACAGTCAGTACGGGTTCAAGCCTCCCACCTACCCCGAGCGCATGATGGAAATCCTCGACTTGGATATTTACAAGCGCGGTGATCCCGGAAAGCCCACGAACTGATAGGCTAGAATCACAAGGATAACCACCATGAAAATCAACCCCATGTCCCGCCCATTGGCCGAGTTTGACCCCCAAATCGCCAACGCCATCGACAACGAAACCCGCCGCCAGCACGAAGGCCTGGAACTGATCGCCTCCGAGAATTTCGTCAGCGAAGCCGTGCTCGAAGCCATGGGTTCCGTCTTTACCAACAAATATGCCGAGGGCTATCCCGGCAAGCGCTATTACGGTGGCTGCGAGTATGCCGATGTCGTCGAGAATCTTGCCCGCGATCGCGCCAAGCAACTCTTCGGCGCCGAGTACGCCAACGTACAGCCCCATGCCGGGTCCCAGGCCAACATGGAAGCCTACTCCGCCGTTCTTCAGCCCGGCGACACCATCCTCGGCCTCAACCTGGCCCACGGCGGCCATCTCACTCACGGTCATCCGCTGAATTTTTCCGGCAAAACGTACCGCATCGTTCCCTACGGCGTCACCCGCGAAACTGAAACCATCGACTACGACGAAGTCGAAAAACTAGCCGTGCAGGAACACCCTAAGATGATCATCGGAGGCGGCAGCGCCTACCCACGCATCATTGACTTCGCCCGCATGAGAGCCATCGCCGATAAAGTCGGCGCGCTCTTTCTTGTAGACATGGCGCACTTTTCCGGCTTGGTCGCTGGCGGAGTGCATCCCTCGCCCGTACCGCACGCGCACATCGTGACCTCGACCACGCACAAGACTCTCCGCGGCCCGCGTTCCGGCATGATTCTGGCCAAGGCCGAACTCGGCCCAGCCATCGATAAAGTCGTATTTCCCGGCATGCAGGGCGGCCCGCTGGTCCACATCATTGCTGCCAAGGCGGTCTGCTTTCTCGAAGCCCAGCAGCCTTCCTTCCGCGACTACGCCCGCCAGGTCGTCGCCAATGCCAAAGTCCTCGCCGCCACCATTGGCGCCGAGGGCTACCGCATCATCTCTGGCGGCACCGACACGCACCTCATGCTCATCGACGTCTTCGCCAAAGGCATGTTGGGCAGCGATGCCGAAAAAGCCCTCGGCGACGCCGGCATCACTGTCAACAAAAACGCGATCCCGTTCGATGTGAATCCGCCCATGAAGCCCAGCGGCATCCGCATCGGATCCCCGGCGCTCACCACCCGCGGCATGAAGGAATCCGAAATGAAGAAGATTGGCGCCTGGATCGTCGACGCCCTCAACCAGCGCACCAACCCGATCGCCCTCACCAAGATTCGCAAGCAAGTGGAAGCCTTCGCCGAGGGCTTCCCTCTCTATCCGGAGCGCCGCAATCGCAATCTAGTCGGCGTCCGTACCTAAAAGCCGATGGAGTCACGGCGTCCCGCCCGTGCCGCTTGAGGGAGACGCAACCCTCCCGCTGTGATTAAATCAGTGCGTGAAGATCGCCATCGATGTCCGCCGCGTCTCCGATTTCGGCGTGGGCACCTACATCCGGAACGTCGTCCGCACCCTGGGACGCCTGGATAGCGAGAACCAGTACCTTCTCATCGGCTCGCCGGAAAGCGTTCGCGAGATCGGCACTCTGCCGGAGAATATTCAGAACGTCCCCCTGCTGCGGCGCGAACTCTCCCTGCCCGGCTGGATGGAGTTTCGCAAGGCCGTCCGGCAGCACCGCTGCGATCTCGTGCACATCCCGCATCTGGTCTGGCTCCCGCGTGCCTTGTCGTGCCCGTATGTGATCACTGTCCACGATGTTCTGGAGCACTTGGTCAATTCCGGCCAGAAACCGGGGATGAAACGCTTCCTGCACTTCCAGTTCACGCGCCGCGCGCTGCACCATGCCGCCCGTATCGTCGCTGTCTCGCAATTCACCCGCCAGGAAGTCCGGCACCTGTTCTCCATTCCGCAGGGGAAAATAGACGTGGCCTACAATGCACTCGACGAACGTTTTCTCCAGGGCCACGCCACCGATGCGGACAAGCTGATCATGGCCGAGCGCTATCAGGTGAACTATCCGTTTCTTTTGTATGTTGGCCGCGTCAGTGCGCACAAGAATGTCGTCCGCATCATCGAAGCATTTTCCGCTCTCAAAACGGAACTCGCCAAGGACTGCGTTTATCCCGACCTCAAGCTCATCATCATCGGCGACGATGTATCCAGCCACCCCGACCTGCGCCGCACCGTCCGGCGCAGCGGTGTCGGCAGGGACGTGCGCTTTCTCGGTTTCGTGCCCATCGACATTTTGCGGATTTTTTACGACACAGCCAAAGTGTTTGTGTTCCCGTCTTTATATGAAGGTTTCGGACTGCCACCGCTGGAAGCCATGGCGCACGGCACGCCCGTCGTCACCTCAAATACTTCCTCGTTGCCGGAGGTCGTCGGCGACGCGGCCGTCCTGGTCAATCCGGAAAACGTCTTCGAGATCATGCGCGGCTTGCAGAGCGCGCTCCTTGACCCCATCCTGCGCAGCGAGATGAAGCTGCGCAGTGTGGCGCAAGTTGCCAAGTTTTCCTGGGATGCTTCGGTCCGCCAGTTGTTGAAAACCTACCGCATGGCCGCTGGCAACCCCCGCACCCAGCACGCCGACACCCTCGTCCACACGCGTTGAGTATGTCGAGGTACCGTTGAGGATGCCCCGTCCTTGTCGCGGTTTTTCCCTTGCGACAGGGCGGAGCTGGAGCGGCCCCTTTCCGCGAGTTAATACATGATCCCAGCGCAGCTACGCCGGATAGCTCTGGCTGATGTAGCTCTCCATCTCCTGGATCGTTTGTTCATGTTGATGTCTCCAATCGAAACCACTGCCACGACCCTGTCCCCCTCAACCACCGGCAGATGCCGGATGCGGTGCTGGGTCATCAGCGCCATGCACTCGTCCACCGCCATACGCGGACTCACGTAGAGCACAGGCGATGTCATGATTTCAGCCACCGTGGTTTCCTTCGATGACCGCCCCTGCAGCACAACCTTCCGCGCGTAGTCGCGTTCGGAAAGGATGCCGACCAGCTTCTCCTCCGCCATCACAAGCAAAGCCCCAATTCCTTTTTCAGCCATTTTTTCCACGGCTTGGTATACCGATTGTTCCGGCGTGACCGACCACACCACACCGCCTTTGGTCTTCATCCCCGAGCCGATGGTGTCGCTCAATTTCATGGGGAACACCTCCGTCCAAGAATCTGCTCCCATGAGCGCCGCGAGTCAAGGCCTCTTTTTATTCCCTCACTAACGAAGGGCCATAGGTGCGACACCTATAATGAACCAGCAGCCACACCACCTCTCTAAGGACTTGACCATGCGTTTGGAAACACTGGCCGTACATGCAGGCGCCGAATTCGACTCCGAGACCGGAGCCATCGCGCCTCCCATTCATCTTTCCACCACCTTTGAGCACGGTCCCGCCTGCGAGGAGACGCACGGCTACTCTTACATTCGCGAAAAGAACCCCACGCAGACCCGCCTCGAAGAGGCTATGGCCCAGCTGGAGGGCGGGGAAACAGCCTTGGCCTTCGCCTCCGGCATGGGAGCAGCCTGCGCGGTCATGCAGTCGCTCGCACCGGGCGCGCACGTCATCTTTCCCGACGATGCCTATACGGGCTTCCGCAACCTGTACCGGGAATTCCTGTCGCATTGGGGCATCGAATACACCGTGGTCGACATGACCAACTACGCCGGGATCCAGGCTGCGATCCAGCCCAATACGAAGATCGTCCTGGCCGAGACGCCTTCCAATCCCATGCTGAAAATTACCGACCTCGCCGCGGTAGCCGAAATCGCCCACGCTGCCGGCGCCGATCTCCTCGTCGACAACACTTTCGCCTCGCCCATGCTGCAAAGGCCACTGGAGTTTGGAGCGGACTGCAAGGCGGGTGCCTGGTGCTGAAATCTAGCGGGCGCTGGAAGGACCGCCTCTACCGCACCCGCATGATCATGGGCGCCGCCGCCTCACCGTTCAATTCCTGGCTGATCCTGCGCGGCCTGCGCTCGCTGGACTGCCGCATGGAGCGCCATTCCTCCAACGCCGCCAAGGTCGCCGCCGTCTTGGAATCGTGCGCCAAAGTTGAGCGCGTTAGTTATCCCGGCCTGGTCTCCCACCCTGGCCACGACCTAGCCTGCCGCCAGATGAAGTCCTTCGGAGGTATGCTGTCCTTCCAGCTCCGAGGCGGGTACGACGAAGCCTTGCGCGTGGCGTCGCGCGTACAGCTCTTCACCAACGCCACCAGCCTGGGCGGCACCGAGAGCCTGATCGAACACCGCGCCTCCTCGGAAGGACCGGCAACGAAGGTGCCACAGAACTTGCTGCGGGTATCGGTGGGACTGGAACACGCGGCCGACTTGATTGAGGACTTGATGCAGGCGTTGGGGTAAAAGACGGTGTTCCGAAAAAATTGCTCCACGTTGTGGGGCAAAGAGGGCCGCTCTGAGTACACCCTCCTGCCCTGCATCACACGTCCCTGTTCCCGCCACCCGCTATAATCGACCCGCCATGAAACTTGAAGAGAAATTAGCGGAGCTTGCACGTCGCAGCAAGTTGGCCGACGAGGGCGGCGGCCTGGCTCGGCTGGAAAAGCAGCGCAAGGAAGGCAAGATGACGGCGCGGGAACGCGTCGAATTTCTGCTAGACGAGGGCACATTCGAGGAGACGGACAAGCTGGTGACACATCGCTGCACCGACTTTGGGATGCAGGACAACAAGTTCCAAGGCGATGGGTTCATCACCGGGTACGGCAAGGTGGATGGGCGGACGGTATTTGTGTTTGCCCAGGACTTTACGGTGTTTGGCGGGTCGTTGTCGGAAACGAATGCGGCGAAGATCGTGAAGATTATGGATATGGCGGCGAAGGTGGGAGCGCCGGTGATTGGGTTGAACGATTCGGGTGGGGCGAGGATTCAGGAAGGCGTGATGTCGCTGGCGGGATATGCGGACATTTTCCTGCGCAACACCCTGTACAGCGGGGTGGTGCCGCAGATTTCTGCGGTGATGGGGCCTTGTGCGGGCGGGGCGGTGTATTCTCCGGCGATTACGGACTTCGTTTTAATGGTGGAACATACGTCGTACATGTTTATTACCGGGCCGGATGTGATTCGGCTGGTGACGCATGAAGAGGTGACCAAGGACCAGCTCGGTGGCGCGATGACGCACAACGAGACTTCGGGCGTGGCGCACTTCGCAGCCAAAGACGATGCCGAGTGCCTCTCGATGATTCGCGAGCTGTTGAGCTTTATGCCCTCGAACAATCTGGAAGAGCCGCCGCGCAAGGCCTGCACGGACCCGATCGACCGGGCTGACGCCGCGCTGGATACGCTGGTTCCGGGGGAATCGAATCAGCCGTACGACATGAAGGATGTGATCCAGCATGTGGCCGACGACGGCTACTTCTTTGAGGTCCCACGGCTGGGCGGGAAGCCGGTGGGGATTGTGGCGAATCAGCCGGCATTTCTGGCGGGGACGCTGGATATTAACGCGTCGGTGAAGGGGGCGCGGTTTGTGCGCTTCTGCGATTGCTTCAACATCCCTCTGGTGACGTTCGAAGACGTGCCTGGATTTCTGCCGGGGACGACGCAGGAGTATGGTGGGATTATTCGCCACGGGGCGAAGCTGCTATATGCGTTTGCCGAGGCGACGGTGCCGAAGATTACGGTGATCACGCGTAAAGCGTACGGAGGCGCGTATTGCGTGATGGCGTCGAAGCATATTCGCTCGGATGTGAACTATGCCTGGCCCACGGCGGAGATCGCAGTGATGGGACCCGAGGGCGCAGTGGACATTGTCTACAAACGCGAGTTGGAGCACGCCGAAAACCGGGAAGCGATGCGGGCGGAGAAAATGGAGGAATTCCGCGACCGTTTCGCCAATCCCTACGTGGCTGCGGAGCGCGGGTTTGTGGACGCGGTGATTCATCCGCGGGAAACGCGGAAACGGCTGATCCAGGCGCTGGAAATGCTCGAAAACAAACGGGATAAGAACCCATCCAAGAAACACGGGAATATTCCGCTGTAGGAGTTTTGCCCAAACTGGCAATTTGGCCAGGGCCCTTGCCTTTTCGACTTGCCCATCTGGCGCGCGGGCGGGGTTTGGCATACAATTCCCGGGATGGATACGATCCCGGCGAAAAACCGGGGAAACGTGTGTCCACTCTATCCCTAGAACTAGGAAACGAAGGAGCATTTCACCCCATGAAGAAGCTAATCGCGATGTTGTTCGCCCTGGCGCTGGTCAGCTCGTCGGTTGCGTTTGCCGAGTGCAAGCCCGCCGATGACAAGAAGATGGAAAAGAAGGAAGCCAAGGCCAAGAAGCACAAGCACAAGAAGGAAAAGGCCGACAAGGCGGAAGACAAGAAAGACAAGATGTAAACAGGGTTTTTGGCGAAGACCCCGGCTGCGGCCGGGGTTTTTTTGTTTTAGCATGCGTCGTGGCGCAGGCAAGACGGGCCGCACGCGCGTGCTACAATTGGCACTCTAGAACGTTGCTTCGATTGGGGCTTCGTTTCCATCCGTCTGGATCTAGCCCGCGCCCCGCATCATTAAACAAAGACAAGCCATGAGAGATTGTTGACGCGTGCCAAAATCACCGAAATCATCAACGCCCAAGACGATTACCTATGCTGATGCGGGCGTGAATATTGACGCTGGCAACCGCGCCAAACAGCGCATTAAGTATCTGGCGCAAAAGACGTTTACGCGTGGTGTGCTGAGCGAGATTGGCGGCTTTGGGGGGTTGTTTTCCCTGGGCGGCAAGTACAAGGATCCGGTATTGGTATCGAGCGCAGATGGCGTGGGTACGAAGCTGAGGGTGGCGTTTGAGACGGGCAGTCATCGCACCGTCGGTGCGGATTTAGTGAACCATTGTGTGAACGATATTGCGGTGCAGGGCGCCACGCCGATGTTCTTTCTGGACTATCTGGCGACCGGGAGACTTGATCCCGAAGTAGCAGTGAAAGTGGTCGAGGGGCTGGCAGAGGCGTGCAAGCAGAACGGCTGTGCGTTGATTGGCGGCGAGACGGCCGAGATGCCTGGCTTCTATCCCGAGGGCGAATACGACCTGGCGGGATTCATTGTGGGTGTGGTCGAGCGCGAGCGGATTATTACGGGAAAGACGGTAGAAGCGGGGGATGTGATTTTTGGGTTGCCCTCGAGCGGATTGCACACGAACGGCTATTCGCTGGCGCGGAAGCTGCTATTTGAGGTGGCGGGTTACACGCCGGATACGTACGTGAACGAGATTAAAGGTAAAGTTGGCACGGAGCTGTTGAAGATCCATAAGAGCTACTGGCACGTGATCAAGCGGCTGGTGGAAGCTGACTTGGTGGCGGCGATGGCGCACATTACCGGCGGCGGCATGACGGAAAATCTGCCGCGCGTGTTGCCACGGAATGTGGCAGCGGAGATTGAGATGGGATCCTGGCCGGTGCAGCCGATTTTCGAGCATCTGCAGAAGCTGGGGAATGTTCCGCTGGACGACATGCTGCGGACTTTTAACATGGGCTTGGGAATGCTGCTGGTGATTCCGGCAGCGAAGTTCAAGAAGGCGCAGGGACTGCTGGAGCGGATTGGCGAAAAGCACTACACGGTGGGGCGGATTGTAAAGGGTGAACGGAAAGTGATGTACGTGTA
>WNFL01434600.1_pt2 | contig 11099 bp, 10 predicted proteins | sample 5400361 | NCBI WGS metagenome assembly WNFL01 (sample SAMN13153351, study PRJNA577476) | soil metagenome | isolation source: 40 cm soil on Douglas fir-dominated hillslope | place: USA:California | collected 2013-09-17 | reverse complement strand
CGGGAAGCGGCGGCCAAACGTGACGCGATCAGCTGGTCTGGCCGCCTGCTCCACATTCATATCGCTGCACGAGCATCGCTTCCGATGCAGGAGCTCGACCAAGCGATGCTTGTCGCCGGCCGCGGCATCGACGGCGATCGATATTTCAGCGGCACCGGCACCTATTCGATAAAACCCGACGCGCGCGAAGTCACCCTTATCGAGATGGAGGTGCTTGAGGCGATTGCCCGCGGTGATCCTCCAGCCCCGGGCGAGAAGGTGGAACTTATGCCCGCGGATCATCGCCGCAACCTCACGACGCTTGGCGTGCCGCTGAGCCACCTCGTGGGCAAGCGCTTCAAGGTCGGCGCGGCGGTGCTCACGGGCGGACGGCTGAATTTTCCTTGCAAGTATCTCGAGAAGCTCTTGCGGCGGCCGGTCTACACCGCACTGCTCAACCGCTCCGGCCTCAATTGCCGGATCGAGATCGGCGGTATCATTCGCAAGGGCGATCCGATCATGCCGCTCGAGGACTGAAAGGCGCGGTGCAACTACCGCAATCTGGTCGGGATTGATTCGGCCTTATTAGTGCGAGGCAACAACCCGGGTGTCGCTTCGCTCCATCTTGGCCAAGCTGTGCGCCGCCTCACGCCGGGATGTAGATCCACGACAGGACAAGAAATGTTGCGAGAATTGAGTACAGCAAGACGGCCGCGCTGTCTGAGGTCCAGGTCATGACGCATCTCCCTTCGTCCCAAAGCTGTACGAGCGATATCTCAGGCAGCGGCATGGCGTCTGTGATCCGCATCACTGTTCTGCTTTTTTTCGGCCCTAGGCTGAGACCTGACGGAAACTCAATTTTCCGCTGTCCATACAGGGATTTGTGCGCTACACCGCTTCTCGCGCGGCAAGCGTTCGTCGTGAATTGAGCGGGAGAAATACTCATGAAAACGCTCCACGTTATTACGTTCGCATTCGTTTGCGCCGCGATCTCAGTTGCAAACCTTCCCATCTCTCAAGCTTCGAGCGACGACGAAGACAAAACGATTGCAGACAGCCTCGCCGCCATGCTGCGGGCGGGCCGTACGGTGGTCTCGCGCAATCAAGACCGAATCAACAACCCGGCGATCGGGGACAAGGGTCTCGACGGCAAGACTGTGCTCGAGCAGGCGCTGAAAATTTATGAAGAGAATACCAAATCTGATCCGCTGCAGATCGATCCTTCGTCACGCTACGGCCGCCTGTTGCGCGCCCAGATGGACGCCATTGCCGAGGTCATGGATTCGAATCAGAAGACGATCAATCAGCCCGGCGTCGGCTTCAAAGCATTTATCCCGGCCACCTTCGGTCGCTTGGTCAACGAAGGTTTTGCCAAACGCGTGGGAAGCGAGGCCGAAATGAAGGTCACCGCGCCACTCGACCTCGTGCGCAACCGCAAGGCTCGGCCCGATGAGTGGGAGACCGAAGTGATCCGCGACAAGCTTTTGCCGGCGAGCTGGCCGAAAGGGCAGCTGTTCGCCACGGTCGCAACCAGCCGCGGGCGCCCCGCCTTCCGCGTCGCGGTGCCTGAGTATTACGCTGCGTCTTGCCTCTCCTGCCATGGCGCCCCGAAGGGGCAGATCGACGTCACCGGGTATCCCAAGGAAGGCGCCAACGAGGGCGACCTGGGCGGCGTCATCAGCATCACGCTCTATCGCTGAGTGCGAGGTGGACCGCCGGACCTCGCACCAAACGCGGCTATGCTCGCAAATCTCAGCATAAAGGTCCGGCTGCTGCTGCTGTCGAGCGCGCTGATCATCGTGATCACGGCGTCAACGCTCTATCTCACGCGCAAGCTCGCTGACAATTCGGACGCCGTCACCCGCAACGCCGAGCTCGCCAAGCTCATCGATGTTGCACAGGACGTGCGCAACACGTTCGGCGAGTACCGCTACTGGATCACCGACCTTGCCGTCAGCCTCCTGCGCCAATCCGAGATCAACGCCAAAGCCACGCATGACCGGCTGATCAAGCAGCTCAATGTTCTCGCAAGCCGTAGGCCCGAGACGGCGGCGGCGCTGAAGGAGGAGATTGCCAAGTTCGACGAATCGGCCAACCGCGCGGTCGAGCAATATACCGACGACCAACGCGTCATGGGCAATACGTCGTTCGCCGAAGCGCGCCTGCATAGCGTGGCCATCAACGACCGCCTCGCGGCCCTGGTCGACGATTTGAACGGCGAGGTTGTCCGGGCACGCGATCAGGTCGTCGCGGATGTCGCACGGACCACGGAAGTGGCCTACGTCATCGTGGCAATCGTGATTGTGCTCGGGATGGGCCTCACCTGGATCGTGCTCCGCTCCATCCTGGTCCCGCTCAATGCGGTGGTCGCGGCGATCGATGGTGTCACCGCCGGCCGACTGAATACTCCGATTCCGAAGGTGAGGGGCGGCGAGATCGGCGCGATGGCGAGAACGCTCGAGCTGTTCCGCGAGAGCATCGTCGAGCGTGAACGGCTCGCCGCCGAGACCGAGCGTCAGCGGCGCATGATTGCAACCGCCATCGAGACCATCTCCGAAGGCTTCGTGCTTTACGACCCGCAAGACCGGCTCGTGCTGTGTAACAGCAAGTTCCGCGAGCTCTATCCAAAGATCGACGACCTGATGGTGCCTGGCACGCCGTTTCCGACCATCCTTCGCGCCATTGTCGACCGCGGGATGGTCGATCTGGAGGGGCGCACGCCGGAGGAATGGATCGCCGAGCGGCTCGCCCATCACGCCAACCCAGAAGGCTCGCCCGAATACCGATACAATCAGATTTGGGCCCGCATAAGCGAGCGCCGCACCCCGGACGGCAGCACCGTCGGCGTCTTCACCGACATTACCGAGCTCAAGCAACGCCAAGCCGAGCTCGAGCAGACGATGGAACAGGCCGATTCCGCTAACCGCGCCAAGTCGGTGTTCCTCGCCAACATGAGTCACGAGTTGCGCACGCCGCTCAACGCCATCATTGGCTACAGCGAAATGCTCCAGGAGCAGGCCCAGGAGCAGGGGATGACGGATTTCGCCCCGGACCTCAACAAGATCCAGGATGCGGGCCGGCATCTTTTGAGTCTCATCAGCGATATTCTCGATCTCTCCAAGATCGAGGCCGGAAAGCTCGAACTCTATTTGGAGGATGTCCCTCTGCCGGCGCTCATTGAGGAGGTGCGGGCCATCGTCGGCCCGCTTGCCGCAAAGAATTCGAATCGCCTGCACATCGACTGTCCACCGGACATCGGCGCTCTTCACACCGACCGCACCAAGCTCAAGCAGTGCCTGCTCAATCTGTTGAGCAATGCGACAAAATTCACGTCCAACGGCGACATCTCGCTCGCGCCGAAGCGGCAGGGGGCGGCGATGTCGTTCATCATTCGCGACACAGGGCTTGGGATGACGCCCGAACAGCTGTCCAAGCTCTTCCAGAACTTCGTGCAAGCCGATGCGTCCACCACCAAACGATACGGCGGCACCGGGCTCGGACTCGCGATCACCAAGCGTTTTTGCCAGGCTCTCGGCGGCGACGTCTCGGTTGAGAGCGAGCCAGGCAAAGGCTCGACATTCACCATCATGCTGCCGGACCGGCAATCCAAGGCGGAGCCCGCGGAAATCGCAAATCCGCCGAGCGTCATCCCCGAGCCCGGCCATGCTCCATTGGTGTTGATCGTCGACGATGATGCATCCGCAAGAAGACTTCTCGCGGCAGTCCTGCGCAAGGAGGGTCTGCGGGTCGCCGAAGCGGAAGCGGGCGAGACCGCAGCCGCGATCGCTCGTCGGATCAGGCCGGACCTGATCACGCTCGACATCATGATGCCGAAGATGGACGGCTGGTCGGTTCTCACCGCGCTCAAGTCCGATCCCGACCTGGCCGCCATTCCGGTGATCGTGGTGACGGTCACGACCGACCGCGGCGTGGCGCTTTCGCTCGGCGCGGCCGATTTCATGACCAAGCCGATTGAGCGCGGGCGGCTGGTATCGCTCGTTCACACCTTGTTGGGCGAGCGGGGGACTATTCTCTTGGTCGACGACGATCCGGCAAGCCGCGAGCTCACGCAACGCCAGCTTGAGCGCCTCGACGTGGAGGTGATCGAGGCGGAGAACGGCCGCGAGGCCTTTGACTGGCTGTCCCGCAATCCCGCACCCGGTATGATACTGCTCGACCTGCTGATGCCGGAAATGGATGGCTTTTCGTTGCTGGACGCGATCAAAAAACATCCCGAATGGCAGCGCATTCCGGTCGTGATCCTGACCGGCAAGGAATTGACCGCAACCGAGCGGGAATTGTTGGAAGGTCGCGTTCGCAGCGTGATCGCCAAAGGTTCGGTTTCCGCCAGCGACCTTGCCTCACTCGTGCGCCGGATCCTGCGGGAACATGCTCATGGGGCAGACATTGAATTGGTCGGGCAAGCAGCGAGGATAGATGATGGCCAAGCTCCTCCTGGTTGAAGACAACGAGATGAACCGCGACATGCTCTCGCGCCGCCTGGTCCGGCGCGGCTACGAGGTCGCGATTGCGGTCGATGGCGACGAAGGCGTCACGATGGCACAATCGGAGAAACCCGATCTGGTGTTGATGGACATGAGCCTGCCGGTGATTGACGGCTGGGAAGCGACGCGGCGTATCAAATCCAGCGATGAGACGAGGCATTTGCCGGTCATCGGATTGACCGCGCACGCGATGGCCGGTGATCGCGAGAAGGCGCTCGAGGCGGGATGCGACGACTACGACACAAAGCCGATTGAGCTTGAGCGGCTGATTGGCAAGATCGAAGCGCTTCTGCCAGGCGGAGCAAAAACGTCTCCGTGAGACGGTAACAACCGGCGCGCGGCATGGGCTACCCGGAAGTTCAAAGCGTCCCCGAGGCCGATCGTCTTGAACGTGCGCTCGGCGCGTTCTTGCGTCAGCAACTGAGCGCCCCCGTTGTTACGATGCGGGGCTTTCTCGATATCATCCTCGAAGATACCAGGCGTCTCGGCCTCGACGGGGCAATCCCCGATCTGGAACGCATGCGCCACGCCTGCGCGGACTTGGCGGCGCTTGTCGGCCGGGTCATCGACCAGCCCGACGCCATACGCAAACCCGGGGAAAGCTTCGAGAGCTTTCAAAGCCGCCTGCGGCACGACCTACGCACACCGCTCAATGCCGTTAAAGGCTATTGCGAAATGTTGGTCGAGGACATGCGCGATGCCGGGCAAACCCAGCTGCTGCCGGATCTCGACAAAGTTCAGGAAGCGGCGGATCAGCTGCTGCTGCAAATCGACGCGATGGTCGAATCAAGCCGGGGGCCGGACCTCCCGCATGAACAGGAAAAGCCGGTCGAGGCCATCGCCGGTCTGCTGCGCGCGATGGCGCCGGTGGATGTGCGGCAGAGCGAGCGCGAGCGCGCGATCGAAAGCCGCATTCTCGTCGTCGACGATATCGCCGCCAATCGCGATCTTCTGGAGCGACGCCTCGCGCGCGAGGGCCACCAGGTCGTGACTGTCGAGAGTGGTGCAGGCGCGCTCGATCTCCTGCTCGCCGAGAACTTCGACCTGATCCTGCTCGATCTGATGATGCCGGGCATGAGCGGATTCGAGGTCTTGTGTCGGCTCAAGTCGAGCTCGCGCATGCGGCATATCCCGATCATCATGATTTCCGCGCTCGATGAGCTCGACAGCGCGGTGCGGTGCATCGAGGCGGGGGCGGAAGACTATCTGCCGAAGCCGTTCAATCCGATCCTGCTGCGCGCCAAAATCAATGCGAGTCTGGAAAAAAAATGGCTGCGCGATCGCGAGCAGAAGCATTTCGAGGAGCTGCGTACGGAAAAACTGCGCTCGGAATCCTTGCTGCTCAACATCCTGCCACAAAACATCGTGGCGCGCATGCGCGCCGGTGAGGCTGTCATTGCAGATCGGTTTGACTACGCGACCATCCTGTTCTCGGATCTCGTCGGTTTCACCGCGCTGGCGTCCGGCTTCTCGCCGGATCGTATCCTGGAGATTCTGTCGACCGTTTTCGAGAGCTTCGACCATGCCGTCCGGGAGCATGGGCTCGAGAAAATCAAGACAATCGGCGACGCCTATATGGTCGCAGGCGGGTTGCCCGAGCCATTGCCCGAGCACACGCACAGAGTGGCCGCACTCGCGATCGAGATGCTGGACATCGTGCAACGCGTGTGTGCCCGTTTGGATATCGATCTGAAAGTCCGGATCGGGATTCACGTTGGGCCGGTCGTTGCCGGCGTGATTGGCACGCATAAATTCATCTATGATGTGTGGGGCGACACGGTGAATACCGCGAGCCGCATGGAAAGCTTCGGCGCTCCCGGCCGTATCCACGTGTCGGGTGAAACATATGGCGTGCTTCGCCACGATTTCGAATTCGAGCCGCGCGGCCCGTTGGAAATCAAAGGCAAGGGCGCGATGGAGACATACTTTCTCCTCGGCCGAGCACGCTAATTTGATGGTCCTTGCAAAAGAAGCCCACTGATGCGGTTCTTGACGACCTTTGACACAAAAAGGAATCGCCGATGAACCGTCGTGGCATCGTTAGGCTCGCGCTCTCCCTCGCCGCGCTGCCGGCCGCGCCGATCCTGTCAGCGCTGGCGCAGAGCGGGATCATTCGCGTCATCATTGGCACTGCGCCGGGCGGGGCCATCGATCCCTACGCGCGAATGATCGCCGAGCATATGTCGAGGACGCTGGGCCAGCCGATCATCGTCGAGAACAAGCCCGGCGCAAGCGGCACGCTTGCCGCCGAGTACATCGCCAACGCGCCGGCCGACGGGACAATCCTGTGGCTCGGCACCCAGGCATTCACCGAGATCAACCCCAATGCGTTCCCCAACGCCCGATGGTCGGTCGATCAGTTCCGGCCGATCATCCGCGGCGTGGAGGCGCCACTCGCGTTCATCGTCAATCCGAGCGTGCCGGCCGCGACCTTCGGCGAATTCATCACCTGGGCCAAGGCGAACCGAGGCAAGCTGAGCTACTCGTCCTATCAGGCAGGAACGCCCTCGCACTTCCTCGGCTTCCACATGAACGAGGAGTTCGATCTCGACCTCACGCACGTGCCCTATCGCGGCTCCGGCTTGCAGGTGACGGGTCTGCTCGGCGGTCATTCGCTGTTCGGATTCGCCCAGGTCAATTCCTCGCTGCCGCACGTGCGTTCCGGCACGCTCAAGGCGCTGGCCACCACGGGGCTGACGCGCGACCGCTCGATGCCGCAGGTGCCGACATTCGCGGAGCTCGGTTATCCCGAATTCACCGCCAAGGTCTGGTTCGGCCTGCTGGTGAAGGACGGCGTGCCCGAGGACGTCTTCAAACGGTTGACCGAGGCCGCCAAGGCGGCGCACGCCGACCCCGCTGTGAAAGAGAAGCTCGAGGCGCAAGGGTTCGAGGTCTCGGGCGAGACCGGTCCGCAGCTCAAGAGCGAGATTAAGCAACAGGTCGAGCGCTGGGGACGCCTGGTCAAGGCCTCCCGCTTTTCCATCGAGGATCGCGGCAGCACGCGGTGAGGCCGCAATCCGGCGTCACACCGTGCGCCGTCGTCCCCGATAAAGCGGGGACCCATATCCCAGAGGCGGTGCTGATGGGCCCCGCTTTGGCGGGGACGACAGTATATGAGCTGACCAGTGGAATTGCGCGTCACCCAGCCCCATCACGCGCGGCGCGTCGGCAGCGGCACGCGGTCGACGTGCTCGATCTCGGCCATGAGCAACTGCTCCACCATCCGCGCGCGGATCGGGGCGTGCGCCGGATCCTCCCACAGGTTGTCGAACTCACCCGGGTCGGCTTCCAGATCGTAGAGCTCGCCCCATCCGGTGCCGTGGAACACGCTGATGCGGTAACGGCGGTTGATCAGGCTGTGGACGCGCGGCGGCACATCGGTGCCTGGGCTCGGATGCTGATGATCGTACTGGATGAAGACGCTCTCGCGCGGCGCGCCGGCGCCGCGTAAGGCAGGCAGGAGGCTGCGGCCTTGAATGCCGCTGAACGGCTCGATCCTGGCGCGGTCGAGCACCGTCGCCGAAATGTCCAGCGTGGACGCGAGCGTATCGGCGACGGCGGCATAGTCTGCGGCCTGCGGATCGCACCAGATGAACGGCACCCGGACGATGCTTTGATACTGCTCCGCGCCTTTGAGCAGAAGCCGGTGGTCGCCGAGATGGTCGCCGTGGTCGCTGGTGAACATCACCACCGTCTCGCCGCGGCGGCCGCTCTGCTCCAGTGCGTGCAGCACGCCGCCGATGGCACCGTCGATGCAGGCGATCATGCCGCAGGTCAGCGCGCGCGCCTCCTGCGCCTCGCGCACCGATACGTTGATGGTGTTCATGCCGTCGAGCTTGGCGGTGCCCGCGTCCCGTTCGGCGATGATGTTGCGCACGAGCGGCGGCGGTGTCCAGTCGTTGCGCTTGAACGCGTCCGGCACCGCAAACTGCTCGGGCTTGTACATATCCCAGTACTTGCCGGGCGGGTTGAACGGGTGATGCGGATCGGGAAACGACACCATGAGAAAGAACGGCTGGCCCACATTGGCGGCCTGCAAAAAGGCCTGCGCCTGCTCGCCGATGAAGGCCGTCGGATAGAGTTCGGCCGGGACCGCCGTGCGGTAGGCTTGCGGCACCGTGTACTCGTGCGGCAAGGGGTGCCCCAGTAGCCCCTTGGCCTTGGGATCGCGCTCGTTAAGCCAGCGGGTGTAATCGCCGCCGCCATCCTCGCCATGTGCGCGCACCAGCGAGACGTGCTCGAAGCCGTAGAACGGCGTTTGCACCCGCGCATTCTTGGCGCGCCAGTACTCCGGCGTCTCCTGCTCGTAAGTGTCTTGATCGAAGTCGTTGCGCAGCGCCTGCACCAAATCGGCTGACGGTTCGCGATAGCCCGCGCGCGGCTGTGGCCGTTTGATGATCGGCGGCCAAGCCGTGAAGTTCTGTAGGTGGCTCTTGCCGATCAGCGCGGTGCGGTACCCTGCATGGCGCAACAGCTCGACGAAGGTGACTGCCTGCATCGGCAGCGGAATGCCGTTGCTGCGCACGCCGTGCACCGATGGCATCCGTCCCGTCATCAGGCTCGCGCGGTTGGGCATGCACACCGGACTTGCCACGTAGAAGCGAGTGAACATCGTGCCCTTCGCCGCGATCGAATCGATTTGCGGCGTGCGCAGCACGGGATGCCCGTAGCAGCCGAGGAAATCGGCGCGCTGCTGGTCGGTGATGAACAGGATGAAATTCGGAAGCTTGCTCATGGACAAGTGCAATGGCGGCGCCACCGAGCGGCGTCAACCCCGTTTCGGCCAGGCGTGCGGCGCCGGCACGCCCCTTAGTGCTAATGAGGGTTACGCGGCCGAGCTGCGGTCGAGGACGCGCATCGGATGGCCGCGCCAGACGAAATCGTTCCCGAGCCACCTTGCTGACCACAGGATCGGGAGCAAAAGATCGCGCAATAACCACAGGAACGGCGATCGCCAAGACAGATGCCAGCCGGCTGCGTAAGCCAGAGCGGCCTCGGCGCCATACCAGATTGCGCCGAAGGCGGTCAGCGCGCCCGCCACCGGCCAATCCGTGGAAGCCGCGAAGATTGCACAGGCCGCGAGCGGGGGGATGCCGCCTGCCGCGATTTCCGGAACGAAGTAAAACCTGAACGTGTCGCGTCGAAGCCGCGCCCAGCGCAGTTGTCGCCGCCAAACCTCGGCTGCGGTGCGGTGGCCGAGCGGCTGCGGGAATGGCCGATCGACTACGCGCACGCGCAAATCGTTCTTTCGAACGAGCTTGGTGGCTGCGGCGTCCTCTGCAATTTCGAGCGCGAGCGCGCGAATGCCGCCGGCTCGCTCGAGCAGGGCCCGGCGAAACAGCATCGTCTTGCCTTGCGCAAAGCCCATACCGATGCTGTCGGCAAAACATTGCCAGCGCACCTGATAGGTGTTGAGGAAAGCACATTCGAGCTCGGCCCAGATGTTGGCCGGCGTGCAACCGACCGCGGGCGATGACACGAGGCCCGTATCCGCGCGCCAGGTTGCGAGCAGGCGGCGCAGATAGTCGGGCGGCGTCAAAACATTGCTATCGGCCATGACGATCCAGGGATGGGAGGCCGCAAGCCATCCCTTCACAATATTGTTGAGCTTGGGATTGGCGCTGACGCGTTCACTTCCGATCAGCAGTCGTGCCGGTACATCCGGATTCAGTTCGATCAAGCGTCGCACGAGGGGCACGGCGGGATCCGTGGGCTGTGCCACACAGAACAAAATCTCGTAATTCGGATGTTCAAGACGGAACGCCGACGACAACGTCTCTTCAGTGAAATTCTCCAGACCGCAGACTGGGCGAACGCGAGACGCCCTCGGCGGTTTCGGCTTCGGTCGGTTTTATGCCGGAGCGGCGGATGCGGTGTATGACGGTGGCGATGCTCGCCATGTGTAGAATAGCGGCAATAGCGCCAAAGGCGCATGCGGCAAGAACCGGCATCGGCATTCGCGTCCAGATAAGCCGAATCGATGACTCTGGGATGACGGCCGCAATGCCGTGCTCCGCGTTTGCGCGTTCCGGCAAGCAGGCGATACGTGACGGTTTTATGAGTCACACAAGCGTCGTCAAAACGTCGGGTCTCTGTCAGACGACGCGGGCAGCTTCCGCCGCGTTGATTCGACGGCGGAGGCCCAATGGCCGTCATCACGCGCGGCAGCGCCGCGTCGCTCACGCGGCGCCGGTTCTTGACGACTGCGGCTTCGGCGATCGCTGCCGTTGGCGGCGTGGCAAGACCCTATCTCAGCCGGGCGGCCGATCGCCCGCTCATCACGCACGGCGTCCAATCGGGCGATGCGTCGATCAATTCCGGTATCGTGTGGGCGCGCTCCGATCGGCCTGCGCGCATGCTGGTCGAGGTCGCCACCAGCGACAGCTTCAGAAATGTCCTGAGCGCCGCCTCCGTGGATGCGCTGCCGCAGGCGGATTTCACGGCCAAGGCGCTGATCGAGGGCCTGCCTGCCGGACAGGACGTATTCTATCGCGTTCGCTTCGAGGATCTTTCGTTCCCGATCCTCAGCGAGCAGTACATCGGGCACTTTCGTACCGCGCCAAGGGAACGGCGCAGCGTGTCCTTCGTCTGGTCGGGCGATACCGCCGGCGGCGG
>WNFL01025141.1_pt1 | contig 11099 bp, 14 predicted proteins | sample 5400361 | NCBI WGS metagenome assembly WNFL01 (sample SAMN13153351, study PRJNA577476) | soil metagenome | isolation source: 40 cm soil on Douglas fir-dominated hillslope | place: USA:California | collected 2013-09-17 | reverse complement strand
TCGTTCCTGCCCATTATCATCGCTCCTTTCCGCCCAAGCTCGAAGGGCCGATGCTGCGCCTTCACGTCGGGCTCGAGGATGTCGATGATCTCAGGGCCGATCTCGCCGAAGGTTTCGAGCGACTGCACCGCGCCGGGTAGCTCAGTCAGCGGCGCTTGGGCCCTTGCTCGACCGCCCGCTCGACTTCGTCCACCGTCATCATCAACGTCATCGGGTCAAGCGGTGACGCGCGAAAACCAAACCGTTCGTAAAAAGTCTTCGCTTCTTCCGACATAGCATGTACCGGAATCGCCCGCACACCAATCGTTTCGGCCGCGCCGATGACGCGCAGCACCGCGTCTTGCAGAAGGCTGATACCGAGTCCTTTGCCCTGCCATGCTTTGTCAAGCGCGAGCCGGCCAATGAGCACGGCCGGCACGGGCTCTGGCATATTGCGCCGGACTTTGCCGATCGCGTGGCTATGCAGAATCGAAGTGGCTGCCAGGCTGTAATAGCCGACGACGCGCTTCCTGTCGCAGGTCACCAAAGTTCGCGACGCTCCAGAGACCTCGTTTGCCCGGGCCCGGGTCTTGAGCCACGCATCAAGTGCCGCAACACCGGAATCGAACGCGTTGACTTCGTGTTCAGACGAAAGCGGCTCGGGCGCCTCGGGCTGATCTCCTCTTCCTAAGTGCGCCATGCCGGCTTATGCGAAAGCAGCCGGCGGAGCCCAGGATTGTCCTTGGGCGGGCGCGCAAGTGCAACCATGAACGCCTCCCAATGCGTATCGTCGAGCTGAAACACCCGGCGATCGGCCAAGGTCTCGAAAGCCGCCCTCAGACTGCTGTCGAGGAGAAACTCGCTCACGGTCTTGTTCGCGCTTGCTGCGGCGCGCTGCAAAGTGCGCTTAGCTGCCGGTGTCATTCGCAAATCGACTCGTTCCGATCTGGCTTCGCTCGTCTTGGCCATGCCGTACCTCCTAACAAAGATATAGCAGCCGTACGTTGTCAGGACAATAATGCGGACCAAATATTCGACAGTTTCACTGGCATATCTGGTTGGTTTCGAGCGACTGCGCGCCGCGTCATAACATGCTATGCAAACACCCGATTTGATTTAGGAGACTTTGCCATGGCGGTCGACGGCACCTGGAAGCTTACCGTGAACACCCCGATGGGCGCGCAGGAAAGCACGCTCGTGATCTCGGTTTCGGGCGCGACTCTCACGGGCACGCAGAGCGCGGGCTCGGGCGACGGCAAGCCGATCGATGACGGCAAGGTCAACGGAAACAATGTCAGCTGGAAGGCTTCCATCACGCGGCCGATGCCGATGACGCTCGAATTTTCCGGCACCGTTCAGGGCGACAAGCTGGATGGGCAAGTGAAGCTCGGCATGTTCGGCTCCGCACCCTTTACGGGAGTGCGCGCCTGAGCGCGTGAGATGACGAAAGTACGCACGCCAGTTTTCGTCGCCCTTTGCGATCGGTGCTATCGCATTCCGTGCGATCGCGTCGCGAAGACACGAACTTACCTCCCCCTTGTGGGGAGGTCGGCGAGCCTCTTTCGCGTTAGCGAAAAGGCGAGCCGGGTGGGGGGACGAATCCGCACGTCGCGCATTCTTTCTCCGGCTGAGCGCTTTTCTACACTCCGCCCCCCACCCGGCCTCTTTCGCGCGTACGCGCTCACAAGGCCGACCTCCCCACAAGGGGGAGGTAACTTGCAGTGTGCGAGTGTCTTCTCTTCCGCATCCGATAGTTCTCGAGTGTCAGCGTGAGCGGCGAGCTTATTTCGCGCGAGGAGTTTCTTTCCTCCGTCGTGTTCGATGAAAAAGGCCTGGCGCCTGCGATCGCCCAGGACGCGGGCACGGGCGAAGTCCTGATGCTCGCCTGGATGAACGCGGACTCGCTGCGCTTGACGCTCGAGACGGGCGATCTCACCTATTGGTCGCGCTCGCGGGAGAAGCTCTGGCGCAAAGGCGAAACATCGGGTCATGGCCAACGCCTCGTGGAAGCCCATGTCGACTGTGACGGCGACACGCTGCTGTTCAAGGTCGAGCAGACGGGCCCCGCCTGTCATACCGGCGCACCGACCTGTTTCTTCCGCAAGATGAAATGACGACGACGCCGTCGAAGCCCTGACCCTATGCGGCGGCCGAGGATCCAGTTGAACGCCGCAAAGCCGCATCGACAGAGACCGCCATTCGGCGTATGTCGCGGCCACTATACGCCATTGGGATTCTCTCGTTGAAACATGAAGCTGCCATCGGGGCGGATGGGCTTCCGCATCCGCAGCGCTTTTGGGCGGTGTTCACCGTCGGTGTCGCCATCTTCATGACGGTGTCCGACCAGACCATCGCCAATATCGCGCTCCCCACGATCCGCATGGATCTGAACATCGACGCCGCATCCTCGGTCTGGATCGTGAATGCGTATCAGCTTGCAGTGATGCTGCCGCTCTTACCACTTGCCGCGGTCGGCGACATCTTGGGCTACAAGCGCGTCTACCTGGTCGGGTTGGCGCTCTTCACCGCTGCATCCTTGGGCTGCGCTCTATCGCCGAACTTGAGCACGCTCGTCTTGATGCGGGTGGTGCAAGGGCTGGGCGCCGCCGGCGTGATGAGCGTCAATATGGCACTCGTCCGCTTCATCCATCCCATCCAGCGGCTCGGCCACGGCATCGGCATCAATGCCGTGGTGATCGCGGTCTCCGCCGCCGCGGGCCCCACGATCGCGAGTTCCATCCTCGCGGTCGCGTCCTGGCCCTGGCTTTTCGCGATCAAGCTCCCGATCGGGCTCGCCGCGATCATCATGGGCTATTACACGCTGCCCGAAAGTCCCCGTGCGAGCCATTCCTTCGACATCGCGAGCGCGCTTTTGAGCGCGCTCGTTTTTGCCGCGCTGATTGCCTTCATCGACGCTTTCACGCGGCCGACGCCGCCGGTTCTCATCGCGGCGGAGCTGATGGTCACCTTGATCGGCGGTTATTTCCTCTGCCGGCGACAAGTTCGGATGCCGGTGCCACTCCTTCCCGTCGATCTCTTGCGTCTGCCGATCTTCGCGCTCTCCGCCGGGACTTCGATCTGCTCCTTCATCGCGCAGACGGCGGCATTCATCGCCCTTCCCTTCTCGCTCCAGCGGATCGGCTTCTCTGCTGTCGATACCGGGCTCCTGATGACACCTTGGCCGCTCGCGACCGCCATCGTCGCGCCGATTTCAGGAAAGCTCTCCGACCGGTACCCGGCGGGCCTGCTCGGTCTTCTGGGCCTCCTCGCTTTTGGCGTTGCGCTCGCGCTCCTTGCTGTTCTCCCGGCCGGAGCTGACGTGATGGACGTGGTTTGGCGCATGGTGCTCGCGGGCGCCGGTTTCGGGCTCTTCCAGTCGCCCAACAACCGCACCATGCAAAGCTCGGCGCCGCGTGAACGCAGCGGCGGCGCGTCCGGGATGCAGAGCGTCGCGCGGCTCTTGGGGCAGACGACAGGCGCGGCCTTCACCGCCATCGCTTTCAGCCGTTTTGCGCCTGGAGGCGCCGGCGCGGCGCTCTGGCTCGGCGCGTTCTTCTCGATTCTCGGCGCCCTCGTGAGCGCGGTGCGGCTGACCGATCTTCCGAAGCATTGACAGCGCTCCACGCCGCCGGCCGGAAAAAGACCATAATTTCCCTCCACCACATCCTGGATTCTCGCGGCCTTAGGGCGAAACCGGCGCAACCCTTGAGAGCCCGCGGACGTTTCTTTGAGGAGCTCAAACGTCGCGGAGGCAAAACCATGCGCAGCAAATTGATGATCGCAGCACTCATGCTCGGATCGGCCGTGAGCATGGGGGCAGTGGCGGGGCCGTATGACGATGCCACCGCCGCCTATAAACGCGGTGATTACGCGACCGCGCTCAAGCTGATCCGTCCCCTCGCCGAGCAAGGCAACGTGGCGGCCGAGTACAATCTCGCGACCATGTACTACAACGGCAGCGGCACACGGCGCGATTATGCCGAGGCGATGAAGTGGTTCCGCCAGGCTGCGGACAAGGGCGACGTCGATAGCGAGCGCTACCTCGGATATATCTATGCCAAGGGCGACGGCGTGCCGAAAAACGATACCGAATCGTTCCGGTGGTATCAGCTCGCGGCCGAACAAGGCGACGCCGATGCGGAGAATAATCTCGGCGTGATGTTCAGCGACGGTCGCGGAGCGCCGAAGAACCTCGTCCAGGCGCACAAATGGTTCACGATCGCCGCGATGCGGTATCCGGCGAACGAACAGAAGAGCCGCGACACGGCGCAGAAGAACGTCGACAAGCTGGCGAAGAAAATGACGCCGGCCGAGATCGCGCAATCGCAGATGCTTGCCCGTGAATGGCGGCCCAAGGCGCGCCGCGCGCCGCAGGGCTGATCGGACGAGCGTCCGCCCGGATTCGCGCGCGGTTTTGTTCTTTGTGATAGCTTGATGCGGGATTTGTCGGGGGCGCGGATGCGTGACTTTGCAGCTTTACTCGCTGGGATGATCGTCACGGTTGGCCTGGCGGGCGGTGCCGATGCGCAAAGCGTCTCGCCGGGTCAGGCAGCTTCCGTCAGCCCGTTCGACCAGTACCGCCTTGCGGCCGGCAAGGGCGATGCGGCCGCGTTGAACAGCCTCGGCGCGATGTATCAGGCCGGCAACGGCGTTCCCCGCGACTTTGCCAAAGCCTACGCGCTGTTTCACCTGGCGGCGTCGCTACCCAATGGCGACACGGGACAACGCTCGCGCGGGGCTCAGAGTCGCGACGCGCTCGCCGGGACCATGTCCGCGGGACAACTCGCGCAGGCGCAGCAGCTGTTCGCTCTCTGTTATGGCAATGACATCAATCTCTGCGGCGAGCGGATCATCTCGAGCGGCGGAGCGCTCGCTGCTGCGCCCACAACACGTGAGGGCTTGAGCGTTTCCGTCGCCGGCAAGACGATCATCCCGCTGGAGAACGATCATGGCACCTACGTCGTGCCTGTCGTCGTGAACGGCGCGATGACGCTCAAATTCACCGTCGACACCGGTGCGAGCTACGTCTCGATCCCCTCCACTGTCATCGCCAACCTGATGCAAGCCGGTTTGCTCACCAAGGACGACGTCCTGGGAGAAGGAACCTCTACCTTCGCCGACGGTTCATCGGCGCGGACGCAAATTCTTCGCATTCGCTCCTTGAAGCTAGGCGATGTCGTGATCGAAAATATCGAAGCCAGCGTCTTGCCGGAAAAGGGTTCTCTGCTGCTCGGTCAGAGCTTCTTCGGGCGGCTGAAATCCTGGTCGCTCGACAATGTGCGCCACACGCTGATCATCGAATGATGCCCAAGGCATCGACCTGAACAAACGCCATCAGCCGAGCTGCTAGTAAGACATTCTCCGCATCTTCGGCAGTTTGACCGAAGGCAGGCGTTTGCGTTTCACGGTGGTGACTGTTCCCGTCTCTAGCGATACGAGCCTGTCAGCCTCTTCCTTGTCTTTGTCCTCGGCCTCCTTGGCCAAACGCATCGCGCGCAGCCTGGCGATTTTCGCCGTGCCCGCGGAGCGCTCCTTCTTGCTGATCGACTTGGTGCTCAGCATGTCGTCTCGGGCCGATTTCGTGAAGTATTTCTGGGCGGCCTTCTCGATGGCATTCCGGGGTTTGTGAGGATCGTCCATTGTGTCTCCTTTGTTTAGAGAAGCGTTTCCCGGCGAGCCGGTTATTGCCGGCGCCGGTCCAAGAGCTGAGCGATCGTCTCCTCGCCCTCGGGACTGTGGATCCACGACTCCGCCTTTTCATGGCTCGCGAACTGCAGCGGAACACGATGCGGCTTCACGCGCTCTGCGTCGGGCACGAGCACTTCATAAGTACCGGCAAAGTTCTCTTTTTCATTCCCATGGGGCCGCCTCACTTCCGTCCTAGAAATCTGTCGAGACCGGAATTGGCAGAACCATGTCCCGCGCGCGGTTGCACGTCCGGGCGACTCCGATCCGTGCCTTGGGCTCTTGCCCGACGCTCGCCGCGTTCGCCCATGGCCGTGAGCTGGCGCTTTACCAATCTCTCGATCGAGCGAAGCGAATCGCGCTCCGAGGCGTCGCAGAACGAGATCGCGATGCCGCCGCTGCCCGCGCGCGCCGTTCGCCCGATCCGGTGAACGTAGTTTTCGGGGACGTCCGGAAGCTCGAAATTCACGACGTGAGTCACTTCGTCGATGTCGATGCCGCGAGACGCAATATCGGTCGCGACCAGGATCCGGACGCGGCCCGACTTGAATTCCTCGAGCGCCCGCTGGCGGGCGTTTTGCGATTTGTTGCCGTGAATGGCTTCGGCGGCGTGCCCGCCGTCGACGAGCCGCTTAACGACTTTGTTGGCGCCGTGCTTGGTGCGCGTGAAGACGATCGCCCGCTTCATGTCAGGCTCGCGCAACAGACTGTGCAGCAACGCCTGTTTGTCCTTCGTTTCCACATGGTAGACGCGCTGGTCGATCTTCTCGGCGGTGAGCGCCGGCGGAGAAACATTGATCCGAATCGGGTCGCGAAGAATCTCTTTGACGAGATGCGCAACTTCGTCGGGCATTGTGGCCGAGAACAGCATCGACTGACGTTGACGGGGAAGATGCGAAACGATCCGGCGAACGTCGCGGATGAAGCCCATGTCGAACATGCGGTCGGCCTCATCGACGACGAGCGTGGTCGCCGCGCCGAGCACGACGTGCTTCTGCCCCATAAGATCGAGGAGCCGTCCGGGCGTGGCGACCAGAATGTCGACGCCCGGGCGCATCGCGGCGATCTGCCGGTTCTCGTTGACGCCGCCCAAGATGACGGCATGGCGAAGGCTGAGGTGCCGGCCATAGGCGCGCAGGCTTTCGTCGATCTGAAGCGCGAGCTCGCGCGTGGGCGCCAAAATGAGCGCACGCGTGCTGCGCGGCGCGTTCTTAATGCGGTCGGTGAAGAGCTTTTGCAGCAGCGGAAGGCCGAAGGCGGCGGTCTTTCCGGTACCGGTTTGCGCGATGCCCAGCACATCGCGGCCGGCGAGAAGGGCCGGAATAGCCTGGGCCTGAATGGGGGTTGGTTGAACGTAATTATCAGCGGCAAGCGCGCGCTGAATCGGCTCGGCAATGCCGAGCATGGAGAAGGATGAATTGGTCACTATTGTTCCTTGTTGCACCAGACGGCGTTCAATACGCGGTACGGCGGGTTGCCGTCTTCCACGCACATCTGGAGCTAACGGTAGATTTTCAATGGCCTCGCCGTGACTGGCACCAAGTTCAATGTGCTCGTCGTGCGACTGCGAGGAGTTGCAGCGTATACGAAGCTTCTTAAGGGAAAGTCAAGGCAACGCCGCCTTTGTTGAACCAGCGGATTGAAGAGGCTAGGCTTTTCCTCGGCGAATGCACTGTTTCTTGATTTCAAGTCGGTCCCAGCAGGAAGCCTCTTCGATGTCGTTCGAGCATGTTCATGCGCTGCCCAAGGGAGTGCGCCTGAACCAGTATGAGCTGATGAACACGTTGGGCGCCGGTGGATTCGGGATCACCTACCAGGCCCGCGACACCTCGCTCGACACCATGGTCGCGATCAAGGAGTACATGCCGGGCGATCTGGCGGTACGCCAGGAGAATTCGGTCGTTACGGCGAAATCGACCACGTCCAAGGGCGATTTCGATTGGGGCTTGAGCCGCTTCCTCGAGGAAGCGCGCGTGCTGGCGAAATTCCGCCATCCGAATATCGTTCGCGTGAACCAGATCTTCGAAGCGAATAACACCGCCTATCTGGTCATGGAGTACGCGAAGGGCGAATCGCTCGGCGACTTGCTCCGGCGCCAAGCGACGTTAAGCGCGCAGCGGACGAAAGAGATACTCTTCCCCATTCTCGATGGACTGAAGCGCGTGCATGCGCTCGGCTTCCTGCATCGCGACATCAAGCCGGACAACATCATCCTGCGGGACGAAGGGGGCGCTGTCCTGATCGACTTCGGTGCCGCCCGCCAGGCCACCGAGACGAAAAGCCGGGCGATCACCTCGATCGTCTCGGAAGGCTATGCGCCGCTCGAGCAATACGATCCCAAAGGAAATCAGGGACCGTGGACGGACATCTATGCGCTCGGAGCGGTCGCCTATAAGTGCCTGACGGGGGAGAAACCTCCCGCCGCCGCGTCGCGCGTGAGAAGCGACCCGCTGGTGCCCGTTGCGCTCGCCGCAAAAGACCAGGTCTCGAAGGAATTCGCCGCGGCGATCGAGTCGGCGTTGAGCGTCTTCGAAAATGGAAGGCCGCAAACCATCGAGGAATTCGCGGCCATCATCTCGGGCGAGGCGCCGGTGCGCACTGCCATGTTCGATACAGCCGAAGCGACCAGGGTCCTGGGCGCAACCGCTCCGATCATGGCAGCGCCTGCCGCCGCGAGCCCTGAAATTGTGCGGCCTCTTTCCGCGAAAGTGGCACCGCCGGCAAGGCAGGAGCCAGGACGAGCAAAAACAAGTCCGGTCTATCTGGGCGCAGCCGCCGGAGCAGTTCTTATCCTCGCCGCCGGCACCTGGTTCTACATTCGGAGCGCGAGTGTGTCGCCTCTTGCGACAGAGCCCGCTGTCTCGCAAATCGTAACCGCTGCATCGACGCCGCTTGGCGCGATCACTCCTCCGCCGGCTGTTCCAAGCCCCGTGGACCAAACAGCGGGCGCTGCGAAGGTAGCGTCGGCGCCACCGCCCGCGCCTTTACCGGTGCCGCCCTCAAGGCGAAGCGAAGAGGCACCGGCCCGGCAGAGTCCTTCAGCCGTTCCAACGCCGGCGCCAGCCGGCAGACCGGCAGCGGACGCGCAGCCCGCGACCTTCCAGACCAGTTTCGATTGCGCCAAGGCGGGCAACGCCGCCGATCGTCTTGTCTGTGCCGACAGAGAGCTCGCCGCGCTGGATGTAAAAGCGGCAGTCCTCTACCAGCAGGCGCTCACTGCCGTCGCGGACAAGAATGAATTCCAGGGCGAGCAGCAAACCTGGCTTTCGCAGCGGGACGTCTGCGCGGACAAGGGCTGCCTGGCGACTGCGTATGACAACCACATCAAGGAGCTTCAGCGCTGGATCACGCCATGAAGAAAAAGCGTAGCAACAATCACGACGGCAATCCGCATACGGAAGGGTTCGACATGTTTGGAGCCAAGACGCGTTTTCTGCTCGTGCTCTCGATCGCGCTCTTCGGGTTGAGCGCGGCCTACGCGGCTCTTCCCGGCGATCCGGCGCGCACTCCGTTCAATCGCGGCGTCGCAGACGGATGGAGCGACGGCCGTTGGAACCATGGCTTCCACGAGGGCCGTTTCGGGTGGTGGTGGACCGTCGGCCCATCCTGGTATTGGTACGCGCAACCGGCATACCCCTACCCCGCCTACCCTTACGGTCCGCAGGAGACCGGCGTGCAGGATTATGCGCCGCTGCAAGGGGCCGATGCTCCACCCGATGAGGTTTGGTACTATTGCAACGATCCGAAGGGTTACTACCCCTATGTCGAGGATTGTCGGCAGGGATGGCGCAAGGCCCCGATCGTCCCGTCGCTTGGATCGGCCAGCATCACCACCGGCGTCGATGACTGCAAGAGCGGCTGGCGCATCGTGCCCTCGATCGCGCCGCCGCGGTGAAATGCCGCCGCCGCAAAAAGCCGCTTAGTGCTTCAGAAGAAGATTGCGGATCGCCGCGACCGCCACGAACAGCAATGAGATGACGAGCAGCCGGGCGATGACGAAGCCGATCACTTGAGTGGAATTGGCGAGCTCTGCGGGCAAACCGTTCGACACCGAGCTCGCGACAAGGATTCCCGCCTCAAGTCCGGCTCCGTAAGCGGCTGCCCTCAGCAGACTCCATCTCCTTTTCAACGGATGCTCGTCTGCTTCGCTCATGATCACAGCAGCGTCACGAGCGCCGACAAACCGAGCAGCTCGGCGATTTCGCGGCCGTAAGTCCCGAAATACACGCCCATTCCGGCGCCAATGAAGAGTCCGATCACGAATTTCAGCATGTCCGCGCCCTCCGTTCGGCTCGCAACGCTACACGGAGACTCCACACGGAAAAAGCGAACCTTGCCTCCGCGACGCGATGACGCGTACCCCGCGGTATCGCCCTGGCGGGGGAATCGGAAATGGGGGTATTATGGTAAACGGGGGCGATACGAGGCCGTACGATGCCGAAGTATCGGTTCAGTTCCCTGACCGCGGATGGCGCCCTTCTATCGAGCCGCGTGGAGGAAGCCGCGTCCGACGATGAGGCCCGGGAAGTCGGGGGCGAGCTCTTGACGGACGCGAAGTCCGAAGCCCGTGAAAGACGCGAACCACTCCGCGCCGTTGATAAATCCCGTCAGTACCCTGCGTGGATCCGCTCGGTCCCATCACCGCCGCGAGTAAACGCTCCTCCACTCGGCAAGTCCTCCATCTCCAGAAGGACACCTACTTGTCGGAGTTGGAGTCCTCCTGCGATTTTGCCCGCGCTCGTTCGATGGCGCCGCGAAGGATACCTCGTGTGAACGGAGCGCCATTCTGCTGCGGGTTTGCCGGTGTTTGCGACGCCTGGGCCGGTGGCGCGCGTTCCGCTTGCGCATTCGACGGGCGAGAGTCGTTCGCCGCCTCGCCACGGCCGCCGCGTTGAGGGTTTCCGGGCGGCGGACCATCACGGCGGGACGCCCCGGAAGTCTGCGGGATTTGCGGCGGCTGTCCGTTGCGGAATGTGTTCGGTGCTTGATTGCCGCCGTCCTGTCGCGGCAATCGTTGCGGCTCGCTGCGGTCAGGCATTGCCGGGCGCATCTCTTCGAAATTCGCCGGAACTCGCCGCTGCTCGCGTTCGCGTTTTTCAATCACCTGGCCCAGAAGAAAAGGTGTTGGCGGTTTGCCGCGGCCGATCACTTCGCGCGCGGGCACAGGCTGCGAGCGGATCGCTTCGCGCGCGCCGCGATCGGCGTTGAAACCGCGATTTACGGTGTAATTGTTGATGGTGACGTAGTTCGTGCTGTCATGCGTCTCCCGGAAGATGCGGCCATGATTCCGGCCATCAGCGGCGTAACGGCGGAAATCCCGATCGCCGAAGTGGCTGACTTCGACGAATGTCCATAGTGCCAAGAAGCCTTCGGGTCCAAAGCCCGGGCCATACCAATCGCGGTAGCCGTATCGGCTGAAATCATCGGCGTAGGCG
>WNFL01034094.1_pt2 | contig 11100 bp, 7 predicted proteins | sample 5400361 | NCBI WGS metagenome assembly WNFL01 (sample SAMN13153351, study PRJNA577476) | soil metagenome | isolation source: 40 cm soil on Douglas fir-dominated hillslope | place: USA:California | collected 2013-09-17 | reverse complement strand
GAGGGTCCAGCGGGTCAGGGTGTACCAGTCGCGGCCGATGAGGATTTCGCCGCAGGAAGCGCAGCGGGTCGACTGGCCGTCCTCGTCGTGCACGTTGCCCGTGTAGACGTAGTGCAGTCCGGTGCGTAGCGCGATGCGGCGGGCGCGGGAGAGCGTCGCCGGGGGCGTCGGCGGCGTGTCGAGCATCTGGAAATCGGGATGGAACGCCGTGAAATGCAGCGGCACGTCCGGCCCCAGCTCGCGCAGGATCCACTCCGAGAGCGCGGTGACCTCCGCGTCCGAGTCGTTGTGCCCCGGGATGAGCAGGGTGGTGATCTCGAACCAGACCTGCGTCTCGCGCTTCAAGTACACGAGCGTCTCCAGCACCGGCTGGAGATGGCCGAGGCACACCTTCCGGTAGAACTCCTCGGTGAACCCTTTCAGGTCCACGTTCGCCGCATCCATGTGACGGTACATCTCGGCGCGCGGCTCGGGGCAGACGTACCCGGCGGTGACCGCGACGGTCTTCAGCCCGCGCGCGCGGCACGCGCGGGCGACGTCCACCGCGTACTCGAGGAAGATCACCGGGTCGTTGTAGGTGAAAGCGACGCTCCTGCAGCCCGCGTCCAGGGCCGCCTGCGCGATCTGCTCGGGGCCCGCCGCGTCGGTCAGGCGGTCCAACTCGCGCGACTTGGAGATGTCCCAGTTCTGGCAGAAGCGGCAGCCGAGGTTGCACCCGGCGGTCCCGAACGAGAGCACCGGCGTGCCCGGGAGGAAGTGATCGAGCGGTTTCTTCTCGATCGGATCGACGCAGAACCCGCTCGATCGCCCGTACGTGGTGAGCACCATCCGGTCGCCCTCGCGGGCGCGGACGAAGCACATCCCGCGCTGCCCTTCGTGCAACGCGCAGTAGCGCGGGCACACCTCGCAGCGGACGCGCCCGTCGGGGATCTTGCTGAAGTAGCGCCCCGGAAAGCTCATGCGCCCTCCCGCAGGGCGAATGCGCCGTACCCCACCACGCGGCCGCGGTCCCCGGCCGTGTCGCCGGAATTGCGCAGATCCAGCCGCTCGCAGCTCATCCCGCGCCGCGCGGCCTCGAAGAGCAGCCCATTCAGGGGCGCGGCGCCGCACGCTGCGCGGTCCGGCACCGGGACGAGCTGCTCGATGCGCCGGCCGGTCTCCTCGTCGGCCCTTCGCGCCTCGTCGTACGGCAGGTAGTGCGACAGGTCGCTGCTCACCACGATCGCGGTCTCGGGTCCGCCCCACAGCCGCGCGAGCGCGTCCGCCACCTCGGCGGGCTCCGCGCGACCGACCACCAGGGGCACCAACCGGAATTCGCCCAGGGCGAGTTGGAGGAAGGGCAGCTCTACCTCGAGCGAATGCTCGCGCGCGTGCGCCGCGTCGCTGCGGGGGAGGTCGTCCGGGAGCTCCAGCGAAACTTGGCCGAGCGGAGTCTCGAAGGCCGCAGCCCGCGGCACGGCGACGCCGCGGAGCGGCACGAAATGCGAGGGTCCGAGGAGCACCACCCGGTTCACCGCCGGCGGCAGGCAGCGGAACGCGCTCGCGGCGATCGGTCCCGAGTACGCGTATCCGGCGTGGGGAGCGACGATCGCCTTCGCGGCCGACAGCTCGCCCGGATCGCGCGGGTAGAAGGTCCCCGCCACTGCTGGCCGGCGCACCGAAGCCATCGCGTTCGCCAGCATACGCCCGTGCCGTTGGGGTTGACCGGACCGGCCGCGGAACGAGCAGGGCGCCGCCCGGTTGTGCGGCGCTGTTGGAGATTGCACGCTTGTTGCGCCGCGAGCGGGCGGTGGGCAACGTCCTTCCCTTCCGAGGGAGCAGCCGAGCGTGAAGCGGACCAGCCCGATCGCCTTCCTGTTTGCCACCCTGTGCGCCGCGGGGGTGGCCGTTCGCGCGGAGGAGGCCGCATACGGCCCCGCCGCCCCGCCCGGCGTCCAGGGCAAGCTCCACCAGGTCTCGCGACGCTGGGAGCTCGGCGTGACGTTCGGGATCGCGCTGAACAACTCGTTCGTGGATCAATACGGCGGTCTTCTGTCCATCAGCTACCACCCGAACGAATGGGTGGACCTGGGCGTCGACGTCCTCGCGAACCGCAACTCGTTCTCGACCCTGGCCGGCCAGATCCGCGCCAGGCTGCCTTCGCGGACCAATCCAGGCACCGGCCGGCCGAACACCGGCGACGAGATCGCGGGCGCCGATCAGATGCAGGGCGGCGCGCTGGCCATGGGCCGCATCGCTCCCATCTACGGCAAGCTGAACCTCGCGGCCGAGCTGCCGGTGCACTTCCAGGTCTTCCTGCTGGCCGGCGCGGGCGCGGCGTCCTTCAAGCACGAGTCCGTCAACCTGTGCGCCTCGCCGGGCGATGCGCCCTGCGCGCCCAACGACTATCAGACCACGACGTCGCTGAAGCCGGTCGGCGAGGCGGGCGGGGGCCTGCGCATCTACCTCGGCCAGCGCTGGTCGCTGCGCAGCGAGGTGCGCGCGTTCCTCTACCCCGCGACGGTCCTGCGCGGCGCCGATCTCACGCAACCGGGAACCGGAACGACCGCGCGCTACCTGGGCGTGATCACCACGGTGGGCCTGGGCGCGTCCGCGCTCTTCTGACCTCGAGGCCAATCGCCATGCGCCTCCTCCTCGCCATCCTGCTCCTCGCTCCCGCGGCGCTCGCCCAGGAGGACCGCGAAGTCCAGCGCGTCCACGTGGTCGAGCGGCGTCCCTTCAGCGAGGCCAATCGCGCCGAGCTGACCCTCTTCGGCCTCGGCCAGGTGAACCCGCACTTCACCACGCACGCCGGCGTGGGCGTGGAGCTGTCGTATCACCTGCGCGAGAACCTGGCCGCCCTGGTCTCCGTCTCCTACAACGCCCTCGCGCACCAGAGCGCGCTCACCGAGGAGCTGGCGGCCAAGGTCGATCAGCAGCCGCTGGCGGCGAGCGCGCTGCTCCTGCAGGCCGACGCGCTGGCCGGGCTCGAGCTGATGCCCATCTACGGCAAGATCAGCCTCTTCGACCGGACCATCCTGCGCCTGGGGCTGTACGTGAACGCGGGGCTGGGCATCGCCAAGACCCGGCTGCAGCTGCGGCCTTCCGACGCGGTGGGGGGCCGATCGTTCGGCGACACCGGATTCCGGCCGGAAGCCGGGCTCGGGGTGGGCACCCGCATCTTCGCCGGCGATCGAATCACCTTCCGCCTCGAGCTGCGCGACCGGATCTACTCCGCGTACGTCTCCAAGGTGAACGGCTGCAACGTCCAGGACGCGCGCGCCATCCGCACCAGCGGCTCGGGGGCCACCGGGCTCGGCCCTGGCTGCAACCCGTCCTCCTTCGGCGGCAGCGAGGACGAGATCAAGAGCAGCGCGGGCAGCGCGGCCATCCAGCTCGGCGAGCCTTCCTCGAGCGTGATCAACAACCTCGCCGTCCAGGGAGGCGTGAGCTGGCTCTTCTAGCCGAGGCAACGATGCGGATCCCCGTCCTCCTCGCATCCCTCCTGGCCTCCGCGGGCGCGAGCGCCTCCGCCGGAGATGCGCTCCACAAGGCCCGGGACCGGGAGATCGACGGCGACGCCCGAGGGGCGGCGATCGCGTTCCACCAGGCGTTGCAGCGGGCCGACGGCCTCGAGCGCGCGCAGGCCGAGCTGCTGCTGGCGCAGTCGCTGGCGCGGGTCGGAGCGCCCGTCTCCGCATCCGTCTACTACCTGCGCGTCCTCGAGCGGGGTCCGGGAAATCCATTCCATGCGCGGGCGCTGGAGGGCGCGGCGGCGCTGGAGCCGCTCGACGGCCCCGCGGCTTCTGCGCTGGAGAAGGCGTCCCCCGAGGCGATCGCGAGCTTGCCGCCGGACCTGGCGGCGCGAGCCCATGCTTCGCTTGCGGTCTCGGCCTACCGGGCGGGACGCTACGCGGACGCCGCGCGATTCGCCGAGCGCGTGCCGACCGGCAGCCCGGCGTACCCCCGGACCCGGTACTTGTCGGGCCTCGTCCTTCAGCGCAGCGATCCGGGGAATGCCCTGGGCATCTTCGCGGGCATCGCATCGCTCGAGGGCGACGGATACCAAGGCCTCGCCGAGGTGCAGCAGCTGGCGCGGCTCGCCGCGGGCCGGACGCTCTTCGCGCTCGGGCGGTACGCGGAAGCCTCCGCCGCGTACGCCTCGGTGCCGCGGTTCTCGCGCCACTGGGACGAGGCGCTGTTCGAAGGCGCGTACGCCGACGTCCGCGGCGGCGATCCCGGGGCCGCGCTGGGCAAGCTGCACAGCCTGCGTTCCCCGCAGCTGTCGGACGAGTACGCGCCCGAGGCGGAGAACCTGGCGGCGATCATCTACCAGCGAAACTGCCTGTGGCCCCAGGTAAGGGACACGGTCGCGAGGTTCGCTGCGCGCTACTTGCCGATGCGCGACCGGGTGAAGTCGTTCCTTTCGCGCAACCCAGACGCGATCGAGCTGGCCGAAGCGCTGGAAGGCGGAGACTCGCTGCCCGTGCAGGTGCGTCGCCGGGTGCGCAAGAACGAGCGCGTCGAGGCCACCCTCGCCGGGCTGCGGCGCATCGACGCGGAGCGCCGGAAGATCGCGGGGGACCCCGAGCTGATGCGGAGCGCGCTCGGACCGGACCTCCTCGACGTGCTGAGCAAGCAGCGAGCTGCCACGGCGAGCACGGCGGGCGAGCTGATCCGGGATCGCCTCGCGGCCCTCGCCCACCTCTCCGACTCGCTCGACGGCGACATCGAGATCGTCGGGTTCGAGACCCTCAAGGGCGAGAAGGAATTCCTGGAAGAGCGCATCGATCTGGATGCGCTCATCGCCGCGCAGAAGCTCTACCGGCCGGCGTCGACGGGCGGAGGGAACGAGTACTGGCAGTTCGACGGCGAGTACTGGCCCGACGAGGTCGGCTACTACCGGTACACGGTCAAGGATGCCTGCCCGACCGCCGGGCGCGCAGCGCCAAAGGTGGCGGCGAAGGCCGCGGTGGACGAGGCGGGCCGCGACGAGGCGATCGAGCGCAAGCGCGACGAGATGATCGCGCAGCTCCAGCGCCTGTTGCCGAAGGTCGAGCAGGGCGCGCGCAAGGCCGACCTCTCCTTCCAGCTCGCGGAGCTGTGGTGGGAGAAGGCGAAGTCGGTCGCCCTGCGCGAGGTCCGGGAGTACGACCAGCGGTACGCGGCCTGGCTCGCGGCGCGTGAGAAGGACGAGAAGTCCGCGGGTCCCGAGCCGAAGGTCGCGACCGGCGCCAGCGACGGGTATCGCAAGGAGGCCCTGGTGCTCTACCAGGCCATCCTGCGCGATTCCCCCGAATATCCGCGCCGGGACGAGCTGCTCTTCGTCCTCGCGTACAACCAGTACGAGATCGGCGACCGGGGCGGAGCGCTGCGCAGCTACCAGGCGCTGATCGAGCAGTACCCCGGCTCGCGCTTCGTGCCCGACGCGTACGTGCAGATGGGCGAGCACCACTTCCAGCACAACGACTTGAAAGGCGCGCGGGCGGCTTTCGAGAAGGCGGCCTCGTTCCGCCTGCCGAAGATCTACGGCTTCGCCCTCTACAAGCTCGCCTGGTGCGACTACAACGCGCACGACTTCCGCGCCGCGATCGCCAAGTTCCAGGAGGTGGTGGACTACTCCGAGCGTCAGGCCGAAGGGAAGGACCGCGATCGCATCCAGCTCAAGAACGAGGCGCTCAAGGACGTCGTGCTGCCCTTCGCGCAGCTCGACGCGGTGGAGGACGCGGCCGCGTACCTGACCGGGAAGGGCGGTCCGCGCGGCCTGGAGTTGATCGACCGGCTGGCGGGGACCTACTTCGAGAGCGGCAAGTTCGACCAGGCGATCCGGGTCTACCGGCTCCTGGCGGAGCGGGCACCCTCGGACGCGCGCGCCGCCGCCTGGCAGCAGAAGATCCTGCTCGGCTACGACAAGCTGAACCGGCGCGACGAGGTCGCGCGCGAGATGGAGCGGCTGGTCGCCGACTACGGGCCCCGCAGCGCTTGGGCCAAGGCGAACGCCGGGCGGGCGAACGCGGTAAGCGAGGCGCACGAGCTGACCGAGAGCGCGCTGCGCGAGCTGGTGCAGGACTACCACCAGGAGGCGATCAAGACGAAGAACGCCGGCACCTACCGGCTGGCGCGCGACATCTACAAGCGTTACCTCGACGCCTTCCCCGACGGGGAGAGCGCGTACCGGCTTCGCTTCTACTACGCCGAGATCCTCTACGCGCTGGAAGAGTGGGAAGCGGCGGGCGATCAATACGCCCGGGTGGCCGATGCCGATCCGAAAGGGGAGTACGCCGCGAAGGCTTCCTACGACGCCGTCCTCGCGCTGGAGAAGGCGGTGGCCGTCGCGCAGGGCAAGCTGCAGAAGCGCGAGCTCCACGACGGGACGCGGGTCGACGAGCGCCAGGCGAAGGGGCGGGTAGGGCAGATCGCCACCGAGCGCGTGGGCGGCGCGGCCGTGGGCGGGCAGGAAGACCCGATCCCGGAGGTGGAGCAGAAGCTGATCGCCGCCTGCGAGCGGTACCTGCGCCTGACGCCCAACGCCGGCGACGAGGTCGTCATCCGGTACAAGGCCGCGTACGTCCTCTACCAGCACCGCCACTACGGGGAGGCCGGGCAGCGCTTCTCGGAGATCGTCGCGCGCTGGCCGGCGGATCCGCTGGCGCAGAAGGCGGCGGACCTCTCCCTCGACGTGCTCAACGCGAGCGAGCAGTGGCTGCCGCTCGGCGAGATGGCGGAGAAGTTCCACGCCGACGCGCGCCTGTCGCCGCCGGGCAGCGAGTTCGAGCGGCGGGTCGCGAAGATCGCCGAGGGCGCCCGCTTCAAGCACGCGCTCGAGACCCATGAGAAGCGCAACGACCCGGTGCTCGCGGCAAAGCAGTTCACCGACTTCGTCGCGCGCTACCCGCGCAGCGAATACGCGCCGGTGGCGCTGAACGACTCCGTGGTGATCGCCGAGAAGGCGGAGCAGCTCGACCTGGTCATCGCTGCCGCCGAGCAGCTCCTCAACGAGTACCCCGGTGCCCCCGAGGCGCTGCAGAAGCCCGCCACCCTCTCGCTGGCCGGCGCCTACGAGCGCTCCGCGCGGCTGGTAGAGGCGGTTCGCTGGTACGAGCGGTACGCCGAGCGTTGGCCGGGGGACGCCAAGGCGCCCGACCAGCTCTTCAACGCGGCGCTGTGGCGCGAGGGGCTGGGCGACGACGCGGGGGCGCTGGCCGACTGGCGCCGCTACGTCGAGCGGTACCGCGCGCGCCCGGATGCGGCCCGCATCGCCTTCAACATCGGGCTGGTCCTCGAGCGGCAGAAGGACTGGCGCAGGGCGGCGGACCACTGGCGCGAGTTCCAGCGCGCCTACGCGCGGAGCGCTCCGCCGGGGCAGCTCCTGCTGGCGCGGTACAAGGAGGGCCTGGCGCGCCGCGAGGTGAACCGCAAGGACGCGGGCTCCGCGGCCGCGTTCGCCGACGTCGCGCAGCGGTTCCCCCATCTCCCGCCGGCCGAACGGACCGCGGCGGTGGTGGACGCCGCGGCGCATGCGCGGTTCCTTTTGGTGGAGCCCGCCTACGACCAGTTCGTGGCCGTCCGGTTCGCTACTGCGCGCCAGGCGGAGCTGGTCGCCGCGCTCAAGGCGAAGAACGCGCGGATGGCGAAGCTGCTCGCGGCGTACACGGAGGTGATCGAGGCGGGCAGCCCGACCTGGAGCCAGGCCGCCCTGACCCGGCTCGGGGAGGCCTACCGCGACTTCAACAAGGGCCTGCTCCAGGCGCCGATGCCCCGCGGATTGGATGCCGAGCAGCGGGAGCTGTACCGCACCACGCTCGAGAACCAGGCGTTGCCGCTGGAGGACAAGGCGGTAGACGCGTTCCGCAAGGCGGTGGAGACCAGCGGCCGCACCGGGGCGTACTCGGAGTGGACGCTTCGTGCCCAGGAGCGGTTGCGGGAGTACCGGCCGGACGAGGTGGTGGATCGCCGCGAGCCGGCGCTCTTGAGCAGCGCCGGGGCCAAAGCGGTTGCGCCCGACGGGATCTCCGCTCCGGGTGCGGGGGAGGGGAAGTGAGCATGCATCTGCGAACCGCGATCGCCGTCGCGCTCTGCGCGTCCGCCTGCGCGCGCCAGGTGGTGAAGCGCGAAGCCGCGCCCGCCGCCGCCGAGGCGCCTCGCCCGGCGACGCAGGCCGCCCCGCCAACCCAGGCGGAACCGTCGCCCCAGGATCTCCAGGCACGCGCCCGCGCGCTGCTCGCCGCGCGGGACTTCGCGGGAGCGAAGGCGGCGCTGGAGCGATCGCTAGCGGCCGAGCCGCGCAACGCAGCAGCGCTGTTCGAGGCCGGCTGGGCCGACGAGCAGCTGGGCGATCCGGACGGCGCGCGGAAGCTCTATTCCGCGGCGCTGGATGCGGACCCGGCGCACCTCGGGGCGGCGCTGAACCTGTCGCGGCTGCTGCGGATCTCGGGTCGCCCGGCGGAGGCGGAGGCGGTCTGCAACGCGGCCTTGCGCGCGTCGCGCGACGAGCCGCGGCTGCTCGACGCGCTCGCCGCCGCGCTGCGCGAGCAAGGCAAGCTGGACGCGGCCGAAGCGGCGGCTCGCCGCGTGTTGCAGCGCCATCCGCGCGACGCGGAGGCCTACAAGCAGCTGGCGCTGATCGAGGCCGATCGCGGGCGCGTGCGTCTGGCCGAGACCGCGCTCGCCAACGCCCGCAAGCTGGACCCGGCCGATCCCGGCATCGCCAACACCCTCGGCATCCTCGCGATGCGCAAGCGCGATCCGGCCGCGGCCCGGGAGCGGTTCACCGAGGCGGTCAAGCTCGACCCGTCGTACGCCCCTGCGTGGGCGAACCTGGGCGCCGTCGCCCTCGGCTACCGGGACTATCCCGCCGCCGAGGAGGCGTACGCGAAAGCGGTGGCGCTGGATCCCTCCCGGTACGAGACCCACCTCGGCCGCGCCTGGGCCCTGGAGGGAACCAAGAAACCTGCCGAGGCGCTGGCCGAGTACGAGAAGGTGCTCGCGCTGCGGCCCCAGCAGGAGGACGCGCTGTTCGGGCGGGCGCTGGCGCTGAAGGCAGCGAACCAGCTCGCGGCCGCGAAGGCGGCCTTCGAGCAGCTCGTGGGGCTCTCGGGCGGATCGCGGGCGAACGATGCGCGGGCGCAGATCGCTTCCATCGAGCTGCGGCTCGCCCGCGCGGCGCCGGCGGAACCCGCCCATGCCGAGCCGCGGAGCGCCCGATGAGGAGGACGGGCGAATGTCCGCTTCCGACAGATCGCCGGCCGTCCGGGCGACGGGGCGCTTGGCCGGCGGGCCGGCAGTGCAGATCTTGGGGCCGGAGGTTCTCGCGCATGCGCGCCCTGATCGTCTTCTCGCTCCTCGCGGCCGCGGCGGCCGGCGCCGCGGATGCGCCCAAGGGCGTCAAGGTGGTGCAGGAGCCCGACAAGATCGTGGTCCGCAAACGGACCGTGGTCGACTTCAACGACGTGACCGTCGAGGGCGAGCTGCTCAAGCCCGAAGGCAGCTACCTGCTCCACCGCAACAAGACGCGGTTCGAGCCGCTCATCCACCTGCGGGACGACTTCAACGCCGAGCTGCAGCAGTCGGCCGACAACCTCTGAGCGAGCGCGAGATGGCGAACGAGAACGTGGCGGCAAAAGTCACCGATCCCCCCGATCTGGACGTCGGCGAAGAGGCCATTCCGGGGCGGGCTGGCGACGCCGCCGCGGCGCGGCTGCTGTTCGACGACGCCCCGGAACTCGCGGAGATGCACCGAGGCGATCGGGTCCTCCTGGTGGGGCTCGTCTGGGGGCAGGAGACCCTCATCGAGCTGGAGCAGGTGGCGCGCGGCGGCGCCCTGCGCGCGGGCAAGCTCTTCGACCTGCCCGCGGCCGGCCTTCCTCCGGACTTCCGCATCGTCCAGCCGGATGGCGACGGCCACGTATTCACCGTGCCGTCCGAGCTGCCGGCCGAGGTGCACCGCGGCAACGCGGTCCGCCGCTTCGACCAGGCCGGCGCGCGGGCGGTGCAGGCCCCGTTCGCCGGGCACGCGCACCGGGTGGGCGCGCACGATCGGGTGGTGGTCCGCATCGCGCCTCAGCTGCAGCTCGTGGCCCGCTACGTCCCAGCGGAGCGGCAGAGGCGGCGGTCGTTGCTGGGTTCCCTGGACGTGGGCTTCGCCAGCACGGTCGCGGTGGCGCTCCTCTTCCTGGCGCTGTTCTGGCTGATGGTCCGCATCGCTCCGCGCCACGACGAGACGGTCACCGACGACCTGGCCGGGAACCAGCAGCGCATCGCGCGGTACCAGGTGAAGCCGCGCGAGAAGCCCGCCGAGGAGCCGCCCAAGCCGCGCGAGATCTCCGGTGTGCCGGAAGGCGCGAAGGCCCGCGACGAGGAGGGAAAGCTCGGCAAGCGCGAGGCGAAGAAGCGGGAAGCGGCCCCGTCGCGCAAGGGAGCGCCGGCGGTGGACGCCGACAAGCGCGAATCCGACCGGCGCAAGGTGATGAAGGTCGGGCTCGTCGCCGCCCTCTCGAAGATCGGCGCGACGGCGGGCGGCGCATCCAACGTGCTGGGCCCCGGGGGGCTGGGCACCGGCCTCAATACCGCGCTGGGCGGTGTGAAGGGCCGGGCCGGCGTGGGGGACGCCTACGGTGTCGGCGGCCTGGGCTCGCGCGGCTCGGGCCAGGGGGGCGGCGGGACTGCTCTCGGCATCGGCGGCCTGGGAACCAAGGGGAGCGGCGGCGGCCGGGGCGGGTACGGCGAGGTCGATCTCGGCGGGCGCGGCAAGGAGGAGACGCAGTTCGTGCCCGGCCGCACCATCGTGGTCGGCGGCCTTTCGCGCGACGTGATCAACCGGATCATCCAGCGGCACTACAACGAGGTGAAGTACTGCTACGAGAAGGAGCTGACCAAGGATCCGGGCCTGTACGGCAAGGTCACGGTCATGTTCGTCATCGACGGCGCGGGCAGGGTCGGCGATGCGCTCGTCCAGCAGAGCACGATGGGAAGCGAGCCGGTGGAGAGCTGCATCGTGAGCCACGTCCGGCGCTGGGCGTTCCCCGCCCCGCAAGGCGGCAGCACGGTGCAGGTGACCTATCCCTACGTCTTCAAGAGCAGCGCGCAATGACCCGCCTCTTCGCCGCAGCCTTGTGCTTCGCC
>WNFL01094971.1_pt1 | contig 11101 bp, 12 predicted proteins | sample 5400361 | NCBI WGS metagenome assembly WNFL01 (sample SAMN13153351, study PRJNA577476) | soil metagenome | isolation source: 40 cm soil on Douglas fir-dominated hillslope | place: USA:California | collected 2013-09-17 | reverse complement strand
GGCCGCGTCGGTAATGAGACGCTTCATCTCGCGCACGGCCTCGCGCATGCCCACGAATACCGCGCGCGAGACGATTGCGTGGCCGATATGCAGCTCGCGCACGCCCGCCAGGCGCGCCACCGGCTGGACGTTGAAGTAGTTGAGCGCGTGCCCCGCGTTGAAGCGCATGCCGAGCGCGCGGATTCTCTCGCCGGCCTTTCTTATTTTTTTCAATTGAGAAACAACTGCCGGGCTTTCGGCGTCGCGGCCCTTGGCATGAAAGGCGTGCGCGTACGGGCCCGTGTGCACCTCGCAGACCGAGGCGCCGATGCGCTTCGCCGCCTCGACCTGCTTCGTATCCGCATCGATGAACACCGAAACCACGATTCCCGCCTTGCGAAGCGTTTCGACCTTCTTCTTCAACTGTTTTTCCTGCGAAAGAACATCGAGGCCGCCCTCGGTGGTCACCTCGCGTCGCCCTTCGGGAACCAGCATGGCCATCTCCGGCCGGATGCGGCGCGCGATGGCGACCATCTCGTCGGTCGCGGCCATCTCGAGGTTCAGCTTGATGTGCGTGAGCTCTCTCAGGCGCGCGACATCCTTGTCCTGGATGTGGCGCCGGTCCTCGCGCAGGTGCACCGTGATGCCGTCGGCGCCGCCGAGGTGCGCCTCGACCGCCGCCCATACCGGGTCGGGCTCGTAGGTGCGCCGCGCCTGCCGGACGGTGGCGACGTGGTCGATGTTGACGCCGAGCTCGATCACAGGTCCTGCAGCTCGGCGAGCACGGCGCGCGTGTGCAGCGCCTGGCCGGCGAGCCGTTCCGTGATCAGCACGCGCATCAGCCGCCGCGCTTCCTCGCGCGTGCGCGGACTCTCGTAGTTGTCTGCCGCCATGTCGACCAAAGTGCTGCCGCTGACCACCGATTCTCCGCTGCTGCGATGCGTCTCCACCGGGCCACGCTCCGCCTCGTAGGCGTAAGTCTTGCCGGCGTCGATCGCGGCGCCGCTCGCCGCATCGCGATCGAGCACGGGAGCATACCCGAGTTCGGCGAGCAGTCTGCGCTCGAATCCGCGCAGGATGGCCGACTGCGCCGCGGACTGCGCCGCGCCTTTTTTTGCGAGCCGTTCCAGCGTCTCGGCATACGCGTCGAAGAGCGCTTCGTGCGGGTCCTCACGCGGCAGCAGCCGCAGCAGCAGCTCGTTCAGGTAGAAGCCGCACATGAGGCCCGTGCCCGCGAGCGCGCCCTGCCCGCCCGACCATTCCGCCGCGATGAGCGTGCCGAGCTCCGCCGACGTCGTCCAGGTGAGGCGCAGCGCATGGAATGCGAGCAGCACGCCGCGCATCGCGGAGCGCGGCCGCCGCGCACCGCGCGCGAGCAGCCCGAGCCGCCCGAAGCGCCGGCTGAAGACCTCGACAACGAGGCTCGTTTCCTTGTACGGATAGGCGTGCAGGACGAACGCGGGCTCGTGCTCGGCGCGGCGCCTCATCCGTACCCCAGCTGGCGCAGCAGCCGCTGATCGCGCGTCCAGTCGCGCTTCACCTTGATCCAGAGGCCGAGGTACACCTTGCCGTCGAACAGGCGCTCCATGTCGCGCCGCGCGGCCGTGCCGATGCGCTTTAGCAGCGCCCCCCCGGTGCCGAGCACGATCGCCTTCTGGCTCTCGCGCGCCACCCACACGGTGGCCTCTATCCTGCGCAGCTTGCCTTCCTGCTTGAAGCTGTTCAGCTCGACCTCGCAGTCATAGGGCAGCTCGGCACCCAGAAGCAAGAACAGTTTTTCGCGCACGATCTCGGCGGCAAAAAAGCGCTCGTCGCGGTCGGTGAGCTGGTCAGCCGGATACGCGTGAGGCCCCTGCGGCAGCAAGCCGCGCAAGACGCGGAGGAGCTCCGGTATATTTTCCCCCGTCTGCGCGGACACCGGCACGATCGCGGCGAACTCGCGTTCCTTCTGCAGGCGCTCCAGAAGCGGCAGCATCTCGGCCGCGTTGCCGAGGAGGTCGATCTTGTTGACCGCGGCCACCACGCGCTGCTCGGCGGCAATGCGCCCGAGCACCTCGCGATCGGCGCCGCCGAAGCGCTGCGCCTCGATCACGAACACGACCGCGTCGCAATCGCGCGTACCCTCGGAAGCCCGCCGGTTGAGCGCGCGGTTGAGCACGTTCACGTGCCGGGTCTGGAACCCGGGCAGGTCAACGAACACGTACTGGCATTCGCCTTCAGTCAGGATGCCGCTCACAGGATTGCGCGTGGTCTGCGCCTTCGGCGACACGATGGCGAGCTTCTGGCCGACAAGACGATTCAGCAGGCTCGATTTGCCGGTGTTCGGCCGGCCGGCGATGGCGATCGTGCCGCAGCGGCGATCCTGCATGCGACTCAGCCTTCGAGCTTCCTGAGCAGGTTCGCCGCCGCCTGCTGCTCGGCGCGGCGGCGCGAGCTGCCGACGCCGCGGGCAGCGAGCTCGGGATCCTCGAGCACGCACTCGACCTCGAAGGTCTGGCGCTGCTTGGGCCCGTGCGTCGATACCAGCCGGTATTGCGGAAGCCGGCGGCGCTGCGCATGCAGCAGCTCCTGCAGCTTCGACTTCGGGTCCTTTTCGACCGTCGAGGCGTCGGCCTGGGTAAGCGCCGGGCCGAAGCAATGCACGACCGCGCCGCGCGCGGCCTCGTAGCCGCCGTCGAGGAGGACCGCGCCGAAGACCGCCTCGAGCGCGTCGGCCAGGATCGACGGCCGCGACGCGCCATCGTTGCGCGAGGTGCTGACGTCGAGCCGCAGGAACTCCGGCAGGCCGACCGCACGCGCGATCGCGGCGAGCGACTCCTCGCGGATCAGCTCGGCGCGCAGGCGCGAGAGCTTGCCCTCGGCAACCGCGGGCGATGCGCGGTAGAGCGCCTCGGTCACCACCAGGCCGAGCACCGCGTCGCCGAGAAACTCGAGCCGCTCGTTGTGCGGCGAGCCGTAACCGCGGTGCGTGAGCGCCTGCGCGAGCAGCGCCGGGTCGCGGAAGCGGTAGCCGATGCGCCGCTCGAGGGCCGCGTTCCGGGCCGCCATTTCGCCCGGGCGCTATTCCTTGGAGGTGGCGCTGAAGTCGACGTACAGCCCCATGTTGCCGAACAGCGGGACCTCCTTGCGGTAGGCCGCGCGGATCACGAGCTCCTGGCCCTCCTTGGTGATCTCCAGGTCGGACCCCTTCACGGTGTTGATGTCGTCCACCGTCGCGCGCTGATCGAACGACTTGCGAATTTCGGCCACCGACGCGCCGCCGCGCTTCTCGCCGGCGAGCGCATTGACCGCTTTCTTGATGGCGAAAAACTCGATGTAGGACGGTGCGAGCTTCATGCCGACCATCAGGATCGCGATGACGACCACCGCCCCCATGATCAGTCCGCCCAGGCCGATGCCAAGTTCCTTTTTGCGCATGCGAATTCTCCCCAGGATGCCGGTCAACGGAACGAGCCGAAGCGGCCGAACTCGTTCAGATTGAGCCAGATGAAAAACGCCTTGCCGACGATGTTCTCGTCCGGGACAAAGCCCCAGACGCGGCTGTCGCTCGAATTGTCGCGGTTGTCGCCCATCACGAAGTAGTGGCCGGGCGGCACCGTGCACGCCAGGCTGCTCGTATTGTAGTGGCAATTGCCCGAGAGCGGGAACGAGCGCGACTGCATCTGGGCGCCCTGGCCGTCCTCCTCGATTAGGATCTCGTGCTCGACGCCGTCGAGCTTCTCCAGGTAGCGCCGCGCGTACTGCATGCGCTCGCGCGCCAGATAGTCGTCGAGCTGCCGGACCGGCAGCAGCCGGCCGTTGACCGAGAGCCGCTTGTCGCGGTATTCGATCCGGTCTCCCGGCAGCCCGACCACCCGCTTGATGTAATCGAGCGAGGGATCGTCCGGAAAGCGGAACACCATCACGTCGCCGCGCTGCGGGCTGCCGACCTCGACCACCTTGGCGTTGATCACCGGCAGGCGAATGCCGTAGGCGTACTTGTTGACCAGGATGAAATCGCCGATCAACAGCGTCGGGATCATCGAGCCCGACGGGATCTTGAAGGGCTCGACCAGGAACGAGCGCAGCACGAACACGATCAGGATCACCGGGAAGAAGCTGATCGAGTACTCGATCCACCAAGGTTGTTTCGCCTCCGGTTTTCTCTTGTTCCTCAAAAGCAGAGCTTCAAGAAGCCAAACCCCGCCCGTGATGACGAGCAGCAGCAGCAGAAAGCCGGCAAAACCGAAGGTGGCGACGGCGAAGGTCTTCACGGCCTAGGCCTTGTCATCCCGCTGCAGCACGGCGAGGAACGCCTCCTGCGGGATCTCGACCGACCCGACCTGCTTCATGCGCTTCTTGCCCTTTTTCTGCTTGTCGAGGAGCTTGCGCTTGCGCGACACGTCGCCGCCGTAGCACTTCGCGATCACGTTCTTGCGCAGCGCCTTGACGTTCTCGCGCGCGATGATGTTGGCGCCGATCGCGGCCTGGATGGCGATATCGAACATCTGGCGCGGGATCAGCCCGCGCAGGCGCGACACGACTTCGCGGCCGCGGTGCTGGGCGGTCTCCCGGTGCACCATGACCGAGAGCGCGTCCACCTTCTCGCCGTTCACCAGCACGTCGAGCCGTACGACGTCGGCGACGCGGTATTCCTTGAAGTCGTAGTCGAGCGACCCGTAGCCGCGCGTGAGCGACTTGAGCCGGTCGAAAAAGTCCATCACGACCTCGGACAGCGGCAGGTCGTAGGAGAGCACGACATGGCGCGCCGAGTAGTGCATGTTGGTCTGCGTGCCGCGCTTCTGCAGGCACAGCGCCATCACCGGCCCGACGTACTCCTGCGGCAGGAAGATCGTGGTCGCGATGACCGGCTCGCGAATCTCGGCGATCTGCGACGGATCGGGCAGCCGATCTCGACCGAGCCGTCGCGCAGCAGCACCTCGTAGACGACCGAGGGCGCGGTGGTCACCAGCTCGATCGAATACTCGCGCTCCAGGCGCTCCTGCACGATATCCATGTGCAGCAAGCCGAGGAAACCGCAGCGGAAGCCGAAGCCGAGCGCCTGCGAGGTTTCCTGCTCGTATTGAAACGAGGCGTCGTTCAGATGCAGCTTCTCGAGCGCATCGCGCATCGTGTTGAACTGGTTGGCTTCGACCGGGTAGAGACCTGCGAATACCTGCGGCTTGATCTCCTTGAAGCCCGGCAGCGGCGCCGCCGCGGGCTTGTCGGCATGCGTGATCGTGTCGCCGACCTTCGCCTCGCGCAGCTCCTTCACGCCCGCGGTGACGAAGCCGACCTCGCCCGCGGCGAGCTGCTCGCGCTGTTGCGCCTTGGGCGTGAACACGCCGAGCTGCTCGCATAGGTGCGACGCACCGGTACTCATGAGCAGCAGCTTGTCGCGCGGCTTGAGCGTGCCCTCCATCATGCGCACCAGCATCACCACGCCGACGTAGTTGTCGAACCATGAATCGATGATCAGCGCCTGCAGCTTGCCCTTGGGGTCGCCGCTGGGCGGCGGCACGCGCGCGATGACAGCTTCCAGAATGTCCGGCACCCCTTCGCCGGTCTTCGCGCTCACGCGCAGCGCGTTGGCCGCGGGAATGCCGATGACGTCCTCGATCTCCTTGATCGCGCCTTCGGGGTCGGCCGAGGGCAGGTCGATCTTGTTCAGCACCGGGACCACCTCGACCCCCTGCTCGGTGGCGGTATAGCAGTTGGCGACGGTCTGGGCCTCGACGCCCTGCGAGGCGTCGACCACCAGCACCGCGCCTTCGCAGGCCGCCAGCGACCGGCTCACCTCGTAGGAGAAGTCGACGTGCCCGGGTGTGTCGATCAGATTCAGCAAATAGGTTTCACCGTCATTTGCCTTGTAATTGAGGGCGACGGTCTGTGCCTTGATGGTGATGCCGCGCTCGCGCTCGAGCTCCATCGAGTCGAGCACCTGGTCCTGCATCTCGCGCTCGGCGAGCCCGCCGCAGAGCTGGATGAAGCGGTCGGCGAGCGTCGACTTGCCATGGTCGATGTGCGCGATGATGGAGAAGTTGCGGATCCGGCTCTGGGCCATAAACAAAGAGGGCGCCCCCACCGGGGGCACCCTCCGCTTAGACCGCTATTTTAGCTCAGCCCTTGTCGGTGAGCCCGTTCACCGTGACGAAGGCCATCGAGTCGCCGCGCCGCACCTGCAGCGTGATGACCGAGCTCTTGTCGAGCCCTGCCAGCAGCTTGTTGAGCTGCTCGACCGACTTTAGCTCGGTGTGCTGGCCCTTGTGCACCAGCGTGAGCAGGATGTCGCCCTTGCGGACCTCGGCGCGCGCATCCGGCCGGACCTCGAGCACGACCAGGCCGGTGGAGAGCTTGAGCTCCTCCTTTTGCTTGGCGGTCAGCTCGCTCACCGCGATGCCGAGCCGGTTTGCCGCCAGCGGCGAGGGCTTGGGCGTGCGCGGCCCTTCATCGCGCGAGGCGACGCGCTCGTCCTGCAGCTCGCCGACCGTGATCGCGAGCGTGCGATTCGAGCCCTTGCGCCAGACCTCGAGCTCGGACTTGGAACCCGGCCGCGTCGAGCCGACGATGCGCGGCAGGTCGCTCTGCGACTCGACCGCCTTGCCGTCGAACTTGGTGATGATGTCGCTCGCCTCGATGCCCGCTTTTTCGGCCGGGCTGCCCTTCTCCACCGTGACCACCAGCGCGCCGCGCGGCCGGTCGAGGTTGAACGAGGTCGCGAGGTCGCGGCTGACTTCCTGGATCACGACGCCGATACGGCCCCGCGAGACGCGGCCCTTCGACTGCAGTTGCGACTGCACGTCGAGCGCCACGTCGATCGGGATCGCGAAAGCGATGCCCAGGTTGGTGCCGGTCGGGCTGAACAGCCGCGAGTTGATGCCGACGACCTCGCCGCGCATGTTGAAGAGCGGTCCGCCCGAGTTGCCGATGTTGATGGCGACGTCGGTCTGAATGAAGGGAACCAGGTTGGCGTCCTGCATGACCCGCCCTTTTCCCGAGACGATACCGGCCGTGACGGTGTTCTCGAAGCCGAAGGGCGCGCCGATCGCGACCACCCATTCGCCCACCTTCAGCTTGTTCGGGTCGCCGAACTTGACCGTCGGCAGCGAGCCGCCCCCCTCGATCTTGATGAGCGCGATGTCGGTGCGCTTGTCGGCGCCGATCACCTTGGCCTTGAATTCGCGCTTGTCGGTCAGCTTCACGGTGATCTCGTCGGCCCCCTCGACCACGTGCTCGTTGGTCAGGATGAAGCCGTCCTTGCTGATGATGAAGCCCGAGCCGAGCGAGCGGGCCTCCTGGCGCGGGCCTTGCTGCGGGCCGGGCTGCGGGCGCGGGAAGAAGCGGCGGAAGAATTCCTGTCCCTCCTCGTTCTCCATGCCCGGGCCCTGCGGACCCTGCAATTGCGGCGTCGCGCCCCCGCGACGCAGCACCTGGGTGGCGCTGATGTTGACGACCGCCGCGCCCTGCTCGTCGACCAGGCGCGTGAAGTCGGGCAACTGCGCGATGCCGGGCGAGGCGAACGCGAATGCAGCGAACGCAATAAGGCTTTGGCTCCAGTTCATGGTTCCCTTTCGAGGGCGGTGTTCTTTGCGACTGTACTACTGGGGAGGACGGAAAACGACGTTGTTGGCGATGCGCTGCACGCTGGTCGCTGGCGCCTCGCCCACGACGGTGACGATGTGGTTCGCGACCTGCCGCGTATAGATGTGGAACGCGCCGAGGCTGGAGAGGCCCGGCCGCACGGTCTCGCTGCGCCCGGCCATCGGCTCGATGAACACCGAGACCGCCGCCAGGCCATCCGAGTACACCACCTGGCCGACCGGCCGCGACTCGCCGAGCTTGCGGCGCACCTCGATCACCTTGCGAAAGCCGGGCAGATCGCCGCCGACGATCCAGCCCGCCTGCGCGAGGTCGGCCGGCGTCACCGAGGCGTCCTCGACGCGCCAGTTGCGCGCGGCGTGGCGCGTCTTCGCGCGCTCGCGCGGCACGTTGCCGATCGAGAGCTGCGTGAAGGTGAACTGGTCCACCGTCTCGCCCTTGCGGTTGACGGTCTGCGCCTTGAGCAGCATCCCGGTGGCGACGTCGGACCAGAGGCGGTAGCCGTAGCGCAGATCGTCCTTGGGCGTCAGCGTCACCGACTCGCAGTCGAAGCCGGCGATGCGCTTGTGCGGCCCGCGCGCGATCGTGTAGTTGCGGGCGAGCTCGGTCACACGCTCGGGCAGCACGCCCGGGAACGCCCGCTGGTCGGCGTTGCGCTCGATCTTCACCGTCTGGCTCTCGGGCAGGTAGCAACGCACGCCGTCGCGCGTGCGGATGATCTCGCGCGGCGTGCCATCCAGGACCTCTACGCGCTCGATGCCGCCGCTTTCGCTCATCACCCGGGTGATGCGCGAGGTCTCGGAACGGTCGCCCTGCTGGTAGACGAAGACGCCGGTGTAGGAGAGCTTCTCGGTGGCCTGGTAGATCTTGCGCAGCAGCGCAGTGGCATCCGGAGAGGTTTGTGCCTGGGCAAATCCCGCCCAGGCGAGCGCCATGATGCCGAGCGCCCGAATCACCGTTTGCGTGCCTCGGCCTCGCCCGCCACGCGCACGTACGGCGCGGCGCCCTGCAGCGAGTTGCGAGGCGAGTAGCCCTGGTGCGCCAGCAGATAGTCGTTGGCGGTATCCGGCGGCGCCACCAGCGCCGCCTCCTGNCCCGCCTGCGGCGGGGATTCCTGGGGCAGGAACGCCACCCAGCCGACGAAGGCCGCCGCCGCGAGGCTCGCCGCCAGCGCCGACCAGCGCATCGCTGCGGGACTCGCCAGCACGCGCCGCGGCGCGAGCACGGTCGGCTCGCTGCCCAGCCGGGCGATGACCCGCTCGGAGAATCCGGCCGACAGCATGCGCGTCTCGCGCATCGCATCGCCGATCAGGTGATAGATGCGCCAGTTTTCGCGCGCCTCGCCACCGGATTGAAGTGTTCCGATCGCTCCCGCGGAATCGCGCCGCTCGAGCTCCCCGTCCATCAATGCCGAAATCCGTTCTTTCACCCCTACCACCTCTTGTCCTTGGCCGAATCCAGCAGCGGCCGCAACCGTTCGGCGATCGCCTCGCGCGCTCGGAAGATCCGGGAGCGCACCGTGCCGATCGGGCAATCCATCATCCTTGCAATCTCCTCGTAGCTCATCCCTTCGAGCTCGCGCAGCTGGATCGCGCTGCGCAGCTCCTCGGGGAGCGCCTCGATCGCCGCGTTCACGGTCGCCGCGATCTCTTTGGACAGCACCACGCTCTCCGGCGTGTTGATGTCCCGCAACTGCTCGCCTCCCTCATACCCTTCCGCCTCCTCGGCTTCCACTTCGGTCGAGGTCGGCGCCCTTCTTCCCATCGCCACCAGGTAATTCTTGGCGGTGTTGATGCCGATGCGGTACAGCCAAGTATAGAAAGCGCTGTCCCCGCGAAACGAGGGCAATGCCCGGTAGGCCTTGACGAACGCTTCCTGCGTTACGTCTTCCACCTCACCCGGATCGCGGATCAGGCGCGCCAACAGCCGGGCGAGCTTGCGCTGGTATTTCTCCACCAGCAACTCGAAGGCCCGCTTGTCGCCGCGCTGCGCGCGCTCGACCAGCTTCTGGTCTATCTCGCGCTCAGACACTGCTGACGGGCCTCGTACCCGCCTTGCCTATGTGCCACAGACAGTCGCATTTGCAAATAGTTCGTCGCACCGGCGCGCCCGCAATCACCCCGAAAGTTGCCCGCGCGCCACGGCGGGAGACCTTTCCCATAGCGCCCACAGTCGAAGGAGGCGGAAGGGCTCGCTCTCCAGCATGCCTGCGCTGACGAGAAATCCTCCACGTCCAGGCGAGCCCAGCCGGAGCACGACCCACCACCGTGTGACCCCGATACCGCGCACCGGCCGCGCCTGCGCCTGCAGGCCATCGGCGCGCACGAGCAGCGCCTGCGCGCAGGATGCGATCTCCCCCGGCGCCGCAGGCGCGATCTCGATCACGCGCGGCGCCTTCGGCCCGAGCAGCAGCGCGCGGCTGCATGCCGCCACGGCGCCGAGCGCCAGCACCAGAAGCGCCAGCGCCACACCCTCCAGCGTGGACAGCACGAGCAGGATGCACGCGGCCGCGGCCGCGTGCGCTGCAAGGATTGCGGCGGCCAGAGCCGGACTGGGAGACAGCTCGAGCCGAAGAGGCGGCGCGATGCTCAATGAGCGAGGCTCAGACCCGGTTGAAGACGAGCGTGCCGTTGGTGCCGCCGAAGCCGAAGGAGTTCGACATCGCGGTGCGGATAGGCATCTTGCGCGCCGCATTCGGCACGTAGTCCAGGTCGCACTTCGGATCCGGATTCCGCAGGTTGATGGTGGGCGGCGAGACCTGGTCGCGCAGCGCCAGGATCGTGAATACGGCCTCGATGCCGCCGGCGGCGCCGAGCAGGTGTCCGGTCATCGACTTGGTCGAGTTCACCGCCACCTTCGCGGCACGCTCGCCGAGCAAGCGCCTTACCGCGACCGTCTCGGCGATGTCCCCGAGCGGAGTCGAGGTGCCATGCGCATTGACGTAGTCCACCGTGTCCGCGCCAAGGCTCGCGTCGCGCAGGGCGTTGCGCATGCAGCGGAATGCGCCCTCGCCGTCTTCAGCCGGCGCGGTCATGTGGTAGGCGTCGGACGAGACCCCGTAGCCCGAGACCTCGCAGTAGATGCGTGCGCCGCGCTTTTGCGCGTGCTCGAGCTCCTCCAGCACTACCGCGCCCGCTCCCTCGCCAAGGACGAAGCCGTCGCGGTCGCGGTCCCACGGCCGGCTCGCGCCCACCGGGTCGTCGTTGCGCGTCGAGAGCGCGCGCGCCGAGGCGAAGCCCGCCATCGCGAGCTCGGTAATCGTCGCTTCGGCGCCGCCCGCGATCATCACGTCGGCCTCGCCGTAGCGGATCGACTTGGCCGCTTCGCCGATGCAGTGCGTCGAGGTGGTGCAGGCGGTGACGATGGCGAGGTTGGGCCCCTTGGTGCCGAGCATGATCGACAGGTTGCCCGCGATCATGTTGATGATGGTGCCGGGGATGAAGAAGGGCGAGATGCGGCGCGGGCCGCTCTTCTTGAGCTCGTCATGCATCTCCTCGATGAGCGGCAGGCCGCCGATTCCCGAGCCGAAGTTGATGCCGAATCT
>WNFL01402784.1_pt1 | contig 11102 bp, 12 predicted proteins | sample 5400361 | NCBI WGS metagenome assembly WNFL01 (sample SAMN13153351, study PRJNA577476) | soil metagenome | isolation source: 40 cm soil on Douglas fir-dominated hillslope | place: USA:California | collected 2013-09-17 | reverse complement strand
GGCGTCCAGGTTAATCTGCCGCAAGCGCAAACCAACGCGATTCCTGGGACGGAGGAGCCGTTAATTGTGACCGTCGCCAAAGGCGGTAAAGTTTATCTCAACGATAACGCCGTGACGTTGATTGAGCTGGGCGGAAAACTGCGCGCGATCAAGAAACTGCAAGCTGACAAACAGGTTTATTTACGGGCTGATCAGGATGCGCGCTACGGCGCCGTGATGAAGGCGATCGCCGAAATCAAGCAAGCCGGGATTGAAAAGCTCGGCATGGTCACACGGCCGGGCTCAGAAGAGGGATAACGTCAGATGGCTGCGGACCGTTCCTCGCCGACAATCAGTTTGCGTGAAAGAAGCTTTCCACTCGTCGGGTCGGAAGACCGCCTGCCGAAGTGGGTGATTATTTCCTTGACGGCGCACGCCGTTCTGATCGCCTTGATGTTTCTAATGCGACTTCTGCCAAACTCAGAGCGTCCGCCTTTGAGTTACTACACTGTGGATTTGGTCGGTGGTGAAAAAATTGGCCGCACCAATTTAGGCACCGAGCTTACGCCTGCGGTGGAGAAACCGCCGGCGCCGCAAGCGGCACCGGCGCCAAAACCTGTCGCCGAGCCGAAAAAAGAAAAAGTCGAGAAGGCTCCGGTCGTTGAGAAGCAAACCGTTAAGCAAAAGGTGGTCGACGAGAGTTTAAGGCCTAAAGAAAAGCCGCCGAAAGTTTCGCCGAAACAGGAGATGACCAAGGAATCTTCCAGTGAAGCGAAGTCGGACGCGGCTTCAGCCGAGAGTGTGCGTGAAAGATTGATCCAATCCGCGGCGGACCGCGCCCGAGCGCGCAACGAAACCGGCCAGAAATCGTCTAAAGCTGAGCCGTTGAGCTCCGGCACCGGCGAAGGTGATGGCGCAGCCGCGCGCGGGCAAGGCGGTCGAGGCGGACCCGGCGTGGTAAAAGGAATCGACTTTATCGCTTACCAAAACCGCATGTTGGAAACGATCAAAGACAACTGGTCTTGGGTGGGGCAAAGGAGCAACTTAAAAGTAGTGGTTCATTTCGGCATCAAAGAGACCGGCGAAATAATCGGCCTTAAGGTGGCGCAGCCATCCGGCGATGCGAGTTATGATGAGTCGGTGCTTCGCGCCGTGAAAAAATCGAGTCCGCTGCCGGTGCCCCCGGAACCTTATCGCAAAGACTTTGCCGATGTTGAATTGACTTTTCGCCCGCGTGATTTAGGAGCTTAACCGTATGACACTGAGAGTATTACTTGTGGCATTTTCGATTTTGATCGCTCAAACTCAGTCCGTTCTTGGCGCGGTCACCGGTGAGATTCTTGGCCAAGGCGGCACAAAGTTTCCCATCGCGGTATCACCACTGAAAAATCTCGGTGCCAACGCGGTGGATTCGGCGCGGGTTTCGACCGGCGTAGCCGATGCGATCGTGCATGACCTTGAACTTTCCGGCTGGTTTAAAGTGATCGATCGCAGCAGCTACATTGAAAACGCGCAAAACAGCGGCATTACTCTGGGCACGTTCGATTTCAAAGATTGGTCAACCCTCGGCGCGGAAGGGTTGGTGAAAGGCGGCTTTTCGGTTCAAGGCGACGATATCAGTGTCGAGCTGCGGCTGTTCGACGTTTACCAGAACAAAGAACGGATCGGCAAGCGCTATACCGGACGAGCGCGAGATTTTCGCCGGATTGCCCATAAGTTCGTTGACGAAATCATCAATCAGTTCACCGGCACTCCCGGTGTATTCAATACGCGGATCGCCTACGTATCCAACAGTGGCGGCCGTTTCAAAGAAGTTTTCGTGTCACATTTGGATGGCAGCGAAAAGTTTCAAGTCACCGATAATCACACTATCAACTTGTCGCCGTCTTGGAGCGCGGACGGTCGATCGATCCTCTATTCATCCTTTAAAGATCGCAATCAGACGCTTTTCCTCTTCGATCTTTTTAGCGGTAAGGAGGTCAAATTCGCGCCGCGGGGAAGCGGCAAATATCTCAGCGGTAAACTATCCCCCGATGGACAAACGGTGGTGGCGACCTACGAGTCGTCCGGCGATAGTAACCTGTATTTGTTGGATCGCAGCGGCAATTTAATTCGCCGCTTGACCGAAGAGAAGGGTATTGAAGTCTCGCCGTCTTGGTCGCCCGACGGCAAGCAGATCGCTTATGTGTCGGACCGCAGCGGTTCGCCGCAAATTTATATTTTGGATTTGCAGTCTGGAAAATCACGCCGTTTAACTTATAGTGGTAGCTACAACACTTCGCCCGAATGGTCGCCGAAAGGGGACCGAATTGTCTACACGGGCCGGGTTGGCAGTCGATTCGCAATTTTTTCGATGGCAGTAGACGGCGGTGATCCGCGCAAATTGACCTCGGAATCTTCGGACAGCGAAGATCCGACATGGTCGCCGGACGGAAGATTCATCGCCTTCTCGTCGAATCGCGCTGGCAAATACCATCTTTATGTCATGCAAGCGAGTGGCGATAACCAACGCAGACTGACGGGCTCAGGGGGCGACGATACGAAACCGAACTGGTCCCCTCGATTAGATTAGTTTCAGCAAAAATCCATGTCATAGTTGTATGCGAGTTTCGAACTTCGCCTAGGAGGAGACTTTATGAAGGTGAAATTTAGAATGGTGAGTTATCTGCTTCTCGGCAGTCTAGCCATTCTCGGCCAGGCCTGTGCTCCCGGTACGACTGCGAAGCCGATTAGTTCGTTGCCGCCATCCGGGCCTGACTCGGCGCGGGCGACGGATTCAGATCGCGCGGGAGAGGGTCAGCGTGGTAAAACCGGAGAGTCGAACACAGACGCGTCGAGCTTAAAGCAACTTCAAGAAGGCAAATCGCCGGTCACGTCGGCTTCCAGTCCGCTTAAAGATGTTTTCTTTGATTTCGACCGCTATGATCTAAGTGGCGATGCGCGATCGGTGTTGCGGGCAAATGCCGATTGGCTTAAGAGCAACCCGTCCGCGCGCGTCGAGATCGAAGGACACTGCGATGAACGGGGCACCAATGAATACAATTTAGCGCTTGGCGCTAAACGGGCCCAAGCGGCGCGCGAATATTTGGGTTCCCTCGGGATCACAGCCGAACGACTATCGACGATTAGCTACGGCGAAGAGATTCCGGTTTGCCGCGAACAGGAGGAGAGCTGTTGGAAGCAAAATCGCCGTGCCCGTTTCGTCATTCAACAGGGTAGGCCGACGTCTTAACCCACGGTGGTGATTATGAACTCTATAGTATATAGCCGGACGCTGTTTTGCTCGGGATGGATCGCACTGGTGATTTCCATGTCAGGCTGTGTCAATCCGCAGCAAGTTGACTTGCTCGAGCGCGATCAACGACGCTTGCGTGGCGACCTAACGACGATGCAAGGCGACATTGACGGCCTTCGCACGACGCTCGCCGATACCCGCGCCAACATGCAGCAGATTCAGCGGGATGTAAGCGCGATTAAAGAGCGCATCGACGAAACTCGGGTGCAAGTTGGTAGACAAATTGGCCAGACAAACCGCGAAGGCGATCAACGGGTCAAGAATCTCGAAACCCGCTTGGCAAAACTGGAAGAAGACGCGAAGGCTCAGGCGGCGCTCTTGCAGAGTCGCGAAGATGAATTGAAACAGATGCGCGACGCCGCGGCGCAAGCAGCTCAGGCAGCACAGCAAAGCGCCGTGACCAGCGATGGCGCGGCGGACATCGCTCTCAGCGAAACGGATATCCTGAAAAAAGAATTCGAGAGTGCCTGGCGCAGCTTTGAACGCAAGGATTATCGCGTTGCAATTACGCGCTTTAAAGACTTTGTGAAAAAGCATCCGAAAAGCCGGGCCGCTCCAGCGGCGCAATATTGGGTCGGTGAAGCTTATTTTGGGTTGAGAGAGTTCGATAAGGCGATCGTGGAATTTGACGAAGTGCGCCGTTATCCGCAGAACGACAAAACCGCCGCGGCGCTGTTACGGCAAAGTTTCGCGTTCGCTGAGCTCGGCGAAAAGCTTAACGCACGATTAGTCTTGCAGGAATTGGTCGAGAAGTATCCGCAATCCGTTGAAGCGCCAAAAGCGAAGCAGAGACTCAAAGCGCTCGAATCTTAGGGCTGACCGTCTTCGCGTTTTCACCGCGCAAATTTTCCCTCGACAGAGGTAGTTGCATTGGCGTTGGCGTAACCGCAAACGTTGATGGTAGAGTTTACTATCGGTTTCTATGCAGATATTTCGTCATCTTGCTGACCCCGGTTTGGTTTTGCCGGGATCGGTGGTCACCCTCGGGAACTTCGATGGAGTTCATCTAGGCCATCAAGCTCTGATCGGTGGGGCCGTCACGGAAGCCAAAAAACTCGGTCTGCCATCGGTAGTGTTGACCTTCGAACCCCATCCGTTGAAAATTCTTGCTCCCGAGCGCGCCCCCAAAATGCTGCTGTCGCATAAAGACAAAATGCAACTGTTGCAAAACTGCGGTGTCGATGTGGTGATCATCCAAAGTTTTGATTTGGCCTTCGCCAAGATTGGCGCGCAGGAGTTTGTCCGCGATATCCTCGTGCAACGATTGAAGGCGCGCGGGTTATGGGTCGGAATGGATTTGCGCTTCGGCCAAGGTCGCAAGGGTACGGTCGCTGATTTGCGGCGCTGGGGCAGTGAGTCTGGGTTTTCGGTGACCACCATCGAGCCGATACTCGTCAACGGCGAACGTGTCAGCAGTTCACGCATTCGACAGCTGGTCAATGACGGTCATGTCGATGCCGTGAAACCGATGCTCGGACGCTATCATTTTTTATCCGGCCGGGTGGTTAACGGGCACCGACGTGGACGCGAGCTCGGTTTTCCAACAGCGAATATTTCAACTCGCACCGAAGTCGTGCCTTTTGATGGAATCTACGCGACGATATTTCACCTGCGCGAGCAGCAGTTGTTAAGCGTCAGCAGCATCGGTCTCAATCCCACCTTCGGCGCCGGGCCGAGGACCGTGGAAAGTTACATTCTCAATTTCGATCGAGACATCTACAATGAGTCGGTGAAACTTTCTTTCGTCAAGCGAATCCGGGATGAAAAGAAGTTTGCATCCGTCACAGAGTTGGTTGGTCAAATCCGGCAGGACGTCAGCAACGCTGAGAAGCTTTTCCGCGAGTTGAAGTTATCCGCTTAGGGTCTCTTTCCATGAGCATGCCGTTTGTTCGCGAGTTTACCGTCGATGAAAAATCAGTCGGACGGCGGCTGGATTTATTTCTCAGCGTAGGGTTTGCCCAAGCAGAGCCCGATCAGCGTTTCAGCCGGGCGGAAATTCAACGGTTGATCGCCGAAGGACAGGTGACGCTAAACGGCGCGGCGACCAAGTCGAGCGCTCGTCTTAAGGTTCGGGATTGCGTTGCCGTGCGGTCATTGCCGCCACGTGAAACTGCGGTGCAAGCCGAGGCGCTGCCGCTCGATATTTTATTCGAAGACGCTGATTGCCTAGTGATCAATAAATCTCCTGGCATCGTTGTGCATCCGGCAGCCGGACGACCTAACGGAACCCTGGTCAACGCATTACTGTATCATTGCGCTGATTTGGCAGGGATTGGCGGTGAACGGCGACCGGGAATCGTTCATCGTTTAGACAAGGATACTTCCGGCGTGATGATTGTCGCGAAAAATATGCTGGCGTTTCAACAGTTGGTTGGCCAATTCAAAAATCGCACCGTGCAAAAAGAGTACATCGGTTTCGTTTGGGGCGCGATTCATCCTGCCGAGGGGCGAATCGATCGACCTATCGGGCGCCATCGTTCGGATCGCAAGCGCATGTCGAGCGTGCGGATTTTAAATCGCGGCCGCGAAGCGACGACCGAGTGGCGAGTGGAAGAACGTTTCGCAGCACGCAAGGGCAACTCGCACTGTTCTGTTACTCTAATCCGATTGCGACCCCGAACCGGACGCACCCATCAACTGAGAGTTCATCTCGCCGATATGGGGTTCCCGCTGATTGGCGATAAGGTTTATGGCGCCACGGTCCAGCGCAGCCGCGATGTCGATCCGGCGCTGGCTAAATTTCCGCGCCAAGCGTTGCACGCGGCAACCTTGGCCATCGATCATGTGCGAACCGGCAAACGGATGGAGTTTCGTGCACCCTTACCCAACGATATGGCGCAACTGCTCGATCATTTGCGTCGGTTGACCGAGGGTTTGAAAATGTCGTCGGGCAAAATATTTTCAACGGGGGTTGACAAGGAAAGAGCGTTAAAATAATATTCAATGAAGTAGAATTCAGTTCAACGAATTCTTTGAAAAAATCCCCGCACCGATAAAGAATTCACGAGACGTTAAGCGCTCAAAATTTACTTGGTCTTTCAAAAAAAATATTCTTATCTGCGTCTTATGCTCCTCGCACAAGCGTGGCATGGCCGAAAAAGTCATCTAGGGATCGACGTGTGCAGGCCCGTTTGGCCAAGCGCGTGATCGGCAAGTCGATAATTTAGGCTCATATTCTTAGCTCAAATCATCAGGTGATAAAGGAGAGGTAGGTATTATGGTTCGTGGTAGAACTCACGTCGCCGAGCCCGAGGCGGTCGAAGACAATAGTTTAAATCTAAAAGCTCTCAAGGAGAAGAAAATCAGCGATCTCGCGCTGATTGGCAAGAATTTCAACATTGAGGGCGCCGCCAATATGCGCAAGCAGGAGTTGATCTTTGCGATCCTGCAGGCTCAGACTGAGCAGAACGGCCATATTTACGGTGAAGGTGTGTTGGAAACTCTGCCGGATGGATTCGGGTTTCTGAGAGCACCGGATTACAACTATCTCCCCGGGCCTGATGATATTTATGTTTCGCCCAGCCAGATTCGTCGCTTTAACTTACGAACCGGCGATATTATTTCCGGTCATATTCGGCCGCCCAAAGAAGGCGAACGTTATTTTGCGCTGCTGAAGGTCGAAACGATTAATTACGAGGATCCCGAGCGCGCCCGTGAAAAAATTCTCTTCGATAATCTTACCCCGCTTTATCCGAATGAACGTCTACATCTGGAATCGCAACCTGATGATTACACGACCCGAATCGTCGATCTGTTGGACCCCATCGGCAAGGGGCAGCGTGGCTTGATCGTCGCGGCGCCTCGTACCGGTAAGACGATGATGCTCCAGCATATTGCCAAGGCGATCGCGCACAATCACCAAGAAGTTATTCTCATTGTTCTACTTATCGATGAGCGGCCGGAAGAAGTCACCGACATGCAGCGTTCGGTGAACGGCGAAGTGATCAGTTCGACTTTCGATGAGCCGGCAACGCGCCACGTGCAGGTTGCCGAAATGGTCATTGAGAAAGCCAAACGATTGGTCGAGCATGGCAAGGACGTGGTTATATTACTCGATAGCATAACCCGCTTGGCGCGGGCCTATAACACCGTGGTTCCGCCCAGCGGTAAGATTCTTTCCGGTGGCGTGGACTCCAATGCGTTGCACAAGCCGAAGAAGTTTTTCGGCGCGGCGCGCAATATCGAAGACGGTGGCAGTCTGACGATTATTGCGACGGCGTTGATTGATACCGGCAGCCGGATGGACGAAGTGATCTTTGAAGAGTTCAAGGGCACCGGTAATATGGAAGTGCATCTGGATCGGCGTTTGATGGACAAGCGAGTATTCCCGGCAATCGATATCAACAAGTCCGGAACTCGCAAGGAAGAACTTTTGATCCCGCGCGAAGATTTGAACCGAATTTGGATCCTCCGCAAAGTGCTCTCACAGTTGAGCGTCGTTGAAGCGATGGAATTCCTGCTCGATAAAATGCGTGGCACCAAGACCAATAAAGATTTTCTCGAATCGATGAGTCAATAGACAACTCAGCTCCCACGCATTCTTGCGTAGTCGGGCGAACTCTGTTAAAAATCGCAAGGTCTTGAAGCCGGTGAGATTCAGGATTCCGGCGATTGTCTCGTGGCTTAGCGCAGCGGGCTGGGCCATGTTTTACCGTTAAAAATACACACTCTTTCTGATTTCTCGCGGGGTGCCTGTTTATGGGTCCGCTCGAAAAGCGATGAAAGAGGAGGATAAAAACCAAAGGAGAAGAGAATGGGCGATATTTCAATGAAACAGTTGCTTGAGGCCGGGGTTCACTTCGGCCATCAAACGAGCCGATGGAATCCGAAGATGAAACCGTACATCTTCGGTGCCCGTAACGGCATTCATATCATCGATCTACAGCAGACGGTGACGATGTTCAAAACCTTGGAAGGTGTGGTGCGGGATTTGGCCGCGTCTGGTGGCCATATCTTATTCGTCGGCACTAAGAAGCAGGCTCAAGACGCGATCCGCGAGGAAGCGGCGCGCTGCGTGCGGCATGTTTCATGTCCATAATCGCTGGCTTGGCGGCACGTTGACAAATTTTTCAACGATTCGTCAAAGCATCGATCGCTTGCGCAAAATTGAGGAAATGGAAAACGATCCAAAGATCGTCGAAGCTTTGACCAAAAAAGAAATGCTTGGTTTGAAACGCGAAAAGGACAAGCTTGAGCAATCGCTCGGCGGTATTAAAGCGATGAAGAAGCTGCCCGACGCGATTTTTGTGATCGATCCGAAACAGGAAGAGATCGCCATCAAAGAGGCGCGCAAGCTCGGGATTCCTGTCATCGCTGTGATCGACACCAATTGTGATCCGGATATGGTGGACTACAAGGTGCCGGGTAACGACGATGCGATTCGCGCGATCCGGTTGTTTTGCTCATCGATTGCCGAGGCTGTGAATGAAGGCAAGATGATCTACGAACAGTCGATGGCGAAGGGCAAAGATGACGAAAAATCGGTAGCTGTGGCCTTGGCGGCTGCGGCTGAAAGCGCTGCTGCAGCGGGAGTCTAAGTTCGATGGAAGTTAGCGCGAACACAGTCAAAGAGCTTCGGGAAAAAACCGGAGCGGGAATGATGGATTGTAAGAAGGCCCTCGCTGAAACCGGCGGGGACATGGACAAAGCGATCGATTATTTGCGCCAGAAAGGTCTCGCCGCCGCCGCGAAAAAGGCCGATCGCACGGCCGCGGATGGCGCCGTTGGAGCTTACGTTCACCCCGGCGGCAAGATCGGGGTTTTGGTGGAAATTAACTGCGAAACCGATTTCGTCGCGCGCACCGCTGAATTCCAGGGGCTGTTGAAAGATATCGCGATGCAAGTCGCCGCGGCCAATCCCCGCTGTGTTCGGCGCGATGAAGTATCGAGCGCGGATCTCGACAAAGAGAAAGCGATTTATCGCCAACAAGCATTGGAGTCAGGGAAGCCGGAAAAAGTCGTCGACAAGATCATCGAAGGCAAGATCGATAAATTCTACTCCGACGTTTGTTTGCTCGAACAATCCTTTATCAAGGACCCGGATAAGAAAGTTCAAGACGTCGTGAACGAAGCGATCGCTCGCCTCGGTGAGAACATTCAAGTGCGGCGCTTTGCCCGCTTCCACCTTGGCGAAGGGGTTGGCAAAGACTAAGACGTTTCAATTGTTTCATGAGCAACGGCGCGCCTAAGTACAAACGGATTCTTCTCAAAGTCACCGGCGAGGTATTTGCCGGACCGCAAGATTTCGGCATTGATGGCAAGACCGTCAAAGCCTTCGCCGAAGAAATCAAAGAAGTAAAGGATATGGGCTGTGAGCTGGCGATGGTTGTCGGCGGCGGCAATATTTTTCGCGGTGCGGTGGCGAGCGAAATCGGCATGGACCGCGCGAGCGCCGATACCATGGGGATGTTAGCCACCGTAATCAATTGTTTGGCGTTACAGGACGCGCTGGAACATCTCGGTGTATCGACTCGGGTGCTTTCCGCCATCGAAATGCGCCAGGTCGCCGAACCGTATATACGGCGTCGGGCTACGCGCCACTTGGAAAAGGGCCGGATCGTAATCTTTGCCGGCGGCACTGGCAATCCTTATTTCACCACGGATACCACCGCCAGTTTGCGCGCCATGGAAGTCGGCGCGGAAGTGATTTTGAAAGCGACCAAAGTAGACGGTGTTTTCGACGCCGATCCCGTTAAGTTCGCCAATGCCACCAAGTTCGAGGAGCTCACCTATATTGAAGTTTTGAATCGCGAATTGAAGGTGATGGATTCCACCGCGATTTCGCTGTGTATGGATAATAATTTACCGATAATCGTTTTCAATTTGATGGAGAAAGGCAACATTAAGCGCGTGGTTTCTGGCGAAGCGCTCGGCACTCTCGTCAGCGGAGGAAAGCGATGAACGACGCGGTTTTTACCCAGCTGCAGAAAGAGATGGAAGGTTCGGTCAGCGCCATGCGCAAGGAGCTTAGCAAGCTCAGGACGGGCCGGGCTTCGACGGCGCTATTGGAAAGCATCATGGTGGATTATTACGGCACCTCCACACCGTTGAATCAGTTGTCCACCATGAGCGCGCCTGAGCCTCGGCTCCTAGTGATCCAACCCTTCGATCGCAATGCCATGGCGGAAATCGAGAAAGCGATTTTAAAGTCGGATCTGGGCTTGACGCCTAACAACGACGGCAAAATAATCCGCATCCCGCTGCCACAATTGACCGAAGAGCGGCGCAAAGACTTGGTCAAGCACGTCAAGAGGATCGCCGAAGAGTATCGCGTTTCGGTGCGCAGTCACCGCCGCGATGCGATCGAACAGCTGAAAGAAGCGGAAAAGAAAAAAGAGATCACCGCCGACGATGCCAAGCATGGTCACGATCGGGTGCAGAAAATCACTGACGAATTTATCGGCCGCATCGACAAAGTGGTTAAGGCCAAAGAAGAGGAAGTCATGGAGGTCTGAACTCCGGCGACCTCAGGTTCAAAGTTTCACTCTCCCAACTCTATGGCGTAAGCTTTCATCCTGCCTGCAATCGTCGTTGGTCACACAGATGATATCCGACTTGGTTACTTCGCGATGGACCTAGACGGTTTAGATAAATCCCGCTTGCCCGAGCATGTTGCAATCATCATGGATGGCAATGGCCGCTGGGCGCAGTCGCGTGGCAAGCACCGCATCGAGGGACACCGCCGCGGCAAGACCTCGGTGCGCGTCATTGTCGAGATGGCGCGCAAAATCGGCATTCGATATCTTTCCCTTTACGCTTTTTCCACCGAAAACTGGTTTCGCCCCCACGACGAAGTCGACGCGTTGATGACGCTCTTGGAGCATTATCT
>WNFL01064941.1_pt1 | contig 11102 bp, 11 predicted proteins | sample 5400361 | NCBI WGS metagenome assembly WNFL01 (sample SAMN13153351, study PRJNA577476) | soil metagenome | isolation source: 40 cm soil on Douglas fir-dominated hillslope | place: USA:California | collected 2013-09-17 | reverse complement strand
GAGGACGGGACGAAAATCGCGCCCGCGCGCGGTGAGCACATATTCGTCCCGCGGCGGGTGTTCGCTGTAACGGCGGCGCTCGAGAAGCCCGGCGTCGACCAGCGCGTTGAGCCGTCGTGCCAGCATGTTGGGGGCGATGCCGAGACTCTTCTGGAATTGATCGAAGCGCCTGAGCCCGTGCAAGGCATCGCGCAGGATGAGGATGCTCCACCACTCGCCCACGCGCTCGAGGCTGCGGGCAATCGGACACACCATGCGGCCAAAGCTCTTTCGCTGCATTGACACAAGATAAACGAGTAACTATCGTAATGCAAGTCACTGAGGATGACAGCCATGGTCGACCCCCGCAGATCGCCTGCAGAGGCGCTTTTCCTCGATGATCTTGCCGTGGGGCAGCGCTTTTCCAGCGGCTCTCACACGCTCGACGAGGCGCAGATCAAGGCGTTCGCCGCGCAGTTCGATCCCCAGCCATTTCACCTCGACGGACAAGCCGCGAAGGCGACCTTGTTCGGCGGCTTGGCGGCGAGCGGCTGGCATACCGCGGCGATCACGATGAAGTTACTGGTGGAGTCGGGCCTGCCGCTCAGCGGCGGGATCATCGGAAGCGGGGGAGAGATCAGCTGGCCCAAGCCGACGCGCCCGGGCGACACGCTCCACGTAGTAAGCGAAATCGACGAGGTTACTCCCTCGCGCTCGCGGCCCGATCGCGGAATGATCCGCGTGCGCAGCGAGACGCGCAATCAACACGGGGAGGTCGTCCAGGTCCTCGTCGCGAAGCTTGTGGTGCCGCGGCGCGCTGCGGCCGCTGTTGCGAACTGATATGCTGCAGCCGCAACGCTGGGCGCAAACTGCCCGCACGGGCTAGTCTTCGCGTTGGACTTATTCTAGGGTGGCGGGCTCAGATCGGATCAGCCCCTGCATAAGAGAATGCGCGCCACTTTGATCACCGCGTGCGCCGGGCTTTTGTTCGCCACCGGCGCCCAGGCCCAAGATGCCGTCAAGGCTTGCCGTCAGCTCAAGGACGAAGCCGAGCGGCTCAAATGCTACGACCGGCTTGATACGTCAGCCTCAAACGCGCCGCGCGGCCAGAGAGAAAGCAAACCGGATGGCGAGACAGGCTGGATCGTCAATGACGAAAAATCTCCCCTGGATGACAGCCCTCTCGTCTCGGCGGCGCTTACCTCGGGCGACAGCAAGGCGACCCTGCTGATGCGCTGTAAGGATCGCAAGACGGAGGCCGCGGTCAGCATCAGGGGATTTATCAAATGCGGATCCGACGTACGCGTGATCTACCGCGTCGATCAAGCACAGGCCACGGAGGCGCCGTGGAATGCGCATTCGAGCTGTTATCTCGCGCTCGCCCCCTCGCCGATCCCGTTCATTCAATCGCTGACGGATGACGGCAAGGTTTATGTGCGCATGTACGACCATCACGGCGCGCCGTACGACGCCTTGTTCAATCTTGGCAAGGTTTCCAAAGTCCGAGCCCGCCTGGCGGAAGCCTGCGATTGGGATGGGGCATCCAAAGCAACGGAGAAACCCGCGCCTGCAGCCAACCCCGCCCAGCCCAAGGCGAGGCCGAAATGATGGCTCAGCGATCCGCTGCTGACTGAGAGGATCCTCCGCCGAAGCCGCGCGTGCTGGCGATGTTCGCCTTCATCTTGCGCAGACCGTCTTGCATGGCGCGCAAGTCGGCGCGGCGGATGTCCCTGGTCATGATGTCGTAGAGCTTCTTGCGGCAGCGCGTGACGTCCCGCAGGACCGGCGCGGCAGCGGGCGTCAATCGCAGCCGCCAGATGCGCCGGTCGTCGGGGTCGGTGCGGCGCTTGACCAGGCCGAGCGCCTCGAGCCGATCGACGAGCCGGGCGACGGTAATCGGGGCGACTTCGGCGAGCGCGGCAAGCTCGTTCTGCGACAAGTCGGGCTGGCGGGCGAGCCGGACCAGAATGATCCACTGCGCTCGCGTCAGCCCGTGGTCGCGGGCCATCTGATCGGCGTGGGTTCGCATGTGCCTGGCGACGTCGTAGAGCAGGATCAGGACGTCGGCCTCGAGATCGGTGCGCATCGTCTCCCCCGCCCGGTTTTATAACGCCGCCCGGCACGTCCGGCGGCTCTCCTTGGACGCGACTTAACGTAGTTTTATGCCAGGGCATAGTGATCGCAAACCCGCCGAGGTTATGCCCCGGCCATGACCCCCTCTACGGTTCGATATGAAGGCATGACGCGCTAACCCCGCGGCGCTGGCGAGAACGGCATCAACTCCTAGCGCTCGGTTCTTGATCGCGCTGTGGCGGGGCGCTCACGCGGGCGCACGGGCGGGGTCGCTCGATCGGACCGGCTCGTTGCCGCAGTAGATCCTGCGCCTCGGCGTTCTTGTGCCGAGCCGCGCAGAGCTTCACGGGATCGTGACCTCTTGCCATGCGCCAGCGACAACGCACCGCTGCGCCAGCGCGGCCCTTGTCACGACGTGGGCCAAAACATATTAAGCAAGCTTAGTATTGGCGTATTTGCGATGCGCCGGCCGAGCAGCGCGTCGGAAATATCAAGACGATCGGCAAGCATGGAGAATCCATCATGAAAGCCCTGATCGCAGCTTTGGCGCTGGCCGCGCTGATTGCCATTCCCGCGTTCGCTCCGAGCGCGACCGCCGCGCCGATGTCCCCAGCGAGCTCCTCCTTCGGCTCCAACGGTTACTGACGCACTCCGCGACCGCGGCTTCGCAGCGCTGCTATGCGCCGCGAGCCGAGCGCCGGCGGCGCGCCGCGCGCAATCCCGCGCGCGCCGGGACGCCTGCGCAGATAGCTGGAGCAGCGAAGCGGCGAGGGGGAGAGGGTGATGAGCACAGACGTGCAGCCGGCATCCGACGGCGACAACGCGCAGGTTGTCGCCATGGGCGAGAGCAAGTTCGGCATCCTCTGGAACGGCCGACTGCGCGCGGAGGAATACCCCACGCAACGGTTTGCCCTTTTGGCGATCGCCGCGCTGCGGCGCGCCAGCATGGATGGAGCTCCCGAGTCTCCTCGCTCTTCTAACGGCGGCGCCGCGCGCCAGGATCGCCGATAGTGAACCGCGCCGCGCCACGATCCTCCGCCGCATGCCCGCAAATCGGAGTATCCTCGGCGGCAAGCTTGCAGCCCGGAGAACCTCGATGCCCGCCTCAGTCGCCTGGAAAGCTGCTATTTGCGCGCTCAGTATCGCGGCCTCGTGCAGCGTCGCCGCCGCCCAGGGCGCGCCCCCGCCGCCCGCCGTTTCAGTCACTCCGGTCGTGAGCCGGGAGGTGACGGAAACCATCGATTACATCGGACGCCTCACCGCGATCGATAAGGTCGATATCGTCGCCCGCGTACAGGGCTTTCTCGAGGAGCGGAACTTCAAAGAGGGACAGTACGTCAAGAAGGGCGACCTGTTGTTCCGGATCGAGCAGGCGACCTACAAGGCGGCCGTCGAGCAGGCGCGCGCGACGCTCGCCAAGGCCAAGGCGAACGAGGTCAACGCCAAGCTGCAGTTCGAGCGCGGCAAGGAACTGGTGCGCAACCAGAACATCCCGCAAGCCACGGTCGACCAGCGCGAAGCCGACGAGCAAGCAGCGCGGGCGAGCATCATGGAGGCGCAGGCGGCGCTCGATCAGGCGGAGATCAATCTCGGCTACACCGAGATCCGCTCGCCCATCGATGGACGAATCGGGCTCGCCATCGTCACCGAGGGCAATCTGGTCCAGCTCTCCTCCGGCAAGCTTGCAACGATCGTCAGCCAGGACCCCATCTATGTCACCTTCCAGGTCAGCCAGCGCAATCTCCTCGACTACTTCAGGCGTCGCGCCGAAGACCCCGGCAAGAGCACGCAGGTCAACGTTCGCATCAAGCTGCCCAACGGCACCATCTACCCGCATCCCGCCGTGAGTGACTTCCTCGACGTGCAGGTCGACCCGACGACGGACACGGTGACGGTGCGGGCCACAGTGCCGAACGCGGAGCATGTGCTGATCCCGGGCGGAGTTGTCGGGGTCGCCGTGGAGCGGGGCGCGCCGAAATCGGCGCTGACGATTCCGCAGGCCGCCGTCCTCCTCGATCAGGCGGGCCGCTATGTCCTCGTCGTCGGCGCGGACAAGAAAGTCGAGCAGCGGCGCGTGACGACCGGCGCCGAGCAAGGGCGCAACATCGTGGTGACCGACGGCCTCAAGGAGGGAGAGCAGGTCATCGTCGAGGGCATCCAGAAGGTCCGTTCCGGCCAGCTCGTGACGACAACCGTCGTGCCGGGAACATAGAGTGTGTCTAGGGTAAGGTGGAATCAGTGCCAGCCGCGAGCTCGGTCCTACCCTCCCCCTTGTGGGGAGGGCGCAGGCGGCCTCTGGCCGCTGTTCTCGGTGCCAAGAACGCCGATGCGAAGCATCGGCTATGGCGAAGCGCCGGGGTGGGGGTCGGAGTTAGCGGACGCCAGTCGCGCTACAACAACGACCCCCACCCCAAACCCCTCCCCACAAGGGGGAGGGGAGCACACCGCGTGCGCGGGCTGATCACGCATCCAGCACAAATGAGCATGCTGTAAACAAATGTTGTCCGGCATTTTCATCGAGCGGCCGCGGCTCGCCATCGTCATCGCCATCGTCATCACCCTTGCCGGCGTCATCGCGATTTTCGCGATTCCCATCGCGCAGTTCCCGGACATCGTGCCGCCGCAGGTCACGCTGTGGCGCAACCGATCGAGCAGCAAGTCAACGGCATCGACAACGCGCTCTATTATCAGTCCGCCAGCGCCGCGGACGGTAGCTACATCCTGACGGTGACCTTCGGGCTGGGCACGGATCCCGACATCAACACCGTTAACGTGCAGAACCGCGCCAGCCTCGCCATCCCGCAGCTGCCGGCGGAGGTCTCGCGCAACGGCCTCACCATCCGCAAGAAATCCGCCGCGCTGCTGCAGGTGATCAACTTCTATTCGCCGAACAGCACCTACGATGCCGTTTACCTGAGCAATTACGCGACGATCAACGTCATCGATCCATTGGCGCGCATCAAAGGCGTCGGGCAGGCAACGCTGTTCGGGCCGCTCGACTATTCCTTGCGCGTCTGGCTCGACCCGGATCGGCTGACCGAGCTCAATCTGACGCCGAACGACGTCATCGCTGCCATCCAAAGCCAAAACATTCAGGCGGCGCTGGGCCGCGTCGGCGCGGCGCCGATCACGACCGAGCAGCAGGTCCAGATCAATATCAAGACGAAGGGGCGGCTCACCGAGCCGGAGGAATTCGCCGCCATCGTTCTGCGCGCCAATCCCGATGGCTCGGTGATCCGGATCAAGGATGCCGCGCGGGTGGAAATGAGCGCAAAGTCGCAGGACCGTTACAGCCGCTTCAACGGCGCGCCGGCGGCCGCGATCGGCATCTACCAGACCCCTGGGTCGAACGCAGTGGACGTGGCGCGCCAAGTGCGTGAGACCTTGGACGAACTGCAGAAGCGCTTCCCCAACGACCTGGCTTACACCGTATTCTGGGATTCAACGGTCTTCGTCACGGAGACGATCAAGGAGGTGATTCGCACGCTGGGCGCAGCGATCGTCCTTGTCGCCGTGGTTGTGTTCTTGTTCCTGGGGAGATGGCGAACGACGCTGATCCCGCTAGTGGCCGTGCCGGTGTCGATCGTCGGCACCTTCGCGGTCATGCTCCTCATCGGCTATTCCGCCAACACCGTTTCGCTGCTCGCGCTCGTGCTCGCCATCGGCATCGTGGTCGACGACGCCATCGTCGTGGTCGAGAACGTCGAGCGGGTGATGGAGGAGAATCCGGAGCTTCCCGTGCCGGAGGCCTGCAAGAAGGCGATGGCCGAGATCACCGGCCCGATCATCGCCATCACGCTTCGTGCCGGTGGCCTTCATCCCCGGGATCAGCGGACAGCTCTTCCGCCAGTTCGCGGTCGCGGTCTCGGTCGCCATGCTGATCTCCGCCCTCAATGCGCTCACCTTGAGTCCGGCGCTTTGTGGGGTGCTGCTCAAGCACGGCCAGAAGGCGAGCGGTCCGATGCGCTACGTGCTGGGCGCCATCGACCGCGCCCGCGAGGGCTATGTCTGGGTGGTGCGCCGGTTGGTGCGCGTGGCGATCGTCGGCATCGCGGTCGTTGCCGGGACGGTAGCAGCCACGGCGTTGCTGTTCAGCCGCACCCCACAGGGCTTTTTGCCGGACGAGGACCAGGGCGCGATTTTTGCCACCATGCGTCTTCCCGAGGGCGTCTCCCTCAACCGCACCGAGGGCGTGGTCAAGCAGGTCGAAGGCATCGTGCGGCCGATCCCGGGCGTGCAAGGCATAATCTCGGTGGTCGGGCTCAATTTCATCGATTACGTCCCCTCATCGAACCAGGCTTTCTTCGTCATTCGGCTCAAGCCCTACGACGAACGCACCGATCGGGCGCAAGGCGTCGGCGCGATCATTGCGCAGCTGCGGCCGCAAATGTCGGCGATACAAGGCGCCGTCGCATTCCCGTTCAACCTGCCTCCCATTCTCGGCCTGGGCAGCACCGGTGGTTTCCAATACGCGCTGGAAGCGTTGCAGGGCCAATCGCCCTCCGATGTCGCGGCTGCGCTGCGCGGCTTGGTGGTGGCTGCCAATGCCGAACCCGAGCTCGCCGGCGTCTACAGCACGTATGCCGCCGACACGCCGCAGATCTATCTCGATATCGACCGCGACAAGGCGCAGGTGCTGGGGGTGAAGATCACCGACATTTTCAATGCCCTGCAGTCGACGCTCGGGAGCTTTTACGTGAACGACTTCAACGTGTTTGGCCGCACCTGGCAGGTCAACGTGCAAGCCGAGACGCCGTTTCGCGACAACCTCGACGACATCTACCAGATCTATGTGCGCAATGCCCAAGGCGGGATGGTCCCGATCCGGGCATTGGCCGACGCGAAGCTCGTGCAAGGGCCGCAGACGCTCGTGCGCTACAACGGATTCCGCGCGGCCATCGTCAACGGCGCCGCAAAGCCCGGCTATAGCTCCGGCCAGGCGCTCGCCGCCATGGAGCGCGTCTCCGCCGCGACGCTGCCGCCGGGCTACAACTTCGAATGGACCGGGACCGCGCTGCAGGAAAAGCTGGCAGGTGGGCGCACCGGAATCGTGCTCGGACTGGCTATTCTGTTCGCTTATCTGTTTCTCGTCGCGCTCTATGAGAGCTGGAATATCCCGATCCCTGCCTTGCTGTCCGTGAGCGTCGCGATCCTCGGCGCGATCATCGCAATCATGCTGGCGCGGCTGAGCTTCGACGTCTATGCGCAGATCGGGCTCGTGGTGCTGATCGCGCTCGCCGCAAAAAACGGCATCCTGATCGTCGCCTTCGCGGTGGAGCAGCGCCATATGGGCAAGGACATCCAGGCTGCCGCGATCGAAGGCGCGAGCTTGAGATTCCGTCCGGTGATGATGACGAGCTTCGCCTTCATTCTCGGTCTCTTGCCGCTGGTCATTGCCCGCGGCGCCGGCGCGGTGACCCGCCAAGCGGTCGGCACGCCGGTGTTCGGCGGCATGCTCGCCGCGTCGCTGTTCGGCGTTTTCATCATTCCGTCGCTTTACGTCACGGCGGAGCGCTTGCGCGGATGGCGGGAGGTGAAGAATCGCTTACCTGGATGGCGGGAGGTGAAGGATCGCTTACGCGGATGGCGGCGGGTGAAAAAGTGAATTGATTGCGAACGTCGTTAGCGACGGACCATGGGGCGGCTCAATGGCGTGCCTGCCCCCGCCTTATAATGGTAGGAACGGTCCCACTCGAGCTTGCCCATTAAATTGAGAAGGTGCTTCTGTGGCTGGTCCGGCTTGCACCGAGCGTCCGTCCAGATAAGATTTCGGCAAAGAACAGGACTGGCTGGCCCAAGTATGAGCGTCGATTGGTTGAGTTGGTCAAATCCGGTTTCGGTCTGGTGGGGCTTTCTGCTCCTCGTCAGCGGCATAAACGTCACCCTGTGGCTGCTTCTCAATCGTCACCTTCGCAGGATAACTCTCCGCCTCGAGCTCATCGTGTTTTTGTCCGCCGCCTATGTGTTCGGCTGCGCATTTCGGGCGATATTGCCGCGGGCGGATGTTCAGAGAATTTGTCTCTTTGACACTTGGCTATCCAGCGTTTTCCTCGGGCGATCCGTCGCGACTGTTGCCGAGATCTGCTTCGTGGCCCAGTGGGCCATCGTCTTGCGCCATCTGGCGGAATCCGCGGACTCGAGCGTCGCTCGAAAAATCGCGAACAGCATCGTTCCGCTGATCGTCATTGCGGAATGCTGTTCCTGGTACGCGGTGATCACGACGAGCTACCTGGGGAACACGCTCGAAAATTCGATTTGGGCGCTGACGTTCTTGCTGATAGCAGTCGCTCTTTTGCTGCTGCTCACCAAGTTCGCGGGGGCGATGCAGTTAGTGATCGCAGCCGCGCTGCTGGGTGTGCTCGGCTATGTCGGATTCATGGTCGCCGTCGATGTGCCGATGTATCTCGAGCGATGGCAAACGGATCTGGCGAGCGGAAAGGAACTGCTGGGGCTTTTCGGAGGCTTGTATGACGTCGCCACGCGTTGGGTGGTCACCCACAGGATCGCCTCATGGAGCGACGAGATTGCATGGATGTCGCTCTATTTCAGCGCGGCGGTATGGAGCAGCCTGGCGCTTTGCGGTTTTGTCTTGATCAAGGACAGACTGTCGCAATATCGCGCCGAACCCGCGTGGAGCGCGCATCTGACGCCACGTCTGCGGCCAGTCGAATTGCAAGATGCGATACAGCCGACCGGACCAGCGACACGAAGCCGGACTTCCTGAAAATTTATAGCGCCTGGCAATCGGATCGGCCGCGTTTTCGAAGCTGTCCCGCGTTGCGCTCCTTGAGATCGGTCGCCGACCCGGCGATCAGCGAGGATTCGCGCAAGCCCAGCAAAATGGCGGCGACAGAAAGGGGGAGAATGAAATAGAGAAAGCGGAAGATTAGCAGCGAGGCGAGCAGCTCCTCCTTGGCGAATTGGGGAAGGCCGACCAGCATCGCCACTTCAATGACACCGAGACTTCCGGGCGCGTGGCTTGCGAACCCGAACAGAATCGCCGTGACGAAAACCACAAGCAAGATGACGAAGTCGACCGAGGGATATGTCGGCAGCAACGTGTACATGGTGATCGCGCCGGCGCCGAGATCCAAAGCGCCGATCCCGATCTGCAGCAGCGTCGAGCGGCGATTCGGCAGCGCGATTTTCCAAACGGAGCGGCCGATGACCCGCGGCCGTGGCGTGAGCCAAAGGAGGTAACCTACAATCATTGCCAGGCCGGACACGCCGATTGTGCGGTTGAGCCAGGCTGGCAACTGATTGACTGCGCTCGCGGCCGCCGGCGCATATGTCATGCCGACCCCGAGCACAAACGCGTTGCCGAGCCAGAACGTCAGTCCGGTGACGAAGGCGATCTTCGCAATCTCGACGACGCTTAGGCCCCACGCGGAATAAATCCGCAGCCTGATCAGGCCGGCGGTGACGACGGTCGCACCGAAATTATGGCCGAATGTATAGGCTATGAACCCGGTAAGCGCCGCAACGCGATAGGGCACCGCATCCCGGCCGATCGTGCGCAGCGCAAAGAAATCATAAAAGGTCAGCGCGGTGTAGCCGATCGCTACGAAGACACTCGCAACCAGGACATCCCAGAGCGATTTTGCCCGCAGCGCCGCCACGACCTTGTCGGCGTCGATGTCTCGCAGCAGCTGGAACAGGATGACGGCGGCGACGAGCACGATCAGCACGCCGATGGCGATGCCGATTCTGTGCCAGTCGAATCGCGTTCGTATTGCCCGCGAGATGACGCTCGTCACGTTTGGCATGGGAACCGGGCGATGAGCGTCGACTCCGCTCGGCGAATCACCGCGGCAGTGTCCCATTCGTTTGTAACACCATTGTTACAAATGGCAGCTGAGCGGGCATGAAGGACTGATCGTCGGTAGAGGAGATTGTCGTTTCACTCTTGCGAATGTCACGCCGTCACACTGCTGAGATATGAGAATCGCAATCTTGTCGCATGCGATTCGACAATGAGACGGGTCAGCCGTCCCGAGCGCGAGCGGCATGATGCGGGTTCTGATCGCAACCGACGCCTGGCACCCGCAGGTGAACGGCGTGGTGCGCACCCTGACCTCGCTGGCGCAAACCGCGCGAGCCCTCGGCGTGACGGTTGAATTCCTCACACCGGAGGGTTTTCCGGGCGTCCCGCTGCCGACCTATCCGGGGTTGCGCATAGCGCTGCCGCGGCGGCGCCAGATCGCGCAGCGCATCGAAGCGGCCAAGCCCGATGCGATCCATATCGCGACCGAGGGGCCGATCGGCTACATGGTGCGCGGCTATTGCCGAAGGCACAACCGGCCGTTCACCACCAGCTACACGACGCGCTTTCCGGAATACATTTCGGCGCGCGCGCCGATCCCTGAAGCGTGGATCTATGCGGCCTTGCGGCGATTCCACGCCGCCGCAGCCGTGACGATGGTCGCGACCCAATCGCTTATGACCGAGTTGGGCCAGCGAGGATTTCTCAATCTTGGAATGTGGACGCGAGGCGTCGATACGGATTTGTTCAGGCCAGAGCGTGCGATCGAGCTCGGCTTGGCGCGTCCCATATTTCTCACCATGGGACGCCTCGCGGTCGAAAAGAACCTCGAAGCATTTCTCGCACTTGATCTGCCCGGAACGAAGGTCGTCATCGGGACAGGCCCGCAAGAGCTCGCGTTGAAGCGGCGGTTCCCTGACGCGAAATTCCTTGGATTGCTGGAGAACGTCGCCTTGGCCGCGCATCTCGCCGCCGCAGACGTGTTCGTGTTTCCGAGCTGCACCGACACGTTCGGCGTCGTCCAGCTGGAAGCGCTCGCCTGCGGTGTGCCGGTCGCTGCGTTCCCGGTCACGGGCCCGAAGGACGTCATAGGCGGCCACCACGTCGGAGTGTTGAACGACGATCTGCGCGTGGCCTGTCTCGAGGCGCTGCGAGTGTCTCGCGAGGCGTGCCGCGCGTTCGCGCTCAGCCGCTCCTGGGAAAGCAGCGCGCGCCAATTCATTGCCCATGTCCAGAAAGCGGCCACGGGCGTCTTGCGCCAGCCCCAGGCGGGAATTGCGATGCCAGC
>WNFL01380405.1_pt2 | contig 11103 bp, 9 predicted proteins | sample 5400361 | NCBI WGS metagenome assembly WNFL01 (sample SAMN13153351, study PRJNA577476) | soil metagenome | isolation source: 40 cm soil on Douglas fir-dominated hillslope | place: USA:California | collected 2013-09-17 | reverse complement strand
GTGACCAACGTGGCGGCATTCGGCGCCTTCGTCGACATCGGCGTTCATCAGGATGGCCTGGTGCACGTCTCGGCGATGTCAAAAAACTTCGTCAAGGATCCCCGCGAGGTTGTGAAGCCTGGCGACATCGTCCGCGTCAAGGTCCTGGAGGTTGACAAGGCGCGCAAACGCATCGCGCTGACGCTCCGGCTGGACGATGTGGTCGGCCCGCGCTCCGGCCGCGGCGGCACAGCGGCGCCGCGCAATGACAGCATGCGCTCCTCGTCGGGGAGTGCGGCGCCCGGGCGTCGTCACGAGCAAAGCGGCGGAGCGCTCGCCGACGCTCTGCGACGCGCCGGCCTCGCCGAAAAACGCAAGTAGCGCTCCAGCGGGCTGATCGCCATGCCCTATGAGTTATATTACTGGCCCACCATCCAGGGACGCGGCGAGTTCGTCCGCCTTGCGTTGGAAGAGCTTGGAGAAAGCTATGTCGATGTGGCGCGCAGGCCGAGCAGAAGCGGCGGCGTGCCGGCGATGATGACGATGCTCGACGGCAAGCGCGTCAAGCATCCTCCATTCGCGCCGCCGTTCCTCAAGAGCGGAGAGCTCATCATCGGCCAGACAGCAAATATCCTTCTGTTCCTTGGCATGCGTCACGGGCTTGCACCGCGCAGCGATGCCGGGCGCCTGTGGACGCACCAGTTGCAGCTCACGATCGCCGACCTCGTGGTCGAGGTCCATGATACCCACCACCCGATCGCAAGCGGACTCTACTATGAAGACCAGCGCCGCGAAGCAAAGCGGCGCGCCGCCGATTTTCTGCAACACCGGGCGCCGAAGTACTTGCGTTACTTCGAGCACGTGTTGGAGCGCGGCGGGGGCACCTATCTCCTCGGCCGCAGGCTCACCTATGCGGATCTGTCGCTCTTCCAGATCGTCGAGGGCCTTCGTTACGCATTTCCGAAGGCGATGACGCGCCTTGAGAAGTCGCCGGCCGTCCGCGCATTGCCGCCTATCTCGCCTCGGAACGTCGGATCGGCTTCAACGAGCAGGGGATCTTCCGGCATTATAAGGAGCTGGACGCCTGAACGCGTCAAGCCACCTTGTCGGCCTGCTTGTCGTCCTGCCTCTTCAAGCCGGTGCGCACGAGGTCGATATGATGCCGCAACATGTAGAGCATGCTGGCATAGGCGACCGGCACTCTGAGACGGTTTGCCTGTTGTTCCAGTTGTTCAAGCTCCACCGCGATCTTGCCAGCGACATTTTTGCCGCCGGGGGCTTCCAGCTCCTCCTCGAGGAGCCGCAACTCACCGTACAGGCGCGAAATCTTGCGCCGCATCGTCCAATCGTAGAGAACGGGCAGATACCGCATCATTGGGTAGAGCACGCCGACGCCGACGATCGGAATGAGCAGGATGATGAGCTTACCGATCAGCTCAGCGACCCAGAACGGCAGATAATTGTGCAGGAACGGCGGGCCCGATTTGTAGAACCGCAGCGCTTCGTCGCTGAGTGGAACGCCAAAGGCTTCTCCAGCAGGAAACTCGCTGGCGCGCTGAAAAATGCCCGGTCCGGCGTGGATCTGCATGGCGGCATTCAAGAGGAGCAACTGAATCGCCGGATGGAGGTCCTTGCGCACCACCAACGCGGCCTTTGGGGCGATCAGGACCACGTCCTGCGGCGGTTGATCACCCGCCAGATCTCTCACGCCCCTGGGCACCACCACCTTGTTGAGAAATGGATAGAGCGCCACATAGGCATCCGCTTGAGGGTAGCCCGATAGCTCGATGTGCTTGGCGGCGAGGAGCCGCTGTACGTCGGGTGCGTCCCAGGAGGCCACCATGAATGCCGCATCGATGTCTCCGGCCAACAGCCTGTCGGCGGCTTCGCGCGTCGCCAGCGGTAGCAATTCGCTGATTAGCTGTTTAATCCCATGTCGTTTGAGCAATTCAACCGCTAGCGCCTGCGTCCCGCTGCGCTCGGGCCCAATCGCGATCTTCCTGCCGCGCAGACCGTCGAGCCCAACGCCTGCGACCTCGCGCCTGCGGAACAGCCACAACGGTTCGTAGAAAAGCGTTCCAAGCGATTCGAGTGTTGATGAACCTTCGCTATTGATCGTGCCGCCCTGGACCAGCGCGGCGCTTACTCCTGAGTGCGGGTCGAGCAGCAAGGCGAGATTCTCCGGCGATCCCGCGGTTTGCACGACCCGTACTTCCACATTGGCGCGCGCGAGCTCATCGCGGTAGCGGTTGCCGAATTCGTAATAGGCGCCGCCCAGGCCTCCGGTCGCCAGGCCGATCGTCGTCGGCGGGATGCTCAGCAGCATCACGGCGCCCGCGACCGTAATCGCGGCAGCGGTCACGGCGACCGTGATTGCAGGCCAGTTGTTTCGCAGGAAGTCTCTGGCAGCCATGCAGCCCTGCTTCCGGTTCTGCGAACATCTATTCGACTATCGATCCCGATCGCCGACAAGCCGGACTTTTCCAAGCCGGGAGGCCCCTGCGAGACCACGCTCCCTCCCTGCCCTTCCCCCACTCTTCGGTTAGGAAGGGGAGCCGAGAGGGCAGGCAGGGGGCCGGCGAGATTTTCGGCGTGCCTGCCTCACTTCGGCGGCTCGAAGCCGTTGCTGCGCCAGCGCTCCGCCATCGCCGCCGATGTCAGCGCCGCGATGAACGCCCGCGCCGCCGCCGGATCGGTGCTGCTCGCCGGGATTGCGGCCGCATAGGCCGAGTAGTCCTGCAGCGTCGGCGGCAGGGGGCCGGCGAGCCTCACGCCCTTGACCGCTGCGGCCTCGCTGATGAAGACGATCGCAAGCTCGGCGCGGCCTTCCGCGACCTCGATCGCCGCTTCGCGGCCGCCGCGGGTCAGCACCGCCTTCTTCTTGATTTCGTCGCCGATGCCGAAGCGTTCGGCGACGCCGGCGAAGTAGATGCCGGAGGTGCCGCCCTCGGCCGGATTCGTATAGGCGACCGAACGCGCCTCGATCAGGGCCTTCTTCAACGCGTCGGGCGTCGAGACGTCGGGCGCTGTCGCTCCCTCCCGGACCGTGACCCCGATGCCGACACGCCCCAGCTCGGCGCGGCTGCCGGGCGTGAGCTTGCCGGTCTTTTCCAGCTCGCCCATCAACGGCGTCGACACGATAATCAGGTCCGCATGTTGGCCGGACGCGATGATGTTGCGCAATTGGCCGGTGGTGCCGATGGTGAAGTCGAATTTTTGGCCGCTCTGGCGCGAATAGTCGTCGATGACCTCCGCAATGAGACCGCGTACGGCCCCGGCGGAGATCACCTTCAGGTCAGCCGCGGCGGCAGGTGTGGCGAAAAGAACCAAAAGGACGATCAGGCGAGTGAGACTACGGGTCATGTTGTGTTTCCCCCTCATGAGCCAGTTGAAATCGCGTTGCTTGTCACTGCGACACGATCTCATTATTCACCTACAGACCGACTCGCTCTTCAATGCTTTTTGCAAGATTCTCATAATCACTGTAGCATTCCTGAACGGCAGCTTGAAATCCACCGATCGCGCCGTCCGCAGGTTTGAGCAAGAACATCGGCTTTCGCGCTTCCTGGGCCATCGACATCAAGGATCGATAATCCTTCAGCAGCCCCAGCCGGTTTTGATCCTCCCCTTGCAATGCAGAAGGAGGAGGGATATCAAGCACAGCCTGTGCGTATGTTTGCCGGGCTCGATCCAGCCACCGCTCATGCTGCTTTATAGGTCTGCCGCCAAGCGACGAGTACCGCGAGACAACGTACCCGATCGGCTGCATCGCTCCGTTCGGCAACTCGAAGCCCAGATTTTTCGGCGCTCTGTCTTGTCGGTCCTTCCATTCATCTCTCCAGGCTCTCAGTCTTGGTCCGAGGTATTCCATGGCGCGGATCGAATTGAGATCGGCGCCGATCGGAATGACCACGAAATCGGCTGCTATCAGTGCGCACCGATTTATTGCGCCGAGACTCGGGGCAACATCTATCAAGCCAATGTCGGCTTTCTGAGCCGCACCTGCCGATCTGAGCGCTCGATCGAATGCTGTTGTAATCATGAACGCGCGAGCTTCGTCATTCAGACAGCCAAGCCATTGGCCCGACAGCTCATCCTCGATTTCAGACAACCTCAAGTCGCCCGGTATCAGGGCAAGCCCGATCGGAGATGATCTGCGGCGTTGCAGCCTTCAAATCGCCGGTGCCGTCGATCAGGGGCTGGATCGCAGAATATACAGTCGGTGCGCTTCCGGCGAGCCACAGGCTCTCGATGCGATCGCCCGGCAGTGACATGTCGGTTAAAGCTGTCTGCGGATCCAGGTCGACCGCGACCACACGACGCTCGCGAAGAGCGAACATGTGGGCCAGATGATACAGGAGCGATGTCTTTCCGACGCCACCTTTGCTATTGAAAAAAGCCAGCGTCTTCATGATCGCCTTCTCACGATCACGTGGACCCAGGCGGGTGCATTCTCTGGCGGGAACTGGAATTCTGCGGCGGGGTTCCCGTTCGCCGCGAGAGTCCTCCGCACAATCTCTATTCCCTGTCCGAATCGCTCGACAAAACCGTACCCCTTCAGCGCTTCCGACAGGGTGGGATTTCGATAGTCGGTAAATCCGGGTTGTCCGAATGTTTCGGGGGTCACTGCCCCAAAGGGGCCGCCGGGACTTAGAATTTCAACGCGATCCGTATACCAAGTTACCCGGACGGGTGCGTTGGCTCCATCATAGCTGCGGTGCATGACTGCATTTCGCACGATCTGTTGAAGGGCTGCGAGCGGATAGTCGGCTGCTCTCGTGTGGGTCGCAGGACCCATCGCCAGATGAGCTGCATTGGCCGCATCCATGAACTCATCAATTCGCCGTAACTGGTCAGGGATTGGGCCGGTCAGGGTGCGCTCGTCAAGCGTATCATCGGTCAAATTCACTCCACCGATGCGCCGCCAGGCTATTGTGGCTCCAGGGAACCAATCTTGCGGCGACTTGCCAAGCATCAATGTTGCCGTCGTCGTCGGCACTTGGTCAACATTAACAAGCCTGAGCGCCAGCAATTGCTGCTCGATCGTCCGCTCATTCTGGGCGATCGTATCCATCGAAACGAGGGACGGAACATACTCCAATCGAAACCGATTAAGATCGAGGTCATCAACAGCGGAACCAGTCACGGGCTGTGCGTCAAAGGGAAGATTTCCCCAACGGCGCTTTTCGATAAGCCGGCGTTCCTCTTCGGGAGTTGCGATTGCGCGGCGTGGACCGACTCGAATCCAAGCCCGCCCACGCACTCTAACAGGCGGATTTTCCGACGGATAGGCGACGACCACCGCCATTACGCACTTTCGAATGGTCGCCCGGCGAACCTCAAGGGCGGGAAAAGGCGTAATCGCGCCATCATCCCGAATTTGGCCAAGTCTCTTTAGTAACTCACCGTCGATCGCCAAGTTCGAGCAGGTTCCATCGTCTTCCACCCCGACGTACACGACCCGGGAGCGCGGCGGTCAGGCAGATCGTTGGCAAACGCGCATACCGCCTCGCGGATCCTGTCCAGGTCATCGGCATTTCTTTTGCGCTCGGTCCGATCAGACTCGCCTTGCAACAGCAACGCTTCAAGTTCGTCGTCCGTAAGGGGCATCCCACGTGGTCCGCGCTGTAAAACGAGCCGACGGAATGTAAGCGAGAAAACGCCTAGCACAACAGGGGTCGATTCGCGCCTCTCTATCACCGCCGCGCCTTCAACACCTCCGGGTTCACGACGTTGATCGGGGCGCCCGCCGCGTAGGCGTTGATCTGCTCGAAGATGTCGGCGAACTGAAGTTCGTATTCGTCACGGGATACGTAGCCGAGATGCGGCGTGCATACGACGTTCTCCATATGGAGCAGGGGATGCCGGGTGTCGCGCATCGGCTCCTCTTCATAGACGTCGACCGCCGCCATGCCGGGCCGGCCGGCGCGCAGCGCCGCCACCAGGGCACCGGGCTCGATCAGCGGCGCCCGGCTGGTGTTGACCAGGAGGGCGGTCGGCTTCATGCGGGCGAGGTCGGTGCCCGTGACGATGCCGCGCGTTGCATCGACGAGCCGCATATGCAGGGTGATCACGTCGCATTGCTCGAAGAAGGCCGCCTTGCTGGCCGCGGTCTCGTAGCCGTCGGCGCGAGCCTTGAGCAACGTCACTTCGCGCGCCGATATGAGCACGCTCATGCCGAAGGCTCTGCCGTAGCTCGCAACCGCAGCGCCGATGCGGCCATAGCCGAAGACGCCGAGCGTCTTGTGGCGCAGCGTCGTTCCGACCCCGATCTGCCACTTGCCGGCCTTGAGCGCCGCCATCTGCTGGGGAATCTGGCGCATCGCCGCGATGATCAGCCCCCACGTCAGCTCTGCCGTGGCGAATGAAGGCGTGCCCGCATGCTGGTTCGAGGACACCACGATGCCGAGCCGCGTGCAGGTATCAACGTCGATATGCGGATAGACGCTGCGCTGGCTGATGAGCTTCAGCCGGGCCAGGCGTTCCAACAGCGGCGTCCTGATCGCGGTGCGCTCGCGGATCAGCACCAGCGCTTCGGTGTCGGCGAGGCGAGCCGCGAGTGCGTCAACATCCTGGATATGATCGTTCCAGATCATGACGTCATGGCCATCGAGCTGGCGGAAGCACGCCAGCGTGCGTACCGTGTCGTGGTAATCATCCAGGATGGCGACTCTCATGACATCCACTTGTCGTGATTGTTGGCAACGAATTGGAAAATCGTCTAGACATCGGATGCGGAGGAATGTCAATGCAGAGACTTATGAGCGCAATCGCGGCGGCGGTCGCTTTGGGTGTGGTGCCGGTTTCGGCCGCGACCGCGGCCGATGCACAGGGCGTGCATCATCATCGTCCCGGGCATCACACCGGCTCTTATTACGGTCCCAACGTCACGGCCAATCCTGCCGTCCGCGGCGGATATGTCATGAATGGCGCTTTCGATTGGCGCCCTCTCCATTCAGGCCACGAAATGCCCTGGTATGCTCATGGTTACAGCAATGGTTGCGTGGCGTGGACGCGTGACGCATACCATTACGCCTGCGATCCGAATAACCGCTACTGAACTATTTGGAGCGAGTCGGAGCGTTGCGCGCTCCTGGCAGGCCGCGTCATTGTCGCTTATTCTGACGATCTCTCCGAAACGTCCCAACGGACCTCATCCTGAGGAGGCCGCGCTCCTGAGCTTGTCGAAGGATGCGCGGCCGTCCTGAGGCTCTCGAAGGACGAAGGATGGACCCAGCACCGACTCGTTCCATCCTTCGAGACGCGCCGCTGAAGCGGCGCTCCTCAGTTTGAGGGCCGGTGTCTGATCCCGCCCCAACATGTCTCGTCATCTGGGCGACTGCCCCGCTAGAACCTCCATTGCAGGCCGGTGGAAACTCCCACCAGCGTCGTGCCTGTGAAGCAGTGGGGATTTCCAAATACATTGCCGCCATCCGCGCCGTTGGCATCGTGGCAGTCGGTGGTGACGCCACGACCGCCCGCGCCGAGATCGAAATGGGCGCTGGGTCCGTTGAAAGTCGCCGCCACGGCCGTGTACCAGGTCAGGTTCTCGCTGAACCGGTGCTTATACGATGCGGTCACCATGTCGGCCTGGTTGTTATTGGGGGCAACGACCGCCGCACCGCCGTCGATCGGGATCGTGCCGTCGTTGTGCTGCCCGGGATCGCCTGGCGTGCGGAAGGCGTGGGCCCAGCCGAAATGGATGGTGTCGCGATCGGTGAGGTCCTGGCTCAGGAACAGCCACGTGCCATAGCGCTGGCGCTCATTCTGGAATGCCAGATCGGCCGGAACGTAGCGGTGCATGCTTTCGAAGATAGCGCCGACTGTCGTCTTGGTCGGGAACCGATACAAGGCTCCAACCTTGAAGGCGTCCTCGTCCGCAACATCCCTGTCGAACAGGCTTTGCGAAAAGGTGTCGGGAAAGACGGGATTGCCACCAGTGACAGGGTTCGCAACACCAAACATGCCCGAAATGTCGCTTTGCCGGTTGACCTTGAAGTGACGCTCATAGGCGGCGGTGGCGTAGAACGGCCCGTTCGTGTAGCTCAGATTGGCGCTAATCGCGTTGCTGAACGCGCCGTCGTTGCAGGCGACCGGGAAGGTTCCGCCGCTTCCGGGAATATTGCCGCCCGCGCAATCGGATTCGCCGGCGGCAAGGTTGCTGCTGTCGTCGGCGCGGTTCTGGCCCGGCGAGAACAGGGCATTGAACTGGAAGCCGGCGAGGCTCGGCGATTCGTACCAGATCGAATGGTTGAGCCGGGTGCCGAACTCGACGCGGTTGTCGCCGCCGCTGTTGCCCATGACCACAGCGTAGTCGCCGATCTGGCCCGCGAACGGATTGAATGCCGCCGTCGAGTTCTGATAGGGGCCGGTGGTCTTGCCGATCTTGATGGCGCCCCATTCCGGCGAGGACAGCCCGACATAGGTGTTTCGATTGAACAGGGCGCCGTTCACGGAGTTGCTGAGGTTGGAGTTCGTTTCTCTCAACCCGGGTGTCGCCGAGATGTCGAAACCGACTTCCGCCTGGTAGACGAAGTTGAAGGGCACATCGGGGAGCCGCTGGAAACCGCGCACGCCCAAATAGGACAGATTGGTCGAGATGGCCGGCATCCAGCCGAAATTTCCGACCGGCGGGGAGTTACCGTTCAGCTCCAGGCCCTTGACGTTCTTCGACGTGCCGTCAAACGAGACATCGAGATTGCCATAGGCCGTGATCTCGCCACCCGGCGTGAAGAAGGTGAGCGGGTTACCGGGTTTGCGCTCCAGGAAACGGTGCCCGCTGCTGTCAAACGGCTCCCCGGCCTTCACGGGCACCGCGGCAGCCTGCGCCTGCGTCTGTTCGGCCTTAGCGGCCTGCGCCTTGGCCTGGGCCGCCTGGTCGCGCGCCGCCTTGGCGTCCGCGCTTGATTTCACCTGCCCCTCCGACAGCGCCTTGACCTGCCGCTGGAGCTCGTTGATCTGTGCCTGAGAGGAGCGCTGGAGCTGCTCGATTTGGGCCTGAAGCGCCTTGACCTGCGCGTCGGACGCTGACTGGGCATTGGCGGTGCCCAAGCCCGGCATGAGCGTCGAGAGCGCCACGCCAGTGCACAGAGCGAGACGTTTGGCGCCAAACCGGCGTGAACCTGCGTGCCGTCTCAGGACTGCGAATTGTTCGGAAATTGCCGCGTTGTGCCGTGCAGGCACGGCCCTTTGATGTTTCCCCACTGTAACCCCCCCCTGAGATACTGGTACTCTTTGGCAGTAGAGTGCCGTGTCGTATCTGTTATTTCCCACACTCCCGTAAGTTGCCCAAAGAACATTACTCCTTTGGCAGTAGAGTGCCGTGTCGTATCTGTTATTTCCCACACTCCCGTAAGTTGCCCAAAGAACATTACTCGGTCTACTCAGTTTTAATGGGTGGTTAACCGTAGCGAAGTTAGGGGCACCGCGGCGGCGCAAAAACAAACTCCTGCTAGGATTGGCAGAAACCCCAGCGGATTCGACACAAACAGCACATTTTTGCCGCGCAAAATATCGGCAGCCGCAGCTTGCCGTTTAGTTGCGTTTCTGCAACAGATTCCGGAAATTCGTCGACCTGTCTGGCCCGCGGGTTCTCGGGCTCACCGGCGGCGTTCTTTGCGGCATCGGCTGGTGGATGAAGTCGCGGGCGACATCGCGTGGCGACCGCGATGGTTCACGGATCAGCACCAACGCCTCGGCGTCGGCGACGTGGGCCGCGAGCCCATCGACATCCTGGATGGGGTTGTTCCAGATGATATGGGGTTGTTCCAGATGATAACGTCATGGCTGTCCAGCTTGGCCGGAAGCACGCCAGGGTCCCGCACGGTGTCATGGTAGTCATCCAGGACGACGACTTTCACCGAGCGCGCTCATGTCAGCAAGATGCGTGATCCATTGGGCTCGATCCGGGAGTTTCTTCAGGTGGCTTTCCGTTGTGGCGCGGATGACCGAAGCCATCCATAATCTTTCACAGCAACGGTAGAGGCGGCACCGACTTGCTTCTTCGATTTGAACGGACTTCCGTCTCGAAGTGGCCACGGATGGAGAAGGAGCGCATGGGACAATGCCGGTATCGAGATGCGGTGGCATGCCGGAAGTCTCTTTGCAGTGTTCAGTGCGGCGAAAAGCCATGGTTGTGCGGCGTCCGCATGTGAACGTAAAATTCGCATGCGATGGATGCCGGCTTGCACAGTGAAACCTTCTTTTCGGTCAAGTCGGCAGGACAGCGTGCTCCAGCGGCCAAATCTTGGCCGTTGTGCTAATGATCTGAATAAAATCCGGGCGCAAGAACAAACTTAGGGGTGGAAAAATGAGCGTTGCAAGCGCAGTGGGAGTCGGCGCGAAGGTGTCGACCGCCACACGGTGGACGCAGCTCCTGTCCGTCATCATCTGCATGGTCATGATCGCCAACCTGCAATACGGTTGGACGCTGTTCGTCAATCCGATCAACAAGACGCATGGCTGGTCGATCGCGGCGATTCAGTTCGCATACAGCGTCTTCATTGCGCTGGAGACATGGCTCACCCCGATCGAGGGCTGGATCGTCGACATTCTGGGGCCTAAGCGCGGACCGAAGCTGGTGGTGGCGGCCGGCGGCCTCTTGGTCGCCGTGGGGTGGGTCATCAATTCGATGGCCGATTCCTTGGCCATGCTCTACGTCGGAGCGATCGTCTCCGGGACCGGCGGTGGCGCGATCTATGCCACCAGCGTCGGGCATGCGGTGAAATGGTTTCCGGACCGGCGCGGTCTCGCGGTCGGCCTCACGGCAGCCGGCTACGGCGCCGGTGCGGCGCTAACCGTCATTCCAATCCGCTATGTGATCGATACGAGCGGCTACGAGGCGGCGTTCCTGTGGTTTGGAATCTTCCAGGGCGGAGCGGTATTTTTGCTGGCCTGGCTGCTGCGGGCGCCGTCGCCTGGCGAAATTCCCGCCAGTTTCGCCCCCAAGGTGCAGCAATCGGCGAAAAGCTATTCGCCCGCCCAGGTGCTGACAACGCCGGTATTCTGGCTGATGTACATCATGTTCGTCATGGTGTCGGCGAGCGGCCTGATGGCGGCAGCCCAGATTGCTCCAATCGCCAGCGACTTCGGCGTCGCCAACACGGTGGTTTTGTTGGGCGGCAC
>WNFL01146224.1_pt1 | contig 11104 bp, 10 predicted proteins | sample 5400361 | NCBI WGS metagenome assembly WNFL01 (sample SAMN13153351, study PRJNA577476) | soil metagenome | isolation source: 40 cm soil on Douglas fir-dominated hillslope | place: USA:California | collected 2013-09-17 | reverse complement strand
CTGTTTGATAGGCCACAGTATACCAACCCGATTATTGCCGCGCAAGGGCCAACTTATCAGAGTCTTAAAATTCGGTAAGTGCCGGATTTGCTTCTAATTCAAAAACGGTAAAGTGAATATCCGGCAATGACGCAATTTGACGCCATGTGCGGCCCGGATTCGCCTCTTGCCACTCCTCAAACCATTTTGCGTAAACTGCATCTGGATACAAATGCGTTGTAACCGCATAGCGCAGTCGATGATTCCTGTTGTAACCATTTACCAGTACCGATGGCAAATAATCAGACGCTTCAAGCGTTTGAATGGAAATGCCATCTGCGTATAAATAATTTTCGTAAGTACCTGCTGGTGCGCCGACCAGCACGCTATCTGGCTTAACAGTTTTCCGCAGCAGTTCGACACTTCGACTTACGGGCCGGTCTGGATTACCTGTAAACGGACGTGGCAAAATTATGAGTATGACCACAACCAGTGCAGCGCTTCCCCAGGAGGGTAGTCGAACATTGGCAGTGATAATGAGCATACCGTATCCAATTGGCAGCAAAACAAGCGGCAAAATCATAAATGCACGCTGATGTGGATTAATCAGAATTAGCCAGGGAACGAGCAATGCCAGCAGCAGAACACCCGCAAATCCAGAGCGCTTTGTGATAGTCGACCATTCTGGTAGCTGTACTCGACGGCTATTAATCACCACAAGTGCTACAAACACAGCACATAAGACAGCAAACACCACGACATTGATCCAATCGGGTGTTACTACGAAACTCGTGTCCGGATACGGCACGAGGTGCCAGCGCCATGCTTCCAGAAACGATGCCCCAAGCGCGCCGAAAAGTCGCAATGAGTTGTAGCCGAGATATTCTGCACCTCGTCGTGGATTCCGCAGTAGTGCGGTCAATTGATTGGAAACACCATCCGACGCTATTTTGCCGAAATCTTGCTGAAAAAGAACTGTTGGGTTGGCATAACTGTTAAGTCCGTCAACGCGTTGGGGCGAAGTCTGTTGAAGATAATCGACATAACTCCAGGGCAGCGCATTGCCTATACGAGCGCTCGTATCAACCGGGTGAAAGGTCATGGCTGCCAATGTGAATAGCATTCCAATCACTACCGGAAGGTACGCAACAACAGTGGATGGAAGCGCCGAACGTTTCCGCCGGATAATACGCCATTCGTAGTAAATCAGATATAAACACAACGGCCAGAAGCAGAATTGAAATTCAGGCCGAAAGTACATCGAAATCAGTACGACAAAAGCCGCTAAGCCACGGGCGATGACCGAACGGCCTAGCAGCGACAATCCAAACCAGAGTATCCCTGCACCAAGGAAGTACGTCATATTTTCTGGTCGCGCGGGCGTGGCGCTCACGACAATGAAGAGCGCAAACAACCAACTTGGCAGCGGAGGAAATATGCGGCTTAGGAGAAGATAAGCTCCTATCCCCATCGTCCAGACAGCGAGGATGAACGCATAGGGGTACACGTTAGCGTTACGTTGCCAGCTATAGAGGGCAGCGTAAACCCAGACCGCGCCGGGAGCACTGGTCAGATCGCTAATGGCGGCATCAGCATATCGCCCTTCCGTGACGAGCACGCCGCGCACCAGATAATAGCTCTCGTCATATTCGGGATAGTCGATGACGTGAACGGCATTCCACAGGTACAGCGTTAAGCCAACCGCCAGCAGAACCAGCATTGCGAGGCGACTTCGTGTCAACTGACCGGAAAACGTGAATAACTTATCGATTGGACTGGAAGCAGGTTCCTGCTTAGCGTTTTGCATTCAAGGTCGCTTTTTGGACGATGGGATCAATGTGGTCAATTATAGCGCCTGAATGCTCTGGATTTGAAGCGCGTTAGCCTTTCAAGCCCGTGGTAACGATCCCTTCGGTAAACTGGCGCTGCGCAATGAAATAGATGAGCAGCACCGGGAGCAGGGCGACCACGGAAGCGGCCATCAAATAATGGGTTTGATTGCCTAGCTCGGCAGAGCGATATTGTTGCAATCCGACGGCAATCGGTCGCCATGAATTGTCATTCGTCACCAGCAGCGGCCACTGTAGGGCGTTCCATGTCCCAATGAAACTGAACAGAATCGTGGTGACAACAGCTGCCCGCGAGATCGGCACGACAATCTGAAAGAGAAAGCGTAGATGGCCTGCCCCATCGAGTTGCGCTGCATCCCACAGTTCATCAGGTATCTGTTTAAAAAATTGCCGCAGCAGAAATATGCCGAATGTGGACGACAGAAACGGCACTACCAGGGCAGGCCAGTTATTAATCCATTTCAGCGATGGATCGATCCCCTCGAAGATATGGCTGAGATTTGTCACCGTGACCACATTCGGGACAAGCAGGATTGTGTCAGGAACAAAAAGCGTCAACAAAAAAATGTAGAACAGCAGATCGCGGCCTGGGAAGCGCATCCGGGAGAACGCATAGGCTGCCAGGATCGAAACAATGGTTTGCCCAGCGACGGTCAGGAAAGCAATGCGTACGGTGTTCCAGAAAAACTGTCCGAAGCCACCTTCCGTCACGACGTAGACATAATTTTCCAGATGAATCTCGCTCGGAATTATGGCGGCGGAGTTGGCTTCGAACTGGCCCATGACTGATTTAGCGGCCATCCACACGAGCGGCAGAACATAAATGAGTGCAGCCAGAGTCAGCACAATGTAGGTGATCACCCGAAAGGATGGAATCCTGCGCGGTGGACGAACCACCACATGTGTCTCTTCGCCAGCTTTAACTTGGATAGTAGCCGGAACGCTTGTCTCAGCCATAAAATACCTGATCCTGTGCCAGTCGATTCTGCACGAGCGTTAAAATCAGAATGATGCCAAAGACGACAAAACCAGCCGCTGCGGCAAAGGGCCGGTTACCATTGCGAATCTGGTCAAAAATGTAGACAGTCGCTGTATCCATCGTTCCACGTGAGTTCGGATCGCGTAATACGAAAATGGAATCGAGCGCTTTGATCGTGCCGATAATTGCCAGAATGCTCAGAAAGAACGTTGTTGGAGAAATCAGCGGAACGATAATGTAGCGGAAATTGCTCCAGCGCGTCGCACCGTCAACCTGGGCTGCTTCCAGCAGTTCGCGCGGAACCGCTCCTAACCCCGCCAGGAAGATCACCGCATCATAGCCGCTGTAAACCCAGATGGCAAACAGGATTGCCGCTACGAGCGGCAGTTGCGGACCCGCCAGTACTTCTGGCAACTGGGTGCGAGGGCCGCCAATGAGTTGGGCAATAATCTGAAAAACACCTCGCTGTTCCACCAGCCAGCGCTGCATGGGAAGTCCCAGCAGGTGCATAAACTGGTTCGCGGGACTGGTGTCGTTCGCCGAGAAAATAACGGCAAATACGACGGCGGTAGCCGAGACCGGAGCAATATAGGGGATGAAAAATATAATGCGGTAGAACGATTTGCCGAACTTCACTTCATAAAATAGCAAATAAGCTAGAAACAATCCCACCCCAAGTTGCACCGGTACAGTTAGCGCGGCGTATGTAAGGGTCCGCAGCAGCGATTGATAGAATGCTGGATCGCCGCCTGTCGCTTGAGGCAGTTCGCTGATAAATAACCAGCCACCGACCATGAGCAAAATCGCAAGAAAGAGTCCACCGAGCATTCCCGGCGTGGTCTGACGACGCAGAGCATCGGTCCACAGCAAGAAGGCCAGACTAATAAACGCCACGCCGAGCATCGTCGTAAACACTTCAGGCCAGACCATCACCTGACTGATGAACACCGCTGGCTTGAGGCTGGTGACTGCTGCTAATCGCTCCGGTTTCAAAGCGCTGAGAGTTCCTTGCAGCAGGGACTGTCCGGCAAAAATGAATAATAGTGATCCAATCGTAACGATCATCGTAGCAATCCGCAGCACATCTAACAGCAAGGCCCGTCCTGGTTCTACATCGATGTCGAGCTTTCGCCGTGCGCCAAAAAGGAATGCCGTTGCCCCTGTGCTCAGTGCCGCGATAAACAGCGCAATAAACTGCTGATTGAGCGGCATAATGTATTTGTTAAAGCTGACTGCCTGGCTCAATGCTGCCAGATAAGGGGTGCTAATCGTATCTAATTCATGAAAAATCAACAGCAGCAGAAACACAGCGCTGAAGGTAAGCAGCATCGTCAGCCATGAATTGACTGCATAGGACACGGGACGCGGTTGCTGCGAATGCAAATAGATATACCCGGCGACAGCAATTACCAAGAACGATAGGCAGCAGCACAAATCCCAGCAAATCGCCAAAGACCATGCCCAGCAAGAGAAGCGTTGCCAGCGCGGCAAGCGTGCCCGGCAGCAGATAAGGGTAAAAACTGCCCTTGCCTTCTCGCATCGCTCGGTAGGGAGCGCGAAAAGCATAGTAGGCCGCAATTGTGAGCACTAATGCCAGCGCGATTGCCAGTAAATAGGCGATGCTGCCCAATGCCACGAGATAGTTGCGGAACCCGACGAAGCCATTTGGGATCAGTGTGCCATCCTGCATACTGATCACGAAGCCGAGGATCACTGGAAAGAGGCCAAAGATAAAGGTGATAATCAGAGCGGGAGCAATGAACAGGTACCCCAGGGCAATTTCCTGCGGACGCGGGCGACGACTCCCACTGCTAGCCTGAATGTTAACCACAGCGGCACTTGCCATAGCTATCCCTCAAACCTGGTCAGCGAACTCACTTTAAATAATACAGGCTACCAATTATGGCAGCCTGTATCAAATATTATATCCGAGTGGAACTTACGATGCGCTTGTCGCTGTGGCAGTCGCGGGCTTTGGCGTAGCCGTCGGCCTTGGTGTCGGTAACGGGCCGCCGGGCTTGAACTGCTCAAGGCTGGCGTTGGCGTCATCGTTCAACTTGGCGAAGGTTTCATCAACCGGCTTGCCGTTCAGAACGTCAGTAAACGCATTCGTGATGAGCGTACGCACCTTGTTCCACGCGACGATTGGTGGTTCGGCCTTCGTGGAGCTTAGCAAATCGAAGCCGCTCTTGTACTGCGGATTCTTGGCGATGTAATCGGTCAAGTTTGCAGCCGTCGATTTACGGACCGGGTAGTAGTTACTGGCCTGTACCCAGGCCGCTTGCTGTTCGGGTTCCGTGAACCAACGCAGATATAGCCACGCAGCGAGATTCTTCTCTTTGGCGGTGTTCACAACCGAAACACTTGCACCGTAGACATTGCCAACTGACTTGTCTTTGTACGGGATGGCGGCAATATCCCAGTTAAAGCTCTTGCCTGCACTCTTGATAGCGGCGCGAATGAATGGAAAGCCCGCCGATGTGCCAGAGTAAAATAGCGATTTCTCAGCGGCAAAATCGTTCTGATCGCTAAACTGACGTGGATTATCGGGAAGTTTCGCACAGCCCTTCTGAACCATGTCCTGCATTGCCTGAGGGCCAACCAGTACTTCTGGGGTGTCAAGCGTAAACTTGTTCGCTTTTGGATCGTACACGTCGCCGCCCTGGGCAAATGCTGCGGCGGAAACGGCGGACGCATCAGTCCGGACTTCGTAGCCGGTCAGCCCTGCGCCTGAGTCCTTGTACTTGCAGCCCATATCCTCGAACTCCTGCCACGTCTTCGGCGGAGCACTGTAGCCGAGCTTGGTCAGGGCGTCTTTGTTGTAGTACAGCACCTCTAGTGAGCGGAAAACTGCCAGACCCAACCGCTGATTATTGAATTGAGGGTTAACATCCTGAGCGAGATACGCCGGGAAGAAATCGGCCAATCCCGCCGCACCAAAGCCATACGTCTTGTCGTTCACAAAATCATTCAGGTCAACGAGCGCGTTGACGTTTTGATATTCACCGGCCTCGTTCTGGTAAGCAGCAACCAGACTCGGCAGGTCTTTGGTTTGAAGTGCGGCAACCATTGCATCAACGATGTCAGGCGTGCTGCCCTTGGCAAGGGCTTTAACAGTGATTTTCCAGGGATTATTTTTGTTAAAGGTATCAACTAGGGCTTCGAGAGCCTTCTGATTGGCTCCCGTCTGCTGATGCCAGTAAACAATCGTCTGGTTTGATGGATCTACTCCCGCATAAGCGCCATCAGTTGTGGGCTTCGTGGGCAGGTCGAACGTCTTCACATAAGTATCTTGAGCCGAGGTCTTTGCGACACCGCTCACTAAGCTGAGAAACATTGCCACTGCGAGTGCAAAAGTAAGGGCTTTACTTTTGGCGAACGACATAATTTCTTTCTCCTCTGCTCCAAACTGGCACATTATGCACGCGAAAGTTACCTGACGATTGTTAAGAATATGTTATCAATTATAGTTGGATTGTTTAGGCAATGAGCAAAGACGGTGTAGCAAAGGATAATTGTGCTTGAATGCCAAATGGAAGTTGCCGCACTACTCATGAACACGGAAAAGTTTGAACGGCACGATTTTTCAATCTTCTTTCGCTTGACATATCGACATTTGTCGATATAATGTTTTTCATGAACACTGATCCGGTTCTGTTCGCTAAAGCTCTTGCTGACGATACCCGTCAGGAGATTATGAAGCATTTATGCTGCGTTTGGCTGAGCGTGAATGAGGTGGTCGATAAACTCGGCGGTAAAGTCAACCAACCGACAGTTAGCCACCACCTGAAAAAGCTAGAAGATGCAAATCTGGTTCTGGTGCGGCAAGAAGGACGCCAGCGCTTCTACACACTGAACCAGGAGCAATTGACAGTCTGCTGTGGAACTCTTGTAAGGGCATTTGCTCCGGACTACTTGCAGCAGATCATTCGGATTGACGAAATCGGGTAAGTCTTTTTTTATGATGATCTATCGATGATCATCGATATAACGGAGCTTAAGATGAGTGACATACATGAGGTCGTTCGCAATCACTATGGCGCAATTGCCCGTTCAGTAGACAGTTCTGTGCCGCAAGCCGCATCATGCTGCGACGATTCGTCGGGCTGTTGTGGTGGCGATGGCTGCGGTACAAACGCAGGATTCTATGATCCGCAAATGCTGGAAGGACTTCCGCTCGATGTTACCGGGCTATCGCTCGGCTGTGGCGATCCGGTTAGCATTGCGGCGCTTAATCCCGGTGAAACGGTACTGGACCTGGGCAGTGGCGGCGGCATTGATTGCTTTTTGGCTGCCAAGCGCGTGGGCAATCTGGGTAAAGTCATCGGTGTGGACATGACTGATGATATGCTAGCGAAAGCCAATGCCAGTAAAGCGCGTATGGGTGTACGCAACGTCGAGTTCCGCAAGGGACAAATCGAAGCGCTGCCTGTCGAAGACAATAGTGTGGATGTGGTCATGTCCAACTGCGTGATCAACCTTTCGCCGGATAAGTTGGCTGTTTTCCGTGAAGCGTACCGAGTACTGAAATCGGGCGGGCGCATTTCGATCAGCGATATTGTTACTGAGGGCGAATTCAGCCCCGAACTCCGCGCCCAGACGGACAAATGGGCTGAGTGCGTCACCGGCGCAATCGATGTCGATATTTACACTGGTCTCATGCGTGAGACGGGATTTAGCGATATAAAGGTCGTCGACAAAGTCAATGCTGACGATATGATCGCAGCAATAACCGGGATGCCGCGAGTCTTCAGCGCCAGGATTACAGGAATCAAGGTATGAAAAAAAGAATACTTGGCCTTTGCACACGCAATTCGGCACGCAGTCAGATGGCAGAAGGCTGGCTGCGAGCCGTTGCCGGAGAGTATTTTGATGTTGCTAGTGCGGGAAGCCATCCCGCTGGCAGAGTTCATCCACTTGCGATTCAGGTGATGGGTGAGATAGGCATCGACATTAGTGGGCACAGTTCCAAGAGCATGAACCTGTTTCTTGGGCATTCTTTCGATTATGTGATCACCGTCTGCGACAATGCCGCCGAGGAATGTCCAATTTTTCCCGGCAAAGCGGTACGCTTGCATCGCGATTTTACCGATCCCGGTTTAGCGGCTCGTGATGAGCAACTGGATACCTTCCGGCGAGTGCGTGACGAACTAATTGCATGGCTGTGGGATGCGCAGTCGATTGGCGATCTTATCAACATTGGACCAGCGAACGATGATGATTGGTCCGCCATCGAAACGCTACTCACACAGGGTCATTTGCCTGTGGACGGCTTGCACGATCATCTGAAAACAACCCTGGTTGCCCGGTCGGGTCAACAGATCTTGGGCTGCGCTGGACTGGAACTCTATGGAAGTGCGACGCTGCTTCGTTCCGTGGCTGTCCATCCAGCGTTACAGGGGCGCGGTTTAGGGCAACGCCTAACAAACGCTGCCCTTGATCTAGCGAAGCGGCACGGCGTAAATGAGATATACCTGCTCACCGAAACTGCCACTGGTTTCTTCTCGCGTTTCGGCTTCCAGCAAATCGAACGGGTTGCCATTCCACTGTCGGTAAAACAATCTGTGGAGTTCATGGGCGCTTGCCCGGATAGTGCATTGGCAATGGGGCTAGCGTTTGCGCCTGTTACTGCCGCTAAAGATTTGCATCTATAAAATGAAGAGCCTACGGATTCGTAGGCTCTTTTTGGCTGGGAGACCTGGACTCGAACCAGGACTAACGAATCCAGAGTCCGCTGTTCTGCCGATTAAACTATCTCCCAATCTGGCGGGCAGTTTACCATAACCGTAGGGGTCTGACAAGACTAGGATTTCCCCATTTAGGGCGGTTCCACAGTACACTTGGTGCCACTACTGGCTGGCTGAGAGGTAGAGGCTCATGTTTGATATTGTCGTCATTGGCGGCGGCCCCGCAGGAGTCACAGCGGCGCTCCGTGCACGAGAGCTTGGCGCGTCTACAGCACTCGTCGAGCGCGATCAGTTGGGCGGGACATGCACAAACGATGGCTGCGTGCCAACTCGCGTTTTGGCGCACGCCGCCCGCTTGATGCGTGATGCACAGCAGTACGCGGATTATGGCCTGGTCGGTGAACTACCCAAGGTTGACTTTGCTCAGGTGTTGGCGCAAACACAGAAGATTGTCTATCGCGTTCACGAGAAGAAGCAATTGCTCCGTCATTTGGAAGACTCCGGCGTAACGGTCTACGCCGATGCTGGCGAGGCACGGTTCATTGATGCACAGACGATTGCTTTAGCCGACGATACACGGATCGAAGGTAAGAGCTTCATTTTATGCGTGGGAGGTCATGCCCGGCGCATCGGCTTTCCCGGCGATGAATTTGCCATCACTCACAGCGATGTCTGGCGACTAAAGCATCTGCCGAGCGCCATTGCCATTGTCGGTGCGGCTGCGACAGGTTGCCAGTTGGCGTCCGTGTTCAGGACGTTTGGAGCCGAGGTAACAATCCTCGATATTGCACCACGTGTGCTGCCGGGTGAAGATGAAGCGGTATCACAGGCAATGTACGACTCGTTCAAGCGCAATGGCGTACATGTGCTGGTAGGCATCGATGGCCTTGATCGATTGGAGCAGCATGAACAAGGGCTGCAATTTCACTTTGTTCAGGACAAAACTCCGCGCAGCCTGGATGTAGAGGCAGTGGTGATGGCGGTAGGCTGGCCCGGCAATATTGACGCCTTAAGTCTGGCGAGCGCGGGTGTCAGGGTCGAGCGTAACTACATCCCTGTCGATGATTATCTGCGAACCTCCATCCCGCATATTCTCGCAGCGGGCGATGTAACAGGACGGATGATGCTCGTACAAAGCGCGACGTATGATGCACGTATTGCTGCCGAAAATGCAATCCTTGGCGCGAGAACCGACTATGTACACAAAATTGTGCCCCACGGTGGTTTTACTGATCCAGAGTATGCCAGTGTCGGTGCAACGGAGTCGCAGGCACGGGCGCAGGAAGATTGTGTGGTCGCAGTGGTGCCTTACGCCGAATTGGATCGGGCCGTGATTGATAGTCACACCGACGGCTTTTGTAAGTTGATCGTGTCCCGCGAATCGAGCCGAATTCTTGGGGCGCACGTAGTGGGCGAACAGGCGCTAGAAGTCGTGCATCTTGTCGCAGCCGGAATGGCGGCAGAAATCCGTGTCGACCAACTGGCCGATCTGGAAATAGCCTACCCAACTTACGCAGGCATCGTTGGATTGGCGGCGCGGCAGGCTACACGCGATCTCGGCCTGATAAAACCTACGCCGCAGTGGCAGGCTCTCAGTAAGCCTCGCGCAGCCGAATGGGAACGTCGCGAAGAGTAATAAAATGCCGCCTCAATTTCGAGGGCGGCATTGAACACGTATCACGTTGCGATCTAAATGGGCTTAACCAGACTGCGACAAAGTTAGCGATGGTCTGATCCAGATTTGCGCTGAGTTGATCAGCCTGCGTCTGTGTAATGATGCCATCGGTCACATCCTGCGCCAGTGCGTCTTTGTAGGCTTTGGTCAGCGCATCGGTGACGCTCTTCGGGTCCACGTTCTGGGCAGTCGCAATGTCAGTGATCGACTTGCCAGGAGGCGTAATTAGCGTCATAACCAAATCGGTACATTTCAAGTTGACAGCAGTTGCCACCACTTCATAGGGTCTAACCACATTAAAGGTGGCAGCGCCAAAGGCAATTCCATTCTGACCACGACCAAAGCCGCCACCCCCAGATGCCGGCGGAGTCGCGAGTTGCAACATAACGACGAAGTTGCCGATGTCAGGCAGTGCAGCCTGAGGCCCAGGTCCTCCGGCACCGCCGCGTCCACCGGGCGCAGGCGGTGTACCCTGTCCAGACCCTTGCTGCGCACCCGCCGGAGGGGTTCCAACAACACCGCCAAACCGCGCCGACATGGCATCTGCTACATTCTGTGGAATCAAACCATCCGCCACACCCTGATCAACATCAGGTTTTACAGCCGCCATCAGCGCGGAAGCCACAGTCGCGAAGTCTACATTTTTGCTCTGAGCAATTTCCTGCAATGACTGTCCATTAACTACATCTTTGCGGAGTTCGACTGGAGTAATACCCAGTGCTTTTGAGACCGCACCGGCAAAGTCGCCAGTAACACACGCGTTTACGGCCTGAAGACCTATGGAAAGGCCTTCGGACGGCCCGCCGGGAGTCCCCCCTTGTGCGAGAGTAGTTTGATTGTCAGTCAATGCTAAACCAACGCTCATCATCGCTACAATTGCTGCCAACGAAAACTTCTTGAAAAACCCCATCATTAAATCCTCTCCTAGATCGGA
>WNFL01311654.1_pt1 | contig 11105 bp, 9 predicted proteins | sample 5400361 | NCBI WGS metagenome assembly WNFL01 (sample SAMN13153351, study PRJNA577476) | soil metagenome | isolation source: 40 cm soil on Douglas fir-dominated hillslope | place: USA:California | collected 2013-09-17 | reverse complement strand
CCGCACTCGTCTGGTTTGCCGCGATGATCTATGCCATTGGCACGAACTTCCAGTCGCCCGGTATCTTGAGCCTGGTTATCCTTACAATTTTGATGATCATTGGCTCGACCACCAACATCTGGATGGCGGCATTGGGCGTGAAGGCAACGGGCGGATCGGCATGGGGAATTGTCGGCGGTTTGGCGGGAATGCTTATCGGAACCCTGCTGTTTTTTCCTATCGGCGCATTGATTGGAGTAGTGGTAGGAACGTTGGGCGTAGAACTACTCGTGACGGGCGATTGGCGCAAGGCCCTTCGTATAGGCGGCGGCACAGCAGGTGGTTTCCTGCTCGGCGTGGTAGCGGAATTTTTGGTCGCGCTCATCATGGATATTGTCTTTATCGGCAGCCTGTTGCTGATGAGGCCGGGCTGAACGTGGCAGACCTTACTGCTCGTGAATATTACGAGCGCGGCATCGCCCGCTATTTAGCAAATGATATTGACGGAGCCATTGCCGATCTCACTGCGGCATTGCACCTCGATCCGCAATTTGCCGAGGCTTATCTCGCACTGGGAACTGCTTACGGAGAATCACCTGCCGCACTGGAAAATTTTACCGAGGCCATCCGCATAAACCCGGCCTACGTTCAGGCGTACTATAACCGTGGACTAGCACGCGGCAGGGAAGGTGATTACGAGGGCGCAATTGCAGACTTCACCAGAGTCCTGCAACTGAAACCGGATCATCCTCAGTGGCGCAATCTCCGACTCGATATTGCCGAATGGCGGAAGCGTCTATAACAACTGCACGCGACTATTGTTCAAATATTGGGCGATTGGTAATCGCTGCTATCCTCATGCTGTCTATATTCTTGAGATTAAAGTGATTTACAGGAAAATGCGTGGCGATCAAACGGCGAATAAGTATTCATAAGGTCAACCTGCTTCTGGATATCGGCATCGGCATAGCCTTTATCGTTGAAGAGCAAATACACTGGACTGGCATTCGGAATCACGAATTGCTCGGGCTGGCGTTTGGACTGGCGCTGCTGGTTCACATTGCTTTACATTGGCGATGGGTTATGACCATTACCAGACACTTTTTTCAGAATTTTTTCCACCAATCACGCCTGCGCTACGCCCTCAATGTAACAATCTTCATCGACATGCTGGTTGCGGTGATCAGCGGCGTGTTGATCTCCCGCACGTTGACGATAAACATTCCCATGAGCTTTCAAGCGCTGGTGGTGTGGGGCAGACTCCACTCTATCTCCAGCGAACTAGGGCTGATTCTCATTGGGCTACACGTCGTGATCCATTGGAAGTGGATTCTGGTCAGTATTAGAAAATATTTGATACCCTGGCACAAACTGTCTGCCAGAGTATCAGCGCGCATATCAAATTTCCAGGCGAAATGACCCAATGCACTCGCTTTATACCAAGCCAGGGAAAAAGTCGACCTTGATATGTTCTCTGGGCACGCCCATCCCGGTCAAAACGTCCTCGTAGGATTCGATCATCTTATTGGGGCCAGATAGGTAGAAAATGCAATTCAGATAGTCTGGCACTTCTGTCCTGATCATGCGCGCGTCGACGTAGCCAGCACGTGCCTGCCAGCCAGTAGGAACCTTAGTTTTATCGGTCAGCACGTAGATTGTTTTGATGCCCAACAATTGCTGTGCTTTGTCGAACACATCTCTGTACACGATCTCGCTCACGGTTCGGTTAACGTAGAATAGGACAATTGGCCTGCGCTGCCGTTTATCAAGCAGATACTTAATCATGCTTCTGAACGGGGTAATCCCGACGCACTTTTGCCGCAGGTCTCCTGGCAGCGTGAAATCGCCCGCCAACTGCCCCGCCACAATTTCAGTGCCGCTGTCCATTTTCAGCATTGATTGTTTGTATGAGCTTGAATTGTCATAGAACTTGACGCCTACTCGCAGTTCATCCTCAGTTGGCGCGGATGCCAGGGTGAAGTAACGCCGATTGCCTCGACTGTCGGGATGTGCGTGACCCAATGTCCATTCCATGTACTGTCCGGGCGCAAAGGCCAGTTTGCGATTCGGCTGGAAAATGAAGTCGTAAACGTCGGGAGCAATATGAATCCTTTCCTTCAGTCGCAGAACGAGCTTTGCTTTCGGACTGACAAGGTAGGAAAAGACGTTGCCGATGACAATCGATAGCTCCGGCGTGAAGTAGATCGCGCCAAAATGGACTTGCGGCGAGAAGAACACGCCTACCAGTACGCCGTATAGGACCCGCAACTTGTCGGTTGGAGGGGTCGTGAGCGGCTCCGTCAATATGACGAAGGCGAAAAATAGCAGTGGCGATTGCAATAGGATTTCCTGCGCCGTCGTGAGTAGATTATTTCCCGCCAGGAGTGTCAGTACCAGCGAGATCGCCAACGTAGCTAGCAAAAAGCTTAGCACAAGATCGAATCTTCTGATTTTGCGGACAATCAGAATTCCGCCTATCAGGACAAATGGCATCATGGCAGCGGTGCCAACCCACCATGTGGCAGACTGATTGATCGTCAGCGCGGTGACGGCTACGGCAAACGCTACAGGATTGAAGATGTGTTTTCGATTAATGGTCAGGATGTATTTAGATGCCATCGCCAGGACAGCCATCCAGCCCATAAATACGAGATCGTGAACGCCGCTGAGCGGATCGACAATGAGCACCAGAATCAGTGCGGAGATATAGACCGACTCGACGTTGGCCGGTACTCTAAATGTCCGGGCAAAGACTTCATTCGTGATCCAGCACACCGCAACGAAGAAAGCAGTTGAGAACATCAGCGCGTATGGATCGTATGGCAGCACCCCGGCAAAACTGAGCGCGACTGCCGCTACGACCAGGATAATCAGATAGTACAGGACAAGCCTGTACATAGTAATTCGATCCAGGAAATGATCAATAAGCCGAATCATTGCAGACATATCCTTCAAAGCCACTGGTGAGCGTTGCCTGACCATTTTTGTCGATCATGTAACCCTCAAATCCTTCGAGACTCTCAATAAAAATAATCCCGTCCCTGCCCATCGCAAACGCGGCAGTGGCAAAACGATCTGCGTCATAAATATTCGGACCGATCACAGTTAAGCTCACTATCTCAGGGATAGTTTCGTCGCTATCCTTCGGATTGTAGATATGCTGTCCTCGAACATAAGTGCCCGAAGTCGCTACACCACAATCGCTGACCGCCAGAACCTTCACGATCTCATCCATATTGAATGGGTTGCGAATGCCGACTCGCCAGTCCCGGCCCTCGTTGTTCTTGCCAAAAACCTGAATATCTCCACCTGCATCAACATAAAAGTTGCTGAAGCCTTTGCGTTTCAAGATCATGGCAGCGTTGTAAATTGCCCACCCTTTGACAATGCCCGATGGGTCGTATATCCCATTTCGCATAATGTCAAAATAGCCGTCGGTTTCCTGCCGGGTTCTTTCCGCCAACGAGAAGATCGCTTTCATCTCCCGGCTAGCCTGACGCAATGACAGCTTATTTTTGTTGATACGTGTGATCTCGCTATTGGCTTTATATGTGCTGTATTTGCCATCCACGTATTCAAAGTAGGCGAAAATATCATCAAGGACATCCTGTGTAACGGCAGGGTCAACGACCTCTACCGTTACAGGCATTCCCATCAGGAGTCGCGTCTCTTTCATGGTTAGCTATGTGCCTTACTCAGCGCGGATTGCATTGATTGCATAAAGGCCTGGCTGGTGAGTGTCGCGCCAGAAATAATGTTCACGTTTGCGCCCTGCGCCTGAATTGCTTCCGATTTGAGATAGGGAACCGCGACCTGATTGATACGCTGCGATGTCCGGCGGTCCTGGGGGTAATTCAGGAATTGTACATCAGTGATCTTTCCGCCCTGGATCGTAGCTTGCACCTGCACATTGCCGTAGAACGCATCGGCAACGTCGCCCGTATAGGTTCCATCCCTGTACAGGCTGTTGGCGACTGTTGAAGTCGGCGGCACGGCAGTCGGCGGGACATCGGTTGGTGGTACGTCAGTGGGAACAATGGGCGCAGTTGTATCTGCTGCCGTTGGATATTTGGGCGGTACGCCAGCGCTGCCTGTCGCCGTCGTCGGCGTGGGTACGAGCACCGATGTAGACTGTTTGAGTGGCTGAACGGTTGGTACCATGGCGCGCGCCGCGTCAGTATTACCTGAACGCTCATGCAGTGCGTATGCTGCGAAACTGAAAACGACAAATGCGGACAGAAAGTACTTTCTGATAATCAGGCCAAATCCAGACGTTTGCTTAGGTTGTGCACTCGACATGTTAGAATTCCCGGGTTGCTTTTCAATACAGCTATTATTGTAGGGAGCAACGAATAAGTTGTGTTAAATGGGAAGTTCATACAGCTTAAATTCACCTTAAATCTACCTGCCGTCCAAACGAACGTGGCCTTTATCCGATAGGCTGCAAATTGCGTCAAAAACAGATGCGGGCTAGGATACAATTTGACGATACAGTTCTGTACCGATCTGTCCGACATGAATATCATCGTAGCGGAGCTATAGCTATGTCCCCACACTATGATTTAGTCGTCATTGGTTCTGGTCCCGCAGGTGAAAAAGGGGCAGCAATGGCGGCCTACTTTGGTAAAAAGGTCGCACTGGTGGAACGTTCGACGCACCTGGGCGGTGCGGGTTTAAATACCGGAACAGTCCCCTCGAAGACCCTGCGTGAGACCGCGCTTTATTATTCCGGATTGCGCCAACGTGGCCTCTTCGGCATCGACTACTCACTGCGCGAAAACCTGACAATCGCGGACTTTATGCACCGCGAACAGGTCGTCGTCGACAATGAGCGATCCATCATTCGGAAAAATATCGACGACCATAAGATCGATCTTTTCTGGGGATCAGGGTCGCTCAAAGACGCACATACGCTGCAAGTGCAAACTCAAGCTGGCGAAGTCGTTGATCTCTCAGCCGATGTTATTCTTATCGCCACTGGATCAGCGCCGTTTCACCCGCCCAATATTCCCTTCGATGGTCGGCGAATCCACGACTCGGATACGATTCTGCGTATGAGCTTCATCCCCTCGACCATGACTGTAGTGGGTGGCGGTGTGATTGGCTGTGAGTATGCCTCCATTTTCGCCGCTTTAGGGGTCAATGTGACGCTGGTGGAATCGCGCGATCAACTGCTGGCATTTGTTGATAGCGAGATCGTCCAGCGCCTGCGCCAGCGGTTAGAAGCACTAATCCTACGTTTTATGTTTAAAGAACAGGTGGACAAGGTTGTCGCCGACGAGAAATCTGTCCAGCTATCACTTCAGAGTGGCACCCAATTAACCTGTGACTGCGTACTGTTTGCATCGGGACGACAGAGCGTAACTGCGGGGCTTGGCCTTGAGGCGCTGAACATTGAGATGGGCAACCGGGGCCTGATCATCGTCAACGACAAATACCAGACGAACATTCCGCATATTTATGCAGCAGGTGACGTGATCGGTTTCCCGGCGCTCGCTTCGACTTCTATGGAACAGGCGCGAACAGCAATGGCTCACGCTTTTGGTTTACGCCACCAGGATTATGTGCTGCCGCCCCTGCCGCTGGCTGTCTATACCGTCCCAGAGATCGCAATGGTCGGGCTGACCGAGGACGAATGCCAGCAGAAAAACATTCCATATCTAACGGGACGCGCGCTCTACGCGAATAATGCTCGTGGGCAAATTATCGGCGACATGGCCGGGATGGTAAAACTCGTGTTTTCGCCAGCCGACAAAAAGCTGCTTGGTGCTCATCACATCGGTGAAGCTGCGTCCGAGCTAATCCATATTGGTGCCGAAGTTCTTGCCAAACAGGGCACTATTGACGAGTTCATCCGCGCAGTTTACAACTTCCCCACGCTGGCGGATCTGTATAAATATGCAGCCTATGACGGGTTGGGAGCATGGGATAAGGTCCAGGTAGTATTAAATCAGCCTTCGCAAAGCGTCCCTTCCGCTGACTGATCGCCAGTATTTCAGGGAGCAGTAGCTGTTGGCGTTGATTGCGATTCGAGCGTATGCACCCGGTCAATTACCTTACGATCCGCATCTTTACCCGCCAGATCCAAATAAGTGTGATAGGCCTTAAGCGCTTGCGCGACGTTATGCTGTGCATCATAGATTTCGCCTAGTCCTGCATAGGCGAAAAAGTATTTCGGATCAATCGTGATCGCCATATTGTAATCAGCCTGCGCCAGATCAAATTTGCTCTGATCGTAAAAGACTCTTGCTCGACTGCTGTAGGCATTGGGAGCTACGGGATCGATGGCAACCGCCATGTTGAAATCCGCTAGCGCCTGGTCGAGCTTGCCCTGCCTATAGTAGTTATTTCCCCGGTCCAGGTAAAGTCCCGTGTCAGTTGGCTCGATGTCGTTCAACAGGTCGCTGTAAAGCTGTTCCGCACCCTGCGCGATGTTATAGAAATTGGGTGTACCCAGTCCGGTTGCCAGATTGTAGCCAGAACCAGCCAGGTACTTGCGATTATCGCCTTTCGTCACCTCATGGAATGGCGCGAGGCTGACTTTACCGGCTGTGTAAGCAGTTTTCAGTTGGTAAAGCATTTCGGGAGCGATGAGCAAAGCGCCAGGATTGTCTAGCTTGCTCGCAAGATATTGATCGACCAGGAGGGTTCCTGCCGCCCAAAGGGGTGTGCTCAGGCTCGTGCCGGTAACATGGCCCAAACTGCCATAAAGCACAAGACCATAGTTTTCGGCGCTGGCGGCTACATCTGGCACTTGCCGCATCTGCTCAGGATTCAGGTCACGAAGGTAATAGTCTTTCTGATAATCGGGGAGCGGCCAGTAGCTGCTCAGCCCGCCGCCAGTGGAGCCTTTAACCTCGTACGTATTCCATACTTCTTCCGAGCTATATTTGCCATTTTTGAAGTGCAGGATTGTGCCGCCAACTGCTGTAACCGAGGGATCAGAAGCCAGTGCCGAAACGGATAGCTTCTTCGCAACGGACGAACTGACGCGCTTCAAAGTCTTTGGATCCGTTTGCTGGGCACAGCCGAAAGCGCCCCAATCGCCCGATCCAACAAAAACCGACAAGTGTGGCACCGCTGATGGAACTATCAGACGGTGTAGCGCTGCAAATGCGCCATTAAAGTTTACAACCTCTTCACACACCGCCAAACTCATACTTGCAATTTGAGCACGCTGATCGGCAACAATTTGTGGAAATGCGTCCACAGCGGCAGGCGTTTCGTAAACCAACACAGTGGCGTTCGGCGCAATTGCCAGCACGATTTCAATATCGGCGGTTGCTTCAATATCTGCTGGCAGGGTCTTGGACCTGGCAGACCCGACTAATATGGTCTCGATGTTAGGCTTGGGCAGATGGTTTCTTTTGACATAACTATCGACATCACTTTTGGCGAAACTGCCTTTTTCAACCAGGGCAATCGTTTGTCCTTTACCGTCGAATCCGGCGTCAATCAGCGGCTGTACATTATAGGCTGCGCGCAGTTGATCTATCGTGAACAACGTACCGTCTATCACGCCTGGATGAGAGACAAACGGTGGCGGTGATTTAGTTATCGGCGTTGCAGTTGGCTTCTTAGGGGCGCTCTGAGCAAAAGATCGATCCAGGAAGGGGTTTGCTAACAGACCAAACAGTATCCAGATGACCAGCAGGAGCATAGTCAAGATGTGTATTTTTTTCATGTCAGGTTCTGTTCCCACTCGTCACGACAACACTAACCACTATATAGGTGTTCTCAGTTCCACACAACCTGGCATGTACGACTCACCTGATTTTGGCGCTATCGCTTCTCCCACGTTTTTCCGCAATAGATTTCCCTATTCTTTGCGCCTCGATACCGATCTCTCGCAAAAGCCCGCCAAAGGCATTGTGTAGGCCGCAGAAATATAATCCGGGCAGCGCCGTTTCCCGCCCACTAACCAATGGATAGCCATCGTCAGCCACTAAGCCGGAAATTTCTTTGACTATTGACGGGAGCTTTGACCTGAAACCAGTAGCAAATACAACACTATCGAAATGCTTCTCCGTGCTATCTACGAAGATGACGCCCTTTGCCGTGAATTCCCGAACATCAGGATAAACCTTTAGCTTTCCGTCACGCATGAGTTTGATCGTCCCCACGTCAATGACAGGGATACGGTGATATATTCTGCCCTGTGTGGCTGGCCCATAGGGCAGCTTTTTTAGACCATAGCGGCCCAGGTCCCCATAAGCTATACGGAGTGCTGGTGCGGTCAGGACATCAGCTAGCCAGGGTGGGAGTGGGTTGAGCAGAATAGAGATTAGCTGTGCTGGCACACCAAAGCGGTCACGAAAGACCACGTTGACGGGACTCCGAACCGATATACCTGGTCGAGCGCCATGTTCCCACAAATCAAGAGCGATTTCAGCACCTGAATTGCCAAAACCAATCACCAACACATCCTGACCCCGAAAGGGTTCACCATTCCTGTACTCCGCAGTGTGGAGCATGGTCCCGGCAAAACTCGCCTGCCCCGGCCACATTGGAACAATGGGCTGGTCGTTATATCCGGTTGCCATCACGAGATAGGGAGCCGTGTAGACAGTTTCCGCAGTGGAGGCTTGCCAGAAAGTGCCATCGTAGCTCACCGACGTGATTTGCTGCCCGAAGCGGATGTCGAGTTCAAATTGTTGAGCGTAGGTTTCCAGATATTTAATTACCTGCAACCGCGATGGATAGGTCGGGTAATCATCCGGGAATAGCAGGTAAGGCAGTTCTGAAAGGCGCTTTGCCGTGTGCAGATGCAGCCGCTCATAATGAGTATGCCATTTCGACCCGACACAATCCGCCTGTTCGAGGATCAGCGCCGATATGCCCGCACGACGCAGCACGGCTCCGACTGCGAGGCCCGCCGGACCTGCGCCAACGATTAATACATCTGAAGAATTACGGGTCACCGTCCGGTCTCCTTCCCGAAACGCGAATAGGCTTTACGCAATGACTTGAAGCGTCTGGAATCCCTTAGTCAGCGGTTCGCCACCGTTTGGAGTCGCAATGATAATATCCTCGATGCGTGCCGAGAAGCCGTCCGGCACGATTATGCTAGGTTCAATGGTGAAGGCCATACCCGTCTGGACGGTGGTTGTATCGCCCTCGATCAGGAACGGCGGCTCGTGTACATCCATGCCAATGCCGTGCCCCAGGCGGTGACGGAAATTCGGGCCATAGCCTGCCTGCACCACCACGGCTCGCGCCGCGCGATCCACTTCCTGGCAAGTCACAGCATTCGCCCGCAATGCCTGAATTCCTGCCGCCTGAGCCGCCATGATCGTATCGTAAACTTTTTGCATCTCGGCATCCGGTTCGCCAAAAAAGACGGTGCGGCCATAGTCGTAGCAATAACCTTCAAATGCCGCGCCGAAATCGAACAACAACGAGACAGGCGGCAGCAATGGCTCATTCTTGGAAATATTGGCAAGCCCCAGATTCAGATGATGGTTGGGGCCGCTGTTGTACATCGTCGTGACAAACGATGGTCCTAGCGCTCCGTGACGGCGCAACTGAAGATCAACCTCCGCGTTGATATCGTTTTCGGTCATACCATGTTTGAGTTGCTTGAGCACTTCCCCAAAAGCAGCTTCTGTGACTGCCCCGGCACGCCGCATCACGTCGATTTCTTCCGCGCTCTTTATCTCCCGCAGTGGTCGAATGAGACCGGAGGCATTGGAGAAGACGATGCTTGGCAAAATCTGTTGTAAGGCAACTACTGTTTCCGCCTGGGCAGTCACCCCCAGCGCAATTTGCGCGCGAGACCTCAACTTGAAGCGGTCTAGGATTTCGCGGGCCACTGCATATACGTCTTCCTGATCGCCGATGACGCGCAATTCGCCGCCGACCAATCCTTGTAGGTCGAATTCAGCGGTCATGCGGGGCAAGGTAATAATAGGACCAACACTTTGACCGATAAAAGCCCCTTCTAGCCAGCGCCCATTATGGATGGTCAATCCAAAGTTGGGCATTCCACGCGGGATACCCGTAAAGTATTGCAAATCGGCACCGATTGGCACAAACACAAGATCAATGGAAGCGCTCTGCATATGCTGGCGTAGGTGATTCAGCCTGTTTTGATAATCCACGAAAAACTCTCCACAACTATGAATTTGGCAAAGTCAACATTTTACCAGTTAAAATCCTTGTTGCCTGGAACTGAAAGGCTTATATTTGTTGGATTATTTTGGAGGAGTAAACATGCTTACGCTACGACGTTCTCTCACGCTGCTGCTGATCGGAATATTGACCTTTGGCGTTTTAAGTGTCAATCGTGCCTCAGCACAAGGCAAAACATTGGTAATCGGCATTGCCGAAAACACGACTTCGCTCGATCCAGCACGTGGGTTCGAGCCGACAGGTGGCATTATCGAGAAGGCTGCTTATGACACTTTAGTGACCTTCCCGCCTGATAATGTCAGCAAAATTGTCCCTAACCTGGCTACGAAGTGGGACATATCTTCGGATGGTCTAACGTACACCTTCACCCTGAAGGACGGGATCGTCTTCTCTACTGGCAATCCCATGACGGCGGACGATGTAGTCTTTTCGTGGACCCGTCTGATCGGTGTGAAGGGCACACCCTCATTTTTGGCTTCGACCATTGATAGCGTCAAAGCCTCCGATAGCAAAACCGTCGTGTTAAAGCTGAATGCGCCTGACCCGGCGATCCTGGCAAAGTTGGTTTTTCCTGCTTTCGCCGTGACCGATTCTAAGACGATCAAGGCGCAGGGCGGCACAGCAGATGCCAATGACAAGGCCGAAGCCTGGCTGAACAATAATTCAGTCGGCACTGGTCCGTACATCCTGACCAAGTGGGACAAGAACAATCAGACTGTGCTTGTCAAAAACCCCAAATATAACGGGCCTACGCCAGCCTTCGACCAGGTTATTCTCCGCGATATTCCGCAGGCTGCTACACAGAAGGCAGCACTGGAAGCGGGAGACATTGATCTTGCTTTTGACCTGACACCCGATCAATCTGCCAGCGTTAAGGGCAACAGCGATCTCAAGCTGTATGAGGGTGTCAGCAATACCGTGTTTTTCCTGATTATGAATCAGGATAAGACCATTGGTGGCCCGTTGAGCGATGCGAAAGTTCAGAAGGCAGTTCG